>Ga0302319_10023930_pt1 | contig 10885 bp, 10 predicted proteins | sample Bog_T0_2_FD_203319 | JGI IMG/M metagenome (GOLD analysis project Ga0302319, IMG submission 203319) | Peat permafrost microbial communities from Stordalen Mire near Abisko, Sweden - Bog_T0_2 | ecosystem: Environmental > Terrestrial > Soil > Wetlands > Peat | place: Sweden: Abisko, Stordalen Mire... | reverse complement strand
CACTGACGACCGAAGCCTGACCGTCACCGGTGGCCTTCCCTACCACGGGGGCCCGGGCAGCAACTACTGCACCCACTCATTGGCGGCCATGGTGGAGAACCTCCGGGCCGACCCGGGCTCGAAGGGTTTGGTGACCGGCATCGGCATGCACATGACCCACCACGCCGCCGCCCTCCTGTCCACCGAACCTGGGGAGCTCACCGTCCCGGGCGAACCGGTGGCACCGGAGGGCGTACCGGTGTCCAGTGGTATCGGCGGCACGGCCACCATCGCCACCCATGCCACCACCTACTCCCGGGAGGGCCCGTCGTGGACGGCCCTCATCTGCGACCTACCCGATGGCAGCCGGTGCTACGCCCGGCTCGACGAGCCCCTCATCGGCGATGACGACCCGTTGGGTCGGACCGTGACACTCACCTCCGGCAAACGTGGAGCCATCACCGCCACCCTCTAGCCGCCGACCTGACCGACGCCAGCCACCGATACGACTCCGAAGGAGCCCCATGCCCGTCCACTACGAACCCGGCGACGACCACATCGTCCGGATCACCATCGACCGTCCCGAAGCGCGCAACGCCATGGATATGGAGCACTTCGCCCAACTGCGGCGGGCGTGGGAGCAGTTCGGGGAGGACGACGCCTCGTGGGTGGCGATCGTCACCGGGGTGGGGCCCGACTTCTGCGTGGGCGCCGACCTGAAGACCTACATCCCGCAGATCACCGCCCTGTCCGGCCGGATGCAGAAGGAAGGCGTGACCGAGGTCGACGGCTACCGCCTCGACGACGGGATGAAGGCGGTTCTCCGGAACGTGAAGCTCTACAAGCCGATCATCGCGGCGGTCAACGGCACCTGTGTGGCCGGTGGCATGGAGATGCTCGGCGGGTGCGACCTGCGGGTGGCTGCCGATACCGCCACCTTCGGGGTGCTGGAGCCCAAGCGCGGGCTGTTTGCCGGCGGTGGCACCACCGTAAGACTCCCTCGCCAGATCCCGTACCCGGCCGCCATGGAGCTGCTGCTGTGCGCCGACCGACTGTCCGCCCGGCGGGTCTACGACATGGGGCTCCTGAATGAGGTGTGTCCGCCGGCCCAGCTGCTGGAGCGGGCCATGTCCTACGCCGAACGGATCACCGCCAACGGACCGTTCGCCGTCCGGAAAACCAAGGAGTCGGTGATCCGGGGGTTGGCGGTGGATATGCGAGAGGCGTACAAGATCGAGTCGGCGTTGGCCTCCGAGGTGTTCGCAAGTGAGGATGCCGTTGAAGGTCCGAACGCCTTCGCCGAAAAGCGAGATCCGGAGTGGAAGAACCGCTGAGCGGAACCACCGCCCGACCGAGCCGACCACCAGCTCATCCGGGCGGTGCCGGAACTGATTGAGTACGGTTGCTGACCGAAGGTATCGGAAGACGCGGGAAGAGGGGGACGTCCGATGTCAACGCGGAGCACTCGCATCGCCATGCTGGCGGTCACGCTGGCATCGGCCAGCCTGCTGGCCGCATGCAGCTCATCGTCGTCGAGTTCCACCACCACCACAGCGTCGTCGTCGTCGTCGACCACGGTGGCGGCCTCGGCTGGCGGATCCAAGGACGTGGCCGGGTTCACCTCCCAGCTGACCGGCGGACGGATCCGCACCTACAAGGCGACGTACAGCCTCACCTCTCCCACGTACACGGGAACCCTGGTGGTCGAGCGGATGCCGGTCGGCAATGTCCGGTTCGACGTCTCCACCTCGACCCAGAGCGTGGCCGTCATCAAGACCTCGGGCACCAACTACATCTGTGAACTGACCAAGACCCCGACCACCTGCTTGAGCGGCATCCCCGACCCGGTCACCGGCGTCGAAGCGCTGGTCGACCCGAGCCAGGTGGTGACCAACCTGCAGGCGGCGGCCGCCCTCGGGAAGCGGAACGTCACCTTCGCGTCCCAGACCATCGCCGGTGAGCCGTCGACGTGCGCCACCATTACTTCCGGACGGACCGGGACGTACTGCGTCACCGACCAGGGGGTGCTGGCCTCGGCGACCGGCGCCAACGGCAGCGTCACCCTGACCGCCTTCACCACCACCGTGCCGGCTTCCGACTTCAGCCCACCGGCCGGGGCCACCGTCGAGACCATCCCGTAGGGGTCGGTGCACCGTGGCCGGTGACGGCGGCACGTCGGTTGACAGCCCGTCGGGGGCACCGAGGGTGGGGGTGGTGATCGGCAGCACCCGCACCAACCGGATCTGTCCGGAGATCGCCGCCTGGGTGCTCCGGACCGCCTCGGTCGGAAGCCCGCTCCAGTACTCGCTCATCGACCTTGCCGAGGTCGACCTCCCCTTCCTCGACGAGCCGCTGAAGCCGGCCCTCGGCGGGTACCAGCACGCCCACACCAGGGCGTGGAGCCGACTGGTGACGTCCCTCGACGCCTTCATCTTCGTGTTCCCGCAGTACAACTGGGGCTACCCGGCTCCGTTGAAGAACGCCCTCGACTTCCTGTACGCCGAGTGGCGCGACAAGCCGGCCGGGCTGGTCACCTACGGCACCCGGGGCGGGGCCAGGGCCGCCTCCCAGCTGCGGGAGGTGCTCCAGGGCCTCCACATGCAGGCGCTCGACGACGGCGTCGAGCTGATGATCGCCGACACCGACGTCGACGGACAGGGGCAGCTGCTCGATCTCGGGTCGACCTTCGGCCGGTTCTCGGATGCCGTCCGAGCCCTCGACAGCCAGCTCGTCGAGTACCTGGTCGACAGCCAGGAGGCATGACGCCACGGTGGACGTCACGCCTCGGCCGCGTGATCCGATCCTGACCGTCACGGCGCGACCGCCGCCAGGGCGCCGGGAGCACCGCACGATGCCAGCGGCAGTAGGGTCCACCCCGGCACGACCGACGACAGTGGGGGTAAGGACATGGCCGGCTTGTTCGAGGGGGCGCGGGTGCTGATCACCGGTGGATCATCAGGGATCGGCGCCGGACTGGCAGAGGCGTTCGCCGCCGAGGGCGCCGTGGTGGGGATCGCCGCCCGCCGGGCCGACCGTCTCGCCGAGGTACGTGACCGGTGCCAAGCCCACACCCCGGGTGCCCGGATGTGGTCGGTGGATCTGGCTGACGACGAGCAGGTCGACCAGCTGGCCGCTGACGCGGTTGCGGAGCTGGGTGGTGTCGACATTCTGGTCAACAACGCCGGAATCCCCAAACGCCGGCATGTCTCCGCCCTCGACCCCGACACCGTCGCCTCGGTGATGGCCATCAACTACCTGTCGCCGGTCCGGCTCACCCTGGCGCTACTCCCCCAGATGCTGGCCCGGGGCTCCGGACGGGTGGTCAACGTCTCGTCGGTGGCCGCCCCCCTCAGCTCCCCCGGCGAGTGCGCCTATGACGCCTCCAAGGCCGCACTGGCCGTCTTCTCCGAGGCGATGGCTGTCGATCTGTGGGACACCGGCGTGAAGGTCAACGTGGTCTATCCGGGTGTGGTCGACACCGAGCTGTTCACCCTCCCTGACAACGATCCCTTTACCGGCGATGTGCCCGCCATCTCGGTGGATGAGGCGGTCGGCATCATCATGGACGGCATCGCCGCCGACACCCTGTCGATCTTCGTCCCCGCCTACTTCGCCGAGCTGGCCGCCTCCAAGGGGAAGGACCCTGACGCCTTTCTGGCCGGCATGGCGGAGTACGTCCGGACCCGATCGGACGGCTCCGCCGAACGGTAGTGCTGGGCGCCGAGGCACCGAGGTCGACCGCCGGGGTTCCGGGTGCCACGCCGATCAATCTGATCGAGTTCGAGGACACCGTGCCGCTCGGAGTGCGACCCCCATCCCCTGGCCATTGGCGGGCCTCCGAAGGCTGGCTCTCCATGAACCAGTTCTATCGCCGCTTCCGGTGCATCAGCCTTCGGTGGGCTCTATCCTCGCCAGCGAGAGCCCGGCCGTCCCGGCCCGGGCCCGTCCTACCCCAGCCGCTCGATGACGGTGGCGTTGGCCTGGCCGCCGCCCTCGCACATGGTCTGGAAGCCGTACCGGCCTCCGGTGGCCTCCAGGTGGTTCAGCAGGGTGGCGGTCAGCCGCACCCCACTGGCCCCCAACGGGTGGCCGATGGCGATGGCGCCGCCGTTGGCGTTGAACCGGTCCCGCTCGATCGGGAAGGCGCGCAGCCACATCAGGGCGATGGCGGCGAACGCCTCGTTGCACTCCACGGCATCGAACTGGTCGATGGTCATCCCCGACCGGTCCAGCAGCCGCTGGGTGGCCGGCACCGGCGCCGACAGCACGATGGCGGCATCGTCGGCCGCCACCGTGGCATGGGCGATCCGGGCCCGGATGGGGAGGCCGAGGGCTTCAGCCACCGACCGCTCGGCGATCAACATCGCCGACGCCCCGTCGGTCATCTGCGAGGAGTTGCCGGCCGTGATGTCGGGAGCGGTGTCGGGCTCCCACGATTGGGCTGGTGGCAGACCGGCCAAGCTCTCCATCGTGCCGTTGCGTCGAATCCCCTCGTCGGCGTCGAGAAACCCGCCGGTCAGGGCACCCTCCTCGTCCTTCAGCGGTACCGGAAGGGCCTCCGCCTTGAATCGTCCCTCGTCCCAGGCGGCCGCCGCCCGACGGTGGCTCTCGAGCGAGTACTCGTCCATGTCCTGGCGACTGATCCCCCACCGGTCAGCCAGCACCTGCGCCACCCGGAACTGGGCCCACAGGCGCCCGTCGATCTGTTCCAGAAATGATGGCGGGAACGGTCCGGTGCCGCCCCGGGCATTGGCGGCCAGACCCACCCGGCTCATCGACTCCACTCCGCAGGCCACCACCAGGTCGTACTGGCCGGCCACCACCCCGGCGGCGCCGAAGTGCATGGCCTGCTGAGACGAACCACACTGCCGATCCACCGTGGTGGCAGGGACGTGTTGCGGGAGGCCGGCGGCCACCCAGGCGTTCCGGGTGGCGTTGGTGCTCTGCTCGCCCACCTGCGTGACACACCCACCGATGACGTCGTCCACCCGGCCCGGGTCGATCCCCGTGCGTTCCACCAGTGCGTTGAGGGCGAAGCCCAGCAGGTCCACCGGATGCCAGGTGGCCAGGGCCCCCTTCCGCTTGCCCATGGTGGTCCGGACCACGTCCACGATCACCGCGTCCCGAGCTGCTCCGCTCATCTCCACTCCTTCGTTCTGTCCATCATGATCTGTTGGCCGGGGCAGGTCCCTCGCCGGTGGACGTGTCTCCCGAGGGTACCGAGCCCGTGATCCGATCACCGCGGGATGCCAGGACGCCCTCGACGGCGGCCAGAGCGCCGTTGGCCGGACCGTCGTAGGCCACGGCCCCGTGCTCCAGCACCACCGCCGTCTGTGCCCGCTCCAGTACCCGGTCCACCTGCTGCTCCACGATGAGGAGCGCGGTCCCCGCCTCGTTGATCCGTTGGAGCCCGTCATAGACGGCGTCGATCATCAGGGGGGCCAATCCCAGGGAGATCTCGTCCGCCACCAGCAGCCGCGGCGGGGCGATCAGTACCTTGGCCAGGGACAGAATCCGCTGCTCCCCGCCCGACAGGGTCCCCCCCTGCTGCTTGCGCCGGGTCCCCAGGATGGGGAACGCCTGGTAGGCCCGAACCAGGGCATCGGCGACCGCCCGCCGCCCCAGCCGCTGGTTGAACGAGACCTTCAGGTTCTCCTCCACGGTGAGATCGGCGAACACCCCCCGTCCCTCGGGAACGTGCGCCGAGCCCGCCCTGGCGATCTTGTAGGCGGGCTGTCCGGTGATGTCGGCTCCGCTCAGGCGGATGCTCCCCGCCGAGCTGGGAAGCAGGCCGGTCACCACCCGGGCCACCGTCGACTTGCCGGCGCCATTGGAACCCAACAAGGCGGTGATCCCGGCCGCCGGCACCGTGAAGGAGACGTCGAACAGCGCCCGGTAGGGGCCGTAGGCGGCGCTGACGTGGTCGACCTCGAGGGCCGGCGGGTCGGCCACCCCGGTCACGCGCTCAGCCCCAGATAGGCATGCCGTACCGACGGCATGGCCATCACCTCGTCGAAGGTGCCTTCGGCGATGACGGCCCCGAGATCCATCACCACGGCCCGGTCCACCACATCGGAGACCATACCCAGGTCGTGCTCCACCAGCAGCATGGCCATGCCTCGCTCGCGGTGGAGCATCTTCAGCACCTCGGCCAGCTCGGCGGTCTCGTGAACATCCAGTCCGGAGGACGGCTCGTCGGCCAGCAGCAGCACCGGCTCGGCGACCAGCGCCCGGGCCAACTCCACCAGCCGGCATGATCCCAGCCCCAGCGCGGACACCGCCGACTCCGCCCGGTCGGCGATCCCCACCAGTTCGAGACAGGCGTTCACCCGTCGCCGTTCGTCTTCCGTCGGCGCGCTCATGTTGCAGAGGTCCTTCCACAGACGACCGGTGCGATCCCTGGCCCGCAGCGCCACCAGCAGGTGGTCGGCGACCGACATGTCGGGGAAGATCTCCACCCGCTGGTAGGTGCGCCCCACTCCCAGCCGGGCCCGCTTGTAGGTCGGCATCCCCAACAGCTCTCGGCCCTCCAGCAGCACGTGACCACCGTCCGGGCGGATCTGACCGCAGACACAGTTGAACAGGGTCGTCTTGCCGGCTCCGTTGGGACCGACCAGCCCGACGATCTCCCCCTCGCCGACGTGGAGGGAGACGTCGCTGATGGCGGCGATGCCCCCGAAGGCCTTGCGCACCTCGCGCACCTCGAGCAGTGGCGAACGCTCAACCATGATCGTGCACCGCTGGCGTCGGGGTGGGGGACGGGTCGGGCAACACGGCACCGCCGCCGGGAGCCGGCCCACCGTCCGGCTTCGATCGGTAGATGATCCGTTCGGCCCGGAGCGTCCACTTCCGCTTCTGGTACTCGAGGATCCCCTCGGGGTGGGCGGCATAGGTCAGAGCGCCGAAGGCGAAAAAGAGGATGACCAGGTTGTTGCCGCCCCATCGGGCCGGCAGATAGGTGATCAGCTGCTGGAGGACGATGTAGCCGAACCCGGCTTGGATGGCGCCCTCCACCGTGCTCACCCCGGTGGTGACAACCACCACCACGAACACCAACGAGAACTGGTAGTTGAACAGCTCCGGGGACGCCGAGGCCTGCTGGATGGAGAGCAAGGTTCCGCCGATGCCGGCCACCACCCCCGCCAGGGCGAAGATCACCACGTGCTGCCACGTCAGGTTGATGCCCAGGCCGGCGGCCGCCGTGTCGCTGCCCCGCATGGCCCCCAGGAAACGACCCAGGGTCCCCTTTTGGACCTGCATCACCCCGAGCACACAGATCACCAGCACCACCATCACCAGAATGAAGAAGGCGTGCCCGTTGGCATCGTGGAGTCCGAGGCCGATCCAGCTGGACTTGAGGTCGTAGCCCCCGGTGCCGATGGCCTCTTGTGGGAACACCGCGTTGTCGAAGAACAGGGCGGCGGCGATGGTCATCAGGGCCAGGCCCAAGCCCCGCAGACGAACCGAGGCGAAGGCGATGACCACCGCTACGGCACCGGCGACGATCGCCCCCACCAGACCGCCGACGAGGAAGTTGAGACCCAGGTGGCTGGCCAGCTGGGCGGCGGTGACCGCCCCCACCCCGGCCAAGGTGGCCTGGGCCAACGACAGCTGTCCCCCCATGCCGGTGATCAAGGTGATGGAGAGGAAGATCACCGCGTAGACCAGGGCGTTGTTGAACACGCTCTCCCAGGTCTTCGGCATCCAGGTCAGCATCGACACCGCAAACACCGCCAGCAGCACGTAGTACGAACGCCGGATGTTCTTGTCCATCGTCGGCGCCCGGAGGGTGGCCGTGGTCGGAGGGGTCGGCGGGTCGACCGAAGACAGCGGATCCTTGGTCTGGTCGACCGAGCGGAGTCCCCGTACCAACAGCAGGGCCGCCAGCAGTACCACGAACGGCAGCGAGGTGAGGGCCGCCGACGACCAGACGCTGCTGACCGGCAGGTAGCCCTGCAGCACGGTGACGGTGACCCCCATGAGGATCCCCACCAGGGCGGCGATCGGCATCGACCGGAGCACCGCCCAGGCCGCCGCCGCGAAGGCGGCCACCATCAGGGCGGCGTAGTCGCTGAACTGGAGCTGCCCGTAGATGGGGGCGAGCAGCACCCCGGCCAGCCCGGCCATCAGCCCGGAGATGGCCCAGGCGGTGGCCACCACCCGGCCGGCGTTGACCCCGTCGAGGGAGATCAGCCGACGGCTCTCCACCGCTCCCCGCATCTGGAGCCCCAGGTTGGTGAGACGCATCAGTGCCAGCAAGGCGACCAAGATCACCGCGGTGGTGACCACCGTGCTCAGGTAGATCCCGTTGATCGGTGTATCGGCCACTCGGAAGTACACGACGTCCGGATTGAAGAGCACGCTGGGGGTGTTGTACTGATTGGCGCTCCCGAAAATAATCGACAGGATGGCCGGAATTCCGACGAACAGGGCGATACCGACCACCAGCTTGGCCACCGTGTTGGTGTTGGAGATCTTCCGGAACAAGAACCGGTCGAAGACCAGACCCAAGCCCGGGCCCAGGATCACCACGGCGATGAGGAAGGCCAGCCAGATCGGCAGGTGCTCGTTCTGGATCAGGAGCGTGAAGATGAACGCCGAGACGTAGGCCTGGGCCCCGTAGGCGAAGTTGAACACCCCGGTGGCCTGGTAGGTGAGGACCAGGCCCACCGCCATGATGCTGTAGGTGCACCCGTAGGGGATGCCGGGAATGGCGAATCCCAGAAAGTGCTCCACGCTGCCGCCGACCCCTACCGGATCCTCAGGATGGGAGGCCTCACGCCCCGGGGGTGCCCGCCGGGGCCGCCACCGGCACCGGATTCTTGACGCTGGCGCCCAGGCACACGAAGACCTGCTTGCCGGAGCCGAACACCGACACGAACGTGCTCCCCTTCGCCTGGATGAAGGCGGTGCAGTTCGGCAGGGTGTTGGTGGTGTGGGCCGTGGTCCAGTCAACCGTCGATGACGTGCCGTCGGCGGTGAACCCGACGATCTTGTTGGTCTGGTTGATCACGTTGGCCTGGGTCAGATTGGACCCGGCCGCCTTGATTCCGGCGGCCAGCAAGGCGGCCGACTGCCATCCGGCGAACGACACGTTGTTGAGGGCGTCACTCGGCTCGTACTTGGCCATGTCGGCCAGGTACTGCTGCATCCCCGGGTACAGGTTGCCGAACTTGGCGGGCTTCCCGGCCTCGAAGGGGACGTTGCCGGAGTTGTTCATGTAGACCCCCTGCATCAGGCTGCTGTACTGATTCAGGAGGTTCTGGTCGTAGCCGTTCAGCCACAACTGCTTCACCTTCAGGCCGTACTGCTGGATGTCCCGGGCCAGGGTGATGTCGTCGGACGCCTGCATGCAGCTCAGCACCATGTCCGATCCAGCCTGCTGCATCCGCTGCACGTCCGAGGCGTAGCTGCCACCCAGCTGGGCTCCCACGTCGACGAAGCTGACGTTGTAACCGGCTGCCTTCAGGTCGCTGGCCGCCGTACTGCAGGCCCCGTAGGAGGCGGCCACCCCTGGGCCGTAGCTGATGAAGGCCAGGGACTTGGAGCCGGTGGCCTTGGCGAAGTAGGCGTAGGTGGGCACTGCCGACGAGTAGATCTGGGTGGAGCCGCCCGCCGCAAACAGGTTGCCGGGACCGGCCCAGTTGGAGGTGACGTTGTAGCCGTAGGTCGGCGTGTTGGTGGAGACGAAGTAGGCGGGGTTGAACCACGGTGAACCCACCACCACGGCAAAGGCCTGGTCCTGGTCGATCACCGTGTGGGTCAGCTGGGTGAACTGGCTGGGCGAACCCCCGTCGTCGAGGTCGTAGGCGAGGACCAGCCTCCGGCCGTTGATGCCACCTTGGGCGTTCAGGGCATCGAAGTAGGCGGTGACCCCAGGCGACAGGCCGGCGAAGTAGCCGGCAATCGGCCCGGTTTTGGTGGAGATGGCCCCCACGTTGATCTGGGTGGCGGTCACCCCCGGGGCGGCCGACGAGGTGCTGCCCTTGGTGGTGGCAGTCGATGCCGCCGTCGTGGAGGTCGTCGTCGTCGACGAGCTACTGCTCGACGAGCATCCGGCGATGACGATGGCGGTCAGTGCGAGCGCCGCCGCCGGCACTGCCCAATTCCCCCGGTGACGACCCATGTTTTTGCTCTCCTTGTGAAGGATCTGCCGGACCGGACAGGAGCAGGGCTGCTCCGTCCCCCCAATGAACGGCAATTCGCTGGGCCTGTTCTTATGGCACCGGCACCAGCCATGTCAACCACTCTCCACCTGACCGACGGCCGACCCCGGCCGACGTTGCCCCGCCCGGGGTGGGGACTACCCCGGAAGCACGACGTCAATCGCCAGACCCCGGGCGGCCAGGTCGAAGCACTCGTTGTCGTCCGCATACCGCAGTCCCTGGACGTTGAAGAGCTCCACCGACTCGGCGGCCACCGGAAACGGGCCCCAGTGCCAGGTGCCCTGGTGGAGCACCACCGACGACAGGGGCTCCAGCAGCACCGCTCGGATCTGCTCCACCCCGCCGGGGGCGGCCAGGTCGGTGTCGGGCGGGGCGACCGCCACCACCGAGAGGACATCGAGGGGCAGCAGTACCTGCGTGTGGGTCAGGTGCCGGTAGAGCATGTCGCAGCGGAGGCCCACCTCCACTGCCGGCACCTCGTCGCGCCGGTGGCTGATCCGGTTGACATGGGCGTCGTCCCATTGGAAGGCCAAGGTGTGGTCGCCATCGACGGGATCGGTGTCCGCCACCGGCAGCCAGCCGAAGGGTGACCAGGTGTCAGCCGCCAGGGGGATCGGTAGGATCTGTCGCACTGTCACTCCTCTGACACGCCCCTCGACGACGACCGGGTGCTGCATCCACACCTGCCGACGTCGTGGGCTCCGAACCGACCAGCACAGGAGATCACGCGGCCATGGACG
>Ga0302319_10023928_pt1 | contig 10886 bp, 11 predicted proteins | sample Bog_T0_2_FD_203319 | JGI IMG/M metagenome (GOLD analysis project Ga0302319, IMG submission 203319) | Peat permafrost microbial communities from Stordalen Mire near Abisko, Sweden - Bog_T0_2 | ecosystem: Environmental > Terrestrial > Soil > Wetlands > Peat | place: Sweden: Abisko, Stordalen Mire... | reverse complement strand
TACGCCGGATTTCCGAGCACGCTCCTCGATCCGGCGCTCATCGGCGGCAAACGCGGGCACGTGCTCGTGCAGTTGTCCACCGACGAGCGTTCGGGCGCCGGCATCGTGCCGCACATGCCGGCCGAGTTTCGCAACCGCACGATCGGCGAACTCGACTGGGACGGCAAGACGGTCTGGGAGTGGGGCGAGCAGGCCCCGGGCGGCGCCGCCCGCCAGCATCATGACTGGGCGCGCGAGGCCAACGGCAACACCCTGATCCTGGCAAATTCCTTCCATCCCATTGCGGGTTTCAAGCTGCCCGAGATCCTGGACGACGTCATCTACGACGTGGCTGCCGACGGCAGGCTCCTCTGGCAATGGCAGGCATCGGACCATCTGCGCGAGATTGGCTTCACACCCCAAGCGCTCACGCTACTGCACGCCGTGGAGACACCCGACTATCTGCATGTCAACAACATGACGCCGGTGGGCGACAATCACTGGTTCGACGCCGGCGACACCCGCTTCGCCCCGGACAACATCCTGTTCGACTCGCGCAATGCCAACTTCATCGCCATCATCGACCGCAAGACGGGCCACATCGTGTGGACCCTGGGGCCGAACTTCCCGGCGGGACCGCCGAGCGCGACCGTGCCGCGCCCCGTCGATCAGATCAGCGGCCAGCACGATGCCCACCTGATCGAGCCCGGTCTGCCGGGAGCCGGCAATTTGATCGTATTCGACAACCAGGGTGAGGGCGGCTATCCGCCCGTCGCATTGGGGGTCAACAGCGGCTCGCGGATCCTCGAGATCGATCCGGTGAAGAAACAGATCGTCTGGCAATACACCGCCGAGAATTCCGGCAGCCCCGGCTGGACGTTCTACAGCTCCTTCATCAGCAGCGCGCGGCGCCTGCCGAACGGCAATACCCTGATCGACGAGGGCATGAACGGGCGCATCTTCCAGATCACGCCCACGGGCAGCATCGTCTGGGAATACGTCAGCCCGTATTACGCACCGTCGCCCGTCGGCGGCACCTCCGGCACCGTCAGGAGCAACTGGCTGTATCGCGCGCAGCCGGTGCCGTACGATTGGGTGCCGGCGGATACCGCGCACGCGGAACGTCCCGTGCCACGCTAGGAGCGCGCGGATACAGCGATCCCGTGACGCGGTCCGCGCGTCAATAGATCCCGAGCGCAAGGCCGCCCGCGAGCGCGGCGCCCAGGTCCTCGCACGATTGCAGGTCGGCGGCGGCGATCTGCTTGGGGCGGGCGATCGCCTCCGGTGTCTGCGCGTGTGTGCAGACGATCAGCGGTTCGGCGATGCGCCGCAGGCGCCAGCCGGTGGCGATGCGTTCGATTTGCTGTGCTGCGCTGCGCCCATCGCTGCCGGCACAGATGAGCACCGCGTAGGGGCGGCCGTTGAGGCGGTCGAGCGCCGCGTAATAGGTGCGGTCGAAAAAATCCTTCATCTGGCCGGACATGGCGGCCAGATTCTCCGGCGACGCGAACACGTAACCGTCGGCCTCGAGGAGTTCGGCGGGTCCGCATGCCGCTGCACGCCGGAGCAACACGCGGACGCCCGGTTCACGCGCAGCGCCGCCCGCCGCGGCCTCCGCCATCTGCTGCGTGCCCCCGGTCATCGAGTGAAACGCGATGAGGAGCGTTTTCACCGGCGAGGAGCCTGCTCCCAATCGAGCAGCGCGCGGATGCGCTCGAGATCCGCCGGCGTGTCGACGCCGCCGGGCGGCGCGTGCGCGAGTTCCAGCAGGTGGATGGTCATGCCGTGCTCGAGCGCCCGCAGTTGTTCGAGTCTCTCCGCCTGCTCCAAGGGGCTTGGCGGCAGTGCGGCGAGCGTCACGAGGGTGCCGACGCGATAGGCGTAGATGCCGATGTGGCGCCACGCCCCCTGCCAGCGCGCAGGGCGGCCGAGCGGCGCGGCGTCGCGCGGCCACGGCACGGGTGCGCGGCTGAAGTACAGCGCCCGGCCGTCGAGCGACCGCACCGCCTTGACGCAGTTGGGATCGAGGAATTCCGCCTGCGACCCGATCGGCGCGACCGCCGTTGCGAGATCGCGGGTGGGCCGCTCGGCGAGACTGGAGGCGAGCTGCGCAATCAGCCCGGCGTCGATCAGCGGCTCATCGCCCTGCACGTTGACCACGATCTCGCCGTCCGCCAGGCCGCGCGCGCGCACCACTTCGGCAATGCGGTCCGTTCCCGAGGCATGATCGGGCGAAGTCATGGCGCAATCGGCGCCGAAGCGCAGCGCCGCTGCGCGGATCCGTTCGTCGTCCGTCGCCACGATCACCGTGGCGGCGCCGCTCCCCTGCGCCCGCTCCCACACCCATTGGATCAACGGCCGGCCCCCGATCGGCAGCAGCGGCTTGCCCGGCAGGCGCGACGCGGCAAAGCGCGCCGGGATCACCACATGAAACCTGCGGGGGGGTTGGAGCTGAGTCAGACAGGCTCCACGCTCAGCGGCTCAGCAACGGGTCGTCGGCATTCAAGACGCGCGCCTCCTCCGGGAGCATGAGCGGAATTTCCTCGCGCACGGGATAGGCCAGGCGGTCGGCGCGGCAGACCAGTTCGAGGGCGCTGCCGCTCCCGGCGCTGCGCAGCGGGCCCTTGCAGATCGGGCAGACCAACAATTCGAGCAGGCGTTTATCCACGGGAAACCCTCGTTGGCGGTTCGGAGTCGATCTTGTTCATGACGATTGCGAGCAGCGCCGCCGCATCGGCGGCGGCAAACGTGGCGTCGACCGGCACATACCAGTGCCTCGCATCGGCATGGGCGGCGCATTTTACGGCATCCTTCTCGGTCATCAGCACCGGCTCGGCGTCGCCGAAGAGAATATCACCCGGCCCGATGCGCGCATGATCGGCGAGCGGATGGGCATGCACCGCCATCCCGTTCTCGCGCAGCATGGCGAAGAAGCGCTCCGGATTGCCGATCCCGGCCAGCGCATGCACCGCGGCACCCGCGAATGTGTCGAGCTCGCGGTGCGTTCCGTCCGCGAGCGCCACCGCCCGGCTCGCCTCGAGGCGCATGTGAAACGTGGGCGGCGTGCCGCCCGTCACCGCGGACGCCCAGGGGTCCGTGGATTCCGGGGGGCCGTTCACCACGACCGCATCGACCTTCGCGAGGCGGCGCGTCGGCTCACGCAGCGGCCCCGCCGGCAGCAGCCGCCCATTGCCGAATCCGCGCCGCCCGTCGACTACGACGATTTCGCAGTCGCGGCCTAGGGCCTCATGCTGCAGCCCGTCATCGCTCACGATCACATCGCAGCCGGCATCGATCAGCAATTGCGCGGCCGCGGCACGGTTGCGCCCGACGGCCACCGGCAGCGCCAGCCGCCGTGCGAGCAACACGGGCTCGTCGCCCACCACCGCCGGATCGTCGCCCGGCGCGACCGGGCGCGGATGGCGCGAGGCGCCGCCATAGCCGCTCGTCACGACGCCTGGGTGCAAGCCGTGCTCGGCCAAGCGGGCGGCGAGCCAGCACACGAGCGGCGTCTTGCCGGTGCCGCCAACCGTGAGATTGCCCACCACCACGACGGGCCGGGCGAGGCGCACGGTGCGCCGCCAATGCCGCCGATAGGCGAGCGTGCGCAGCGCGAAAACCGCGCCGTAGAGCGCCGCTCCCGGCGCAAGCCACCAGCGCGGCGGATCGGAGCCGTACCACGCATGATTCAGCCAGGCCTGGAGCCGCGACATGCGCCCAGCAACGCGCTACGCGTTGAACTGCATGCCGTGCAGCGCCGCATACAGGCCGCCGTGGGCGAGCAGTTCCTGGTGCGTGCCGCTTTCGACGATCCGTCCCCGGTCGAGCACGATGATGCGGTCCGCGCCCTCGACCGTGGAGAGGCGGTGCGCGATCACGAGCGTCGTGCGGCCCTTCATGAGCAGCGCGAGCTCGTGCTGCACGCGCCGTTCCGACTCGTTGTCGAGCGCCGCGGTCGCCTCGTCGAGCACCAGCACCGGCGAATCCTTGAGCAGCGCACGGGCGATGGAGATGCGCTGGCGCTGGCCGCCGGAGAGATTTTGACCACGGTCCGACAGCGGCGTGTCGAACCCGAGAGCCTGCTGCGCGACGAACTCCATGACGTTCGCGGCGCGCGCCGCCTCCTCCACCTGCGCATCGGTCTTGCCGACGGCGTTGAACGCGATGTTGTTGCGGATCGTGTCGTTGAACAGCACCACGTCCTGGCTCACCAGGCTCACCTGCGAGCGCAGGTCCGCAAGCCGGTATTCGCGCACGTCGACGCCGTCGAGCAGCACCGCGCCGTGCTGCACGTCATAGAAGCGCGGCACCAGGCTCACCAGGGTCGACTTGCCGCTGCCCGAACGCCCGACGATGGCCACCGTCTCGCCCGGCCGCACGTGGAAGCTGACATCGTGCAGCACGCCGCCCTTTTCGCTGGCGTACTCGAAGGAGACGTTGCGGAATTCGATCTCCCCGCGCGCGCGGGTGAGCGCGCGCGGACCGCCGGCACCTTCGGTGGGATGATCCATGAGCTCGAAGACGCTCTGGCCGGCGGCGATCCCCTGCTGCAGCGGCCCGCTCACGTTGACGAGCCGCCGCAGCGGCGCGGGGATCAGCATCAGGGCGGTGAGAAAGGAAATGAACTCGTCGACGCGCAGGCTGTGTGCGAACACCTGGCGGATCGCGACGAACAGCACGCTGCCCAAGCCCGCGGCCGCGATGAACTGCACCACCGGATTGGTGATCGAGGTGGCGCGTGTGAGCTTCATGTTGGACGCGCGATTCAACTCGTTCGCGGCCTCGAAGCGCCGGTCCTGATGCTCCTCGGCATTGAAGATCTTGATGAGGCGATGCGCATCGATCGCCTCCTTGGCGACGCGGGTGATGTCGCCCATGGAATTCTGGATGCGCGCGCTGTAGCGGCGGAAACTGCGGTTGGCGATCTGCATCAGCCAGGCGATGATCGGCGCGACGGCGATGCTGTAGGCGGCGAGACGCCAGTTGTAATAGAAGAGGATCACCACCAGCCCGACGATGGTCAGGCTGTCGCGGATCAGCGAGATCGAGGCGTTGGTCGCCGCCGCGGCGACGAGTTCGATGTTGAACGTGAGCTTCGAGAGGAGCTGCCCGGATTGCTGAAAGTCGAGATAGGCGGTGGGCAGGCGCAGGTAGTGGCTGAAGACATCGCGGCGCAGGCCCTTGATGACCTGCCGCCCCACCCAGCCCGGAAAATAGTTCGAGACATAATCACCGATGCCGCGCAGTCCGAACAGCACCACCACGCCGAGGGGGATCATCCATTGGATGTTCGGGTTCGGGTTGACGAAGGCGCCGTTGAAGAAATACTTGACGAACAGCGACAGTCCCGATTCGGTGGCCGCAAACAATGCCATGCCGAGCACGCCAATCAGGAACACGCCGACATACGGCCGCGCATAGCGCAGCAGGCGGCGATAAATGGGCCAGGCGTCCTGGGCCGGGGCGGCCGTGCCCGCTGCAGCCGCCGCGCCGGTGCTCAAGGAGGCGCATCCTGGTGCATCGTGGCGATGTTCAGCTGCACGAAGCCGAGCCGTCCCGCGACATCCATGGCCGTCACGACCGCCTGATGCGTGGCGCGCCCATCGGCACGGATGGTGATCGGCCCGCGGTCGCTGCCCGCCTCCTTGAGCAGCGCGGCGCGCAGTGTCTCGGGGCTCGAATTGACGAGGTCGCGCTCGTTGAGGCGGTAGCCGCCTTCGGCCGTCACCGTGATCACCAGCGGTTCGTGCGATGCATCGTGCGGCAGCGGCACGGCGCTCGCCTGCGGCAGCTGCACCTTCACGCGTCCCTCCTGCTGAAAGGTCGTCGACACCATGAAGAAGATGAGGAGCACCAGCAGCACGTCGATCAGGGAGATCAGATTGATCTCCGGATCCTCCCGATGGCGGGGGCGCAAATTCACGCTTCGGCGGCTCCCCGGCTGCGCGCGAGGCGGCCGCGCTCATCCAGCGTGTCGACGAGCTTCATGGCCTCCTTTTCCATCCGGATCACGAGCCGCTCCACCTTGCCGCGCAGATACCGGTAGGCGATCAAGGACGGGATCGCCACGGTGAGTCCCGCCGCCGTCGTGATCAGCGCCTCGCCGATGCCGCCCGAGAGGACGCGCGGATCGCCGATGCCGTTGGCCGTGATGGCGTTGAATGCGTGGATGATGCCCGCCACCGTGCCGAGCAGCCCGAGCAGCGGCGCGATTGCAGCAATGGTGCCGAGAGTGTTCAAAAACCGCTCCAGTTCATGTACGACGTGGCGTCCGCCGTCCTCCAGGCGTTCGACCATGAGGGCGCGGGGTTTGTCGCGATTGATGAGGCCGATGGCGAGCAGCTTGCCCAGCGGCGAATTCTGCTCGAGCGCCGTGATCAGCTTGTCGCTGAGCTGGTCCGCTTCGATCCAGTTCCAAACCTTGTCCGGCAGATCACGCGGCAGAACCCGGCTGCTCTGCAGGGTCCACAGGCGCTCGAGTATGATGGCAACCGCCGCGACGGAGCAGAGAATGATCGGCCACATGAAGCCGCCGCCCGCGCGGATGATCTCCCACATTACGCCCTCTGGATATGATCTCGGTTGTGGCGCAATGATACTTGACCGACGCCGGTAGAGACAGCACACGGTGCCTGATTTGGCGACACACTCCGCAGTTGCGGAGCCGGCGGACGCAGATTCCGCGCGAAAACGGCATAATGCAGGCTCGGGGTGGGAGTGACTCAAGTTCATGCAACGCTGGCTCAAAAGCATCACGCCCAATCGGGCGAAACTCGAGCAACTGTGGTTCCTGAAGCCCTTCGCCGCGCTCGTGATGAACTCGGGTTGCTGGACGTTTCATCGCAGCAGCGTGATCCGCGCCTTCGCGCTCGGCCTGTTCATCGCCTTCATTCCGCCGACGCCCTTCCTGCCGGTGCATTTCGTCGTCTGCACGATCCTGGCGCTCGCCTTCCGGCTGAACCTGCCGGTGCTGTTCGCGACCGTTTTCGTGAGCAATCCCTTCACGTGGCTGCCCCAGGTGATGGGTTCCATCTGGGTCGGCGCGAAACTGCTCAACCTCGATCTTGGCCCGATCCTGCATCACTTGAACTACCACAATTTCGGCCGCCACCTGAACCAGCTGTGGGAGCCCTTATTCCTCGGCGCGCTGGTGCTCGGCGCAATCGCATCGTTGATCGGCTACGTGCTCGCACAATGCCTGTGGCGCGCACGCGTCGTGCACCTGCTGCGCAAGCGCCGCCGCCGCTCACAGGCGCGGCGCCGGCCGTTCGACCAAAACCCCGTCGGTTAGGGTGAGGATCCGGTCGAGACGCGCGGCGAGCCGCTCGTCGTGGGTCACGATGACGAGGCTCGTGCCGAGTTCGCGGTTGAGCTCCAGCATCAGCTCGAACACCTGCGCTGCATTGGTGCCGTCGAGATTGCCGGTGGGCTCGTCGGCGAGCACCAGTTGTGGACGCGTGACGAGCGCGCGCGCAACCGCCGCCCGCTGCCGTTCGCCGCCGGACAGCTGCGCGGGGCGGTGCTCCAGGCGCTGCGCCAGGCCGACACGCTTGAGAATCGCCGCCGCCTGCGCGAGCGCCGCGCGCGGCGGCGTCCGGCGCACGAGCAGCGGCATGGCGACGTTCTCCAGCGCGCTGAATTCGGGCAGCAGATGGTGAAACTGGTAGACGAAGCCGACGGCGTGGTTGCGCAGCCGGCCGCGCTCCGCATCGCTCAGCTGGTTCATGGCGGAGCCGGCGATCCGCACCACGCCCCGGGTCGGCAGATCGAGCCCGCCGAGGAGCTGCAGCAGGGTCGTCTTGCCCGAGCCCGAGGCGCCGACGATCGCGATGCGCTCGGCGGCCCGCACGGCGATCGAGGCGCCGCGCAGCACCTGGAGCGTGATGCCGCCCTGGATGAAATCCTTGGCGAGATTCTCGCCTTCGAGGACCAGTTCGGTTCTGTTGGTATCCGGCATGGTTCTCTTCTTCAGTCGTTGCGCAGGGATTCGGCCGGCGCCAGGCGCGCGGCACGCCACGCGGGATAGAGCGTCGAGACGCAGGCGAGCACGAAGGCCACCGCGCAGATCTGCAGCACGTCGGCGAGATGCACGTGCGCGGGCAGGTCGCTCATGAAGTACACGCCGACGACATGCTCGAGCCCATGCACGAGGCTCTGAAGATTCGAGGCGATCAGCACGCCGAGAATCACGCCGCAGGCGATGCCCAGCGAGCCGATGAGGCTGCCCTGCACGATGAACACGGACAAGATGCTGGACGGTGAAGCGCCGAAGGTGCGCAGAATCGCGATGTCGCGGCGTTTGTCCTTCACCACCATCACCATCGTGGAGACGATGTTGAAAGCCGCGACCGCGACCACCAGCGAGAGGATCACGAACAGGATGCGCTTCGTGATTTCGATGGAGCGGAAGAAATTCACGTGCTGCCCGGTCCAGTCCTGGACATAGTAGCCGCCGCCGAGTGCGAGCGCCGCCGCGCGCACCAAGCGCGGCGCCGCGTACATGTTGGCGAAGTTCAGCCGAAACCCGCTGATGTCATCGCCCATCTGGGCCAGTTTCGCGACATCGGCCATCGCAGCGAGCGCGATGCGCCGGTCGTACTCGTACATGCCGACGGACAGGATGCCGGCCACCTCGAAGCTGCGCATGCGCGGGATGATGCCGACCGGCGTCACGTCGCCCTGCGCCACGACCAGCACGACGCGATCCCCCACCCGGGCACCGAGGTCGGCGGCGAGCGCACTGCCGAGGATCACGCGGTAAGCGCCCGGCACCAGCTGAGCGAGGGAACCGGAGAGCAGGTGGCGGTCGATTCCCGAGACCCGCGTCTCGTCGGCCGGCACGACCCCGCGCACCAGCACGCCGGCCGACTGGTCGCCGTGGAGCAGCATGCCCTGTTCCTCGACGTACGGGGCGGCGGCGGCAACGCCGGGCAGTTTCACGAGTTTCAGGAATTGCGGCCGCCAATCTGCGATGCTCCCCTCCAGGCCCGATATGGTCGCGTGCGCGGTGAGACTCAAGATGCGGGTGCGCAGCTCCTCCTCGAAGCCGTTCATCACCGAGAGCACCACGACCAGCACGGCGACGCCAAGCGCCAGGCCGACGATGGCGATGCCGGCGATCAGCGACATGAAGCCACGTCCGGGCGATGCGCGCAAATAGCGCATGCCGAGGAAGCCCTCGTACCAGGTGCCCATCATGAGCCGCGTTCGCCGCGTCGCGCCGTCGGACCGCTCATTCGTAGCGCAGCGCCTCGGCCGGCTGCGTCTTCGCGGCCTGCGCAGCCGGGTAGATCGTCGCGACGAAGGTGAGCACGAATGCGGCGAGGGTGATCAGCACGACGTCGCGCGGGTGCGTTTCGCTCGGAATGCCGGCGATCGAATAGACGTCCGGATCCATGAAGTGAAAGCCGAAGGTTTGCTCGAGGAACGGCACGATGACATCGACGTTGAGGGCAAGGGTGAGCCCGAGTAAGACGCCGAGCGCGCAGCCGATCCAGCCGATCAGCACGCCCTGGGTCATGAACACCGCGAGCACGCCGCGCGGACTCAGACCGAGCGTGCGCAGAATGGCGATGTCGGTGCGCTTGTCGTTCACCACCATCACCAGAGTGGCGACGATGTTGAACACCGCGACCGCCACGATCAACATCAAGATGAGCCCCATCATGGTCTTCTCGATGCGGATGGCGCGAAAATACGCCTCGTTTTGCTGCGTCCAGTCGCGCACCTCGAGGCCCGGGCCAAGACGCTGCGCGGCGGCGCGCGCGAGCGCGGGGGCTTTCAGCACGTCGTCGAATTTCAGCCGGATGCCGGTGGGTCCGGCGACACCGCGGAAGGTCTCCGCATCCTGCAGATTCACCAGCGCGAGGACGCTGTCATCGTCCTGAATGCCGACCTCGAAAATGCCGACCACGTCGAACTCCTGCAGGCGCGGCACGAAACCATTGCCGCCACCCGGCGCTCGGCCCGGAATCATCACCGTGACCGTGTCGCCGACAGCGACCTGGAGCTGATAGGCGAGCATCTGACCGAGCACCATCCGATGTCTGCCGGGCAGGAGATCGGCGAGCTTGCCCTCGCGCATCGCATTGGCGATGTCCGACACCCGTGGTTCGAGCTGCGGGTCGATGCCCCGCACCACGGCGCCGCTCATGGCCGGCGCCCGGCTGAGCATTGCGTCGCTGTCGAGAAACGGTGCCGCGCCGATGAGCCCGGGCGCACCCCGCAGCCGCGCGAGGTCGGCGCGCCAATCCGGAATGGCGGCGCCCGACGTCCCGCCGCCTTCCGTGCCGCCTTCCGTTCCCCCGGCCGTCCCGCCGGCGGGTCCGCCGGCGTTGGTGATGACCGCGTGCGCCGAGACGCTGAGCAGGCGGTCGCGCAACTCGGTTTCGAAACCATTCATCACCGACAGCACCGTGATCAAAGCCATCACACCCACCGCCACGCCCAGCATCGATACCCACGTGATGAAAGAGACGAAAAAGCTATGCTCACGGGCCATCGAATAGCGCAGACCCACGAATATCGGCAGGGGCTTGAACATGCGCCGCGATTAAACCACAGGGCGCCGGCAGGTGGGTGCAGAGCGGCGACCCGGGAACCTCGGGGCGCCCGGGAGTTGCAATGAAAACATTATTGCAATCATAATGTTAACTACATCGTGTCGCGGCCGCGGCGATCCGACTAAAGTGCCGCGGTCGAGGTGCCGATGTGATTGTCACCGTTTGCAGGAGCGCGCCATGAAGCATCGATCGGGATCATCGTCCTTTGCCTTGTCCGCCACTGCCACCGTTGCCGGCTGCCTCGGGCTCGCCGGCGCCGCGGGTTTCGCCACCCCGTGCCCGGCGGAGACCATCGCTGTGGACACCGGCATCGCGGTGAAAGATCCCGGCTTCGCGACCCCGTCG
>Ga0302319_10023927_pt1 | contig 10886 bp, 8 predicted proteins | sample Bog_T0_2_FD_203319 | JGI IMG/M metagenome (GOLD analysis project Ga0302319, IMG submission 203319) | Peat permafrost microbial communities from Stordalen Mire near Abisko, Sweden - Bog_T0_2 | ecosystem: Environmental > Terrestrial > Soil > Wetlands > Peat | place: Sweden: Abisko, Stordalen Mire... | reverse complement strand
GATTTGCGGGCTTCGCTGACCTGGTCGCTGGTAGACATTCAGTCGCTGCACAACTATCTGGCCGCGCGACACAACTTTGCCGCCGCCCAATTGAGCGCCCAGGACGCGCGGGAGATGGTGGTGCTGACAGTGGGCAATGCCTATCTGCTGGCGCTTGCGGATGAGGCCCAGGTAAGCAGCGTGGAGGCGCAAGTGGCCACGTCGAAGGTCTCGCTGGACCAGGCGGTCGACAATCACCAGGCGGGAACCGCTCCGCTTCTGGACGAGCTGAGATCGCGGGTGGATTATCAATCGCTGGAGCAGCAGTCGATAGCTGCCCACAACGCTCTGGAGAAGGACAAGCTGGCGTTGGCGCGGACCATAGGCCTGCCCCTGGGGCAGAAATTCAATTTGACCGACAAGGCGCCCTATGCCGCGTTTGACCAGTTGGATGTGGATGCGACGATTCGCCAGGCCCATTTGAATCGCAAAGACCTGGCGGCAATGGTGGAGCAGACCAAGGCGGCGGAGGAGCAACGCAAGGCGGCCACCGCGGATCGGTTGCCGACGCTGAAGTTCGCCGGCGACTATGGAGATATTGGCGTGAACCTTGCGCATTCGCACGGAACCGAGGATGTGGCGGGAACCGTGAGCGTGCCCCTCTTCAAAGAGTTTGCGCTGCGCGGCGAGGCGGAAACGGCACAGGCGCAACTGGATACCCAGCGGGCCCAGTTGAGCGATATCAACGCCCAGGTGGATGCCGATGTGCGCGATGCGCTGCTGGACATTGCATCGACGCAGAAGCAGGTTGAGGTTGCGCGGTCGAGCGTGGATTTGGCCGGCGAGGCGCTGAGCGAGGCGCAGCAGCGCTATGCCAACGGGGTGAGCGACAACCTGGCCGTTAGCCAGGCGGAGCAGTCCGTGGCGCAGGCCAACAATCAATATGTGACCAGCCTCTACCGGCACAATGTGGCCAAGCTGAGTTTGGCGCGGGCTCTGGGAGCAGGGCAGAGTTACAAGAACTATGTAGGAGGAAAGTAACTGTGGCGGATTCAACACCATCAACGGGACAAGCCAGCCCTGGCGCGGCAGCGGGGACTGAGACTGAACAGCCGAAATCAAAGCGCACGGGCATTATTGTGGTTGTTGTCGCGGTGCTGCTGGTGGTCGCGGTCGCAATTTGGTGGCACTCCACGTTTAGCGAGGATACCGACGACGCGCAGGTGAACGGACACCTGATTCAGGTGAGCTCGCGCATCGCCGGCCAGGTGCTGAAGGTTGACGTGGAAGAGAACCAGGTCGTCAAGGCCGGCGATACCATTGCCGAGCTGGACCCCAAGGACTTCAATGTCGCGGTGGAGAGCGCGCAGGCCGCGCTGGCCAGTGCGCAGGCCAATGCGGCGGCGGCCAACGTGAATGTGCCCATCACCTCAATCAACACTGGCAGCACTTTGACTTCGGCCGGCGCGGATGTAAGCGGGACGCAAGCCAGCGTCTCGCAGGCGGAGAAACAACTGGAGTCGGCGCACGCGAAGGTGGCGCAGGCCGCGGCCAATAATGTAAAGGCCCAGGCCGACTTGAAAAGATACAAGCCGCTGGTTGAGAAAGACGTCATCAGCAAGCAGCAATTCGATGCGGCAGTGGCGTCGGCTGACTCGGCCAAAGCCGCGCTTCAAGACGCGCGCGCCAACGAGCAGGCTGCCGCCGACGGAGTGAAGGTTGCGCATGACCACGAGGCAGCCGCCCAGGCGAGCTTCAAGAATGCGCAAACCGGACCGCAGCAGGTTGAGGCGCAAGCCGCGCGGGCCAAGCAGGCGCAGGCCCAGGTTGAGCAGGCGCAGGCGCAACTGGACCAGGCCGAATTGAATTTGAGTTATACCAAAATCGTAGCTCCGGCGGCGGGCATCATAACTCGGAAAAGTGTGGAATTGGATCAGAACGTCGGCGTGGGGCAGAATCTGCTAACTCTTGTTTCGCTGGACGACTTATGGATTACGGCTAACTTCAAAGAGACACAGTTGAAGCACATGTCTGCCGGTGAAGCGGTTGAAATCGAAGTGGATGCTACCGGCAAGACTTATCACGGCAAGGTAACTCAGATAGGTGGAGCTACCGGGTCGGTGCTAAGTCTGTTTCCGCCGGAGAATGCGACGGGTAACTACGTAAAGGTGGTACAGCGGGTTCCGGTGCGGATTGATTTTACTAATTTGAAGGACGAGGATCCGAACCACTTGCTGCGGCCGGGGTTGTCCGTTGAGCCTACGGTTAGGGTGAAGTGAAAGGCGGATGACAGGTTGCAGATAACAGTCTCCAGCCGTTTGCAACTTCAAATCGCCAGCCCCACAGCTCTTAAGGCCTCAATGCAGCGCATCATGCCGCTATCGTTGGTCAGGATGCTCCATTGATTTGCGGTAGCTACGGCACAGATGAGAATATCGACCGGCCCGCACTCAACGCCGTGTCTGCGACAGACATTGTAGAGGCGCGCGGCTTCGAGGTAATGGCGGGACAGGATCGGTTCGTCCGGGAAGGCATCGAGCGCGCTTCTCAATCGTTCAAATTGATCCGGATCCTTGATGCCAGAGAGTAATTCCTGCCGGATGGGGCCAATCATGGCTACTCGGCCGTCTTGGATAGCATCGGCAAGCAAACCCGCCATCTGCCGCTCATCGTCGCTAAGGGCAACGTTGCCCCTGCGCCGTAAGGAAAGCGACCAGACGGATGTGTCTACCAGGACTTTCATGGTTCGATCTGAATCCGGTCGAGCCGGCGGGATTTCGCATGGTCGTAATTCAGATCAAACGGGACGGTCCCAAACAGGTTCAGAATCTCCACCTGCTTGCGGCGATCGATATACTCCTTCAATGCGGCGGTTACGGCGGCCTTCTTAGTCGGGTGATGGCCGATGCGCCGCGCCTCATCGATCAGCCTGTCGTCGATTGCCAGATTGGTTGCCATGGGTGAGGCCTCCTCGCATGTGTAGACTACCACACATTTGTATGTGTTAAGGGGCGAGCAACCTGAACCTCCGCGACGAATTAAACTAATTCCAATACCACGATGAAAGACTCCATCCACGTTTCGAAAGAGAACTACCTCAAGGCCATTCTCGAGGCTGAGGCCGAGGGGCGCGAGGTGATTCCGGCGCTGCTGGCGCATTGGCTTGAGGTGTCAGCACCGGCCGTGACCATGGCGCTGAAGCGGCTGAAGCGCGACGGATTCGTGCTGGTGGGCGGGGATGGAATTGTCCGCCTGACCGCGGTGGGGCGCGAGACGGCTTACCACACCGCGCTGCGGCACCACCTGATTGAGCGCATGCTGAGCGAGGTCTTCGGGATGGAGTGGTACGAGATCCACGAGGAGGCCGAGCGGCTGGAGCATGCGGTTTCGCCGGCATTCGAGGCCAAGCTGCGGGAAAGGCTGGGCGAGACTGGGGCCTGTCCCCATGGGAATGCGGTGCTGCCGGAGAGCCCGGCGGTGCGCAAGCGGCGGGGCGAGGTGCCGCTTTCAGAAGCAGTGGAGGGCGAGAGCTACACGGTGACCAGCCTGCACGAACGCGACCCCAAGCTGCTTCTCTTTCTGCACAAGACCGGGATTGGGCCGGGCAAACACCTCAAGGTGCTGAGCCAGAATTACGATGAAACCGTTTCGATTGAGCTGGCTGGGGGTGATTCGGGGCGGAACTCGATTCTGGGGCGGCCGGCCGCGGAGGCGGTTTGGCTGCTGTCAGGGAATTCACAGTAATTAAACATAAGAAAAAATGTTAACCATAATTAATTAGCTGTGGCATACTTGTGTTGAGGGATGAACGCGGTCTCTTGCCCAGGAGCCCATGTCCACACAATTTCTTTCATCCGTCGTGTTGCCGGAGCCCTCTTTGCCGGAGGTGCATTCGAGTGTTGGCATCTCGCGCTCGCCCATTCGCTGGCGGCGGCTGCTGGGCTTTCTGGGGCCGGGATTCCTGATCTCGGTGGGGTACATGGACCCCGGCAACTGGGCCACCGACATTGCGGGCGGTTCGCAGTTCGGCTACACGCTGCTGTCGGTCATCATGATTTCGAACCTGATGGCGATTCTGCTGCAGAGTCTGAGCCTGAAACTGGGCGTGGCAACGGAGCGGGACCTGGCGCAGCTTTGCCGCGAGAGCTACGGGCGGTGGGCCAGTTTCGCGCTGTGGATAGGCGCGGAGATTGCCATTGCGGCCTGCGACCTGGCGGAAGTGATCGGCTCGGCCATTGCTCTGAATCTGCTGTTTCACATTCCGCTGTTTTATGGGGTGCTGATTACCGGCCTCGACGTGCTGCTGATTCTGCTCTTGCAGCGCTGGGGATTTCGCGTGGTCGAGGCGCTGGTGATTACGCTGATCGGCACGATTATTGCCATGTTCGGCGTGCAACTGTTTCTGTCGAAGCCGGAGTATTGGCCGGCGCTGAAGAATCTGCTGATTCCATCGCCCTCGATCATTACCAATCCTGACATGCTTTACATCGCCATCGGGATGCTGGGGGCGACAGTGATGCCGCACAACCTTTACCTGCATTCCTCCATTGTGCAGAGCCGCAACTACGAGCGAACGCCGAAGGGGAAGCGCGAGGCAATCTTCATGGCCAACGTGGATTCCGCGCTGGCGCTGACGGTGGCCTTGTTTGTGAATGCGGCCATTGTGGTGGTGGCCTCGGCGGTGTTCCATCGCAGCGGGCACTTTGAGGTTGCGGCCATTGAGGACGCGTACAAGCTGCTGAGCCCGCTGGTGGGCGCGGCGGGGGCAAGCACGGTGTTTGCCATTGCACTGCTTGCAAGCGGACAGAACTCGTCGATCACGGGCACGCTGGCCGGCCAGGTGGTGATGGAGGGGTTCGTCCACATAAGGGTTGCGCCGTGGATGCGGCGAATGATTACGCGATCCATCGCCATCATTCCAACCATCATTGTGGTTGCCATTACCGGCGAACGCGGAACCGAGAAACTGCTGCTGCTGAGCCAGGTGATTCTCTCGCTGCAATTGAGCTTTGCGGTGATTCCGCTGGTGCTGTTCACGGGAAGCCGGAAGAAGATGGGCGAGTTTGTGAACGGGCGATGGCTGCAAGCTCTGGCGTGGTTTGTGGCTGCCCTGATTGCGGGGCTGAATGCGTGGTTTCTGGTGCTGATGTTTCGCGCGTAACTGACCGCTCGTTTTCCCCGGAGGTTAGGGATGCCATCGACGCGATCTATCCCGTACAGGCTTCTCTGTTTCTTGGCGTTAACCATAGTTAATACAGAGTTATGCTCGGCGCAAAGCGGCACGTCGAGCGCTATCTCCGGCACGGTGCTCGACGCTACAGGCGCAGCCCTGCCCGGCGCAAGCATCACGGCCACGGAAGTCGACACCAAAGCCGTCCGTACCGTGCACACCAATCAGGATGGCCGCTTTCTCTTCTCCCAGGTCAATCCCGGAACCTATACCGTCTCCGTGCGCGCCTCGGGATTTGCGAAGCAGTCCTCCCAGCCCATTGCCGTCGAAGTTGGCCGCACCGCCGCGCTGAACTTCAATCTCGCTGTATCGGCAACTTCGCAGACCGTCGAGGTCACCGCCCAGCAGACGCTGCTCAGCCTTGAAAACCCCAACACCACCACCACCATCGAATCGAAGGCTATCGCCAACCTGCCCAACGCCGGCTCGGACCTCACCTTCGTCGCCCAGTTCGCCCCCGGAGCGTTGATGAACACCGCCGGCTCATCCAACGACAACAAAGGCCCCGGCGGCTATGGCAACGTCGAGTACAACGGCCTTCCCGCTACCTCGAACGGCTATATTCTCGATGGTTTCGATTCCAACGATCCCTGGCTGGGTCTCAACATCGGCCTCTCCACCAACCTGGTCATCGGTCTCGATGCAGTCGAACAGGCCACGGTGAATACCAACTCCTACTCCGTCGATCAGGGCCGCTATGGCGCGTCGCAGGTGAACTACTTCACCAAATCCGGAACCAACAGATTTCACGGTGACGTTTACGAGCTATGGGATGGCTCGCTCTTCAGCGCGGAGGATTACTTTCTCCATGCCAACGACACGCCCGGCAACGTTACTCCCAAGCCCCGCTCCAATGTGAACCACTTTGGCGGCGCCGTCGGCGGACCCATCCGAAAGGATAAGCTCTTCTTTTTTACAGCCTACGAGGGCGTCCGCATTGCGCTGCCTATCGTGAGCCAGGCCGTGGTGCCGTCGCCCGCCTACCAGCAGTACGTGCTCAGCCAGCTCCCCATCGGAGGGGTAGACCCCATTACCGGAGCCGCGCTTCCCCCTGAGCCTGCCGAGGTGCCTTTTTACCAGCGGATGTTCGCCCTGTATTCCAACACGGCGGGAACCCCGATCCCCGTCAATTCCTGCCCCCTTGCCAACGGCCTTGGCTGCGCCAACCGGCGCGAGGAGTCGCTCGAAAACAGCGACCACGAAAACCTGGTGGTGGTCAAGATCGACGAAACCATCAACAGCGCCAACACCGTCTGGTTCCGCTTTCAATCGGACACTGGCCTGCAGGCCGCATATACCGATCCCATAAACGCCATCTTCAACTCCTACTCTCCACAGCCGCAGCGCACGCTGGTCGCCGGATACACACACATCTTCAGCCCTGATCTCGTCAACCAGTTCAATCCCGGCGCAAGCTGGTACGGCAGCATCTTTGAGCCCAACAGCTTCTCCCAGGTCCTCGAGACCTTTCCCATCCTGCTCGCCGCGGGCAGCAATCAGGCTCCGTTTACCACCATCGGCGGCGATGACAACACCGTTCCCCAGGGCCGCGAAGTCACGCAATGGCAGATCAACGACAACCTGGACTGGATTCACGGCAAGCAGGAGTACCGATTCGGCATCAACACGCGCCGCGTCGACGTGAGCGACTACGATATGGGCGTGGGCAGCGTGCCCGCTGCAGTCTATAACGACCTGGCCGAGTTCACCTACGGCTGGGCTTACACCGAGAGCCAGACCTTCCCCATCTCGTTCAAAGAGCGAATAGCCCTGGGCAATGTCGACTTCTACGCGATGGATACCTACAAGCCCACGCCCAGGGCAACGTTGATCGCCGGCGTCAGGACGACCTGGAATACCGATCCCGTCAACAAGCAAAACCTCTTCGCGCGCCCCGCCGGATCGTTCCTCGATCTTTCGCATGGCATCGACCAGCCGCTCAATCAGGCCATTCAGACCGGGGTGAGCACTCTGTTTCCCTCCACACCCCGCCTGGTCTGGCAACCGCGCGTCTCCCTTGCTTACCAGATCAGGGCGGGAACCGTAATCCATCTCGGATTCGGCGTCTTTAACGACATCCTTCCCGCCCAGATTGCCGATCTTGGCGCCCTCAACCCACCCAACGCGCCCACCTTTGTTGGCGGCTACGCGGGCCAGGTGGGTGGCTTTGCCATCGCGCCCGGCGTTCCCAACAGCGCGGCCGACGCAGCCGTCGCTGCCAACGGCCAGTTTCAGTCGCTCTTTAAAGCCGGGGCATCGTCCTGCGCAGGATTCGTCTCCGGCGCGCCCACCTGCCCGCTCGCCGTCAGCCTCAACACCTTCCCCACAGGCACACTCAAAACGCCGTATTACTACCAATACAACTTCGGCATCGAGCAGAAACTGAACGCGAACGGCGCCCTCCGCATGAGTTATGTCGGCACCCGCGGGTTTCACGAGCCATTCCAGGTCGGCCTCAACGGATACCAGACCGTTTGCGCCGGGTGCTTTGCGCCTTACCCCTACGCGCAACCCACCGACCAGCGCTTCGGCAGCGTCAACGAATTCCGCACCGACGCCGGAAGCAATTACAACGGCCTGCAGACCAGCCTCACCGAGCAGCTCCACTCTCTCACGCTGAACGCAAACTACACTTTCAGTCATTGCCTCGACGAAATCTCCAACGGCGGCTTGCTCCCATTTTCCACGCAGGGCATACTTACGCCGCTCCCCGGCGAGCTAAAGAACCAATACAGCAACTGCGACTACGATGTGCGCCACAATCTTTCCGCCTATGGCATTTACCAGATTCCCTTTGCGGCGAAGAATCTTCTCCTTCGCTCTGTCTTCCGCGATTGGTCGATATCTGAAACAGCCTTTCTGCATTCCGGCCTTCCGTTCAGCGTCCTCAGCCAGCCCTACACCGCGAACGGGAACGGCGTTTTTCAGGCCAATGGCCCGCAGTTTGCCAGCCGCGTTCCGGGCCAACCTGTCTACCAGAAAACCGCGGTCTCCGGCGTCACGGTCGCCGGAACCAGGCAATGGCTCAATCCCAATGCATTTGTCTCAGTCGTCGATCCCACCACCGGAGACTGCACCGGCGCCACTTCTGACACGCCCGCCTTGTGCCAGTTCGGCAACGCCGGCCGCAACAGCGTGCGTGGTCCGCACTTCACCTGGTCCGACATCTACCTCACACGCCGTATTCATATCTGGGAACAAGCCTCGCTGCGCTTCAACGTGCAGATGTTCAACGCCTTCAACCATGCCAACTTCGCCTTGCCCGGCAGCGTGCAAGCAGGCGTCCCAGGCGAATACATTCCGCCCGAGTTTGGAACCCTGCAAAACACCATCTCACCCCCAACCGGCCTGCTCGGCGTCGGCCTCGGCGGAGACAGTTCCCCGCGAATGATTGCATTTCAAACCAGAATTGAGTTCTGACATCCGGTACTATAGATGCGGTGAAAATTCTTTCCTCTGCCGAGATGCAAACCTGCGACCGATTGACGACGGAGCGGTACGGGGTGCCCTCTCTTGAGCTGATGCGGGCGGCGGCCAAGGCCGTGGCGGCATTTGCCCAGGAGGCGTTTCCGCAGGCGCGGCGGGTTACGGTGCTTTGCGGCAAGGGCAACAACGGCGGCGATGGGATGATGACCGCGCGGTTGCTTTCCTCTGCGGGGCTTGAGGTTACCACCCTGCTGCTGGGCGAGCCGGACACTCTGGCCGGAGATGCTGCCGAGGCTTGGCGCGAACTGGTCGATGCTGGCCGGGGAACGATGGTTGTTGTCAAAACGGCCGAGGACTTGACGCAGCACGGCGGGGCGCTGAAGGCCGATTTGATTGTGGATGCCCTGCTAGGCACGGGATTCAAGCCGCCGCTGAAGGGATTGGCGCTGGCGGCCCTTGACTGGATCAAGTCCAGTGGCGAGAGCCAGGTTCCCATTCTGGCCGTTGACCTGCCTTCCGGTTGGGCAGCCGACGAGACCAGTGCGACCGTAGAGGGGCCGGTTTTTCCCGCGGATGCGGTGATCACGTTTACCGCGCCCAAGCCGGCTCACGCGTTCGGCCATCTGACGCGCCGGTGGGACCAGCCGGTAGTGGTTGCGCCCATCGGTTCGCCGGCGGAGGCGATTGTCTCCGAACTGGGATTGCATTGGGCTGGATCGGCGATGGAATTGGTTCAGGCGCCGCGCGCGTCTGGAGCCAACAAGGGCAACTTTGGGCACGTGCTGGTGGTGGGCGGGACGTTTGGAACCGCTGGAGGCAAAGCGGGCGCCCCCGCGATGACGTCTCTTGGCGCGCTGCGGGCCGGGGCAGGACTGGTGACGGCGGCGGTTCCAGCGCCGGCATTGTCGCTGGTGTCAGGGGTCGCGAGGGAACTGATGACCTGGCCGCTCGTGCCAACGCCGGCGGGCGAGATTGCCGCAGAGAACCAGGCTTCCGAAATTCTGGTGGAGCTTACCAAAGGCAAAACGGTGCTTGCCATCGGGCCGGGAATGGGACAGGCAATGGAGACGATCCAGTATGTTTCCAGGCTGCTGATGATTACGCGAATTCCGGTGGTGGTTGACGCGGATGCATTGAACATTCTATCGCGCAAAGCAGGACTGCTTGGTGAGTTGATGGCGGTTGCCAAGCGGGGCCGAACGGTAGTGGTTACTCCGCATCCCGGCGAGATGGCGCGGCTGGCGGAGACGACGATAGCCGAGGTGCAGGCGAACCGGTTGGAGGTTGCGCGCGGATTTGCGCAACGCACCGGATTCATAGTGGTGCTGAAGGGGGCGCGGACGCTGATTGTGCATCCCTTGGGCCAAGTGGGGGTGAACACGACGGGAAATCCCGGGATGGCCAAGGGGGGTAGCGGCGATTTGCTTACGGGCGTGGTGGCGGGAATGCTGGCGCAGCATCCAGACGATCCGGGACGCGCGGTCGAGGCGGCGGTTTATCTGCACGGGCTGGCCGCTGACTTGACTGTGAGGAAAGCTGACGAGCACACGTTGCTGGCTACGGACACGATTGCGCAGTTTTCCAGGGCTTTTCGCTTTCGCAACAGCGGCTCGAAAGGATATGTTTGGTTGCAGGGGCTACCGCCGGAGCCGCAACCGGCCAAAGTCCCGCGCGAGGCCACCGAATGAGCAACGCCGCACCCGTAGCCGAAGGCCGGATCCACGAGTTCACCACACAGAGCGGCGCCGATACCATCGAGTTGGGGCGCAAGCTGGCGCGAATTTTGAAGCCGCCGCAACTGCTTCTGTTGCGCGGTGAGTTGGGCACTGGCAAAACCACGCTGGTGAAGGGAATTGCGCAGGCCCTGGACGCGGCAGAACCCGACGAAGTGACCAGCCCGACGTTCACCCTGATTCACGAGTATGACGGCACGCAGGACGGCAAGCCAGTGAAGCTGTTTCACCTGGATGTGTATCGCCTGGAAGGCGAGCGCCAACTGGAGACGCTGGGACTGGACGAGTTGCTCACGCCGGATGCGCTGGTGCTGGTGGAGTGGGGCGAGAAGTTCAAGAGCATCCGCAAGAAGGCTACCGGAGAGATTTCGATCAGCTCCGCGGGAGGGGATGCGCGCAAGATTACGGTTACGCTGAAGGAATAGATGAGGCAGTGAAGAAGTGAATAAGTGAATAAGTGAAAGAGTGAAGAAACGCTCGGCTTCCAGCTTTCGGCTTTCGCATCTCCCACGTCTCAG
>Ga0302319_10023926_pt1 | contig 10888 bp, 9 predicted proteins | sample Bog_T0_2_FD_203319 | JGI IMG/M metagenome (GOLD analysis project Ga0302319, IMG submission 203319) | Peat permafrost microbial communities from Stordalen Mire near Abisko, Sweden - Bog_T0_2 | ecosystem: Environmental > Terrestrial > Soil > Wetlands > Peat | place: Sweden: Abisko, Stordalen Mire... | reverse complement strand
AATGGGAACTGGTTGCCGAGGATTACGACTACATCTGGAGCTATGGAGACCAACGGTATCAGCGCGGGATTGCCGAAGTTGCCGACAAAGTATTCGAGGAGAAGCCGCTGATTTTGTATCGCGTGCGGAAGCAGTAGGGCGAATCTTTGAAAAGCAACTATTCGCCGGTAGCCTGGGCCTTTACTTCGGGTACTTCAGGCTCATGGGCAAGATAGACGGTTTGCGATGGGAAGGCGAGCGAGGTTCCGCAGCTCTCGACGATGTCCATAACGCGCAGCAGAAGGTTTTCGCGCACGGACGTGTAGTCGTCGTAATCGCGAGTCAATATGTAAGCCTGCATTTCTAGCTGGAGCGCACTGTCGGCGAGCTTTGCGAGACGTATCCACGCAGATGAGGTTTCCACGCGGGGATGGTTGCGCAGCATGGTGGATATTTGGGTCAGCACACGCTCGAGTTGTTCGCGGCTGGTTTCATAGCGCAGACCGATTCTGCAGAAGACGCGCATCTTATCGCGCGCGCTGAGGTTCTCTACGTTGGCGGTGGCGAGAGAGCCGTTGGGCACCGAGATGAGGCCGCGCTCGTCGGTGCGAATGCGGGTGGAACGAAGGCCGATGTCTTCCACCGTTCCGATGGTTTCACCAACGCGGCAGAGATCGCCGACGCGGATCACGCGGTCGGTGAGGATACTGATTCCGCCGAAGAGATTCTCGATCGTTTTCTGCTCGGCCAATGCGACGGCGATGCCGCCGATGCCGAGTCCGGCAAGCGCGGCGGAGAGGTTCAGTCCGGCAAGATAAAAGATGCTGAGCAGCGCCGTGACGGCAATGCCCAGCTTCAACACGCGATGCAGCAGCAGCGTGAGCGAGAGCGTGCCGCGCTCTTCAAGGGAGGTCATGCGGCGGCGCAGTCTTTGCGTCCATACGGTCACGAAATCCCACAGCAGCCACGCTACGGCAAACAGCAACGCCGTGCCCTGGACCTTGAAGTAATACTCGCGGAAGAGCAGCGGCACGGTGATCATCAGCATGCCGATAGCGTGCGCGGCAGCGGTGGCGAACAGAAGCACGGGGCCGCGAACGTTGGTCCAGACTTCCGATTGCGCGGCGCGGTGATTGACACGGGCCAGCAACCATACAGGTGCGCGCAATAACGTGACGGTGGCAATCCCGGCGAACAATGCAACTGGAATCAGCAGCACAAAGGCCGTCCAGACCCATAGCGGAATAGAGAGAAAAGTGTGCCGTACGAGAATCTGCGGCAGGTTATGCTCAAATTCATGCGAGCGCGCATCGTTGGCGAGATCCCCGGTTTTGCTGAGGGTGCTCCACGCGATGAGCCAGAGGTGTCCTTTGTCGCCGTCAGGCACGCGGACCACCAGCAGCGGAAGTTCCTTTCCGTTGACGGTGAACTCGCCGACACGCTGATGATCGGGTTCAAGCTGAGGATCGAGTGCAAGATCGGGATTGTCGGTGATGGCTCCGAGGCGGCCGACGTAGGCGCGGTCGAGCAAGGTTTTCAGATCCCGCACAACGCGCGCGGAGTCGATCTCGGTTTCCTGGCGCGGGAACTGGAGATATTCAGCGGCGCGGTCGTTATCGCCTTTTTGCGCGGCCTGCATGAATCCGGTGAGGGTACCGCGCGGAGTGTCGCGGCCCAGCGGATCAGCGTTCTTCACCGCGGCTTGCGCGCCGGAAAGCGCCTTGAAAACAGATTGGGCCAATAGCGGAGCGCACAGCAGGCTCAGCAACAACAGAAGGCGGAAGCTCGCTCTTACGATTCGCATACTCTCAGAGTAACCCGTTGGACGCTGCTGACGCTAGCCGCAAGAAAGCGCGGCGATTGACCAATTTGATTCGAAATCGAAGATCAAGTACAAAGTCAAATGCCCCGCCCAAGCCAAAAAGAAGGCTTGAACGGGGCACACTGCAGGTTTCTTCCCATCGTCAAGGTCTCTACTTTCGCTCGGGCTTCCAGCGCAGGATCGGCTTTCGGGCGGCGGCGGTTTCATCGAGACGCGAGAGCCGGGTGAAGTACGGCGCGTTCTTGATCAGCTCGGGGGAATCGATGGCTTCCTGGGCGATGGACTTCATGGCATCGACGAAGAGATCGAGTTCTTCGAGAGGCTCACTTTCGGTTGGCTCGATCATCAGCGCTCCGTGGACGACCATGGGGAAGCTTACGGTGTAGGGGTGGAACCCATAGTCAATGAGACGCTTGGCAATGTCTCCGGTTTTGATGCCAAGCTTGGCCTGGAACTTGTCGCTGAAGACTACCTCATGCATGGTCGGAGTCGAGTAAGGAAGATCGAAGGTGCCTTCCAACTTCTTGCGCAAGTAATTGGCGTTGAGAACCGCGTCTTCGGTGGTTTGGCAAAGTCCGTCAGGGCCGTTTGCCATGATGTAGGCGAGGGCGCGGACGTGCATACCGAAGTTTCCGAAGAAGGCGCGGACGCGTCCAATGGATTGCAGACGGTCATAGTCGAGGCGCAGGCGTCCGTCGGCGGATTCGACGACGATGGGCTTGGGCAGGAAAGGCTCAAGGTGCGCCTTGCAGGCCACGGGACCGGAGCCGGGACCGCCTCCGCCGTGAGGTGTAGAGAAAGTCTTGTGCAAATTCAAGTGCATCATGTCCACGCCGAAATCGCCGGGACGCGCCTTGGCGACGAGAGCATTCATGTTGGCTCCATCCATGTAAAGCAAGCCGCCCTTGCGATGGAGGATCTCGGCGATCTGGGCAATCTGCTCCTCGAAGATTCCGAGGGTGTTGGGATTGGTGAGCATGAGGCCGGCGACATCTTCATTCATCTGGGCTTCGAGAGCAGCGAGATCGACCATGCCGTTTTCGTTGCTGCGCAGATTTTCGACCTGGTAGCCGACCATGGCGGCGGTAGCGGGATTGGTGCCGTGGGCGGAGTCTGGGATCAAGACCTTCTTGCGCGCATTGCCCTTTGACTCGAGATAGGCGCGCATGAGCAGGATGCCGGTGAGTTCGCCATGCGCTCCGGCGGCGGGCTGGAGCGTGATGGCATCCATGCCGGTGATTTCAATGAGCTGGTCAGCCAAGGCCTTCATGATGCGCAGCGTACCCTGCGAGCTTTGCTCGGGCTGATAGGGATGTGCTCCGGCAATTCCGTCGAGGCGGGCCACGGCCTCGTTAACCCGAGGATTGTACTTCATGGTGCAGGAGCCCAGCGGATACATGCCGTGATCGACCGCGTAATTCCACGTCGAAAGGCGGGTGAAGTGACGGATGATCTCAACCTCGCTAACCTCGGGGAGAGCGGCGGATTCGGTGCGCAGCGCGGAGCCGAGTTCGGCGGCGGCATCGACTTCGGGGACGTCGAGGGCGCGGAGGCGATAGGCTTTCTTGCCGGGCGAGGAGTGCTCGAAGATCAGGCCCTCGTTTTGCGAGATGTTAGTGGTGACCTTCGTGATGTCTGCGTTGCTCATAGATTCACCTCGCTGGCGGCGGCGTCAATGGCGGCGCGGGATGTAAGTTCGGTGGCGCACCAGACAGCGGCGTTGCCGAGTTCGGGATAGAACTTGCGGAGAGGGAAGCCGCCGATGATTTTATTCTTGGAGGCAAGACGGTGCGAGATTTCGTAAGCGTCTTCACGGGTCTGGATCACGAATTCGTTGAAGCGCGGCGCGCCATCGAAGAGGATCTTGGCCTTCTCGCCAAGCGTATTGCGGGCGTAAGCGGCCTTGGCGAGATTCTGTTCGGCCAACTCTTTGAGGCCAACGCGTCCGTAAACATCCATGTAGATGTTGACCATGAGCGCGACGAGCGCCTGGTTGGTGCAGATGTTGGAGGTCGCCTTCTCGCGCCGGATGTGCTGCTCGCGAGTGGAGAGCGTGAGCACGAAGCCGCGCTTGCCGTTGCGGTCGGTGGTCTGTCCGACGAGACGTCCGGGAATCTGGCGGATAAACTTTTCGCGGGTGGCGATGACTCCCGCGTAGGGGCCTCCGTAGCTGAGCGGGACGCCGAAGGATTGCGCTTCGAGCGAGACAATATCGGCCTCGGAAGGTGGCCGTACGATTCCGAGCGAGAGCGCCTCGGCGATGGAGACCACCAGCAGAGCGCCTTTGGCGTGAACTACCTCGGCGATGGCCGCAACGTCTTCGATGGTTCCGAAGAAGTTGGGCGACTGGATGAGGACGCAGGCGGTCTGCGTGTTGATGGCGGCGTCGAGGGCCGCGAGATCGACGCGTCCGTTATTCGTAAATGCGACTTCGGTGAGCGGCAGCCCCTGGTATTTTGCGTAGGTAGCGATGACCTCGCGATACTCGGGGTGGACGCTCCGGGCGAGAATCGCCTCGCTGCGTCCGGTGATGCGGATGGCCATCATGACGGCTTCGGCTGCGCCGGTCGAGCCGTCATACATGGATGCGTTGGCGACTTCCATGCCGGTGAGTTCGCAGATCATGGTCTGGAATTCAAAGATGGCTTGGAGGGTTCCCTGCGCGATCTCAGGCTGATAGGGCGTGTAGGCCGTGAACCATTCGCCGCGCGAGATCAGCGAATCGATGACCAGCGGGCGGTAGTGATTGTAGGCTCCAGCACCAAGCAGGATGTCATATCCGGTAGCGTTTTCATTGGAGCGGGCGCGGAACCAGTCTACGATTTCGCTCTCGGCCATCTGTGCAGGAATGGCCAGATCGCGGGTGAGGCGGAATTGGGCTGGAATGGGTGCGAAGAGTTCGTCGATGGAGCTGACGCCGATGGCGCTCAACATCTGCTGACGTTCGGCGGGAGACTTGGGAAGATATCGCATGATGAGCGTTCCTGTTTGAAAAGACGGCGGGAAAGCCGTCAAATTACGAAGTGCGAAATTCACTTGTCGGGAAAGACCCACATCTGCTAACTACGGCAGATGTGGGGCACCCTCGCTGCACTCTCTACACCCGGACGCTTACTACTGCTCCTCGGCGATGAACTTTTCATAGTCGGCAACGGAGAGCAAGGCGTCAAGTTCGGATGGATTGGAGAGGGTGATCTTCACCATCCAGGCTCCGTGGGGATCGCTGTTAACCTTCTCGGGAGAAGTGGCAAGGCCGGCGTTGATGGCGGTGACGGTTCCGGAGACCGGGGCGAAGAGATCGCTGACGGCCTTGACGGATTCGACGGTGCCGAAGGTTTTGCCGGCGACGAGTTCCGCGCCAATCTTGGGCAACTCGACAAAGACGATGTCGCCAAGGGAGTTCTGCGCGTGATCCGTAATGCCAATGGTTCCAGTCGTACCTTCAACGGCGAGCCATTCGTGTTCTTTGGTGTATTTGTATTCCGAGGGATAGGCCATTGTGATCTCCAGAGATTGATTGCGCGCCGGAAATGACCGGCGATAGATAACGACGCTTCTACAAACTCAGTGAACTTTGAAATTGTACTCTAGCCCCGATCATGTAATCGGTGACTGCCGAGCGCCACAAAATCCAGGTCAAGAATCCAGATCAAGAACATAAAAACCCAGGAGCAACACCCTTCGGGATGGAGGCCGCTGCTTTCCCACATTCGCCAAAAGAAGGCGGATGTGGGCCACCTGACATTTATTGCGTTGCTTTGACTGCTCTTGGCCGCTTGTAGAACGGCGTTGGCACCACCTTGCACTTTACAATCTGACCGCGAATCTCCACCCCGAGCGTGGTGCCCTCAGCAGAATACGGGAGCGGGACATAGGCGAGCGCGATGTTCTTCTTGAGGAAAGGCGCGGGAGAGCCGCTGGTGACGCAGCCAATGTGGCGGCCTTCAGGATCGGTGACTTTGTAGCCGTCGCGCGGGATGCCCCGCTCGATGGCCTCAAGTCCAATCAGGATGTTCTTAAGGCCGCGCTCCTTCTGATCGACGAGTGCGGAACGGCCGATGAATTCTCCTTTATCCATCTTGACGAAGCGGTCCAGTCGCGCCTCCCACGGGGTGATGGCGTCTGAAATTTCATGGCCGTAGAGCGAGAGCGCACCCTCCAGACGAAGCGTATTGCGCGCGCCAAGGCCGCAGGGAAGAATGCCAAACTCCTCACCAGCCGCGAGCAACTCGTTCCAGACCCGGACGCTGGTGGCTTCGTCGCTGGGGATGTAGATCTCGAAGCCGTCCTCGGCGGTGTAACCGGTGCGGGCAATGAGGGTGTTGGGTAATCCGCAGACCGTGCCGTGGGTACACCAGTAAAACTTGACTTGGGTGAGATCGGCATCGGTGAGCTTCTGCAGGGTGCCCCAGCCGTTTGGTCCCTGGATGGCGATCTGAGTGTATTCGTCGCTGAGATTTTCAACCTCGCACTGGAATCCATGGGCGGATTGGCAGACCCAGCCGAAGTCCTTTTCGCGGGTTCCAGCATTGATGACCAACAGGAAGTCGCGCTCGCCAAGGCGATGAACAATCACGTCATCGACGAAGGTTCCGGTGAGATAGAGCAGGGCGGAGTATTGGGCTTGTCCGATGGCCAGGCGCGATGCGTCATTGAAGGTCATGTGCTGGACGGCTTCGAGCGCCTGCGGGCCATGCACTCGGATATCGCCCATGTGGCTGACGTCGAAAAGCCCAACAGAGGTGCGGACAGCCATGTGCTCGGCAATGAGGCCGCCGGATTTGCGGACGGCGTTTGCTGGATATTCGACCGGCATGTCCCATCCGTTGAAGTCGACCATGCGAGCGCCAAGCTGACGGTGCGCGGAGTTGAGAGCGGTCTTACGGACGACGGCGGATTCGGCGTTTGACAATGGCGGAACCTCGGGAAGGAGAATCTTACGACCGCTAGGGAACCCTAAAAGTTAACATGCGGTAAGCATGGCAGGCAATTTACCGGCGGGGATGCACCGGAGACAGTTGCATGCGCGGAAGATGCGAGTTAGAGTGCGCGAATGGCCCAAAGATTCCTGTGTACCGTCTGCGACCAGGTGGAAGAGAAATGTAAGTGCGATAAGTATTGCTATCTTTGCATGGGCGAGCACGAAGTGCGCCTGGTGGACGATGGCTGCTACTACTGCCTGGAGTGCCGGGAAGCATGTGAGTATCTGCCGGAGGACAAGGGAGTTGCGCGGCAGGACTAGCGAGACGCGGCAGCCCCGCCAGAGTGGACCGCACAACGGTCACGGTTATGGCCATGGCAGGGAAAACGGTGGGAGTGAGTCGGCCACCGATGCCAGCTTGAGAATTCCGGATAATCGAAATCGCAATTAATTTCCGCAGGGGACAACTTTATTTCGAGGATTGTGTCTAATAGCACAGAGCCTCCTGAAGCGGATTCGTTTTCAGGGGAAACGGTGACCCACCGGCTGCGTAGGCCGGTGGGATTTTTTTGGTTCTCTCGCGTAAGTCTCCTACTGGGGCTTGTCTGCGGCGGGAGTACCCTCTGAGATGTAGGCGTCGACGCAGCGCACGAGCGAACCCTGGGCCTTGAGAATGTACTCGACGGCGTCGCGGACGGCACCCTCCCCGCCGCGATGGTCGGTAATGACGTGGGCTTCGTCCTTTACGTCCTCGCGAGCATTGGCCACGGCGAAGGCAAGGCCGCAATTGCGCATTACGGGCAGGTCAATGATGTCATCTCCAACAAAGGCGGCCTCTTCCGGCTTGAGATTTTCCTTCTTCAGTATCTCGTGGAAGGCGCTGAGTTTGTCGGATGCACCCTGATACACGTGCTCGATTTTGAGGTCGCGGGCACGCAGCCGGACGGTTTCCGAAACACGCTTGGTGATGAGTCCCATCTTGATGCCGCCGAGGCGGGCGAGGGAAAAGGCGGTTCCGTCATGGGCATGGAAGCCCTTGACCTCTACCATGCTGCTGCTGGAAAGAGCCAGGGAGCTGGGCTTGGTTTTGGCGTTACTGCGAGGCGCTTCGCCGGGAACGGGGTAGAGGAAAATCTTGCCGTCGGTCATGACCCCATCGACATCGAGCAGCAAGAGCTTTATCTTCTTTGCACGGGCCTTAGACATGGCGGGAATTGTAACATTTGTGAGGGAGAGCAGTTCTAGTGAAGTTCATGCGGATGAAATGGAAAGTGGGATCGAAGTGGATGGTTGGGGTGCTGCTGCTCCTTATGGCGCTCTCCGCAACGGCAGAGCAGGCGCGGCTGGTGACGGTGTCTCAGCCGGCGAAGCGCAAGGCGAAGAAGGCCGCCAAGTCCGCTCCGGCAGCGTCGCGGGCGCAGATGGAATTGGCCCAGCAGATGGTGCGCAACGCCTATGCCCTAGGCCAGGGGCTGGGGCCGCGGCAGCGGGTGGCGCTGATGACCCGGCTGCTGTACACCATGCGTCCCGACGTGATGGCCCCAGAGAAGAAGCAATGGGCCGAGGAACTGTTTGTATTGGCGCAGCAATTGCCCGCGAACGGTGCGGTCGAGGCGGATAGCTTTCGAAACGCCGCGATCGCCACGGCTGCGGCGCGCCTTGCGGTGTATGACGCCGACCGGGCGCTGGAACTGCTGGATTCCTTGTCTTCGCCAGTGCAAAAACTCGGTAGCCAGGCCGATGCGCGAAGCATGGCGGCGCGCCTGGTGTTTGCCGGATACATGCGGAATCATGGAACTCTGGGAGCCCAGACGCTGCTGGCTCACGGGCAAAAGTGGAGCACGCAGGGAGGTTTTCCTTATGGCGCCAGCGCGACGGCTCTGGGGAAACTGCGCCCGAATGAGGACGCAGCGGAGGATTTCTTCCGGCAAGTTCTGCTGATCTTCGAGCGTGGGCAGGAGGGACTCTACGGGGTGAGCGAATTTGCGTCCCTGCTGCATCAGGCTGTGGCGATGGAAGCGATTTTCGAGGACACCGCCGAAGAGGCCGGGGGCAGCATCATGGGTCAGCTACGAACGCTGACGGAGAACGAGGATGTTGCCCTAACGCCTGAGCAGAAAGAGCTGGTGGTGGAAGCTCTGAATCACGTGCGGGTCTCGGCTCCCAAAGCCTACGAAGAGGCGCGAAAGACGTCGCCAGGGCTGTTTGCGGTGCGAGTCGAGAGGGTGGCAACGGTGCAGGTGGAGGCTCCGAAAGTGGATTTGGGGTTGCAAGTTTCGTTCCGTGAACTCGCGGCGGCGATGCGCGCCGGGCGCAAGCCGGACGAATTGCACCAGGTGATCGCTCGCGGATTGCAACTGATGAACGTAAAGTACAAGGCGGGAGCCTGCGCCGAGTGTACTTCTCCAGACGCGCAGTCGTGGGCGCTGGTTTCGCTGGCGGCGTTTGCGGCTCCGATGACGATTGCGACCCAGTTGAACTCCATCGAAGACCCGTTCTGGCGCGCGTATTTCCTGGCGATTGCGGGACAGCAGGTAGGGCAGCCAACCCGGGTGGCAGATCCCACTGCGCGAAGCGTGCCAGGAAAGGAAGTGGCGGAACCGGAGTAAGGGCGAATTTCAAAGCTTCATGGGGCGGGTGGCCCATATTCGCCTTCTTTTGGCGAATGTGGGAATGCAGAAGCGATCACACCCAAGGCAGTTGACCTTGCCCTTAGACTTTCCGGACGCCCTCTGGCAGTCCCTATTCCGGGATAGTTGAATACTTGGCCTGTTTCGAACAGCTATCCTTGTTCCACTGTCTTCGATCTCAGGCGAGAGATGCCTAAAACCGCTAAAGCTCCTATGGAATAGCCCACCGTACGGACGGTAGGGATAATGAAGGCGTAGTAGTTCGCCATGGCCATCCTTGCTACACCTTTGGACATGTCGATGCCAAAGAAAATCCAAATGGTGTCCGAGCCTTCAACCAACGACCTTTGAGAAGCCGTCTCAAATAGGACGGCTCTGAACAACAGTAAAGCTACCGGCGCAACCCAAATCCAGATAGCCGTTCTGGATTGTCTCCAGAGCGAGTTCACTGCCCCTAGCGCAAACGATATAACGGCACTCATAAGGAATTCCTTCAACACCACGCCGTTCGGCGATGAGGGCTTACCGAGAATCGGCCACAGAGCAGTCTCGATGATCACTGTTCCAATTATTGCCACGATGAGGTGACCGATGTATTCCAGACATGTTTTCATGCGTTTAGGGCAGTGTACGTCGCGTCAGAATGGGTGTACACAGGATTATTGGCGGAAAATCGCCATGTAACTCACAATCCTGAAACGGAACTACTAAGCGAGCCTGCTTTCCCAAAAGTACTTATTAAACAAAGCCGGGGCACCCGTCGTGGTTGAACATCTACAAGGGATAGGAGTTCTGCATCTTAGGGTGCATGGGTGATTCGACGGCAGAGCTGACGGGGCGGGTACTGGTGCTGGTGGCCCATGCCGATGATGAAAGCGTATGCTACGGCGCGCTGATGCAAAGGATGCGGGGGCCCGTGGTGGTAATCGCCACCGACGGAGCGCCACGGGACGAGTATTTCTGGGGGCGGTTCGGGTCGCGTGAGGCTTACCGGGCGGTGCGGCGGGACGAGGCTCGACGGGCCATGCGGTTGGCAGGGGTTCGAGAGTTGCTACTGCTGCCGGAGGAGGATTCTCGGCTGGAGGATCAGCGCCTGTTTCTGAATCTTGCGGCGGCCTACGAGCGGCTGGAGCGGCTAGTGGATTGGGTCAGGCCAGACGCAATTGCGACGCTGGCATATGAGGGCGGGCACCCGGATCACGATAGCTGCAGCTTGCTGGGTGCTCGGCTGGGAAGACAATTTGGCGTACCGGTGTGGGAGGCGCCGGTGTATTCGCGGGTGTATGAGCAAGGACTCGTAGATGCAGGCGCTTCTGCCGATCCCACTCAAGCCAACGACGGGCATGAATTGATGGGCCACCGCGAAACCTCCAATAGGAAGCCGCGAGTGCAGCAGTTCATTTGCGAGACCGGCGACGAGGTTACGATCCAGATTGGCGAGCGTGAGCTGGAAGTCAAGCTGGCGATGTGTAAGCAATATGCATCGCAGGGAGATTTTCTGAAGACATTCGACGTCAAGCGGGAGTTGGTGCGTCC
>Ga0302319_10023919_pt1 | contig 10892 bp, 11 predicted proteins | sample Bog_T0_2_FD_203319 | JGI IMG/M metagenome (GOLD analysis project Ga0302319, IMG submission 203319) | Peat permafrost microbial communities from Stordalen Mire near Abisko, Sweden - Bog_T0_2 | ecosystem: Environmental > Terrestrial > Soil > Wetlands > Peat | place: Sweden: Abisko, Stordalen Mire... | reverse complement strand
ACGGGCAGCCGGCCGCCGGACGGGCCGGTGGACGACATTTTCGAGGTGCTGTGATCATGGCGACAGTCGGATTTATCGGTCTTGGGAACATGGGCGGGCCGATGGCGGCCAACCTGGTGAAGGCGGGCCATGCGGTGATCGGGTTTGACCTGAATCCGGCGGCGCTGGAGGCGCTGCGTGCCGCCGGCGGCAAGGTCGCGGCGAGTGCGTCCGATGCGGTGGCGGGGGCCGTGGTGGTGATCACCATGCTGCCGGCGGGGGAGCATGTGCGGGACGTGTATCTCAACCAGGGCGGGCTGATCGAGGTGGTGAAAGGATCTGGGCCGCTGCTGATCGACTGCTCGACCATCGATGTGGACAGCGCTCGGGCGGTGACCGCGGCGGCGGCGGAGGCGGGGCTGGCGATGCTGGATGCGCCGGTGTCGGGCGGCACGGCGGGGGCGCAGGCGGGCACGCTGACGTTCATGGTCGGCGGCACCGAGGAGGCGTTCGCCTGCGGCAAGCCGGTGTTGGAGGCGATGGGCAAGAACATCTTCCATGCCGGCGGGCCGGGTGCCGGGCAGGCGGTGAAGATTTGCAACAACATGATGCTGGCGATCAATATGGTGGGTGTGTCGGAAGGATTTCTGCTGGCGCAGAAACTGGGGCTGGACTGGGACAAGCTGCATCAGATCTGTGCGACGGCGACATCGAATTCCTGGGCGCTGTCGAATTACTGTCCGGCGCCGGGGCCGGTGCCGGCGGCGCCGTCCAATCGCGACTATGCGCCGGGATTTGCCGCGGCGCTGATGGTGAAGGATGTGAAACTGTCGCAGGCAGCGGCCGAGTCTGTTGGCTCGCCCACGCCGTTGGCGGCTCAGGCGCTGAGCTTTTACCAGGGGGTGGTGGACGCTGGTGATGGGGGCAAGGACTTTTCCGTGGTGTTCCGCTGGCTGGCGGGCCAGACGCGGGCGTAAAATTGCCTATTGCCAATTGATAAAGTCCAGATGTAGGGTTGCTCCAACGATTCGATAAGGATCTGGTGGGAGCGTACCTTGCGGGTCTGTCGCGGCGGGTTACAGCCGTTGCTGACGGCCGTTATTTCACCGGTTCGAATAGGTTGCTTGCGGCTGCCGGTTTTTGTGCCGATGACGGCGGATTTCCGTGTCAGCCTGAGCGGGCGGCGGCTGTTATTCCATGTTCGAAAGGACGTGCCGTGCTTTTGAAACCGATCCCGATGGGGACTGTCTGGCTCGCTGCCATGGTTTTTTTGGCGCAGCCGCTGGTGCCGGCGCGGGCCCAGCCGGGGGTCGACATACCGCCCTCGGTGAGCATGGAGCATGACAGCGTCATGCACTATTTGCAGAAGATAGCGGAGCGGACGACACCAAGCGGGGCGGCGGCGCAGCGGCTGATGGAGGTGCTGAAGCAGCACATGGCGCTCGAGGACGCCTTCATCCTGCCGCCGCTGACGCTGCTGCCGGCGCTTGCCAAGGGAGAAGTCTCGCCCGACATGCGGTGGGCGATTCCGATGAGCGACCGTGTCCGTACTGAGCACGACGCGCTGCAGCGGGTTCACAATAGCATCACCGAAGCCACCGTGGCGCTGCAAATAGCGGCCGATGATGAGCACGATGAGGCGACGATCGGGTTTTGCCGTGATCTTGCGGCGGATGACCTGAACGACGTGGAGGTCACCGAACCGACCGTGATGCTGATTGGGGATCTGCTGCGCAGCCGGCTTCCCGCGCCTTAGGGCCAACGCCTGCCGATTCGTATTCAATCCGTTATCATTGCCATGGAATACTGCCATGAGACATGTATTTGCTGCGGCGATCTTGCTGGGTTTTGCTGGTTTGCCGGTCGGGCAGGCGCAGGCCGGCGATCCGGAGGCGGGCAAGCAGCTTTTCCGCTCGATCTGCAGCCTGTGCCACGATTCGGCGGAGGGGCGCAACCGGGTCGGGCCGTCGCTGTTCGGCGTGGTCGGGCGCAAGACCGGCAGCGTGCCGGGATACAGTTATTCTGACGCCAACAAGAACTCGGGGATCGTCTGGACGGTCGATGTGCTGGACCGTTACCTGATTTCGCCGCAAGTGGTCGTGCCGGGCACCAAGATGGGCTATCCCGGGATGAAGGACGATCAGAAGCGCGCCGACCTGATCGCGTATCTGGGGACGCTGAAGTAGTCTGGTTAGAGGCGTCCAGGTCAGGGGTGGTTGGTGCGTGGCAGCGCGGCGATCCGGTCCAGGCAGGTGGCCAGATCGACCACGTCGGCGTAGCGGCGGCCGACATCCTGGAGGTTGGCGAAGTGCGGGCCCTCGGCGACGTCGCCGACGCAGTCCTCCGGCACGATCACGCGGAAGCCGAAGCTGAATGCGTCGATAATGCTGGCGCGGATGCAGCCTGAGGTGGTGCAGCCGACGACGATCACGGTATCGACCCGGTTGCGCACGAAGATCGGCGCGGCCGGGGTCTGGAAGAAGATCGACGGGGCGGATTTGCAGAGCACGATGTCGTACGGATCGGCGATGCGGGGGTCGAGCCGGGTTGCCTCGGTGCCGTGTCCGAAGCCGGTCAGGACCGGGGGAATTTTCCAGTGCGGGGCGTCGCCGCCGTGATAGGCGGTGTAGCAACTGACGACGGGAAGTTTTGCGGAACGGGCGGCTTGCAGCAAGGTGGCGGAGTTGCTGACGGCTCGGTCGGTCAGCGCGGCGCCACCGAGGGGGAAGCGGGAGTCGGTGAAGCCGAGTTGGAAATCGACGACGGCGATGCCGATGCGGTCGCCGAAACCGACCTCAACGCCGCCGTAGCCGCGTTGGGCATAGAGGTCCTGGGTCTGATCGTTGTTCGTCAATGGGGCGGTGCCTTTCGGCCGGGGTTTCGGGGAGCGATCAATTCGTATAGCAATGCCGCGTTTGATGCACGGCGATGCGCTGCGGCCGGCGCCGCTTCGGGACCTGACGACCAGGGAGGCAACGATGACAGTCCAGGCCTATAAGGCAGCCCGCGATTTCCTGCTGGCGCATCGCACCGACTATGCGACGGCGTATCGCGACTTCCGCTGGCCGAACGTGCAAACATTCAACTGGGCGCTGGACTGGTTCGATGGCGAGCTGGCGCGCGGCGAGACGGCGCATCAGCCGGCGCTGATCATTGTCGGCGAGGGCGCCGCGCGGCTGACTTTTTCGGAGCTTTCGGAGCGGTCGAACCGTGTGGCCAATGCGCTGCGCGGCCTTGGGGTCAGGCGGGGCGACCGCATCCTGCTGATGCTGGGGAATGTCGTGCCGCTGTGGGAGGTGATGCTGGCGGCGATGAAGCTGGGCGCGGTGGTGATCCCGGCGACGACATTACTGGCCGCCAACGACCTGGCCGATCGTTTCGATCGTGGCCGGGCGCGGCACATCGTGACGACAAGCGCGGACACGGGGAAGTTCGAGGCGGTCGATCCGCGGCTGACGCGCATCGCGGTGGGCGATCCGGTGCCGGGATGGACCCGGTATGACGATCTGCTGGCGGCCTCGGCGACCTTTGTGCCGGACGGCGAGACCGATGCGGACGATCCGATGCTGCTGTATTTCACCTCGGGCACGACGGCGAAGCCGAAGCTGGTGCTGCACTCGCACCGGTCGTATCCGGTGGGCAGCCTGTCGACGATGTACGCGCTGGGGCTGCTGCCGGGCGATATTCATCTGAACGTGTCGTCGCCGGGCTGGGCGAAACACGCCTGGAGCTGTGTGTTCACGCCGTGGATTGCCGGTGCGGCGGTGTTCATCGCCAACCAGGGGCGTTTCCATGCGCGCACGATGCTGGACACGATTGCCGCCAACAAAGTAACGACATTGTGCGCGCCGCCGACGGTGTGGCGCATGCTGATCCAGGAGGATCTGCGATCCATCCGGCACAGTCTGCGGGAGGTGCTGGGGGCCGGGGAGCCGCTGAATCCAGAGGTCATCGAGCAGGTGCAGGCGGCGTGGGGTCTTACGATCCGGGATTTTTACGGGCAGACCGAGACGACGGCTCAGGTGGGCAATTCGCCGGGGCAGACGATCAAGCCTGGCTCGATGGGGCGGGCGCTGCCGGGATATCGGGTGCTGCTGCTGGACCCGGACGACCAGGAGACCGAGGAAGGAGAGTTGTCGCTGGCGCTGGACCCGCGGCCGGCCGGGCTGATGCGGGGGTATCAGCAGGAGGACGGGTCGATCGCCGGGCTGACCGAGGCGGCGTACCGGACGGGGGATGTGGCGTTTCGCGATGCGGACGGTTACCTGACCTATGTCGGGCGGGCGGACGATGTGTTCAAAGCGTCGGACTACCGGATCAGCCCGTTCGAGCTGGAAAGCGTGCTGATCGAGCATCCGTCGGTGGCGGAGGCGGCGGTGGTGCCGGCGCCCGATCCGGTGCGGCTGGCAATACCGAAGGCGTATGTGGCGCTGGTCGGCGGCGCCACCGGCGATCGGGCCACCGCGTTGTCGATCTTCCAGCACCTGCGCGAGCGACTGGCACCGTTCAAGCGCGTGCGCCGGATCGAGTTCTACGAATTGCCGAAGACGATCTCGGGCAAGATCCGTCGGGTCGAATTGCGGCAGATGGAAAATCGCCGGTCTGCGGCGGGTGCCCGCGAACCGGCCGAATTCCGCGAAGAGGATTTTCCGGAGCTGTCTGCGCGGTAGGCTTGCCTCACAGCCCCTGTGCGGTAGCCGACGCGAGCGCGGTCTGGATCAGTTGCATGCAGGCGGAGCGGTCATTGGCGGCGAGCGCCTGGCGGGCCTGGGCGATCTGCGCGACGGTCGGGTTGTCGCTGGGGTTGCCGGTCGTGCCAATGGCGACGGAGCGGTCGAGCATGCGGGTTTCGGCCATCTCCAGCGCATCCTGCGCCTCGCCGCTGCGGCCGGCAGCCAGGGCGCCCTGGGCGGCGCGCAGCGCGTCGGAGGGCTTGGCGCCGTCCGGCAGGTTGGGGGACGGCAGGGGTGCCAGGACAGTGCTGCCCGGTGTGACGGGCTGCGCCAGCGCTGCGGTTGAAACGGCGACCACGAGGGGGGCGACCACCAGGGGGGTGACCAGCAGCGGGGCGGTAAAGAGGAAAGCGCTCATCGGGTCCGGTCTCCAAAGCTCGTGCGTTCGGGGTAGGTGGTCATCCGGTCGGCGCGGCGCAATCGTTTTGACGGGTTGGTCATCGCCAGCGGCGGTGAAACCAGAGGTACTGGCCGGGATTCTCCCGAATCCAGCCCTCGATGATGGTGGTGATCATCTGGGTGGCGGCGGGGACGTCGATTTCGCCGGCCTGGTCGCGGGGCAGTTCGTAGGGGCCGAAACCGTCGATGCGAAAGCGGTGGCCGGGCAGGCGAACGACGCGCATGCCGACGACGGGGCAGTCGAAGCGGCGGGCGAGGCGGGCGATGGTCGGGTTGGCCTTGCAGCTTCGGCCAAAGAAGGTGACATCGACGCCGCGGGAGAAATGCTGGTCGACCACCATGCCGAGGTGTTCGCCGGCGCTGAGGGCCGCGGCCATCTCGACCGCGGCCTGCGCCCGGGTGCGGATCAGGCGGCCCATCAGGGGCGCGCGGATGCGGATGATCTCCTTCGCGACGGCCTTGTTGTTGGGCATGCGGTAAACCACCGCGGTGGGCAGGCCGTGCGCGGCGATGGCGACGGCGGGGATTTCCCAGTTCGCCAGGTGGGCGCAGAAGCAAAGCGCGGGCTGGCCGTCGTCCTTCAGCGCGGTGAACATCGGCACGCCGTCGGTGCGGATGCGGCCGGCGTTCGGGTGGTCGGGGTCGAAGTCGGCGATGCGCGCCATGTGGACATACTCGCCGGCGACGCGGCCGAGATTGTCCCAGGCGTCGCGCAGGGTAGCCTCGATCCAGGCCGGGTCCTTGTCGGGGAAGGCGGCGCGCAGGTTGGCCTGGCCGATCCGGTGCTGCGGCAGCCAGGGGCCGATCCGGCGGGCGATCGCGCCGCAGAAATCGGAAACTCGGTCGGGGTCGGCAAGGCGCAGCAGGGCGAACAGATACTTGACCAGGCGGCCGAGGATGCGGTCGGCATAGAGGGTCAGCTGGCGTCGCACGTGGGGGAAGCGGGTCAGAGTTCGATGATCAGCTTGCCGAACACGTCGCGGGATTCCAGGCGGGCGACGCCGGCGCGGAAGTCCTGCAGGCGGTAAACGGTGTCGATGACCGGATGGACTCCGGACGCGATGCGGTCGAGCGCTCGGGCCAGCGCGGACATCGGCGCACCGAAGGAGCCGATGATGCGGTATTGCTGCTGGAACAACTGCATCAGGTTGAGGCTGGCGGTGGGGCCGGAGGTGGCGCCGCAGGTGACGAGGCGGCCGCCGCGTTTCATCGACAGCAGCGAGCCGTTCCAGGTGTCGGCGCCGGTGTGCTCGAACACCACATCCACGCCGCGCTTTTTGGTGAGTTTGCGGACGACCCCTTCGAAGCGGTCTTCGCGGTAGTTGATGACGTGGTCGGCGCCGAGGGCACGGGCCTTTTCGGCTTTCTCGGCGGAGCCGACGGTGGTGATGACGGTGCAGCCGATGGATTTGGCGATGCGGATGGCGATGCTGCCGATGCCGGAGCCGCCGGCGTGGACCAGGATGGTCTCGCCGGGTTCGAGTTTGGCGTTGTCGAACAGCATGTGCTCGACCGTGCCGTAGGCGACGGCGACGCAGGCGGCGTCCTGCATGCTGACGCCCTCGGGGATTCTGATCAACAGGCGGGCGGGGTGGTTGGTGATGTCCTGGGCGAAGCCGTCGATGTGGAAGCCGCGGACGCCGCCGACGTTCTTGCACAGGTTGTCGCGGCCTTTGAGGCAGGCGGGGCAGGTGCCGCAGGTGAGGGCGGAATAGGGGACGACTTTGTCGCCTGGGCTGACATTGGTGACGTTGGGGCCGATGGCGACGACATCGGCGGACGCTTCGGCGCCGACGGTCAGCGGGTAGAGGCGCTTGGCGAAGGCCATACCTCGGAATCCCCAGACGTCGATGTGGTTCAGGCCGATGGCGCGGACGCGAAGCTGCACCTCATTGGGGCCGGGGGCCGGGGGCGCGTCGCGCTGGGTCAGCTCGACCTGACGGTCGGCGAGAAGTTGCAGGGCGCGGATCATGGCCATCGGGTGAAGGTCCTGGGGGATTGCATGGGCAGCCCTGTAAGGCGCGTTGGCGGGCGGGGCAATCCTTTTTGTGGGGACGTTAACGGGTCGTTCAGTTACAGCATAGAACGAAAAAGCCGGCCAAGATGGGCCCGACCGGCTTACTTCAAGCTGGCCCCTGGCCATCCCGCCGCGCACGGCGGCGGCTCCAGGCAGCGAAGCAGGCTCGCCGGCACAACGTGGCCGCCCATCCGGAGGTGATCATGGACCAGGGGCAACTTGCCTCGCAAACTTCCGGTAATTACGAAAATTGTTATTTATACGAGAAGAAAATGGGTCGCAAAAAAAATTGGTGATCGCCTTCGGCTTCCACGCCAGCAGACCGAGCTGGCAATTGGTGCGGCGGTTTGAACCGGATGCTGACGGCCGGCCGGACGTCGTTCGGTGCTAAAATGTCCAGCTTAAAGGCATAACTCGATGCTATTTCGATACCATCTATATTATGCACCAACCTCGACTTGCGGTCCATTCCGAAATCGTCGCGTTGCCGGACACTTGTTTGTGATAATGAAAAACAGTAGACTGCTATGCGCCTACTCAACAGTTGAATGACGCATACTGTTATAGTTTTGCATGCGTCACACCCGCTTTCGTTATGTTCGTTCGCGCCGAACGGCACTGGACGCAACGAACCAGACAGGAAGCATGACCGACGACCATACACAGAAATCCGAATCGCACATTGGCCAGGCGATGGCGCGTGCTGGCGGGCGCTTCCGCCCTTGCGCTCTGCTGCGTCACGTCGGCGCACGCCACGCCGCTCACGCTGTGGGCAGCGGGAAGCCTGAACCCCGCGCTGGCAACTGTTGCGAGCAATTTCACCGCCGCGACCGGCGTGGCAGTGACAACCACGTTCCAACCGTCCGGCACAATCGCCATGGAAATCGAGGCGGGAGCCCGGCCGGATCTCTTCGCGTCGGCCGACACCGGCAATCCACTGGCGCTTCAGCAGGCGGGACTGGCGGGTCCGGTGGTGAATTTTGCCAGCAACAGCCTCGTTGCGGTCGTTGCCCCCGGTTACAACGTGACGTCGGCCAATCTGATTTCATCGCTGCTTAATCCGGCGATCACGCTTGGAACCTCGACTCCCGTTTACGACCCGCTGGGCGACTACACCGAACAACTGTTTTCGGAGATCGACGCCACTGACCCGGGTGCGAAGGCCATTCTCGACGCCAAGGCCGAACGGCTGATCGCCGGCCCAACGTCGCCACCGGTGCCGGCTGGTGACAACGCCCTGGTCTATTTCCTTGATACCACGCATCAGGCTGATATTTTCATTGCCTACGCGTCGTCCGCGCCCGCGGCCCTGGCGATCGATCCGGCCCTGACCGAGGTTGCCCTCCCCGCGGACCTCGCGATTGCCGCAGAGTACGGCATGACGATCATCAACGGGGCCGACCCGGGGACTGTGGCGCTCGAAAACTACATCCTCTCGCCAGCCGGTCAGGCCGTGCTGGCAAGCGATGGATTCGGGCCGCCGACAACCGTTCCGGAGCCCGCTGGTCTTGCCTTGGTTGCAACGGCGGTCGTCGGGCTGATCGCCGCAAAACGGCGGCGCGCTGGCGGGTTGAATGTGTCAATAAATTAGCGTCGACCATCGTCCGAACGGTGGAAGTTGGCTGGCCCGTTCGCGGGTTGGCCGCTTCCGCGGGGATATCATTCTGACATGGCGGTTTGCACTGTGCCGAGGCCGGAAAATTCGGTTTCGATCCGGTCGCCCGGGGTGATCGGAAACTGCCGGGTGAATGATCCGGTCATGACGATTTCGCCGGCTTTCAGAGTGCGCCCGTAAGCGCCGAGTTTTGCTGCCAGCCAGACGATCGAGTTAAGCGGGTTGCCGAGAACGGCGTCGCCGGTGCCGGTGGCAACTATCTGGCCGTTGATGGAGACACGGGCCTCGATCGTCGTGAGATCGGCGGGCAACGGGGCCGGGGTGCCGAGGATGACCGTCTTCTGCTGCGCGTTGTCGGCGAGGGCGAGGGCGATCTGTTCGGTGAACGGGCCGCGGGTCTCGATGATTTCGAGCGAGGGGTAGACGACGTCGATCGCCGCGCGGGCCTGGTCCAGGGTTACGGTGCCGGACAGGCCGGTTCCTAGGCGCATGCAGAGTTCGTTCTCGAATCCGGGGGCGATCAGGCCGGCGGGGGCGAAGACGTGGCCGGATGGCTTGCTGTCGAGGACGCAGCCGAAGACGGGTTCGTGGAAGCCGAACTGCTGCTGGATCGCGGGGGCGGTGAGGCCGACTTTCCAGCCGATCTGGGATTCTCCGGCGGTGCGGCGGCGTTCGATGAGGCCGAGTTGGATCGCATAGGCCTGGTCGATGGTGAGTTTGCCGAACCAGGCCGGCGGGAAGTAGATGCCTTGCTGGCGGGCCTGCCAAAATGCCTCGATCAGGTCTGCAGTGGTCATGGTTTCCCCCTATTGCCGGCGCATGGGCGGACGCATACCGTACGGGCCGTTTCAGTGTGAGGGAGCGTCGCGATGAAAATCCTGGTTGTCCAGGGCGCCGGCATGAACATGCGCGGCAAAACGCAAACCGAGATTTTCGGCACGATGACGCTGGAGCAATACAACCAGCACATCGTCGAGTATGCGAGCGAGCTCGATGTCGAGGTGGAGATTTTCCACTCGAACGTCGAAGGCGAGGTGATCAACCGGCTGTATGCGGCGAATGACGAAGGTTTCGACGGAGCGCTGTTCAATCCGGCGGGGTTCTCGCGGGGGTATCCGGCGCTGACGGCGGCGATCAGCCAGGTGTCGTTTCCGGTGATCGAGGTGCACATCTCGAATCCGGTGCGGCGCGGGCCGGTTTCGGATACGGCGACGGTGAGCCTGGGGATCGTCGCGGGGTTCGGGGTTCTGGGGTATTATCTGGCGCTGCGGGGTCTGCGGGACCGCGGGCGTTAGCCGGCCGTTTCACCTGAATGCCCGTCCGGGCTAAGCGCCGCCAACAGGTCGATCAGGATCGTCGGGCGTCGGGTCTGACAGCTTTCAATATGAGTTGGTCTGGCGGCCGGACGTGGTTTGATCGGCGCGGTTCGCTGCGAACGGCCTGGCGGGATTCCGTCCGCGTTCAGATCCGCGACAGTATTCCGCGCCGTGGTCCGACGACGTAGATCAACTGAACCAGGATAATGAAGCCGATGCTCCAGTAGGTGCTGAACAGGCAGAGCGCGGCGCCGAACGCATACAGGGCCTGGGCGATGATGATCCGGCGCTCGACCGAGCGGTCGATCATGGCGGAGAGATCGGCTTCGACCAGGCCGGCGCGCATCGCGTAGCGCCAGCTTGCGTATAGCACAGCGCCCAGCGCCAGGATGTTCAGCCAGTAGAGCAGCAGGGCAGAGCGCAGGGTGATGAACTCGGCCATCAGGGAGGTCGAGAACGGCATCAGCGAGACGGCGAACAGAAATGCCAGGTTGATCCAGGTCAGGTGGCGGTCGCTGCGGGCGAAGTGCGAGAGCTGAGTCTGCTGGCCGACCCAGAAGATGCCCAGCGTGAGAAAGCTCATCAGGTAGATCACCAGGCGCGGCGCCAGTTCCGCCAGGGCCGCGAGCAGGGCTCGGTCGGTGGCGATCGCTTCCGAGGCGGGCACTTTCAGGTCCAGCACCAGCAGTGTCATCGCCACGGCGAACAATCCGTCGCTGAGTGCGGCCAGACGTTCGATGCTCTGACCCGCAATCGCGTTATAGCGTGCGCCCATTTCTGGGATCGCCTCCTTTCTCTTCAGCAAACCAGCCTCTTGAGCAAACCGGCGGACC
>Ga0302319_10023918_pt1 | contig 10892 bp, 7 predicted proteins | sample Bog_T0_2_FD_203319 | JGI IMG/M metagenome (GOLD analysis project Ga0302319, IMG submission 203319) | Peat permafrost microbial communities from Stordalen Mire near Abisko, Sweden - Bog_T0_2 | ecosystem: Environmental > Terrestrial > Soil > Wetlands > Peat | place: Sweden: Abisko, Stordalen Mire... | reverse complement strand
CCGGTTTCCAGGGCGAGGCCGGCGTGGCGCTTCAGGTTGCGGTAGTCGCCGTGAACCGGGATGAAAAACTTGGGGCGGACGAGATTGATCAGCAAGCGCATCTCTTCCTGCGCGCCGTGTCCGCTTACGTGGATAAGACCGTTGGAACCGTCGTCGCAAATCACATGGGCGTCGCGGCGATAGAGATGGTCGATCACGCGGAAGATTCCCTTTTCGTTACCCGGAATGATGCGCGAGCTCAGAACGACGGTGTCGCCGGCGTCGATATGGGCATGGCGATGGTTGTCAACGGCGGCGCGGCTCAGCGCCGACATCGGTTCCCCCTGCGTCCCGCTGATGAGGATCATCAACTGCTCGGGCGGGTAGTCGCGCATCTGGCCGGGATTGATCACCAGGCCCTGGGGAATGTTGAGGTAGCCAAGGTCCTGCGCGATCTCAGAGCTTTCCATCATCGAGCGGCCGATGATGGCTACTTTGCGATTGTGCTTGCGAGCGAGCTCAAGGGCAATGCGGATGCGGAAGATGGAAGACGAGAAGCAGGTGAAGAAGAGCTTCTTCTTGGTTTGCGAAAAGACTTCGTCGAGGCGGGGAATCACGGCACGTTCGCTGGGGGTATAGCCGGAGCGCTCAACGTTGGTGGAGTCTTGCAGTAGGGCCAGAACGCCGCGCTTGCCATATTCGGCAAAGGTATGGAGATCGAATGAGTGGTCGTCCAGGGGAGATAAATCAATCTTGAAGTCGCCGGTGTGGATGACGACGCCGACCGGCGTCTGGATGGCCAGGGCCACGCAGTCAACCAGCGAGTGAGTGACGCGAATAGGCTCGATCGTGAATGGGCCGAGGGTGAATTTTTCACGCGGCGTGATCTCGACAAGCGTCGTTTCATCCAGGAGGTGATGCTCCTCAAGCTTGTTTTCAACATATGCGAGCGTGAACTCGGTTGCGTAGACGGGGACTTTGAGCTCGTTGAGGATCCAGGGAAGACCGCCTATGTGATCTTCGTGGCCATGGGTGAGGACGATGGCGCGAACGTGCTGCTTGTTCTCAATGAGGTAAGTGATATCGGGGACAACGATATCTACGCCCAGTAACTCCGACTCAGGAAACATCAAGCCGGCGTCGATCACGATTATGTCGTCTTCCCAGCGAAGTGCCATGCAGTTCATGCCGAATTCGCCAAGACCGCCGAGAGGGATAATTTTCAGTTTCTTCGTTTGCATCTGTCATCTTCGATGCTACCACCTGCACCACCTGCGGCGGGGCAGACGGCGCTTGCGCGGCCACTCTGCTGGGGCAGGACCAGGGACCCGGTGTGTAGGGTCAACAGGTCGTTTCCATCGAAAGCGAGCCTGCAAGCCGGAGGGGCTTCCCTCCGGGGCTAAACGCGCTATTTCTCTGGCCGTTTTCAGCACGACCAAAAGTTGTGCCCTCTGAAAACTCGCTTGATGCAATCGGTTCCAGGGAGAAGGGACCGAAGGCTTTCGTCGGGACCGTCGCGATTATTCACTGGGGAAGTGGACACCCAACTGCCTGCGGCTGGATTCGAGGAGTTTTGCCATGTCGAGGGAGAGGGTGTGGGTCACGATGGGGCTCTCGAGAAGGCCCTCGCGTATGAGATCGCAGAAGTGGGCCGTCTCGTAGTTGAAGCCGCCAGCGGTAAAGGGCTCGCGCAGTTCAACGATGCGCTTGTCCAGGTAATAAACTGTGGCGCGGCTGGGATTCCACCAGTTGGGGTGGATAAGAATGTAGCCCCGCGGGGCAGAGAGGATGGCGTCGCCGCGACTGAGCAAATCAAGGCCGGTGTGGAGCTGGGCCATTCCGTGTTCATGCTCGGTTTGAAAGAGAGCCAACACGTCGACCCCGGCGAAATTGACGCGGCCCATGACTTGGGCGCCCTTGAAAGGGCCGAGCCACTCGATGGCGAGAAAAGCTTCGTAGGGGCCGATGCCCATGATGCCGCCGCCCCCAAGGGCGGGGGAGTGGAGTGGGTGGTCGGCAGCGAGGGTCGCGTCGGCGTGGCCTGCGCGGATGAAGCCTATCTGCCCGATGGGGTCAGAGATAAGGTGTTCGCGGAGACGCTTGTAGAGCGGGAAGAAGGGAGGCTTCATCGCTTCCATGAAGAGGCCGTCATTGAGACGGGCGGCGTCCAGCACCTCGTGGAGTTGGCGTTGATTGAGGGTGGCCGGTTTTTCGCACAGAACGTGCTTCCCTGCCGCCAGTGCCTGGATGCACAAGCCGGCGTGCGTATCTGGATGCGTGGCGATGTAGACGGCGTCGAGGTCCGCGGTGATGAGTTGGCGATACGAGTCGCAGAGGACGGGGACCTTGAAGCGTTCTGAAAAGGCCTTTGCGCGTTGGGGAGTGCGGCCCCAAACGGCGACGAGCGACGAATCCGCCACGCCTCCGAGGCCTTGCGCGAAGCGTGCGGCGGCCCGGCCGGGACCGGCGACTCCCCAGCGAATGTGCAACGGTTGTGCGTTCACTTCCAGGAACTCCGGAAAAAAGACAAAAACAGACCTCAACCATAGTACTGAGCAGACGCTGGGTTTTGGTAGATTCGGGCAAGAGCGAACGTTTGAAGATGGTCCATCTTGGTGCGGGGTCAACGTGTATGGAATCGTCCACTGAAAAGCGAAAAGTGGTGCTGCCGCTGCCAACGCTGCTTTCGCAGGCGCTGGTGGCGTTCACAATCGAGTTCGATAACGAATTCGAACATCGTATGCCGCACCGGACCACCGTTGCGGGTGCCGGTCCCGGTAAGACCTCCGGTCCGTGGCTGACCTCGATTGTGATGTGGTCAAACCTGATGCGGCTCGTCCCTGAAGAGGGAATCACCGTTGCAGAGCTGCGCAAGCGTTCGCGGATCGTCAAGCTTTCTCTCGCCGGGATGGAGCGATGGGGCTATATCCGCGTGGGGATCGATCCAAAAGATGAGCGAACCAAGCCGCCTGAGAAGGATTTGGTTATCTGGCCAACGACTAAAGGGCGCATGGCTCAGCAGGTATGGCGGCCATTAACCGGAGCCATCGAGGAACGGTGGGAGGAGCGATTCGGGAAGGACCTGGTTGGCCGCCTGAAGGCATCGCTGGGTTCGATGCTGGAACAGATCGATGGTGGTCTGCCGGAGTATCTCCCGGTTGTCGGGTTTGGGCTCTTCACGCAGGCTTTGCCTGATTCGGAGCGCGCGTCTATTGGCAGGGACAAGGATCCAATTCACGAATTGCGTTTGCCTGCTCTGCTCTCCAAGGTTCTATTGGAATTCACCCTTCAATTCGAACGAGAATCCGCTATCTCTCTGCCTGTCTACGCAAATGTGCTGCGGGTACTGGCGGACCAGGGAATGCCGGTGCGGGAAATTGCGCGCTTGTCCGGCGTTTCGAAAGAGGGAATCAGCATGGCGGTGACGTTTCTCAAAGGTCGCGGGTTCGCGGTGCTGGCGCCGGATCCGCAGGCGCGCCGCGGGCAAGCGGTTCTTCTCACTCCGAAAGGTGTGCTGGCGAAAGAGACGCATCGGCGCTTGTTGGAGGCGATTGAAGAGCGCTGGATCACGCGATTCGGCAGCGCTCTGGGCGAACTGCGTATGGTCCTCGAAAAATTGGTTGGTGATCCGGCGTCGAGGTCCCCTCTGTTCGCGGGCCTCAACCTTTATCCAGATTCCTGGCGCGCATCCATTCCCATGCCTGAGACTTTGCCGCACTATCCGATGGTGTTGCACCGTGGAGGATATCCGGACGGCAGTTGATCCCGCTCGCGATTGTCGTCGAGGCGGGCTCGGAATTCATGGGTTTCGTGAAGCGCTTGAGCCAATGGGCAGAAACGGCAATCCGATGGCCGCTAGCGCAACAGGTCTTCAAGCGTTGTGGATAGGTCGGTCTTTTCGTCGCGATATTTGACGATTACGGGCGCGTACAGGCTGATACCCCAGGCTTCAGCGCTGGCGTGTGCTTTGCCTTTCGCCACCGGTCGGGACCCGGGAACGACTACGGCGTTTTCCGGAACGATGAGCGGAAGTCCGGACGACGCCCGCAGGATGGTGCCGTTGACGATGTCGAAGACCGGAGTCCCCCGGGTGAGGATGGTGCCGGGAGCGAGGACAGCGCCTTTCCGGACAATGGTGCCTTCATACACTCCGCAGTTACCGCCAATCAGGACATCGTCTTCAACGATGACCGGGCTGGCGTTGATGGGTTCCAGGACCCCGCCGATTTGAGCCGCTGCGCTAAGATGGACGCGCTTGCCAATTTGGGCGCACGAACCCACCAGGGCATGTGAATCGACCATCGAGCCTTCATCAACATAGGCTCCCGCGTTGATGTACATCGGCGGCATGCAGACCACACCGCGGGCAACGTAGGCCCCGGCGCGGATGGAGGAGCCGCCGGGAACGAGGCGCACCCCGTCAGCGGGCACAAAATGGCGAACAGGATAGGTGTGCTTGTCAATGAATGAAAACCCTGGGGAAGGAAAATCCTCGAGGATGCCAAGGCGGAAACCGAGGAGAATGCCTTGCTTGACCCAGGCGTTAACCTTCCATCCAGTGGGCGATGTGGGGTCAGGCGATGCGGCGCGGACGGTGCCGTCTTCAATGGCGGTGCGCAAGGCGATGAAGTCCGTCATCGCGGAGATATGGGCGATGGCAGCCGGCCCGGCGGCGAAATGCTGCTCGATGGCCTTTTGAAGCTGGGGCAGGGACATTGCTGAGAGTGTATCAAGCAATGTGGGACCCAGAGACCGGAGAATGCTTTAGTAAGCGCTTTCGCTCAGACTGCGGAGATTTCCAGTCGCTGGCTGCGCTGGTACTTGTTTGAACGCGATCGGCCGGCGGTTGAGACCCGCTGAAGCTTGAAGGAGTTTTCGCCTGCGGGAATGAGGACGAGAGGAGTAGCGGGGTGCCGTGGCTTCCGCCGCAGGTTCTTGGATTCGAGCCATGCGCATAGACGCGGATCCTGAATCTGGGGGCGACCCCGCCAAAAGTTGGGTTCCAATCCACACTGAATCTGCAGATGATCCAATTGCAATTCGATTTCGGAAACGTTACGCGGGAAATAGCGCTTTACATTCGATACGCCAACGTAAAGGCCCGTGGCGCCACAGCCGGAGGAATAGGTTTTGACGACCATGCGAGGCCCCTTTCCTGAAGTGGACGAGGTGACAAGAGAGAACCGAGGCAAGGAATTGAGACGAGGGCAAGCCGCCGTGTCAATCTCGAAAACAAGGATGCAGATTTTGCTGCTCGATTGGAATATTGGGTTCCTGATTCCGCCCAATATTCAAAATGACTGTGTTTTTTGCGTTGCTGCGTGGGGTCTGACCTTTTAACGGAAGAAGATCTTTCCAGATCTGAAGACATTCTGCACAAAGAGATTTGAAGTGTCTGTCCAAAATTGCTCTAAAAGTTGAAAAAAAGTTGGAGGGGATGCGGACGGCTCGGATTACCCGGGCATGGGCGGCGCCAATGTAAGAGCGGGACGCCGGCGGATGCCCGGATAACGGGGCCGGTTTAGTTCACGCAGCAGAGAACACTTGATCGGAGCGGCTTTGGGAGGATGACCGGGTCCCCAGTGGCTGGCGATCCGGGTTGGTATGACTGTTGAGGGTGACGAGCCGGAGCATAAAGGAGTTATCGCCGGTAGGGACCATCGCTAGGAGAAGAGGCGAGCGGTGGTCAGACCTGCCGCGAAGGTTCTTGGATTCGAGCCAGGCGCTCAGGCGAGGATCGTGGATCTCCGGATGGCCTTGCCAGAAGTCAGGGGTGAGCCCGCACTGGATTTGCAAGTGGTCCAGTTGCAACTCAACAACCGAGGTAGTCTTGGGGAAATAGCGACGAACGTTGGCGGCACCGACATGCAATCCGATGATACCGCGGCCCTTGGATTGTGTTCTGACGACCATATCTACCTGCTTTTCAGCGTTGGATGAGGTCAGTCTAGGGGAGCCAAATCAGGAATTGAATTGCCCGAGGGATGAATCAGTACTTTCGATTCCCGATCTGAAAACACTCGGCGAAGAGTCCGATTTGAGAAAATAATGCTCTGCTTTTGCTCCCGTGTCAAGAACTCATCACGCTTCCGTGCAACGTAACTACGATGCGGAGGGAAGAAAGCGGGTTGCCGGAAGTTCCGTCGAAGATTGATACGGGCTTGGTATTCGACGCAACTGAATGCGGCGTGGAAATATTTTGCTGGGACGCATTTCCACCGGGAAGCTAGGCGGCGGGGTCGGGGCTATTGGGATGCCGCTCGCATACACTTGATTCTTCCGTGGCTTTTTTGATTTCAAGGTGTTCCGGCCGCGCTGGGGTGGGGTTATGAGGATTGTTCGGGCCGTAGGACTTGGTTTGGTTGCGATAGCTGGGACGTTCGCTTGGGCGCAGGTGCGCTTTGACTCCGAGGCCGTGCGGCTGAACAACCGCGGCGTGGCGCAAATGGGCCAGCAGTTTACCGATCGGGCAGAGGCTTCGTTCGCCGAGGCATGGAAGAAAGACCCCAAGATGGCGCAGGCGGCCATCAATGAAGGCATTGCGCTGATGACGCTGCAGAAGCTTGACGACGCCAAAAAGGCGCTTCGTGCCGCACTCGTGCTTGACGGGAGCAATCCTCAAGCGTGGTACAACCTGGGGCTGGCTCAGCACGCAGACTACGAACTGGAGGCGGCGCTCGGGAGTTTTGAGAATGCTGTGAAGGCTGACCCCAGGGATGCGGATTCCTATTACTTTCAGGGCGACTGCTACCTGGAAATGAAGGAGTATGACAAAGCAATTGAGATTTTGAAGAAGGTGCTGGAGGTCAATCCGATGCACGCCTCGGCCGAGTTTGTCATGGCGACGGCGCTCCAGCGGTCGGGGCATAAACCGGAGGCACAGGAGCATTTCCATCGCTTCCAGCACTTGACGAGTACGAAGATTGGCGCGCCGATTGGGCTGGCTTATGGGGAGCAGGGGCACTATTCCACGGTGACTCCGGTGGCGGAACCGGAGAGCGAGACGCGGGCGATGATCGCCGTGAAGCTGGTGGAAAAGCCTTTGGTTGCCCAGGTCGCAATCGCGAGACCCGTCGACAAACTCAGGGCAGGCTCTGGGTCACCCGCTGAGTGGGCCACGACGGGCGGTGCCTGCATGATGGACGTCACCGGCGACGGGCAAATGGACCTGGTGCTCATGCAGAGTGGGACACAGGCGATTCGGGTGCTGCACAGCAAGCGGGATGGGAGCTTTGAAGATTGGGATGCGGCAGGGGCCGGGCTGAAGGCTGCTGGGCATGGAGTGGCTTGCGCGGTTGGTGATTTTGATGGGGATGGATTAAACGACCTGGCGGTAGCGCTCGACGATGCGGTTCTGATTTTTCGCAACCTGGGCAAAGGTAAGTTTCAGGATGTGACGGCGGATGCCGGCCTGACGGCGAAGAACCGGCCCAGCGGAATCACATTTGTGGATTATGACCACGATGGGGATTTGGATTTGTTGGTGACAGGTGCGCCTTTGAAGGCTGGAGAGACTCCAAACGTGTTGTGGCGGAATAATGGGAACAAGACGTTTACCCATTGGACGGAGCCGATCGGACTAGGCGGGAGCGGTACGACGGCGGCCGCGATTCTCACCGACTTCAATAACGATCGCGCAGTGGATTTGGCGGTGACCGGAGATGGGGCTGCGCCACTGATTTATGTCAATCCGCGCGAGGGAAAATATCCGACGCAGGCGCTTTATGACGGTGAGAAGCTTCCGGCGACGGTGGGCATCGCGGTGTTGGACTTCAACAAAGATGGATGGATGGATATTGCGGTGACCCATGCGGGTGCACCGGGGTTGACGCTGTGGCGGAATGTCGAGGGACCGAATCATATCGGGCGCAGGTTTGAGCGAGTGGAACTGCCCTTGAAAGGCGCGCTTCGTGGATGGGGCGTGACTGCCGTTGATATCGACAACGACGGATGGATCGATTTGGCGGCGATTGTGGATACGGATGCGGGACCGCGCGTGAAGGTGTTGCGCAACCGCGGCAACGGGACGTTTGAAGACGTGAGCCATGCGCTGGGACTGGACGATGTGAGGCTGCACGACCCGCGCGGGTTGATTGCGGCCGATGTGGATGGAGATGGCGCGGCGGATTTGATTGTGACGCAGCAGAATGCGCCGCCGATACTGCTGAAGAACATCGGCGCCAACAAGAATCACTTTGCGCGGTTGGATTTGACGGGGCTGGTGGATAACAAGACAGCGCTGGGCGTGAAGGTGGAAGTCTTCGCAAATGGGCTGTGGCAGAAGTGGGAACTGGCCGGAGCGTCGGGCTACCAGACGCAGGCTGCGCCGCAGATCCTGGTGGGACTGGGCGCGGCGGATGGGATAGATCTGCTGCGGATTTTGTGGCCGACGGGCGTGTTGCAGGATGAGATTGACTTGCCGCGGGTGGCGGATGGGCGGCAGGTGATCGCGATGAAAGAGGCGGACAGGCGAGGAAGTTCCTGCCCGGTGCTGTTTGTGTGGGACGGGCATAAGTACAAGTTTGTAACTGACGTGATTGGGGCGGCGGTGGTGGGGCACTGGTTTACCCCGGCGCGCACGAATATTCCCAATCCCGGCGAGTGGATAAAGGTGAACGGCTCAGATGTTGCGGCTGTGAAGGGCAAGTTGAGCGTGCGCTTCATGGAGCCGATGGAAGAGGTCAACTACATTGATGAGCTGCGCATGGTTGCTGTGGATCATCCTGAAGATGTGGAAGTGAATCCGGACGAGCGGTTTCTGGACGAGCCTCCATTTGCTTCAGGGCGCGTGGTGGCGACGGCGGGCGCGCGGCTGCCGGCAGGTGCGTGGGATGGGAACGGCGTGGATGTGCTGGACAGGTTGAGCCGGCGCGATCATCAATTTGCGAGCGGATTCACGGAATTGCCGTATGACGGGTTTGCAAATCTTCACGCTTTGACCCTTGACCTCGGTCCGCTTGATCCGAAGGCCCCGCTGCGTTTGTTGATGACGGGGTATGTGAACTATTTCAGCGCGACCTCGCTGTACGGGGCATGGCAGGCGGGGCTGAAGCCGATTTCGCCTTACGTGGAGGCGCAGCTGCCGGATGGAAGCTGGAAGACGATTGCGGGGGACGTGGGGTTTCCAGCGGGATTGCTGCGTACGATTGTGGTTGACCTGACGGGGAAGCTGCCGGCCGGGGCGCATCGGATTCGACTGATGAGCAACTTGCAGCTTTTCTGGGACCAGGTGCTCGTAGACCAGAGCATAAATGCAAAAGTAAAAACAGCGGAATTGCCGCTGGCGACGGCCACGTTGCATTTCCGCGGCTATCCCACACAGATCGAGGGAGCAAGCCCAGGCGATCTGGATTACGACTATGACCGCGTAAGTTTGACGGGCCCGTATCAGCATGAGCGCGGCAACTACACGCGCATGGGCGATGTGACGGCGCTGGTGAAGGGGATTGACGATCGGTTTGCGATTTTTGGAACCGGCGAAGAGATTGCCGCGGAGTTCGATGCCACCAGCTTGCCGGTGCTCCCTGAGCATTGGAAGCGCGATTACTTCTTCTATGCGAACGGCTATGTGAAGGATATGGATTGGTGGGATGCACTGCCTTTCACGGTCGCGCAGTTGCCGTTCCACGGGATGAGCACCTACCCCTATCCCGACTCAGAGAGTTATCCGCAGGACCCGCAGTCCCTGGACTACCAGTTGAATTGGAATACGCGGTTTGATTCCGGGGAGCCAGTTCATTCCTATCGATTTGATTACAAGCGTGCGCCTTCAACACCTACCGATGATTTCCCGCCTTCGAGCACGGGCACAGTGCGCCCATGAACGATTTGGTGTTGGAGCCGGCGGTCCGGCAATTGGAATTCCTGCGTGCCGGCGAACTGTCGGTCGCCGAGCTTGCCGAGGCGCACATTCGGCAGATTGAGCGGCTGAATCCGCAGTTGAATGCGCTGGTGGACTTCGATGCGGAACGGGTGCGGATGCAGGCGAGCTTGCTTGACGAGGCCCCGCATGAGACCCGTGGGAAGCTGCATGGATTGCCGATGACAGTGAAGTCGTCGATTGCGACGGCGGGGTACAAATGTGAGATCGGCAGCCTGCTGAACAAAGGCAATGTGCCGCGGGAAGATGCCGTGGTGGTGGCGCGACTGCGGGCGGCGGGCGCTCTGATTCTGGGGACCACGAATTGTCCCGAGTTCCTGATGGCGTATGACACGGCGAACCTGCTCTACGGGCGGACGCGGAATCCGTGGGACCTTGAGCGGAGTCCGGGCGGCTCCAGCGGGGGCGAGTCAGCGGCCATTGCGGCGGGGCTCTCTGCTGGCGGGTTGGGTAGCGACAGTGGCGGCTCGGTGCGCGTGCCTGCGCACTTTACCGGAATCTGCGCGCTGAAGCCCACGCCGGGACGGATTCCAGCACGAGGACATTTGCCGCCATGCGTAGGTCCGTTTTCTGTGCTGGGCGCGATTGGGCCGATGGCGCGCACCATGGACGACGTGGCAATGCTGTTTGGGGCGTTGAGTGGGCAGGATGCTGACGATCCGGTGAGCGCGCCGATTGCCTTCCGAGAGCGGAGTCTGGACGAATTGCGATCGAACAAAATTGGCTTTTTTCAGGACGATGGACTCGTGCCGGTGACGCCGGAAACGCGCGCGGCGGTGCATGCGGCCGCAGATGCGCTGCGCAATGCGGGGTTCCGCGTGGAGGCATTTAGACCCCGAACGCTGGAGGCGCTGCGCAAGTTATGGTGGACATGTTTTGTGCAGTGCGGGGCCATGTTTTATGCGCCCGCGATTCGCGGAAGAGAGAGCGAACTGAGTCCGATCTTCGCGGAGTTTTTGGAGATTGCAAAAACAGCCGCGCCGTTGACGGCAACGCAATTACTGGACGCATGGGCGGAGCTGGATTTGCTGCG
>Ga0302319_10023916_pt1 | contig 10893 bp, 14 predicted proteins | sample Bog_T0_2_FD_203319 | JGI IMG/M metagenome (GOLD analysis project Ga0302319, IMG submission 203319) | Peat permafrost microbial communities from Stordalen Mire near Abisko, Sweden - Bog_T0_2 | ecosystem: Environmental > Terrestrial > Soil > Wetlands > Peat | place: Sweden: Abisko, Stordalen Mire... | reverse complement strand
CGATCTTCTGACGTTCCTAGCGAAACTCTAGCTGAATTATGTGACGCCCGCCATCGATGGTGTCGCCTGTTTGCCCTCGCCTAGACGCTGGGCGTCACATAAGCAACACCACAACATAATCTTCGTTGGACTAAACCGCTACGCGGTATTCGGTAGGCCCAGCAGGCTCTGGTCGAGCGTGGTGCTGGATCGAGCATTCCTTTTTACCCTTCTTCCAGCATGAACTCTTTTACGAGACCATGGAACCGCTGCTTGCAGCGCATTCCATCCAGAAAAGGAGTTCTCCCATGACAACGCTTCGTCAGCGGATGACTGAAGACATGCAGGTGCGGAATCTCGCACTCAACACGCAAAAGTCGTATTTGCAACAGGTCTCTCTTTTTGCACGCCACTTCAACAAGTCTCCGGAACAACTGGGCCCGGAGGATATTCGCGCCTACCAGGTCTACCTGACGAATGAAAAGAAGTTGACACCTGGTTCCGTGCTCATCGCGGTGGCCGCACTGCGCTTTCTCTACAAGGTCACTTTGAAAAGGAATTGGCAGTTTGACGAGGTCATCCCCGCTCCCAAGAAGCCGCAGAAGCTGCCGGTTGTTTTGAGCCCAGAAGAGGTCGTGCAGTTTCTCAGCTGCATCGAAAGCGCTAAGCATCGCACCATCCTGACAACTTGTTACGCCACGGGTTTGCGCATCTCTGAGGCGGTGAGTCTTAAGACTGACGACATCGATAGTCATCGGATGGTCATCCGGGTCGACCAAGGCAAAGGCCAAAAGGATCGCTATGTGATGCTATCGCCCAAGCTGTTGGAAATCCTGCGTATATGGTGGCGAGTGAGTAAGCCTCGATGCTGGCTCTTTCCAGGCGATTTCCCCGACTGCCCCATCACCAGGCCTGCGGTAGAGAAGGCCTGCGAGAAAACCCGACGTCTATCAGGCATCCGCAAGCCCATCACTCCGCATTCCTTGAGGCACGCCTTTGCGGTTCATCTTCTGGAGTCGGGCACCGATGTCCGCACCATTCAATTACTGCTCGGCCACCGCAGCCTAGCGACCACTGCCCGTTATCTGCGGATCGCCACCAGCAAGGTCTGCTCGACGTCCAGTCCACTAGAGCTTCTGCCTCGCCGCGTCTGCATTGATCCGAAACCCGCCATGCCCCAGTACTTCTAAGGGGCGGCATGGATCGGCCGAAGTTGGAGGTGGCGGACATCTTCCGCCGCTACGGCGAAGTCTATCGAGACAAGCATGGTGCGTCCATGTCTACAGGGCAGAGGCGTGTCATGACTGCGATCGAGCTGTGCCGGACTGCAGCTCTCGGAGGACAGATCGAACAGTGCGATCAGTGCGGTCAGCAGCGCTTTTGCTACCGGCCGTGCGGCAACAGGCATTGCCCGAAATGTCAGTCACTGGCCCGTGCCGAGTGGATCGAAGATCGCCAGGCCGAACTACTCAACTGCGAGTACTTCCATGTTGTCTTCACGGTTCCGGACAAGATCGCAGCGATCGCTTACCAGAACAAGGAAGTGGTCTACAACATTCTCTTTCAGGCGACGGCCGAGACCCTGCGTACCATAGCTGCCGATCCGAAACACCTCGGAGCGGAGATTGGCTTCTTCGCTGTTCTGCATAGTTGGGGAAGCAACTTGATGCATCATCCACACCTGCATTGCGTGGTCCCTGGCGGCGGGCTCTCGCCCGACGGCACCCGCTGGGTGCCGTGCAGGCCGGGCTTCTTCCTGCCCGTGCGCGTGCTGTCGCGACTATTCCGCCGTCTGTTTCTAGAGCGTCTCCAAAGCGCCTTCGACTTGCAAAAATTGAAATTCTTCTCTGCCCTCGAGAAGCTTCGTGATCCCAGCGAGTTTCCCCGCTACCTGGATCCTTTAAGCAAATCGGAGTGGGTTGTTTACGCCAAGCCGCCGTTCGCGGGGCCCGAGAAAGTACTCGATTACGTCGGCCGCTACACCCATCGGGTTGCCATCTCGAACAACCGCCTGCTGGACATCGAGGACGGTCAAGTTAGCTTCCGATACAAGGACTACAGGGACCACAGTCAGCAGAAAACCATGTCACTTTCAGCCGAGGAATTCATCCGTCGCTTCCTCCTCCACGTTTTGCCGCGTGGGTTTCATCGCATCCGTTATTTCGGCTTCCTCGGCAATCGCCATCGCCAAGAAAAACTGGACCAATGCCGCCAACTGCTTGGCATGGATAATCCGGAACTGCCATCAGATCCACCTGCCGTCCAGGACTACCGTGATCGGTACGAAACACTGACCGGGACTTCGCTCCGCCAGTGTCCGTTCTGCCACCGCGGCCACATGGTGAGGGTCGGGGAAATCGAGGCACCCCGAAGACTCCCAGCAATCAAGGACACCTCATGAGGAACTGCGCACTCGACACAGCCTGCTGGCTACGAAGTTGGGTCGACCAACCCTCAAGGAAATCCCTGTCTCGCCCTGAGCTAATTCCTCTTTCGCCGGGCCAATCTCGTCAGTCAAGCCTGCTTGTGGCAGCCGAATACGCTTCATCTACACATATCGGCTACAAGACCATCCTCTTCCGCGGACCGACATCCCCGGCTTCAGCCCTCAGAAAACCATTCAATGCACATAGGACGAGCATCGTGGAGCGGTTCAGTCCAATCCATCTTTAGCGCACCGGCCCGGCGCTCAATATCTGCGATGTCCCTGACCGGCTTGCGGCGCCGCGCCGCTACGCTAAAAATGCTCTGCATTATGTTATGCGCAACATAACGAAGACTTCATGTTCATGGGCAAGGCTGGCGACATTGTGCTCTACAAGCACCGCTTGACGCGGCGCTATCTGAACATTGACGCGGTGACTGGAAAGTTCTACCGCTATGCCAATGGCGAGTACGTCGAGATCGACCGGCGACAGGCCTTCGATTCTGTCTACGGCCAAGACCAATGAAGGAGGGATTATGGGACGGAGTGTAAACAAGGTCATTCTTCTGGGACGCGCTGGCAAGGACCCGGCGGTCCACATCCTGCGCACGGGCACAATCGTCAACCTGTCGCTCGCCACGAGCGAACGGTACCGGGACATCCATGGCGACTGGCAGGAGCACACGGAGTGGCACAACCTGGTCGGCTTCCAGCGAACGGCCGAGATCCTGCGCGACTATGTTCGCAAGGGCTCACGGCTGTATATCGAAGGTACGCTGCGGACACGCTCCTGGGACGACCGGCAGACTGGCCAGCGTCGGTACCGCTCGGAGATCGTCGTCACTGAGATCAGCCTCCTGTCGCCCCCACCCAATGGCGGCAGTGACGATGTGGAGCACTACGTCAGTGGTCAGGGCTTTGCGCAGCCCGAGTTCTGCGAGGAACCGGAGATTAAACCGGAGGAAGTGCCGTACTAGATCCGAAACAGAATTGAGGCAATCCAAGCATGCAAATCCTGGCCCCCGGCGTATCTGTAAGCACAAATCGCTTTTGGCTACCGGCGCGGCCTCAAACGATCTGAAATGGTCACCTTCGTTTTGAGCCCGTATCTGTTCAAGATGCACTCAACCAGCCCCGCAATCGTATGCGTCTCACGAGGGCCTATGACGACTTCTGTAATGAACCGCGCTGGATCGAACGAAACCTCGATCCCCATTCGCCCATCTGTTTTCTGCAATATGAATGGGTCCATGCCAGAATTTGGATAATCCGTTCGCGTGCGTGCTGACAATAACGCGTCGGACATGTTTTCCCCGATCACATCTACATCCCAGATGACAGCGCGGACTTCTTTCTCATGCTCGTAGCTGGAATCCTTCCGGAAGCACATCACGAGGGGGTTGTTATCAAAGGGAGCGTGGCTCCAATCCACATAAGTCACTTCCGCTAAGAAGATCCGAAGGGCTGATGCCGAAATTGCACCCTTTAAGTCTCCAATCGTTGTCCTTACAGCAACCACACTACCGCCCTTGCCGTAAAGATCCCACATCGCCATCGATTCGGTTTGTCCTGATCTCCAACAATTCACGTATGCAGTCGCCCGCATCTGCAGTGAGCCTCGTACGTAACGTTCCGAGATCAAAGACGGAAGCATAGTGCTAGCTGAATCTAGTGATCGTAGATGATCAAGCTCTGCATCTGTAAACGTGCCTTCCAAAGGGTCTTCGAATTGATCCATACGAGAGAACCACAGCGATTTTTTCTCGAGGAGTAGCAGAAATTTGGCAAGGTCCATGTATCGCCACAGAACAATGTCGTCTGGCGGGAGAACCAGGTTCGGGTGCAGTTCAAGAGGCATAATCAGTCATCTGAATGCAGAATAGACGAATAGATAGCGCTAAGCACAGACAAGATCTTCAGGCCCAATTCATTTTTTCGCTGCCGTGAGCGCCCTTCGGGGTGTTCACAGTTTTTCTGTGGCTGAAAAATGCAGGCTCCCAGCCAAAGGAGGTGAAGTATGCCCGCAACGAAATTTACGGAAGCCGAGCGCGAGAAGATCTTCGCGCGGCTCGAAGCGCCGTTCGATCCGGCGTTGATCAAGTGGCGCGTGATGAGAACCTTCGACTATGGCCGGAGCGGCGTCATCCTGCCCCTTGCCGATCCACGCGCCTACACGGACCGGCTCAATGAACTCTTCACGCCGTCGGGCTGGACGCGCGACTACACGATCTCGACCGTGCCATCGCTCTGCCGCATGGAGCGGGGAAAGTCGATCGTGACTAGCAAGGTGCTGGTGGCGACCGCCGTGACGATCACGCGAATGGGCAGCCACACCGGCACCGGCGAAGAGTGGGCGGACCGCGAAAACGCCGTCACGGCGGCGGACGCCCAAGCCTTCAAGCGGGCCTGTAGCTGTTTCGGGCTGGGCCGCTACCTCTATCGCTTCGGGGAGACTCGGGTGCGGCTGAATGGGCGTGGAGAGCCTTTGGCGATACCCACATTGCCCGAGTGGGCGCTGCCGCCGGGTATGACCATGGCTCAGGCGAACGGCCTGGCCGGCGACACGCGCGGACCGGTCGATCAGCGGCTAACTGCCGAGATCGAGGGTTTTCGCCGGACGCTGGGCGAGCCGATCTACGGGGAGGTTCTGCGCCGCGCCGGTCACAGCGCTGACGCGCGGACCATTCCCAACGCGGAGCGGCAGAAACAGACCATCGAGAAGATGCAAGCCGCGGCGCGCGGCTTCGAGCGGTTGCGTCTTCTGGCCGAGATGGCAGGCGACGCGCAGTTCTTCGCCGTGACGGAGCGCTTCAAGATCGCGTCGGTCACCGAACTGCCGAGCTTGGCGGCGTTGAAGCAACTGGTCGAGGAACTCGAATCTGCGGCCAGTGAGCAGGTCGCCTAGCGGGCGGCTTTGCGCCGGGAGGAAATCATGGGAGAGATCAGCATTCTGCGTCCGCGGCGCAGCCTCGTCAGCATTCCGGTTGTTGAAGCCGTCTACTGCGAGAGTTGCGCTTCGGTCTCGAACTCAAGCGGGGGATGTTGCGGCGTATGCGGCAACATCTCCGTTTGGCCGCTAGCTGAATTGCTGCCGCAGCCGCCGATGGGGCCGCACTCCGGCTCGGCATCGGCTCGGCGCTTCGCGCCCATCATGCAAATCGAGTTGGCCAGAGCGGCGTAGTGGACCCGATTGGATACGTCGCCCATCGCGATTCTGAGAAATCTCAATCAGGAGATCCGACATGGACACACAATTGCTTCCCAGGCCCGACCTGTTTGCCCACCGGGAGGCGCTTCTGCTTCCCGCACCGAAGGTGGTCGAGAAGCTAGTTGAGATCGTTGGGCGGAAACTGACCGCTTATATCGGCGGCGTCAAGGACGCGCGTGCGGTCGATCGCTGGATCGCCGGCGGCGCGATCTACGGCGGCGCGGAGAGCCGGTTGCGGTTCGCTTTTCAAGTGGCGCGTGCCTTGACAGAGCACGACTCTTCCGCTGTCGTACAGGCCTGGTTGATGGGCGTGAATCCGGAACTGGGCGATCGAATACCGCTGCGCCTGATGCGCGAGAATGAGATTGATGCGGTGGCGCCAGCCATCCTGAGCGCCGCCCGCGCCTTTCTCGCCGGAGGATAGGCCCGTAGGGCTTGAAACCCGCCGCAAGGCTGACGCCCGACAGGTCTCAACGCAGAATGCCATCAAAGGCGAGTCTGTTAACCAGATAGAATAATTATCCCTTTGATTGAGGCGAATGGTAGTCTGAGGGACGCATTTATGGAGGTGCCGCTATGGACACAGCCGCTTCGGAATCCCGAGAGATGTTGGTGGATAAAGACAAGTTTGATTCGGTTCTTAGAAGGATGATCAACAGCAAACCATTGCCGCTGAAGGATGTAATCGGCACGTCGCCGCGTGGCAAACGCGCCGAAGCAGCCAGCTAGAACGGATTATCCCCGCCTTTGAGCTTGGCATAGGGAAGCGGTTTGCGGGTCATGTTTGACAGCGCCATATCAAACATTTCCGATTGCTCTCTACGGCGGTTGTAGCGCCAGCAGAACTCGCCCAGGTATGCGTCCATGTGCTCAACGCCAAGTTTGTGATAGTTTCCCACCACTGCCCGCTTAAACAGAGAGAATGCGCCTTCAATGGTCTGGTTTGAAAGTGGGTCGCCAGCCTTCATTTCTTTGCTGTGGTTGCCTTTAACATGTTTCCCTTTGGGAATCATGTTTACATACCGAGTGGAGCCGTCCGTGTGGATGGCTGAGGCATTCGGGCTTAGGTTAGCGTCCAGAACTGGCTGAAGAGTTGACGGTTTCAAATCCTTGATCTTCTTCAAATGAACCCGGCCGCCCCGTTCTGCAATGCCGAGTACCTTAACCTTGCGCCGTTTAGCTTCGGCCACAGTGGTGCCTGAAATCCTGCCGCCGACAAAAGACTCGTCAATCTCAACTAGCTGCCCCTCAGAGCCGAGCGGATCGATGGAATCGTCAGACATAGCCTTGCGGATGCGGTGGCACATAAACCACGCCGTTTTGTAGGTTACTCCAATGTGTCGTTTCATCTGATTCGCGCTGATTCCCTTCTTGCCCTCGCACATCAAGGCGATAGCGGCAAACCACTTTTGCAGGGGCAAGTGGGAATCATGAAATAACGTTCCGGATGTCGGGGAGAAGTGCAGCTGGCATCTCCCGCACTCAAAGATCAGCGACGGCTTGCCAGTCTTGCCTACGGTGCGGATACGATAGGCGGTATCGTGGTCGCAGCCTACGCAACGAACTCCGTCCGGCCAGCGCATAGCAATCCAGTATTCGACTGCCGCATCTTCAGTAGGCAACTGCTTTGCAAGGGAAAAGAGATTCATATGAGAATCTTCCACTTCTATTCGCCTATGTCAAGGGGATAATTATTCCAGATAGTAATCTTTCCATAGCCATAGCCGGTCATCCAGCCAGGGATGTCCGTGAGTGCCTCAGCGATTATGCATCACTCCAGAAGTGGGCTTGGGGAACAACGGGTTTGTCGCTGACAAATGCCCGACAGAAAGCTTCCGATCAAGAGATGAACCGTGCGAATCTATACTTGCCGAAGATCGCTGAAGCGGTTATGGCGAACGCTAGTGGAAGGGGCGAGCGATGGTCGAAGTTGCGGTTGTGTTGAAGTCTTTGATCGATGTGACGGATCGCGTCCGAACGTGGCTTGATTATCGGCATTTGAAGGCAAATCAACGATTCGCGCAGCTTATGGAACCGACTTTCAATGACCTGACTGTCATCCATAACGATTATCTGATCATGTTCAACAAGGTCCTCTCGATGTTTCCGGCTGCCGAAGAAGAAACTCGCTTGACGCGTAAAGAAATCAAACAGGCAATCGAGGCGGCCACTTGGCTGGCGGATAACCGCCTGAAGTTTCTAACTCTCAGGGAAAAGATGCGAATTGTCGCCACTGAAGCAGCTCAAGTGTCTCTTCCAAAAGACGAAAACGACTTCGTGGCGGCAATGGCTGATTATTTTAGTGAGCTTTCCCTTTTTTCTGGTAATTCGACTCCTTCGAATGCACTGAAGGGGAACCTCGAAGAATTCGTCAAGGAGGCAAAATCGAAAGGTGCGGACCAAGAATTCCTCGTTCGCCGAGCACGGAGAATCAGGTGGTCCATTGACCACATCCTGTCTGAGCAAGAGAGGCATTGGAAGAATACTTTGACCAGATTTGCAAGATTGAAGATTGCCGCTGCTAAACGCTAGCTTGCTGAGGGCTCACGTATACCAAGATTCGTCGGAGGCATCTTCGAAAGCTCCCATGCTACTTCGGTCGTTGGCGACAACTGGCTTAACAACTCGTCCAGCGGGAGGGCGGCTCAGCGCAGGTCATTTGCCACTTGGCCATCGGACGTGAAGCCAGAACTCTCCCGACTAACTCGTCATTGGCCCAAGTCCCGGAGTTTTGTTTATGTAGGGGGGTATACAAATATTGACGGATCGCATATATCAAGACCGGAGGGGTGACACAATGTTCAATCTGATTGCAGAGGCCGAAAGCGCGGAGCGGCAACATCGCAAAAAGCTCCAGGAACTGATGGATCAGACTAAATGCATTTTGCGAATTGCAAGTGCGTACGTGACGGACACACAACTCCTATCTGACTTAAAAGGTCGAGAGGTGCACCTTCTGACCTACATATCAAGAATGGACCTCATTACGGGGGCTTCATCACTAGAGTCCTTGATCAAGCTTGTTAAGGCGGGTGTGCAATGTGGCTACATTTCGGACGGCCCACGGCTCCATGCCAAAGTTTATATGTTCGACGATCAGTCTGCAGTCGTGTCGTCCGCAAATCTGACCCGAAGAGCATTGGATGAAAACCTGGAAGTAGGCATCCATCTGTGCGGCCCAGCAGTTGCACAACTGGTCGACTGGTTCGAATTGTTATGGGCAAAGGCCACCGAATTGGATTTGGCAACCCTCGCCGATTGGGCACTGGAAATTAAAGCGGAAAGGGCTGAATACTCTCAGCTGAAGAAAACGCTCGAAAAAAGGCCGCCCCTTTCACATGGCCAGACGGCGAAGATTGTTGAATTGTTCGAGTCCGCGAGTCGATTCTTCCTTTGCAACACAAACCGCAGAAACTCCCATGAGGACGAGAAGCGCATGCACGATCTGGGATATGCAGTCGCATGGGAAAGGTTCAGTTTCCCAAAACACATGCAGATGGTCGAGAAGGGGGATGCGATCTTAATGTTTGCGAAGGGCCTCGGGATTATCGGTATAGGGGTGGCCAAAGGCAAATGCGAGATACTTGAGCCGGGCGACTCTGGCAGGGTTGCGCTATATGAAACGCGCGAGTGGAGGGTTCCGGTAAATTGGCTAGTCTGGAAAGGGGACAAGGATGCCTTTTCCGTGAAGAGTCGCAATGGTACATTTTTTGATGTGAGTGAAGAGTACCCAGCAGGGCTACGCGAGACCATCAAGGAGCATTTTCTGCGCCTCGTATAGGCTGTCGTAAGTCGGCCCTGATGATCTGCAACTAATGAGCCAATGTCCTCCAACCAGGTTAGTTCAGCTCACCAACTACGGAATACAGGCCATAGCGCTCGTTGACTGCACTCCGGGTGGTTGATCGGCAATGGCGAAATTGCTGTCACTGCATGGTGAATATGTGCCGAAGGTCAGATTTGGCGCTCACGCTCCAGACCCTCCACCTTGATTCACTAGGGCCGAAACTGCATCTGGAATCCGCGTGCCAGCTAGGCGCACGTTCGGCGAACCTTATTGCCCGAGCGCGCGGCGAAGCCGCGAGGCTTCCTTGTCTTGTCCGGCTTTCTGAAGGGCGTAAATGGCATCCCAGACTAGGCGCTCCAGCATTTGAATTTCTTGTTCTCTCTGTGCAATGGCGGGATCGTGACCAGTCCACTGCCGAATCAAAGCCGCGGACGCTTGAAATTCGTTCAGTAGGGAGACTTTGTGCTCCTTTCCTGGAGTGCGGGTCTCTCGCGTCCAATCGCGTTCGGTCGCTTCGACGCCGGCAAGTACCGCGCCCGGTTCAGCAGCACAGAAATCCTTAGCAATCGCCAGAGCCTCTTCAAATGGCAAATGAAAGATTCCTTGCCGATCAGTGTATGCATACGGAGAATGCTCACCAACATTCATTTTTGCCCGAATGTGAACGCGTTCGATGGCTTCGGGCGTGCATAGCACGACGCCTTTGTAAAACGACACATCTTTCTCACCAAGGCTCTCGAATACGTCATACAACGCGCCCGTTAGCGGGGACTTCTCTGAATATCCCTGTTCCTCATTCCGCTCTTTCAGTCTTTGGCGGCTCTCCTCTTCATCGAGGAACACTCGGCGCTTTTTCCAAATGCATACGAGCTGACCTGACTCTGCGTAGTGCACGAGGCCAGGGTTGGGATCAATCCACTCCACTTTCCATTTGTTTCCCCGGATGTGTTCTAGGACTCTTACATGTTCGAGATGCGAACCCTGGACGGGCTTGTCCCGAAAACCGTATTCGACACGTGTACAGATCTCTTGCTTCAGCATGGCATAAGAGCATAAATGAGACCGCTCCTACGAGCGAACTGCGACCGATGCGTTCAATAGAGTCCCTTCGAAACATACATGACCTGAATATAAGCCCAAGAATTCATTGCCCACGGAGGTACCATGGCCAGAAACACGGCGCGGTTGAAGATGGGTTTTTACCCGCTTCCCGAAAGCGAGGCCGTACGGCTTCGCGCACTGGTTGAGTTTATCGGCACGGCATCGGTCATCGATCCCTGCGTCGGGCAAGGAACGGCGCTCGAAATCATCACAGAGGGCGCGGAGGTGCGCCGTTACGGCGTTGAACTCGATGCCGAACGGGCGGCCATTGCTCAATCGAAAGGTATCGAGACCATTCAGGGTAATGCCTTCGACGCCATCGCTAAACCAGAGTCCTTTTCACTGCTCTATCTGAATCCTCCCTACGATTCCGAAATCGGTCAGGTGGCGAAC
>Ga0302319_10023915_pt1 | contig 10894 bp, 9 predicted proteins | sample Bog_T0_2_FD_203319 | JGI IMG/M metagenome (GOLD analysis project Ga0302319, IMG submission 203319) | Peat permafrost microbial communities from Stordalen Mire near Abisko, Sweden - Bog_T0_2 | ecosystem: Environmental > Terrestrial > Soil > Wetlands > Peat | place: Sweden: Abisko, Stordalen Mire... | reverse complement strand
TTGCAAACTGCGAAAGCTATCCATCCATGAGGATGCGGTTGAGGATGAAGATAAAGCGGTCTGTTGGCCCGCAGCAATTTCCATCACCCGTTTACCTTTGCCTTCGGCCAACCGTACTCTTCGTCGACCTGATGGATTGGATCGATCAGCAATAAATCCCGTACGTCGTCGAAGCGATCAAGCGCCGGTGGCAGGAAAACAGCACTTTCAGCGTAGAGAGGCGCCCGGTGCTCTCCATTCGTATCGAAGGGATGATCCGATGCGCGGTCAACGACGATACCTTCACTCGTAAGTCGCTGCACAAAGCTCTCGATAAGTACCTCCATTTGACTGATGTCATGGGAGTTACCAACCAAGCCATGGACCAGATCCTCGACGGGGCAGCCATCTTCCAGAAGGCGAAGAATGTCCGATCCGCTAGGTGACAGGCTATAGTAGAAGCCATTTTCAGTGTTTACAAGAACAGTTTCATCCTCAAACTGCTCGAATACAATCCTTGTTCTGTCAATCTGGTATGTTCCTGGGCTATCCACAAAGTCTCCTGGAGTCTGTAATTATGCAGCGCTGGGGATCCATCTGGGAGAATTGCATACGTAAACCTGGATTTGTATTGTTGTTTTTCCTGTGACGACAGTATACGCCCGATGGGGCTTCTGCGATCCTTTTCCGCATTCTTTCCCGAGCCGAAGAATCGGACCCGCCTGGCAGCACCTTTGCCACCGCCAAAGGGCGTAGCTTGCCCCATTTCGGAGCGACTTCTCAGACGCCCCCTCCCTCAACACCCCTCTCTCGGCCAGATTGGTTTCGCCTGGCTGCCGCGCCTATAGGACCAGCAACATCAAATCCAAAATCTGCCGAATCATGCTTGCGAAGAGGCAACGAGCCCATGGTTCCCTGCCAACCCTTTATGCACTCGCGTCTGGGACACTGGACAGTACTGAACTCTCAAAACTCATCACGCAGCGATTTCCTCTGAATCCAAATGAGTATCCGAGCGCCGGTATTGGTCCAGGATTCGCTTCACTTTTGGGTCCAATCGGGATGACGAGAAAAATCCTGGAATGGCCGTACGCAGGGCGTTTGCGGCAACCAGTTCTGATGGCGGGGGGGGGCTGGACTCATGGTCCGGAGCCAGCTTCTGAAACAGCGCCAGTCTAGGGCGGCGTAGTTCATCGACGGGTGTTGGGGCATCCTCTCAGCGATGCATCCCGACTGAACATGGACTTACAGTACAATAAGGTAAAAGATGTGCGCTAGTCCCCAAAGCCAACAGGAACCGATGAAGACTGAGGCCCCGCTTCACGATCTGCATGAACATGAGAATGCAAACTCCATCCCTCCATTTGTCGAGCCAGCCGAGGAAGAGGACGGCGAAATCTCCCTGCTCGATCTTGTCATCGTCCTCGCCGAGCGAAAGCGCCTTATCTTTCTTGTCACTGCGATCTTTGCGATTCTAGCTATCGTTATTTCGCTCGTTCTTCCCAGTCGGTATACCGCCACGGTGACCTTGCTTAGTCCCCAGCAGAATAATTCGATGGCCTCCGCGCTAACTTCCCAGCTTGGCAATCTGGGTGGTGTGGCTGCACTGGCCGGCGGCAGCCTCGGGCTCAAGAGCCCCAATGACATGTTCGTCGCTATGTTCAGGAGCCGCACGGCCGAGGACGCCATGATCCAGCACTTCGGGCTGATGCAGGAGTACCGGAAGCAGTATCTTTCCGACGCGCGAAAGAAATTCGAAGCGAATACGGTCGTTGACGGCAGCGGCAAAGATGGAATGATCCGCATATCGGTAGTAGACCGCGATCCGCAGCGCGCCGCCGAGCTTGCGAACGGGTACGTTGATCAGTTCCGCATTCTTTCCCAACATCTCGCCATCACCGAGGCCGAACAGCGAAGGGTTTTCTTCGAGCAGCAGCTGAAACAAGCGAATCAAAACCTGGCTGACGCTGAGGAAGCTCTGAAAGTGACGGAACAAAAAACCGGGCTGATTCAACTCGATAGCCAGACGCGCGCACTGATCGAATCTGCCGCCACGCTGCGTGCACAGATTACGGCGAGGGAAGTTCAGATTCAGGGCATGCAGACTTATGCTACTGGAGAAAACGCGCAACTGATCGAAGCCCAGAAGGAACTGGATAGCATGCGGGCACAGTTGGCCAAACTGGGTGGAAGCGGCGAGGGCCCCAGCGGGATCATTGTCCCGAAAGGCCAGATGACCGAGTCCGGGTTGGAATACGTTCGCAGGCTCCGCGATGTGAAGTACTACGAGACCATCTTCGAGATACTCGCTCGCCAGTTTGAATTGGCCAAGCTGGATGAAGCGAAGGAGGGCGCGGTCATTCAGGTCGTTGATCCTGCCGTTGCTCCCGATAGGCGATCTTTCCCGAAACGCGGCGTCATCGTGGTTGTCGCGACGCTCATTGGATTTGTGATCGCCATAATACTGGTGTTCGTTCTGGCGAAGATGCGGAGCCTTGGAGATGATCCAGAATCTCTCGAAAAAGTCGCTCGCATCAGGAATGCACTCGCGCTTAGAAGATCTGGGAAGACCCCACTGTGAAGTATTTGGCCGATCGCGCTGCGTATTGGTGTGATCGTGGCCATTATCTACGTCTCAATAGCGATTTTCTGAGCAGTCTTGACAGGGGCTGGGAGGACAAAACCTCTATGTCGTCCAATCAACGAACGCCGTAGAAGGCTCAGTAGCAGCATCCAACGGAGGGATACCCAGATGAGGAGATACTTGGGCCTGGGGGTAGTCGTCAAGAAGTGCCCGCCGCTTTACCGGCAGATCAACCGTATTCTCAAGTGGCGACTTCACGAGCCAAACCTGCGTCTGGCACACAGATTTCTCGGAACTTGGTGTGGCGGATGGGCAATCCCGGAAGGATATTTGCACCCGAGTTCGATCGCCTACACAGTGGGCGTCGGAGACGACATCAGCTTCGACCTGGCACTGGTCGAAGAATTCGGATGCAAAGTGTTTGCGTTCGACCCGACACCGATGGCTGTAGAGTTCATGAGCAGCCGCGAGCTGCCAGCTGAGATTACATTCGTCCCAGTTGGGCTGAGTTCACACGATGGGACAACGGCGTTTCTCGCACCCGATGAGAACTCGCCGATCTGTTTCAGCAGGACCGTCGACCCGAAGCGTGGACAGACCGCGGAAACGCTCTGCGAAACCATGACATTAGCCACGATGATGAAGCGCCTTGGTCACGAGCGCGTCGATCTGCTGAAAATGGATATTGAGGGCTTTGAGTATGAGGTTGTCGACCAACTCCTTGCCTCACGAACGTTCCCGAAGTGCCTGCTGGTCGAATTCCACCACATGATATATGGAATCGAAATCGAGAAAACGCGCCGGGCAGTGGAGAATCTCTTGGCGGCAGGCTATCGAATATTCTGGGTCAGCGATGGTGGAAGGGAGTACGGCTTCATTCGCGACGACGAAACAACTGCAGATGCAGCATCTTCGCTGGAAGCCCAAGCTTTGGGGCTGTGAGCGCAGCAGTGGATGCCGCGTCGTCTCGGATTAGGTGACCGCGAGCGATGTCACTCAGAACATTTTCGATTCACATGTTGCCATTTGGCGCGCTGGCGATCCATCCGCGTCCCTAGGCGGCTGATAAATCTTGCGGCCATTAGAGAGGGGGGGTGCATTCCGATTTGGCTATTCCAATCTTAAAGCGCTTGATGAAAGCCGTTTCAGCCTGGGCCATAGCGGATCAGATGGTCGCGAGCGGAGGGAACTTCGTTACATCGCTGGTGCTTGCAAGAGGGCTCCCTCCAGCGGAGTTTGGAACTTTTGTCCTCATAAATTCCGCGTGCCTTATTGTTATTGGATTTCACACGAACCTGATTGTCTTTCCCCTTATGGTGCTTGGAGCATCTGCGAGCACAATCAAGATTCGCATCTACCCGACCATCGCGGTAGTGTTCACCCTGGCATTGCTGCCGTTGTCAGGCCTCGTTATCTTCCTGGCATCCGCATCCCTGAATAGACAAGTAACAGGGTTGTTCGCGATCATCTATGCCCTTGCATGGCAACTCCAGGAGACCACCCGGAGAACTCTGATGTCGAGGCTCCGATACAGAGACGCAATCTGGGGCGATGGCATCAGTTATATTGGCCAAGCTGTGCTTGTGGGCCTGCTAAGTTTGCGGCCTGCAAGCACGCTTAACGAAATGTTTGCGGTCATGGCCGCGACCTCGCTCGCTGCCGCGGCGTTGCAATCCTGGCAGATAAGAGCCGCCCGCGCAACGTGGACAGAGCTTCGCGCTGCTGGAACCGCGTTCTGGGATTTGGGAAAGTGGCTGGTGGTCGGCTTTCTGATAAGCACCATTTCAGGACCGATATTTCCCTGGCTGCTGAATTGGTTTCATGGCAGAGAAGCAGCCGCTACTTTTCAGGCTGTCGTAAACGTCCTGGGCATTTCAAACCCATTCATCGGCAGCATTCCGGCAATTGTGATGCCTGCCGCCGCAAATTTCGTGCACCATCGCGGCGAATACACAAGCAAGTCGCTGCTAGGCCTGGCAATGAAATATGTGGTTCAGCTCGAGCTGATTATCGGCCCGTTGCTTCTGATTCTCGCGCTTTGGCCGCATGCCGCATTAACCTTGTTTTACGGAAAGCAATCTATCTACCTCAACGAGACACTCGCGCTTCGCGCCGGCGTGGTTGCCTGGTTGGTGATGGTGCCAATGACGGTCTTTCTGGCGGTTCTTACTGGTGCGGGCAGGACCAAGCGCAACGCCGTCGTACTCGGAGCAGGGGCATTGGCGGCTGTGTTATTCGCACCTCCGCTGATATTCGCGGAAGGCACGGTGGGGGGAATGCTCGCAACAACTGTGTGTCGAGGTGCGTGTGTTCTTCTGGGGATTTGGTTGCTGTCCTCTTTCTCAATTCGGCCCGGAGGGAAGCTGAAATTGGCCGGGGATTCTCCAGTTCCTTCCGGCCCAGGTACCAATGCGGCCCTGTAAATCGTCAACTGCGGGGCTTGGGATGCGCCAATCGTTCATTCTGGGAGCGAAGGCCTGAAATCTGGGGTAATTCCGTCCTGGTTCGCCGCCTGGGACTGCGATGTCGGAGGGCCGTGATTCCAAGGGATCACAAATCAGCGGGAATTTGTTATGTTGCTGAGGCCTATCGATCCGAAGCATAATGGGAAAGGCTCTGATTTCAAACTTGAACTGAAAGATGTGTTCGATAACATATGGAAATGTCCTCACTGATTTTGCGTGACGTTACTCGTAAGATGGCCCGCAGAGTTTTGCCGGGGCCGCTCTTTGGTGCCGTTGCCGAATGGTATAACAAGCGCTGCTGCAAGCAGCACATCCGCGCTGAAGACTACGAGCGCTTCGTTTCTCTCCTCTATGGTGACGCCGCTACCCCTGACGATTCCATGGTGCAGGTGAACATCGATCGGCTTCAGCATCCGCTTTACGCCCGTTCAGGAACTCCCGATGCGGTGGAAATAGTTCATTCTGTAATTCGCGAGGCGTATGGAAAGTACCTCCCCAACGGTGATGTGAAATTTGTCGTTGATGCCGGGGCCTACATCGGGGACGCGACGGCTTGGTATCTGTCGAAGTTTCCCGCAAGCCGAGTAGTGGCACTGGAGCCAAACCCGGAGAGTTTTGCAATGTTGCAGAGAAACTGCGCCGCTTATGAATCCCGCGTGCGGATGATAAATGGCGCCCTCTGGTTCCAGGATGGCAATCTGGATCTCGTTTTCGATCCCACTACCCCTACCGGTAATTCTGTTGCTCATCGCGAATCGAGTGGGAGCAAGAAATGCGCGGCGTTTTCACTGCAGACGATTTTGGAACAGTCCGGTGCCGCCGAGATCGATATACTCAAGGTGGACATTGAGGGAGCCGAGCTGGAACTCTTCAGCACAGACGCAGACCCGTGGCTAAGCCGCACTCGATATATCACCATGGAAATCCACTCGGATGAAGCTTATGCCGCAGTCCATGCTGCTACAAAGAGGCACGGTTTCATCGGTCGCCGCTATAGAGAGCTCTTCATTTTCTTAAGGGCGTAGCCCAGAGGATGAGCACGGAACCCAAAATGGCCTTAGAGACCCAGGAAATCCGACCTGCCGTGCGCCCCGGCGAGGACGAGGTAAGACGCCTGCGTATACTCTTTTGCGTAAATTGGGCGGTCGATCGACTCAGCGCCGCGAATTCTTCCCGCTTTAGCCCCGGTTACGTGATTCCCGATCAGCCCTATTGGTTCTTCAAACACGGGCGACATAACGTCGACGTCGACGTCCTGGATTGCCGTTCGTTCCTGGGCCTGGAGCGTATCGAACGACGTTGGTTGCACTTCTATGCTTTCAAGGGCCTGCTGGCTTGGGTCCGCTCCAGACGCTATGACCTCGTTCTCTCGCACGGCGGGCAGATGGGTTTGGTCATCGGTCTCCTCCAGTCGCTCTTCCCGAATGTTTCTCACCCGCCCCACGTAATGTTCGACGTCGGGTCGATCAGCGGCGGCGAAAGGGGCACGAGAAACCGCATACTCTACGCTGGTTGCAAGTTTGCCGCAGGATCGCTCTCTGCCGCCATCTGCCATAGTTCGTGGCAACTGGAGTTTTACCGCGACAAGTATCCTGATGTTGCCAGGATTGCGCATTTCATTCCCCTTGGGGTCGATACAGACGAGTTTCGACCTGACCCATGCCCGCAGGAAGATGAGATCGTTTGTGTTGGATATTCGGAACTGAGAATCGATCAATTGGTCCGGGCTTATGCCGGCCTACATACAAAGACGCGCCTCGTGATTTTGGGCGTGCCGCGTGACCACAACATCCAACACCCGGGAGTAGTCTGCGTTCCCCAAGTCAGCATCGAGGAGATGCGGCGGCGCATAAGAAGAGCCAGGTTTGTCGTTCTCCCGCTTCCGGACCTTGGCTTCTGCATCGGTCAGCAAAGGTTTTTGCAGTCCATGGCCTTGGGAAAAGCCGTTCTCCTTCCTGGAATTCCAGCCGTTGTAGACTACATCAGGGACGGTGAGACAGGCTTCCTCTACGATGTAGACAGCGAAGCAGACCTGGCAGATAAGCTGCGCACGCTTCTGTCCTCAGAGGAAGCAGTTCGGCGAGTAGGACGTGCCGCTCGGGCCGCAAGCGAATCAGAGTTCTCGGAGGCAATTATGGCTGACAGAGTCGCTGGCCTCCTCCACAACATTGTTCGAAACAATTCGACTCCATCTTCGGGGCGGTGAACGCGCATCGGAATCGCCACTCGGCCTGAGTAAAGCGGCCGTCCTTCTGCTCAACTGCGCGCACAGAACAACGGAGGAAATCATTGAAGCAAGGCCACCACACAGGGAGTAATAGATTGAAACGCATCGAGGCCACTCCTGTCCTCGGAACAATATTCCTGGTCCAGCTTGCCGGGCTTTATGTGATGGACTGGTGGTTTCACTTCGACCCTGGCGACGCTTCGATAAGATTCTGGCCTCGTATCGTCCGCGCCGCGTTTGTGATTCAGATTCTTGTCTATTCAGCGCTTCATGCTCGAAGAATAGCGAAACTTCGAGTCGCGAAATTTCAGCTTCTTTGGCTTGGCATCCTGATTGTCCGCTTCCTCTTTCATGGCAACTTCGACGGCGAAGTTGATATGTACATGGTCAACCTCGCATATTGGGTCCTGGTATTGTGGTCCGCTTACTCTTTGGTGGTTGATGGAAATCTGACCGCCCGGCAGGTGACCATAACCGGAGCAGTTATGACCTTTGTCGTTGTTATGAGGAACGCGCTCTTCGGATTCGCGGGAATCTGGCTTGGCAATAAGGTTGAAGGGTGGAGTTTCCAAGACATTGTTTTTAACTCCGCTTACCCATTGTTGTGGTTTACCCTCATGCAGACCGTGGATACCGATGTCCCCCTGACGGGCCCAATCGCCTTGCTGGGAGCAGTGGCCATCGTGCTCACAATGAAGCGTGGAGCCTTCATTGCACTCCTGCTTGCGGCGTTGGCATACGGCATGACCTACGCCTACATTAACCGCAAAAGCCGCGGGATCCGGCGTGTTGTAGCGTTTGCGGGAATCGTAGTCGTTGCGATTGGCATACCAGTTTGGCTGCGCGGGGGTGAGATCGCTGCACGATGGACGGAGGTCGAAGATCCAAATAATCTGGGATCCGGGCGCGGAATATTCTGGCTCATCATTGCTCAGCACTGGCTCAGTGCTGACGTGATAACCAAATTCATCGGATTTGGGCCTCACTCGGTCTTTGAGATTACGGGAGACCAGTATCTTGCTGCAATTCCAGCACATAACGATTGGCTGAATATGCTCCATGAGTTCGGAATTGTCGGTGTGCTCGCACTCGGCGCGGTATGTTGGGCGCTGGTAAAGGGCCTCTCGCCCATTCTGCGAGATTGCCCTAAGTTTGCGCCACTTTTCTGCGCGGCGCTGTCCGGGGCTCTGTGCATAACACTGTTCGACATATTCTCTTCTAATAGTGAGACATCCTTCTTTTCCCTTCTCATTGCTGTTCCTTTGGGCATGAGCGCCAGGGCTCGCCTTGGCCGCGTTCGACAATCAGTACCACGCAAATCCGTTTCCAAAAGACCATTTGTTCCTGGCAGGCGCGCCGCGGCTCAGCCGTCGGCATTGCCGGAGACTTGAGTGTTTGGCTCGGGTTGAATTGATGAAAGGCTGAGTTACCACTCGACGCAGTCGGAGCGCGAGCACTGCTTGTGCGCCATCAATCGGCCGGAGCTGCTGGGGCGGGAGCGAAGCGAATTCTAGATTACGACCTTCCAGATTTCCAACAGAAACCGCGAACGCGTTAGCCTCTGGACGCTTTCTGGGCAACTATGATAAAAGTGCCTCAGGGCCCTGAATTCAAAATCGAAATCCGCTCAATGTTGAGCCCACTTCCGATTTCATCTCCATGAGTCTTGGTCACTGGAACGCACTGCACTCAACGCGGTCTTTATGTGGATGACTCAAAGGCTCCATGGAAATTCGTTCGAGGATTAAGCATGCAGGGATTTGTCCGACATTTCATTATTCCACTTGCGCGGAAGCACGATTGGAAAAGTTTTTGCGAGATCGGGGCCAGCAAGGGTGTCAGCACAGATGAAATCCTGAAGCTGCCTATCACATCGTATGCAATCATCGACCCCTGCTTCGACGCGGATCTTGCTCTCAAATACGCAGATGACGTGCGGGTGTCAGTCTCAAAGAGAAATAGCCTGGATGCGCTCCCCAACGTTGCTACCAAGTTTGACTGCATCCTTATTGATGGAGATCACAATTGGTATACGGTCTTCAATGAGTTGCGTCTGATCCGAGAGCGGAGCCTCCTGAACGCGGGGGGTATGGTTTTCTTCCACGACGTTGGTTGGCCATACGAGCGCAGGGATATGTATTATCAGCCCGACACCATTCCGGTTGATTTCTTGCAGAAATACGAGCGCAAAGGAATCATCAAGGGACAAAGTGCGCTGGTGGATCACGGGGGCAGCTACCCGGAAGTCTGCAACGCCATTCACGAAGGTGGACTACAAAACGGCGTATTGACTGCAATCGAAGATTTTATTGCAGAACATCCTACTGAGTACCACTTCTCCCGCGTCAAGCTTGGTTCAGGCTTGGGCATCCTTCAATATCGGCGTAAACAATCTTCCGAAGATGCCTCGTTTTTTCTTCTTCGAATCAAGGCTGGTATTTATAGCCTTGCAGGTCGAGTCACGGGAAAGTAACAGTCAGAATATATACGAGGTTGTGAAGGGATAATGCATCGCAAGCGTAGTGTTCTGTTCGTCGGTGATGGCGGCAATCCGCCGATTCTTAAAAGCCTTCTCAACGACCGACAGATTGAACTTCACGCCAAGGTCAAGCCGGCCTCAGTAAAGCTTTCAGTCTTCTCGAGGCATCTGCAGTACTTCAGGCTCGCTGCCTTTGCGGTCTTCTCTAGAAGGAAATTCGAAGCGATCTTTATTTGGCAGCAATATGTCGGCCTTTATTATTTCATGATTTCAATTGTCTATCCTTTCTATCCGAGACCCTGCTGTGTCTACTACATCATATTTCAAGCCAAGCCGCGATCTCTTGTGTCTTGGACGAAGCGATTTATGATGATCCGAATGATTCATTCGCAATTCGTTCAAAAGGCTATCTTTTTGAGCCATTGCGATGCGCTGTATCCGGACATTAGCGAGGAGAAGAGGGTACTTCTCAGCACCTACACCGAGAGATCGTCTTATATTGAGGAGCGATTGACCAACGGGTTCATACGAAACGACAGCGACTATTTCTCAGGTGGCGTGAACAATAGGGATTATTCTTTCCTGAGGCGCCTAGCGGAAAGCATGGGAGACAAGAAGTTCAATGTGGCATGTTTGCCTAAGGACATGGCACGGATGTCTCCCATTCCGCAAAACATACATGTTGACTGCCACGCGTTTGGTGACGCATTCGAAGAACTCATATTGTCGACGAAGGCAGTCGTTCTTCCAATTGAAGATCCGAATGTCACGTCGGGACAGATTGTATGTTTGCGAGCGCTGCAGTCTGCGAAGCCGGTATTCATTACGAGAAACAACTTCATTGCTGACTGGATGCCGGATATTGCGTCTCTTCGATTTCTTGTTATGTATGACGAGTTGGATGAGCTAAAATCTCTGTTGAACGGGTTCAAAGATTCAGACCTGCACCAACTGGGCTTGCAAGCCCGAGACTATTTTTTGAGACACTTCGATGAAAAGTCATTCTATCGCGGAATTGCGGATATCATCGAGGCGGAGTTGAATCGGCGACAATGAGCGTATGCCTATTCAAGTTCCATTTTCCAATGATTTCCGCGAAACGATGATGATCAGCGTAGCCCACGGGATAGATAAGGTCAGCTATGAATATCGTAATGGCC
>Ga0302319_10023912_pt1 | contig 10895 bp, 12 predicted proteins | sample Bog_T0_2_FD_203319 | JGI IMG/M metagenome (GOLD analysis project Ga0302319, IMG submission 203319) | Peat permafrost microbial communities from Stordalen Mire near Abisko, Sweden - Bog_T0_2 | ecosystem: Environmental > Terrestrial > Soil > Wetlands > Peat | place: Sweden: Abisko, Stordalen Mire... | reverse complement strand
TGTTTAGGGTGCCCGCGCGAAATCGAGGAGAGTTGTGATGGCCGGGCGGCAGATGAGCGGCGCCGAAATGGTCTTGGCGGGTTTGGCGGATAACGGGGTCGACACGATCTTCGGGTATCCGGGAGGGGCGGTATTGCCCATCTATGACGCGATGTTCCAGCAGAACCAGATTCGCCACGTCCTGGTGCGCCAGGAAGGCGGCGCGGTGCACGCGGCCGAAGGCTATGCGCGCTCGACCGGCAGAGTCGGCTGCGTGCTGGTGACCTCAGGCCCCGGCGCGACCAACGCGGTGACCGGGCTGCTCGACGCCCAGATGGATTCGATCCCGCTGGTCTGCATCACCGGGCAGGTCCCGACTCATCTGATCGGCAACGACGCCTTCCAGGAGGCCGACACCACCGGCATCACCCGGCCCTGCACCAAGCATAACTATCTGGTGAAGGACGTGAACCGCCTGGCCGAGACCATCCACGAAGCTTTCCATGTCGCCAAGAGCGGCCGTCCCGGACCGGTCCTGATCGACCTGCCCAAGGACGTCCAGTTCGCGACTGGAACCTATCGCCCGCCCGAGGATTTCTCCTTCTCGTATCGCCCGGCCTTTGAGCCGGATCATGCCCAGATCGAACGCGCGGTGGAAATGATCGCGGCGGCCGAGCGGCCGCTGTTCTATACCGGCGGCGGTGTGATCAATTCGGGACCCCAGGCCGCGGCGGCGCTGATCGAACTGGTGCGCCTGACCGGGATACCCTGCACCTCCACCCTGATGGGGCTGGGCGCCTTCCCGGCCTCCGACCCGCAATTTCTCGGCATGCTGGGCATGCACGGCACCTATGAAGCCAATCTCGCCACCCATGGCTGCGACCTGCTGATCTGCGTCGGCGCGCGGTTCGACGACCGGGTGACGGGCAAGGTCTCCGCCTTCTCGCCGGGCTCGCGGAAGATCCATATCGATATCGACGCCAGTTCGATCAACAAGAACGTCCAGGTCGACCTGCCGGTGGTGGGCGACGCCGGACGGGCGCTGGAGCTGCTGCTGTCGGTCTGGCGGGAGCGGGGTTATGGCATGAAGGCCGAACCCCTCGCCGCCTGGTGGCGGCAGATCGAAATCTGGCGGGCCCGCGACTGCCTCGCCTACCGGCATTCGGACCCGGTGATCAAGCCGCAATACGCCCTGGAGCGGCTGCGCGCGGCGCTGAAAGGCCGCGACGACGTCTACATCACGACCGAGGTCGGGCAGCACCAGATGTGGGCGGCTCAGTTCCTGCCGTTCGAGGAGCCCAACCACTGGATGACCTCCGGCGGGCTCGGCACCATGGGCTATGGCCTGCCGGCGGCGATCGGCGTGCAGATGGCGCATCCGGGCGCGGTGGTGATCGACGTGGCCGGCGAGGCCTCGATCCTGATGAACATCCAGGAACTGTCGACCGCGGTGCAGTACCGGCTGCCGGTCAAAGTGTTCATCATGAACAACAAATGGATGGGCATGGTGAAGCAGTGGCAGGAGCTGCTGCATGGCGGGCGGCACTCCGAGAGCTACACCGCGGCCCTGCCGGATTTCGTCAAGCTGGCGGAGGCCTTCGGTGGCACCGGCCTTCGGGCCGAGACGGTCGACCAGTTGGACGGCGCCATCGCCGCGATGCTGGAAACCCCGGGTCTCGTCGTTCTGGACGTGGCGGTCGACGAGCACGAAATGTGCTTCCCGATGATCCCCGGCGGCGCCGCCCATAACGAGATCATGCTAGGGCCGCAGGATCAGAAGCGGTCCGATCCGGCCGCCCGCGAAGAGGGCATGGTGCTGGTGTGACGGCTGGCGAGAACATCGAACGCCACACGCTGGCGGTGCTGGTGACCAACGAGCCGGGCGTGCTGGCCCGGGTGATCGGCCTGTTTTCCGGCCGGGGCTATAACATCGAAAGCCTGACCGTGGCCGAGATCGACCGCGAAAACGGCCTGTCGCGCATCACGCTGGTGACGTCGGGCACGCGCATGATCATCGATCAGATCAAGGCGCAACTCGGCCGGCTGGTCCCGATCCACCGGGTCCGCGACCTGACCGAGGAAGGGCCTTTCGTCGGCCGCGAACTGGCGCTGGTCAAAATCGTGGGCGAGAATGGGCGCCGCGCGGAACTGCTGCGGATCGCCGAGAGCTTCAGCGCCCGCATCGTCGATTCCAGCGAGTCGAGCTATGTGTTCGAAGTGACCGAGTCGACCGAGAAAGTCGACCAGTTCCTGACCATGGTCGGACGTCTCGGGCGGCTGGAAGTGGCGCGCACCGGCATCGTCGCGCTGTCGCGCGGCCCCGAGAGCATCTAGCCGGCCGACACTAGCCACCAACGGCCGCCAGGACTATTAGCAGCGGCAATCTCAGGACCAAGGAGTCTTTCATGCGTGTTTATTACGATCGCGACGCCGATGTCGGCATGATCCGCGACAAGAAGATCGTGATCGTGGGGTACGGCAGCCAGGGCCATGCCCACGCCGCCAATCTACGTGATTCGGGCATTGCCGACGTGCGCATCGCGCTGAAGCCCGGTTCCGCCACCATAGCCAAGGCGGAGGCCGCCGGCTTTCCCGTGATGGACCCGGCCAACGCGGCGGCCTGGGCCGACATCGTCATGGTGCTGGCGCCCGACGAGTTGCAGGGCGCGCTCTATCGCGACCATCTGGGCCCGAACCTGAAACAGGGCGCGGCGCTGGCCTTCGCCCACGGCCTCAACATCCATTTCAAGCTGATCGAGCCCAGGCCCGACCTCGACGTGTTCATGATCGCGCCCAAGGGCCCCGGCCACACCGTGCGCTCCGAATATCAGCGCGGCGGCGGCGTGCCCTGCCTGGTGGCGGTTGACCAGAATGCCTCGGGCAACGCGCTGGAGATCGCGCTGGCCTATGCCTCGGCGATCGGCGGCGGCCGCGCCGGGGTGATCGAGACCAATTTTCGCGAGGAATGTGAGACCGATCTGTTCGGCGAGCAGACCGTGCTGTGCGGCGGCCTGACCGCGCTGATCCAGGCTGGGTTCGAAACCCTGGTCGAGGCCGGCTATGCCCCGGAAATGGCCTATTTCGAGTGCCTGCACGAGGTCAAGCTGATCGTCGACCTGATCTATGAAGGCGGCATCGCCAACATGCGCTACTCCATCTCCAACACGGCCGAGTACGGCGACTATACGCGCGGCCCCCGCATCGTCACCGACGAGACCAAGAAGGAGATGAAGAAGGTTCTGGCCGAGATCCAGTCCGGCCAGTTCGTGCGCGATTTCATGCTGGAAAACGCGGTAGGCCAGCCCGGCTTCAAAGCCCTGCGCCGCCGCTCCGCCGAACACCCGATCGAGGAAGTGGGCGCGAAGCTGCGCGCCATGATGCCGTGGATCGCGAAGAACAAGCTGGTGGATAAGACGAAGAACTGAGGGGTTTGGGGCGTAGGGCGGGTGAGGCGTGAGCGCAGCCCGCCCTCACTGCCGGCTGGTCGTGCACATCCCTTGATCCTTTGAATCGAAAAGGTCTTGACAAAGAGCCCTTTTTGTTCTCTTATGAAACATAAAATGAACATGAGGTGAGCACATCATGTGGCCGGTCACGATTTTTCGTCTGGTGTCGGAGCGCACTGAGCCCGGCCTGTTCTGCGGTGCGGATGACCTCTTGCTCGCAGGCGTACGGCTTTTGACATCGACCCGTTCGGGCTTGGCGCCACGGCCCGCGGACGAATTGCAGCAGATTTTCTACGCTGCTTATGGCGTGGCTTCCGGAATTACCGCCGAATCCCGTCTATCGGGCCTGAGGTCGATCGCGCGAGCGCTCGATGACGGCGATCTCTGCCGCGCGACAATCCTGAGCCTGCAGCTCGCACTGCCCGATGTCGATCCAAGCGGAGTCGCGCGGCTGACCGAAGCCGGGATCTTATTAAAGCTCAAGTATGATGGAACCGAACCACGCGATTCGCGCGGTCGCTGGACGACCGGCGGCGGGCAGACCGGGTCCGTGACGCCTGAATCGACCGGAACCCGAACTTCATCGAGCCCCTGGCGCGGGCGGTGGCCAGACGTTCACCGGGAAAACCCAAACATTACGCCGGTTCAGGCTGGAGCCCTGCCTTTTCCCGTCCCAATGCCTCTGGGAGGCTTTGCGGTTCCCAGGCCGAAGAAGGATGACGACGATGATTACGTCTATCCGCCGGTGGTCCCGCAGCCGGGGACGGGCAATCCCGCGAACGACAACTCGGATGCAAATACCGATGCCCGTGCCGCCGCCAACGACAATGCGCCGAAGGCTTGTCCCAATCCAAGCTATGAGCTGGATTCGGTCGGACGAACTCTGGAGGAACTTCGGTATCAAGCGCAAATCAATAAGCTTCCCCAGGGTTGGCATGTCGTACTCAATGGAGTTGGGTACGACGGGTGCCGTAACAGCGACGAGCACATGCTTGAGGCAAAATTCGGCAGAACATTCTTGTTAGATAAGCCGCCGGAACTTTGGCGCGTATTCAAAGCGTACAACGGAACCATGAGGCAAGCGGGAGTACAAAATGCCAACTCGGGCGGGCGCCGAGTGGAGTGGCATTTCTCGGATCTTGATACTGCTAATTTCTGGGAGGCGCGCTTCTTTGAAGCGGGATATAAAAATATTGATGTTGAGTATACTTCATATGATGAAACCTATAACTATAATCTGGATAGAGACAGTGCTAATGAGAATTATCGTCAGAAATTAATGGTAGTTTATTGGTAGGTTGATGAGCATGAGCTTCACAATAACAATGCAGTGTTTTGAACACGGAGGGTTTTCCGCGTTCGATCGCTCGCTCGCCTGGAATGTCTTTGCCTCCAGGGCGCAATGGACGATTGAAGGCTGGGCGCTCTGGTACGAAAAATTGTATCAGGGTGTTTTGAGCATTGATGACGGCGATCTCATAACTGGTATCAGCATAAATAGACCAGGAAGTCTTGCATTTGGAGATTTTTATACCGTTGCCAGGGCAGTACCCTCGCTCATTACGTGGGAGTACGCCTGCGCCGTCGCCGATCCGAGATTTCTTGCCGGATTTCCCGACTGGTTATTGACCGGATTCCAAAAGCCACCAGCCATTGTCTATAGCGCCGATCAATTGATGCATAGCATCGCTCGAAGCTGAATTTATCCGCTTTGGGGAGACATTGATGAGCTTCATGCTCCATTTGCAATCCTTTCAAAATGGCGCGATCTCTTATTTCGATGGCTATGGAACGAGGCCGACTTCGTCCTGCCTCAAAGCCCTGTGCCGCCGCTCCGCCGAACACCCGATCGAGGAAGTGGGCGCCAGGCTGCGCGCCATGATGCCGTGGATCGCGAAGAACAAGCTGGTGGATAAGACGAAGAACTGGGCGCGCGCGGTCTTCCCGCGCCCGTCTCATGTGTCATTCCCGCTTTCGCGGGAACGACAACCCGGGCCGCATTTCAGATTGCCGCACGAAGGCCGGAGGGGTAATCTGACACGAGGGTATGAATAATGCCGGTTCGACGGCGCGATCATCACAGGGGGAAATCTCAATGGCCACACAGATGAGCACCGCTTCCCAAACCAGCGGCTTCACGGCGTTCGGGATTAATTTCGCGTCGGAACGCGACGCGATCATCGATCTGATCGACAAGATTCAGGTGGCCGAGTGCTGCGCCGGCGTCGCCTTGGCGAACTGGGCTACGACCTGCGCGATTCCCGCCTTGCGCGGCGGCCTGAAGATGATCGCGGAGCGCGAGGCCTTCCATGGCAGGGTCTTGTCGCAGCGGATCCGCGATCTGGGCGGAGAATGCAAGGCGCCGCTCGACCCGTTCAGCATGGAAAGCGAGGCCTGCCTTGCCGACCCGACCCTGACCGACCTGGAAAAACTGACCAACCTGGTGGAGCGCAACGGCGACCCCGAAACCCTGATCCGCCCGGTCCTCGCCTTCGCCGAGCTTCTGACCGAGGATCTTGAATCCGCCGAAATCCTGAAGCTGTACTACGCGGACGAAATTTCGTCCGGCAACTGGCTGCGGGACATGTGCCGGACGCTGACCGCCCGGGCGCAGCCTCAGGCGATGCCGCACGCTGCGTAAACGCAGGGGCGCCGTGCCGGAGCCGCGAAACCGGGAGGAATGAATGTGCCGGAACATCCGAACGCTGCACAATTTCGCCCCGCCGGCGACCGATGAAGAAATCCGCGCCTCGGCTCTGCAGTTCGTGCGGAAGCTGAGCGGATTCACGGCGCCGTCGCGCGCCAACGAAGCCGCTTTCGCCCGCGCGGTCGAGGAAGTGACCGAGGCCGCGCACCGCCTCCTCGCCTCACTGGATACCGCGAGCCCGCCCCGCAACCGGGAAGCGGAAGCCCTGAAGGCCAGGGAGCGGGCGCGCGAGCGGTTTGGGTAGGGCGGCCGGAACCTGGGTGTCCCGCTCGCCCGGTTTTCCCGGCTGCTGCGCACCACACCGGAGCAGTGCGCCAGCCGTGGTATTACCGCGGACGGGTTGCAGTTGGACGAGGATATCTCCGTCGCCGGCCTGCTGGGCGGCCAGGGCGTCCAAGAGATAGGTCAGATCTGAAATCTTGGGTGTGACTGGGAGACGAAAAAGTGAGTCTGACCCCTTAAACTCACCCGAACGGGTCGCGGCGGGCGAACGCGCGATGGAGCAACGGGCGCTGCGCGAACAGGAGCCGCAGCCGGAACTGACGGACGAGGAACGCCGTGAGGCGGCGGAGAAACAGAAGGCCGAGGGCGAGGCCCTCCTGAAGGTCTATTGCGAGGCGCTGGAGATGCGGTGGAAGAAGCGGCGCGAGGCTTTATTCCGCCGCCGCGCGGCCGAAAAGCGGCTGAAGCGCCGGGGCCGCTGGCCGCCCGCGGACTGAGGTCCGGCTGGGGCGCAGCAAGAGCGGGCGCAGACGCCCGCTCCACGTTAGGAAATACCGATGTCAGGTCTGGTTGCCGGTTGTGGCCGCGCGGCGCTGCTGGCGCTTGGCCGGCATGCGCGCCATGCGCGAGCGGGTACCGCTTTAGCCGCACCCCGAAATCGTTGCGCGGCCGGGGTCAGTCTGGTTAGTTTGGCCGCGATGTCCGAACCAACCCCTCATAGGCGCCTGCGCCGCTCGGTCTGGCTGGCCCTTCTGGCCCTGTGGCTGCAGGTGCTGGCGCCGGTGCTGCACGATGCCGCCATGGCGTCGGCGGGCGCGGCGGGATTCGATCCGGCCGTCCAGCACTGCGCATCGCCCGAAACCCAGCCGGACAACCCGGCGAGCCCTGACAAAGCGCCGGCCCACCAAATGACGGCCTGCGCCGCAGCCTGTCAGGCCTTCCATGGCGGCGGCGGTTTCCCGCCGCCCGCCGCGCCCGCAACCGCCGTCGGTCGCTTCGTCGCCGCCGCGTACCAAACGGCCTCCGATTCCCCGGTTTCCCGACGCTGGTCGCGGACCAGCCAGCAGCCCCGCGCGCCACCCGCCCTCGCCTGAGCCCATCGTTTCAAGAACCCGCCCCGCGCCGTTTCAGACGCGGGGATTTCAAACATGCTCATGCGAGGATTCCATGTTCAATTCCATTCTGCGCGGCGCCATCATTCCCAAAGTCGGCGCGGTCGCCGCCCTTTTCTCTCTGCTGTCCTCCGGCTCGGCGCTCGCCTGCGCCTGCGGCTGCGGCATTTTCGACGTCGGCGCCAGCACGCTGATGCCCAACGACTCCGAGTCCGGCTTCTCGGCCTGGGGCCGCTACAGTTTCATGAACCAGAACCAGAACTGGGAGGGCGATTCCAAGGCGCCCGCGGCGGATAACGGCGACAAGGAAATCGTCACCAGCTTCTATACCGTCGGCGGCTCATACATGATCAACTCCAACTGGACGGTCATGGCCGAACTGCCGACCTATTCCCGCCGCCTCACCACCACCGACGACGGCACGGTCTATGGCCCAGCCGGCGGCGTCTACACCGGTCATTTGACCGATCTCGGCGACCTGCAGTTGATGGGCGTGTACACCGGCCTCGCTGAAGACATGTCGACCGGGGTCAGCTTCGGCATCAAGCTGCCCACCGGCAATTACACCGGCCCGAACGGCCCGCTGGGCGGGGCCGAGTTCGACCGCGACAGCCTGCCCGGCACCGGCAGCACGGATTTCATGATCGGCGGCTACCATGTGGGCGCGCTCAACGATGCCGAGACCCTCGCCTATTTCGTGCAGGCGCGATACCAGGTCGCGGCCCTGACCCGCGACCAGTACCGGCCCGGCAACGAGCTCGATACCGCCGTCGGCCTGCTCTACGATTTCGGTCAGACGGGACCGTTCACCAAGGTCGAGCCGCTGTTCCAGTTCCTCGGCAGCTACCGGGAGCATGACACCGGCGCCAATGCCGACCCGCTGAACTCCGGCTATGTCCGGCTGCTGGTTGCGCCAGGCTTGCAGGTGCGCATCGACAGGATTCGGATCAATGCCGATGTGGCGATGCCGATCTATCAGCATACCAACGCGGCCTCGAGCGTCGCTATCGAAGGCACGTCCGGCCAGCTGACGGCATCCAAGCTGTTCAAGATTCAGGTCGCCTACGACTTCTGACACGTTTCCTGTCTGGCGTACCGTTCCCGGTGCGGCTCACACCGAATCCAATCCTTTTGACGAGAGAAAAAATGAAATCCCTTTTGGTTATCCTTTGCCTCTTATTCGGTATGACGTCGGCCAGCGCCGAAACCACCGAAGTCATCCATGTGGCCGACGCCAAGGCCCGCCCCACCATCGCCGGCGCCACGACCGGCGCGATCTATCTGGTGATCATGAACCATGGCGCGGCGGACGACACGCTGACCGGGCTTTCGACCCCGGTCGCCGACAAAGCCGAAGCGCATCGCAGCACCTCGGACAACGGCGTGATGAAGATGGAGCCGGTCGACAGCCTGACGATCAAGGCCGGCGACGGCGTCACCTTCGCGCCCGGCGGGCTGCACATCATGCTGACCGGGCTGAAACAGCCGCTGGTGCTGGGACAGACGTTCCCGCTGACCCTGACCTTCGCCAAGGCCGGCCCGGTGGAAACAACCGTCACGGTCGCCAGAGTGGGGAAAGGAAAGCAGGAGATGCACGACATGCCCGGCATGAAGATGTAACCGCGTACTTGAGGGAGATACATCATGGAAAACCCGATTCTGCCCACCCTCGCCGTGCTCGCCCTGCTCGCCAGCCCGGCTACGGCATTGGCTCATGCCCATCTCAAGGCGGCTTCGCCCTCGCCCAAGAGCGTGTTGCAGAGCGCTCCCAAGGAGGTTGCGATCGACTTCACCGAGGACCTCGAACCGAAGTTCAGCACGATCGAGGTGACCGACCCGACCGGCGCGCGGGTTGACCAAGGGGACGTCCATGTCGGCGCCGACGACGCCAGGCATCTCGCGGTCAGCCTCAAGCCGCTGCAGCCGGGAACGTATTCAGTAAAGTGGCGGGCGACCGCCACCGACACCCACAAGACCGAGGGCAAGTTTACTTTCACGGTTGCGCCGTAACTTGGTCTTCAACGGGTCCTGGCCGGATTTCGACCTGACGGGCGGCGGGCTGGCGTTCGCGCTGGCCCGCGCTCTGTTCGTGTCGGGGCTGTTCCCCGGCTATGGGACGCTGGTGTTTCTGGCCTGGGTGGCGCCTCGGGCGTCCGGCGAGCTGGCGCCCGAGGCCAGGAGCTCGATTACACGCCAACTGGGACGGCTGGCGCGCAACAGCCTGGCATTCGCCTTCGCGCCGGCTTTTGTCTGGCTGGCTCTGGAAGCCGGAGACATGGCCGGCGCAGGCGACCTGCACGGCCTGGCCAGAGCCATCCCGGACCTGCTGCTCCACGCTAGCTTTGGGCATGTCCTCGCTCTCCAGATGCTGGCTCTGGCCGGATGTCTCACCTGCCTGAGGTTCAGGCCCGGCCGCCTTGGCCGATCCGCCGCCCTCGGCTTCGCGCTGGTGGCGACAGCCTTGCAGGCTGGGCACAGCCATGCGCTGGCGATGGACAAGGGACCCAGCCTGCTGCTGTTTTCCGACGCCATCCACCTGCTCAGCGGCGGCGCCTGGCTTGGCAGTCTCTTGCCCTTGCTGCTGTTCGTTCGCGGAACCTCGATCGCGGCAGCGGCCAGCGCGGCGCGCGCTTTCTCGCCGCTCGGCATGGTCTGCGTCGCCGGGATTCTGGTCTCGGCCGGCTTTCAGGGGTGGGAGCTGATCGGCGGTGTGCCGGGCCTGATCGGAACCGCCTATGGCTGGACGGCGATCGCCAAGATAGTGCTGCTGTTCATTCTGCTTGGATTCGCGTTCGCCAATCGCTTCACCTTCGCGCCCGCGCTCCAGGGGCAGGATGCGGACGCCGCGCGGCGGAAGCTGCGGCGCAGCATCGCGCTGGAAGCCGGGTTCGGATTTCTGGTGGTAATCGCGGCGGGTATCCTGACCAGCCTGCCGCCGGCCATTCACGAGCAACCGGTTTGGCCGTTCGCCTGGAAGCCGAGCCTGACCACGGTCCAGGAAGACCCGGAGTTCCGGCGGGAGGTCGAGCGGGCACTGGCGATGCTGACAATCGCGATTGTGCTGCTGATGGCAGGCCTCCTGGCGCGGCTGCGCGGTATCATCGCCATCATCATCGCCGGAGTGCTGGCCTGGTTGGCGATCCCGCACCTGGATCTGCTGATCGTCGAGGCCTATCCGACCAGCTTCTATCACTCGCCAACCGGCTTCTCGGCCGCCGCGATCGACGACGGCGCGGATTTGTATGTCGCACACTGTGCAAGCTGCCATGGAGCCGATGGAAGGGGCGACGGCCCCGCGGCCAAGGGCCTGCCGGTGCCGCCGGCCGACCTGACCGCCGGGCATCTGTGGGCGCATAGCGACGGCGAGATGTTCTGGTGGCTGACGCATGGGATCGAGGCGCCCGACGGCGGCCCCGGGAGCGGCATGGC
>Ga0302319_10023911_pt1 | contig 10895 bp, 7 predicted proteins | sample Bog_T0_2_FD_203319 | JGI IMG/M metagenome (GOLD analysis project Ga0302319, IMG submission 203319) | Peat permafrost microbial communities from Stordalen Mire near Abisko, Sweden - Bog_T0_2 | ecosystem: Environmental > Terrestrial > Soil > Wetlands > Peat | place: Sweden: Abisko, Stordalen Mire... | reverse complement strand
GTAATCCTCCTTTGCTGGATGGCTGCCAGCGCCTGAGCTTCATTGCCGAAGGGTGAGATGAGTGCCGACACCAGCACATTGGTGTCGAACACCGCGCTAGTCATTCTGTAACGGCCTTTGTCGCGGCCCGCTTTTCGCGCCGGTAGGCGTCAACTTCGCCGTCGATCTCGTCCATTGTGAGCTTGTCCAGGCCCCGCCGCTTTGCGCCCGCCCAGGCTTCGCGCAGCCAGTCCGGCGCAGTTGCCACATTCGCCAGATAATCCTGAACACTGAGGATGACGACTGCCGGCTCTCCGCGCCGGTCCACAATAAAGCGCTCGTTGCCCTGAACTGCGCGGTCCATCACTTGCCCGAACTGGGTGCGCGCGGTGTGTGCGTCGATTCTGCGGCTCACCGGTCCCTCCATTCCTACATCAATCAATCAATTGATTATAGTCGATGCTCGCTTTGGAGCGCCGGCAATGCCACCTCCTCATATCAGGCGCCTGGTCCCAAGTCTTTAAGCTCCAAGCCCTTCCCACCCCCCTCCCCCATCTGCTACCCTCGTCTGTTTTGGTTTTCCAAACAGATCGGCAGGTGTAATCATGGCTTTCAAATTCCAAGGCTTCGATTTCCTCCACCTCGACCCCAGCTTCACGGAAGACGAACTTCTCGTCCGCCGCACGGCGCGCGACTTTGTCGAAGACAACCTCATCCCCATTATTGAAGAGTGCTTCCGCACGGAGCGATTCCCGCGCGAGCTGGTTCCCGTGATGGGCGAGCTGGGCTTCTTTGGCGCCAACCTTGAGGGCTACGGCTGCGCCGGCATGTCCAACGTTGAGTACGGCCTTGTGATGCAGGAACTTGAGCGGGGCGACTCCGGCTTCCGCAGCTTTGTCAGCGTGCAGTCCGGGCTGGTCATGTATCCCATTTACGAGTTCGGCTCGGACGAGCAGAAAAACACCTGGCTTCCGGCCCTTGCCACCGGGGAGAAGCTTGGCTGCTTTGGCCTCACCGAGCCCGGCTTCGGGTCGAATCCCGGCGGCATGACCACCACCGCCCGCAAGTCCGGCGATGAGTACATCCTGAACGGCGAGAAGATGTGGATCACGTCCGGCAATATAGCCGACGTAGCCATTGTGTGGGCAAGGGTGGACGACGAGGACGGCCGTGTGCGCGGCTTCCTGGTTGAAACCGACCGCCCCGGCTTTACCGCCTACGAGGTGCACGGCAAGTGGAGCTTGCGCGCCTCCATCACCAGCGGACTCTCTCTGCAGGACGTGCGCGTGCCCGCCTCGGCCCTGATGCCCGGAACCGGCGGCCTGAAGAGCCCGCTGATGTGCCTGAACCAGGCGCGCTACGGCATCAGCTGGGGCGCCATCGGCGCGGCCATGGACTGCTATTCCCAGGCTCTCCAGTATGCCAAGACGCGCAAGCAGTTCCACAATGCGCCCATCGCCAGCCACCAGATCGTGCAGGAGAAGCTGGTGTGGATGGTGAACGAGATCTCCAAGGCGCAACTGTTGGCGCTGCATGTGGGACGCCTGAAGGACGCGGGCACTGTGGGACACGAACATATCTCGCTCGCCAAGCGGAATAACGTGTGGATGGCTCTGGAAACGGCGCGCATGGCACGGGATATTCTGGGCGCCAACGGCATCACGGAAGACTACCCCATCATGCGCCACATGATGAACCTCGAATCCGTCATCACCTACGAGGGCACGCACGACATCCACACGCTGATCATCGGGCAGAACATCACTGGCATCGGAGCGTACTGAGGGGCCTTGCGTTCCTTATCGATTTCCATCGTGCTTTTCTGAATCTGCCAGCGGCCTGGTTCGGTCCGGCCCGTTGGCATCGAATCGCTTGAGTGCGACGGTCTGCGCAGCCTTGCTGACCGTAATCGTCTGTGAAACCGGGGTGGCAGGGGCGTAGTTGGCATTGCCGCCCTGGCTTGCCGTTACCACAACGGATCCCGCTCCGCTTATCGTGAGCGTGGTTCCGCTCACGGTTGCCGGCCCCGTTGCACTGAAGGTCACTTGCAGGCCGGAGCTGGCAACGGCCGAAAGCGTCAGCGGCTTTGCTCCATAGGGAAGCGTTGGAGCAAGCGGAGCGAAGGTAATGGTCTGCGCGGCCTTGTTGACGGTGATGCCGACCGATTTTGAAACGGCTGCTGCGTAGTTGTTATCGCCGTTGTAGCGCGCGGTGACGCTCTGCTTCCCTCCGGGCAGCGTGGTCAACATCAGCGTGGCGGTGCCGTTGTTCAGCGCAATCTGGCCCACCGAGGTGGAGCCGGCGTAAAAGGTGACCGTGCCGGTGGGGATCGCGCCGCTGCCGGTCAACGTTGCGGTCAGCGTCACCTGTGTCCCGTAGCTCACTGAGCTCGCCGAAGAAACGAGTTCGATGGCCGGCTTGATCGGATTCACGGTCTCAACCAGAGCCGCCGATGCCGCAGCGGTGTATTGGCTGTCACCCGCGTAGCTGGCCGTGAGGCTGCTCTTGCCGCCCAGGAGCAGGGCCCCGGTAAGCGTGGCTACGCCGCTGCCGTTCAACGTGCCAGTGCCCAACTGCGTTGTGCCGTTGAGGAAGGTAACCGTGCCGGTCGGCCGGGTCCCCGCGCCACTTACCGTTGCTGTGAGCGTGAGCGGGGTTTCATAGGCAATGGAAGTGGATGGAGCCGTGAGCCGGATTGCCGCAGCCAGCTTGGGGTTGACGGTGAAGGTTGCCGTTGGGAATGTGGCGGCGTTGTAGTTGTTGTCTCCGGCATAACGTGCGGTCACCGTGCTCTTGCCGAGAGCAGCCGGCGTAACCGCCAGAGAGGCCGCGCCGTTGGCGAGCGCAGCCGTTCCCAATGGAGTTGTGCCGGCAAGGAAGGTCACCATGCCCGTGGGCGCAGCTCCGCCTCCGCTCAGGCTCGCCGTCAGCATGACCGTGGAACCGAGAAAGACCGAACTGGCAGACAGTTTCAACACGGCGCCCGGGGTGGCCTTGGACACAACGATTGTCTGCGCAACCGGAGTTGCCGCGGAGTAGTTGCTGTTGCCGGGCTGGTTGGCCGTAACCGCGATCGTGCCCGCTCCAGCAATGGTCAGTGTGCTGCCGCTGACGGTTCCAGGTCCGGTCACGCCGAAGACAATCGGCAACCCGGAGGTCGCGCGTGCCGTCAATGCCAGCGGCTGCGCTCCGTAGGCGGCTGTTGTCGGGATCGGAGCAAACGAAACAGTCTGCGCTGCCTGGTTGACGGTGAGCGTGACGGTCGCCGTGGCGATTGCATAATTCGTTTTGTCGGCTGGCGTAAACGTTGCCTGCAGCGTCTGCGCGCCCGCTGCCAGAAACTTGCCTGCAGCCGGCGCATACTGAAAAGTTCCCGGCAGGGCGCTGGTCGCATTCAACTGCGCAGCGCTCAGCGCCGTTCCGTAGGGAATGGCTGCTGGGGTAGTCCATGTAATTGAGGGGATGGCCTGACTTACCGTCAGCGGGACCGATGCCTGGGCCGTCGTGTAGTTGGTTGTGTCGGCCGGAGTAAGGCTCACCAGCAGCGTGTGCGGCCCGGCTGTTAGCGTGGTTCCGGCTGCAGGACTGTAGACGAGTGTCCCACTCACTGCGGAGCTGGCATCCAATTGCGCACTGCTCAGCGTTGTCCCGTAAGGGATGCTCGCGGGCGCCAGCCATGAAATGGTGGGCGTTGCCGGATTAACGGTGAGCGGGACGGTGGCCGTAGCGGTTGTATAGTTGGTGGCGTTCGTTGGTTTGAACGTGACCTGCAAGGAATGCGTGCCCACGGTCAACACGGTTCCCAGCGCGGGCGCGTAGACAAATGTTCCGCTCACTGAGGCAGTTGCATTCAATTGCGCCGCGCTCAGTGTTGTGCCGTAGATGATCGGCGCCGGGTTAGCCCACGTAATCGCCGGGGTCACTGGCAGCGCGGTCAGGCCAAGCGTAGAAGAGATGCTGGATTGGTGGCCGCTGTCTCCGCAGTAGATGCCCGCGACCTGGTGGGTTCCAGTGCCCATCGGAGAGATGCCGCTCGCCTGGCCAGATGCCGTGGTCGTCAGTTGCGACAGCAGGACACTCACCGTGTTGTCGCTGAAGTTGACGATGGCCAGATCGTTGCCGCCGTCTCCGTTGAAGTCGCCGATGGCCACGGAGTTTGAAAACCGGCCTGTCGCCGGGCTGGGCGCGAAGGTGAACGTGCCGTCTCCGTTGCCCAACAGCACAGTGGCCGTGGGAGTGCCGCTGGCAGCCACGGCCAGATCTTCCAGGCCGTCCTGGTTCAGGTCTCCCACCGCGACAGCCTCTGGATTCGCGCCCGTCGACAGCGCGGGCGCGGCGGTAAACGTTGCGTCTCCGTTGCCGAGCAGGATGGTGATCGAGTTGCTGTTGGAATTGGCTACCGCGAGATCCGCGATGCCGTCCGCGTTGAAGTCGCCCGCGGCGACCCATACCGGCTGGGTGCCCGTCGCTGCATTGGCTGCGGCCGTAAACGTTCCGTCCCCATTGCCGCGCAACACGGTCACCGTGTTGTCGTTGCCGTTGGTCACGGCCAGATCCGGTATTCCGTCTCCGTTCAAGTCGCGCACCGCGATCGAATTTGGATAGCTGCCGGTGGCCGGCGCTACCGTTGCAGGCGTGAAGGTACCATCCCCATTGCCGAACAGAATCGTGATCGTGTTGTTGCCGCTGTTGGCAACGGCCAGATCCAGCTTTCCGTCCAGATTTAGGTCGGCGGCCGCCAGTGCTGTGGGATGCATCCCCGTCTTCGGGCTCGCCGCGGCGGGCGTGAAGGTTCCATCCCCCTTGCCCAACAGAATGGTGACGTTGTTGTCGGCATAGTTTGCAACGGCCAGGTCAAGGTTGCCGTCGCGATTGAAATCTCCGGCTGTCAACGCTACCGGCTCCTTGCCTGTCGCCGCAGCGGGAATGGTGGTGAATGTGCCATCGCCGTTGCCCAGCAGGACCGAGACCGTGTTGCTTGCGGAGTTGGCCTCTGCCAGATCGAGTTTGCCGTCTCCTTTGAAGTCCCCGGTTACGACCGACCCGGGTCCACTTCCCGGGATGGGCGTCGCATGGGCCAGCCAACTGAGGGCAGACTTGCCGGCCTGACCCAGCACGGCAGTGCCCAGCAGGGAATTTCCATTGAAGGTGTCAACAAACTGGACGGTTCCGCCGGGCGCGATCGTCCCACCAATGGAGCTGACGGTTGCTGCAAGGGCGTAGTTGCCCGCGCTGCCGCTCGCGGCAATTGTGGTGGCCGTTGGATAGGCTCCGGTAACGGTCAGCGCCGACGCGCTGGATGAGCTGGGCGCGTAAGCTCCGGTGCCGGAAAAGGCGGCTGTGTATTTGTGGACTCCGATTCCCGGGCCCAGCCGAAGCGTCGCCGTTCCGCTGCCGGTCAGTTGGGCTGACCCGGCCAGATGAACTCCGGCGCACGGCGCGGCGTCCGCGTCACAAAAGTTCACCTGCCCCGCATTCACCGCGCCGTTCTTCGTGCTCACCGTCGCAGTCAGCGTGATCGCTGAGCCCGAGGCAATGGCCGTCACCGTTGCGCCTCCCGAGGCTACCGTGAGGCCTGTCGTCGTGGCCGTCTTGGACGAGGTCCCTGTGCCGGACTGGCCTGTTGCGATCGATCTCCGGTACTTATCGAAGAAGGCAACAAACTTGTCGGGATAAAAGAGATCGGGTGTGGCATGGCCGCAGGTTCCGTTCGAATTCAGATTGACGGTCACATTCCCGCCGGCAGCGTTGACCGCGGCTTGGAAGTTGGTGGCCTGCGTGGCGAAGATCCCTCCGTCAAAGCCTGGCGGCGAGGCCCATGCGCTGGTGCACTGCGACATATACACAGGCACATTGAGATACGTGGCTGGGTTCAGCGTGGGGTCCCAGGCCGCCAGCCCGCCAATGGTGCCCAGATATGCAGCGTTCACGACTTGTCCGGCTGCGTAGTTGGGGTCGGGCAGCCAGAAACCTTCGAAGTTATGGTTAGGATACTGCAAAAATGCTGCGGGAGGGGCGGCGGTTACCGGCGCAACTTGCTGCCAGTAAGTCGCAGCAGTGGTTGGATCCTGGCCCGTATTTGCTGCTGTGGCAACATACCAGCTCCCGAAGGCGTGGTCGATGCTGACGATGTACGGGGTTCCAGCCTGTCTGTAAGCGCCGGTCAGGCTGGCCACGCCGGAGACGGTAAGGATGGCTGCGCTGCCGGGCCAAAGCTTCTCATAATTGAATGCGTTGATGCCGCCCATCGACAGGCCGAAGTGATAAAGCTGCCACGTCGCGGGCAGGTTGGCGCGCACCCAGTCCACGGCGGCCTTACGCCAGAGCAGGCCCGCCGGAGCACCCCAGTTCGACGTGAGGGAGTTGGTGGCGTCGGGCCACACTGCAATGGGCATGGTGTCCGGGGCGACTACCGCGTACCCATCGTTGATCAGCGAGGCAATCGTTGGAAATGCTTCGCTATGAATCTTGTAGTAGCCGAGGGTATGGTGATACAGCACCATCGGCGTTCCGCCGGGCTGCCCGTAGGTGCCCGGAATGAAGATGGGCGTGGCCGGGGAATTGAGGATCGTCGAATCCTGCAGCACGCGAACGTTGAGCCACATCGGGGGAGAAAGCTTTCCATCGGTCGGCCCGTCTAACCGGCCTTGGGAGAAATAGATGCCCGCAATCACGTTCTTCGTCGAGGCTTGCGTGAAGGTAATTGTCTGGAGTCCGGTGTAAGAAGCTCCATAAGTCGAGTCGATATAATTCGATTGCTGTTCGCCGCAGTACTGCGACCCATCCCACGGGTTGTTATAAACAGGCAGGGTGTTGATGGTCGAGTAAGTTGCTGGAATCACGCAAGGCCAGACAAAGTTCCCATCGGATGCTACCTCCGCCCAGATCCAGGTTCCCGCCGGAATTCCTCCGGTAGCTCCCGTGTATCCAAAAGTGTATTGAGCGGACGGGCCGCTTCCACCATGTGAGCCGCTTGCCCCGTAGCCCGCTACTCCGCCGGTGCCCAGGAAGTCCCATGTAAACCCCGACTGGCTCTTGTTCGGATTTTGCAAGGAGATGTGTGTTCTGTTCCCATCGTTCACCTGCACCAGTACTGCAAGGCGCCACGGCTTGGTGGGGTCAATCGCGGAAGGAAGCTGAATGACGCCCGTTCCCGCCGTTCCGTCGACCGCGGCAACGATTCCGCCGGGAGCATTCGCCAGCCCGCTCGAACTGGTGAGGTCGGAGGTACGGAGCAAAGCGTGATACAGCCCGTTCAGCGCGGGCATTGCATAAGGGACAGCGGGTGGCGTCGAGGTATTGGCAATGGGACCGTCGGGTGCTTCGCCTGCTTTTGCCGAAGCTGCGGGCCTGCTGGTTGTCGCCTCTGTTGCCGCGCCGCTCTCCGGGAACTGCGCATGGGGAATGGCGGCCGCCGGCAACGCAAGCGCCAAGCCCGCGGAACCGCAGACAACCAATCCCAGCAACGCACTGAAAAGCGAAAGACAGATTCTCTTGACCGTCAAGGACAACCTCTTGTTGGGCTTGTTGATCAATTGGGCTATTCAATTCGAGCAGGCGGGAGAGCAAGATAGGTTGCTTGCAAAGGCTGGGCAATAGCAGGGATGGCCTGGACAAGCATCGAAAGGCCACGCTCCCACGCGCGAACTACGCGCACGGAGTGGGTTACGATATCCGCTCACTCATCCTAAAGACAGACTAACACAAGGATGAGTGGAAACAGCCGCAGCGTGGGCAGGACGCAGGGCCGGAATTCCCATCGACAACCGGCGGCCGAAGGGGCCATAGTCTAATCCATGAGAAATCAAGTTTCGGGATGCCGATTGGTCGCGCGCAGAGGACTGTGTCTCTGCTCCATCTTCCTGGCCATCTCTCTGTCTGCGATTGCAACCGCCCAGGCGCCCGCAGCAGCGCCCATTGTGCTCCACGCGGCGCGACTGCTTCAGGTGGACACGGGGACTCTGCTTCAGCCGGGGGAGGTTCTGGTCGAGGGTGATCGCATCCGTGCAGTGGGCCGGTCGGTCGATCGCCCGCGAGACGCCAGGGTCGTCGATCTCGGGGATGTCACCATGCTTCCGGGCTTGATCGACGCGCACATTCACCTCTTTCTTCATCCCGGCGCAGAAGATCTGCAGACCGTAGAGGAGTCAGTGCCGTGGCGCACGATTCTTGCCGTCGAAGCTGCCAAGGCCGACCTGATGGCCGGCTTCACCGCCGAGCGCGACATGGGAACCGAGGGAGCCGGCTCTGCCGATTCCGCAGTGCGAGACGCCATCGACCAGGGCCTCATCCCCGGCCCGCGGCTGCGCGTCAGCGGCAACGCCATCGATATTCTGGGTGGCCACGAGGACGCCATCCACTACAACCCCGCCCAGCGCGTTCTCTCCAACGCCGACTACGCCAACTCCGCCGATCAGCTTGTCGAGGTCATCCGCGCGCAACACAAGGAGGGCTCCGACTTTGCCAAGATCTACGAGACCGGCAAGGACGCGGTCATCGACGGGCAACTGCACACGCCGTACCAATACACCGAGCCGCAACTGGCTGCCGCCGTTGAAGAAGCGCGACGTCTTGGCATCGTGGTTGCGGTGCACGCCATGGGCGAGCCAGGGACGCTGTACGCAGCGCGGGCCGGCGTGACTTCCATCGACCACGCAACGCAGTTGAGCGACGAGACCATGCGGCTGATGATCGAGAAGAAGATTCCCGCTGTGCCCACCTTCGCCATCTTCGACTACTTTGCGCGCCACGCCGCATCGCCCGCCGCCGCCGCGCGCGAGCAGGCTTTACTCGAGGTAAAGATCCGCGAGTTCAAACGGCAGGTGGCCGCCGGCATTCCGTTCGCGGTTGGATCGGATGTGGGCCCGTTCCCGCACGGGACCCAAGCCGTCGAATTGGAACTGATGGTTCGCTATGGCATGAAGCCGCTGGCCGCGCTGCAAGCCGATCTGATCAACGGCGCAAAGCTGCTGGGCTGGGAGGGCCAGATCGGCCAGCTCAAGCCCGGCTACTTCGCAGACGTTATCGCCGTTCCCGGCAATCCGCTGGAAGACATTACGGCGGTGGAGCGAGTGACCTTCGTCATGAAGGGCGGAGTCGTCATACGGCCTTGAAGATTCGGCCCGTAACCATTGAAGCTCCGCGCTCTATCCTTGCGCGCCATTTCTGGCGCAAGGGTGGAAGGCCACCAAACTACTGAAGGGCCGAATCAATTCCCGCGGCTGACTTCTGGATTGCGGCAGCAGCCTTCCTCGCGCGCTTGGCCTGGATCTTCCGCAGCGCATCGACATAACGCTTGGGTTGCTCTGAAGCCAGAGATTCCTTGATCGCCTTGCGATAGCCGCCCAGGTAAACGGAATACAGAATCGCCAGTGAACACCCGGTTCCCCAAAGAAACCCAAGGCAGAGTCCCAGCAACGCAGCAGGGCCAAATCCATCCATAAGGGTACCCCTTCCGGTCCGGTTACACCGCAACCGTAAAGCTGTCCTCGGTTCGCGTCACCGCCTTGTACAGCGTGTCGCGCTCCACGGGGATTCGGCCGGCCTCGGTGATCAGCCGGCACAGCTCTTTGCGCGTCATGCCTTGCGGCGTGGTGGCGCCGGCGTCGTGGTAGATCTTTTCTTCGACCACGGTTCCGTCCAGGTCGTCGGCGCCAAAGCGGAGCGCAATCTGCGCGATCTTCGGCGTCAGCATCTGCCAGTACGCTTTGATGTGCGGGAAGTTGTCCAGCAACAGGCGGCTGACCGCGACCTGGCGAATATCGGTCAAGCCAGTGGTCACCGGCAGATGATCGAGCGCGGTATTCTCCGGGTGGAACGCCAGCGGAATGAAGGTCTGGAAGCCGCCGGTCTCATCCTGCACCGCGCGCAGTTTCAGCAGGTGGTCTACGCGGTCTTCGTCGTTCTCAATGTGCCCGTACAACATGGTTGCATTGGATTTGAAGCCCAGCTTGTGCGCCAGCCGCGCCGTGGTAAGCCACTCTTCGCCGTCGATCTTGTGGTCGCAGATGATGGACCGTACGCGCGAGGCAAAGATCTCCGCGCCACCGCCGGGCATGGAGTCGACGCCGGCTTCGCGCATCTTGACCAGCGTTTCTTCGATGGTCAGCTTGGCGCGCCGCGCCAGAAACGCCACCTCCACCATGGTGAAGGCTTTGATGTGCACCTTGGGGAAACGCTGCTTGAGCCCACTCACCAGATCGAGGAAGTATTCGATCGGCAGATCCGGGTGCAGTCCGCCGACGATGTGGAACTCGGTGACCGCCTCGGAATAGCCGGAGGCCGCCGCTTCCCAGGCCTCTTCCAGAGCCATGGTGTAGCCGGCCGCGTCGCCTTTTTTGCGGCCGAAGGCGCACAGGCGGCAGTTCGCCACGCAGACGTTGGTGGGGTTGATGTGGCGATTCACGTTGAAGTAGGTCACATCGCCATGCAGGCGCTCGCGCACAAAGTTGGCCAGCCAGCCCACCGCCAGCACGTCGGATGAGCCGTAGAGCGCCAGGCCGTCGTTGAAGTCCAGCCGCTCGCCGGCCATCACCTTGGCGGCGATAGGTTCAAGCCGTGCGTCGTGGCTCCGAAAGGGGGAAGTCTCGCGGGATTCCAGGGTTTCTGCACTCATGTTCCTATGATACAGAAACCCCGGTTGCGCCATCGGTCAGCCGGTCTCGGACCCCCGATCTCAGTCGCCCTACTTCTGCCCGGCTGCCGCTTGCGCCGGCCGCTGCTGCATGAGCACCCCGTCATAGAGTGAGGCAGCCACGAACCGGCCTCCCGCAGAGCGGATGAGGAAGATCTTCCAGCCGGTCTTGAACCAGTTCCAGCCCAGCGCCGCCGGATCCACTGCAAACAGAAAATCGCTGTTGCGCGAGGTCACCAGTATCCTGCCCTGCGAGGCGTCGTAGTAGAGGTCGTGTACGTCT
>Ga0302319_10023903_pt1 | contig 10898 bp, 8 predicted proteins | sample Bog_T0_2_FD_203319 | JGI IMG/M metagenome (GOLD analysis project Ga0302319, IMG submission 203319) | Peat permafrost microbial communities from Stordalen Mire near Abisko, Sweden - Bog_T0_2 | ecosystem: Environmental > Terrestrial > Soil > Wetlands > Peat | place: Sweden: Abisko, Stordalen Mire... | reverse complement strand
ACATAGGTAAGCGGTCACCCGCTGTCCCTGTCCGGTCAGGGTCGATCACTCAACCCTCAGTCCCGATTCCGAGACACACGGCAGATCTCCCGAGGTAAGTTCGACCGCCTTCCGCACGCAACCGGCGGATTTACAACCAGTGCCCTTGAAGGATATGGGCTTCGCGGTCATACGCCCGCTCGCCCGACACCGTATGCCTCATATCCGCTTCTTGTTCATCGGCCCGCGCGTTTGCTCCACACTTCTTTCCGCCCTCGGCTCGCGACGATGCCGCTGCGCTTCGCTATCACTTCACCTCCATCAGGTTGTGAAGAGGACTTTCACCTCCAAGCTGTCGAACATGCTCGGCACACGTGAGTATTCCCCGGCAGAGCCGGGGGCTTTAAGTATTGACCCGCTCAAAGCGGCTGGGGGGGCTACCGCTGCCCCGCAAAACCACTGTGGAGCGATAGTACCGCATGTGGTGGCGCTCATTACCGCAGCTTCCGATCCTTACCCATGCTGCCGGATTCAGAAGCTTCGTAGAACTCTGCTGCGGAGATCGCGACGTGTTTACCGAACAATCGCATTCGGCGTCCTGAATCACGGAGAAGTTAAGTCCCAAGTACTGCGGGAGTTGTCAAACTTTTGCTGCCTCCCCGGCAAAGACGGGGGGTCTCCCAACGGACTAGGTGACGATTTTGCCTCAAGATTGCGTCACAATCCGCCGATGTCTTTATCGGGGAAGTGTGTGATACGGTCTCACTACAAGCCCCCCCCCACGGGGGGAATCGGCAGATTTTGGCGCGAGAATGAGAAAATGTTACGGTAGATTTTGCCTCAAGATTGCGTCACAATCCGCCGATGTCTTTATCGGAGAGGTCTGCCTGGCCCGGTTGCAACCGCCCCCCCCTTGAGTGGGGTATCGGCATAATTGAAGGAGAAAATGAATAAATCTAGGGGCCGATTTTCCCTCGTTTCCAGAATTTTCGCTCGAGGTGGAGTGGCTTAAGCTCGCCGGCTGGGTTTTGCGCGCGCCCGAACGCGACCGGTAAGTTCGAAAGCAAGAAAACCGGGACCACGCCTTTGCCGATTCCCTGTGGTGCGACCGTGCCCACCTCCCGCAAGGAATCAGGGCAGGACGTTTCTAATCCAGAGAGCCTCTGGTTTGGGCGGTTATCGAAGGCGAGGAGTGGCTCAGCTCACTGCTTTCTCGCCGTGAGCCACAAAATCAGAGCGGCGTGGGCTGGGCCGAGGTGCAAAAAATCATTCATTCATTGTAAGATATGGACCGACCCTTATGAGCCAGACCATTACACCCGACTATAGCCTCACCGGCGTGAACTCGACGCTGGCAGTTGAAAAAGGCCTCGCCGAGGCCGAATGGTACACCACGCCCGTCCCGAAAGCGGAAATGCGCAGGCTCCTCGAACGCCGCAACGGCCCGGCAATCCGCGACACGGCGCTCCTGTTCGTTCTCCTGCTGGCAACCGGCTATGCCACGGTTGCCCTCCGGGGCACCTGGTGGGTGGTGATTCCTTATCTCATCTATGCCGTGCTTTACGGCACGAGTTCAGATTCACGGTGGCACGAGTGCGGTCACGGGACGGCGTTCAAGACGGACTGGATGAACAGCGTGCTGTATGAGATCGCCTCGTTCATGGTGATGCGGGAATCCGTGGTCTGGCGCTGGAGTCACACCCGTCATCACAGCGACACCATCATCGTTGGCCGCGACCCGGAAATTCAGATTCCCCGTCCGCCCGACCTTCACGCGTTTATCCTGAGCCCTCTCAACGTGGCCGGATACCGCACCTATTTCCCGAGCCTTTTCCGGCACGCACTGGGCCGCATGTCAGCGGGCGAATGCACATTCATTCCGGAAAGCGAGTTCCCCAAGGTCTACCGGAACGCCCGGATCTGCCTCGCCATTTACGGGCTGGTGATCGCCTCTGCCATTTTCTGGCACAGCTGGATTCCCATCTTCCTGTTTGTCCTGCCGCAATTTTTCGGCACCTGGCTGATGATCATCCACAACACCACGCAACACGCCGGGCTGGCCGAGAATGTCCTCGACCATCGCCTCAACTGCCGCACGGTTTACATGAACCCGGTCAGCCGCTTCATCTACTGGAACATGAATTACCACGTCGAACACCACATGTTCCCGCTCGTGCCGTATCATGCGCTGCCCAAATTGCATGAGGTCATCAAAGCCGACTGTCCGCCGGCTTATCCCTCAATTCTTGCTGCCTGGCGCGAACTCCTTCCCGCCACTCTCCGGCAGGTGAAGGATCCCGCCTACCACGTCAAACGCCAGCTGCCTCCGGCGCGCGCGCGGGCAGCGGAAGTCATCCGCGCCGCGAACGCTGCAACCGATGCCGAGGGGTGGATCGAAGTCTGCGCGGCGGCCGATCTGGGCAAATCGGAGGTCATTCGTTTTGACCATGATCGTAAAACCTACGCGCTTTGCCGCGATTCGAACGGCTCGCTCTTCGCCACGGACGGCATTTGCACCCATGGCAACAACCATCTGGCAGACGGAGTCGTCATCGGCGGCACAATCGAGTGTGCGAAACACAACGGACGCTTCCACCTCGCCGATGGTTCACCCGCCCGCGCCCCAATTTGCCGCGCTTTGTGCACCTATCCGCTGGAAGCCCGCAACGGTGGGCTTTTCCTGAATCTTAATCGTCCCGGCGGCGCGGGGGCGCGTGCAACCAGAACGGTCAACCTGCGCGTCGCGAGCAATCGCAACGTCTCCACGTTCATCAAGGAACTGGTGCTTGAACCGGTGGACGCCAGTGCCAAAGTGGACTTCACGCCCGGCGACTATTTGCAGTTTGAGATCCCGGCTTATGGCACGATCCGGTTCAGTGATTTGGACATCCCTGAGCCCTATGCCTCCGTGTGGCGTGCCCACCACATCTTCGATCTTGTCGCCCAGCATCCCGGCGATGTTCGCCGCAACAACTACTCGGTGGCCAGCAACGCCCGCACTGAATCCACGTTGCGCTTCAACGTCCGCATCGCCACGCCGCCACCGGGACAGGACTGCCCGCCCGGCGTCGGTTCGGCCTACATGTTCAGCCTCAAGCCCGGCGACACGGTCAGCGCCATCGGGCCGGTCGGCGACTTTCATCTCAAGCCGACGCAAAAGGAAATGGTCTATATCGGTGGCGGCTCGGGCATGGCGCCGTTGCGGGCGCATCTGTCGCACCTGTTTGAAACGGAAGCCGCGGCCCGCCGTGTGAGCTTCTGGTATGGGGCGCGTTCCCGGCAGGAGATCTTTTACCAGGACTACTTCGAAGGCCTCGCCTCAAAATTTCCGAACTTCCGCTTTCACCTCGCGCTCTCTGCCGCGCTGCCGGAGGACAACTGGACCGGTCATCGCGGCCTCATCCATGAAGTCGTCCTGGAGCAATACCTGAAATCCCACGAGAACCTCCGGGCCATCGAGTTTTATCTCTGTGGTCCGCCGCAGATGATCGCCGCCTGCCGCAAAATGCTGGGCAGTCTCGGCGTGGTGGATCACCAAATCGCCTTCGACGAATTTTAATCATGCGCACGATCTCAACGACGGCTCGGCCGATGAGCCCAAGCTCAGAGTTTATCTGAGTTTGGACAACCTCCCAGACCTTTGCCCGGACGAACGCATGGCCCGCCTGCGCGCGGACGGCTTTGATGGCGTGCAAGTCACCAGCAGCGAACCGCCGTCTCCGGGCGTAATGCCTTTCTGTGGTCTTGACCGCATCAACTCGCCGCAGCGAGAACGCAGCAAGCACGACGGAAGTGGAAGGGGTTGGTTTCCGGGCAGAGGGGCGGAGCGGGCAGACGGTGGCGGCGTTTTGCCACTAACGCAAGTTGTACGCATCACATTTCTTCTGGTGGAGGAGGCGGCTTGGGACGCATAAAAGTACCCCAATGAAGGCGCTACCCGCAGGATTCTGTTTTCTTAGCGACCCTGCGCCGTCAATACGTTCCCAAGGGCGCGCGAGTCCATATAGTCTCTCCAATGCGAAAATTTCCCGTTTGCAATTTGAATGTCGAGCAAAACCGATGGTTCTATTTAAGCCCGTCGCGAGAATGATGCTGCAATCATGCGTGAAGGTATTTGCTTTGTGTCAAACATTGAATTGCGTCGACGCAACTTTGTGATAGACTGCAATTATAGGTAGTTTATTGGGTAGTCGGCGCTAATTTTTCATTGACGGCATCAGAGCTATACCGAGCGACGTAACTGTAGCGTCGATCTCCGATCGACGACGGCGGTCGGAGACCGCCGCTACAGCCGAACGCGCGATGACTTATGTCGCTCCGTATAGTAGGCCAGCGAAACTCCAGGTCTGCGTTACCGGACGGGCGGAGCGCAGCACTTTATGCCTCTTGGACGGTCCAGGAGTTGGCTGCCACAACCTGTGTGAGAGGCCTCGCGGGTACGCTTACAACTAGGCCAGCGCCCCCTGAAGGCCTCGCGCCGTAGATTCCTGGGCGCCACACAACTCCTAAATGAGAAAAGGAGACAACCGATGTCTGAAAGGCCACCGACGAGCAAGGTGAGTGAAGACCAGCGGGTGCCGATCAAGGACGCAACCGTGAGGAACATCACTGAACAGAACATTGATCCTGGGGCGGCGGCCCCGCTCAGCGAAGAAGACCTTCAGAAAATTGACCGGGCGATTGAGCTTCTGGGTACGCACTGCGATGCCGTCCTCCTGGTTCCGCCGGTGGCGTCTCTTTACCGCCCCGCGCTGGGCGTACATCTGCTCCAGGCGGCTGCCGAGCAGGCCGGTCTGCGCGTGCGCATCCTCTACGTTAACCTCCTGTTCGCCCGGCTGAGCGGAGAGGATCTGTACAACTCAATCTGCCTGGATTGCTATGAAGGCATGTGGGCTGAGCGCATTTTCGCAAGGAGCGCATTTGGCCTCCCGCCCTTGGGATATCACACGGAAGAACTGCGGGAGCAGATTGCCCGCCTGGCCCGGTCTAAGGACGCTGAAGGGACCTTTGAGCGGTTTGCCGCCCTGGAGCGTCTGGCCGGCCCTTTCTGCGCCGCCCTGGGTGAGCGTCTGGCCGCACTTCCCATGCACGTGGTCGGAGCCACCACCACCTTTCAGCAAACCGCGGCGTCGGTCGCATTGCTGGCGCAGGTCAAGCGCGCGCGGCCCGACGTCCTGACCGTGATTGGGGGGGCCAACTGCGAAGGCGAGATGGCGCGGGGCATCACCTCGCTGGGAGCTCCCATTGACTACGTCTTCTCGGGCGAATGCGAATCGGTGTTTCCGGATTTCCTGCGTCGCGTCGTTGCAGGCCAGCCCCTGCCGGACAATCCCATCGTGCCGGGCAAAGCCTGCTTTGACATGGATTCCCTCGCTGAACCCTGCTACGAGGAGTATTTTGCGCAACTTGACAACGCGCTGCCCTCCTGGCGCGAAAACACCGAGGTGTCCCTACCCTACGAGAGCAGCCGCGGCTGCTGGTGGGGGGCACGCCAACACTGCACCTTCTGTGGCGAGAATGGGGAGACGATGGCCTTTCGCCAGAAATCTCCCGAGCGGATGATCGCCGGGGCGCGGCGGCTCCTGCTGCGCTATCCCACTGAAAATCTCAGGATGAATGACAACATCCTTCCGCACTCCTACTTTCGCACCGTTCTGCCGCGCCTGGCAGCCGAACTGCCCACCCATCGGATGTTCTATGAAATCAAATCCAACCTGAGACTCGAGCAGGTGCAGCTTTTGCGCAGCGCGGGTGTGGAATATGTCCAGCCTGGCATCGAGGCGTTGTCCTCCTCCCTTTTGCAACGCATGAAAAAGGGGGTGCTGGCGCGGCAGAATGTGGATCTGCTGCGCTACGCGCGGACCACCGGCCTGGCCCTCACCTGGAACCTGCTCTATAAGTTTCCCGGCGACCAGCGGGAGGATTACGAGGCCACCATGGCGCTGATGGCGCTGATTCACCACCTGCCTCCACCCTCTGGTCTCTATCCCGTGATCATCGATCGCTTCGCCCCGTATTTCAATCAACCGGCGGCGCATGGCATCTCCAACCTGCAGCCCCACGCGGCCTACACGTGGGCCTTCCCACCCTCCGCCGACCTGCACAGCCTGGCCTTCCATTTCACCGGTGAATACGCTTGCGCCCACGCTTCCCATCCGGATTTATACGATTCCGTCGCCCGCGCCTTCTGCGAATGGAAGGATTGCTGGAAGGCCGGCGCTCCGGCCCCGGCACTGAGCCTCACCCCCGGCGACGACGGCTACTTTACGCTGATGGACACGCGCGGCCTGGAAGGCACGGATATGTTCCAGTTCCTCAATGCGGAAGAAGCGCGGACGATTTTGATCGGCGGCCCTCTTGACCGCCAACCCCTCGCCGCATGGGCCATCGAACGCAAGCTGGCAGTTGCGCTCGATGGATGGTGCGCACCCCTGGCCATAACCGACGTGGCAACGTGGCGGCGCTTGCAAGCGGGCACTCCGCAGGCCGCCCTGGCTGACGAATGTTTCTCGGTCGCGTGACCCCCTTGCCTGGGAGCGGGTAGCCACGGCCAATCCACGTTTGACCGTGGGCTTCCCTTATGCCCGTGTCTGGAAGGTCGAAAGAGGTACAATTCCGGTTTGGGAAGTCTGCCGAAAAAGCTGTACTGCCCTCCCCCGGGAAGCTCCCCGGTTCCGAAAATGCAATTTGGTATTGCAATTCTCCGCGGACGGGTGTAGATTCATTCCAGAACATCTACCTGACAACTAAATACTGGTTTCTATAAAGATAAAGGCAGAGGTCTGCAATGGCGCAATCGCCTGTCGTTATTGAGCTCACCGCGGAGCAACGCGCGCTGATTCGCGCTGCCTCGGGTAAAAACGTTCCGAGGATTGGCATCGAGCCCGTCGATACCGGTTCAGGCTGGCTCTATGCAGGGGGCGGCAAGAAATTCTGGCTGCTAAAGCACCCAGACCCTGAATCCTACGAGGCTGCCCGGAAAGAGGCGCAGCCCCGCATCGACCCTCGCTTTGCCCGGTTTCACCTGAAAATCAGTAAGTCCGCCATTCACCGCTGGGGTGTATACGCCGAAGAGAAAATCCCCGCGCGGCGCAATGTGATCGAGTACCAGGGCGAACGGGTCAATCCGGTTGAATCGTTCCGGCGGAGGAAGAAACAGGCAGAGACCTACTTCTTCAAGCTCGACGACTTCTGGCATATTGACGGTTCGGTAGGGGGCAGCGGCGCGGAGTTCATCAACCACAGTTGCGATCCGAACCTGCGCTGGCGAAGAAATGGCGACCGCATCCTCTGCCAAAGCCTGCGCCCCATCGCCGTAGGCGAGGAACTGACGCTCGACTACCACTTTTCGCACGAGGCGCCGAAAGTCCTTTGCCGGTGTGGATCGCCGCGGTGCCGCGGCACCATCAATGTGCCAAAGGTTGACAAGGGAAAGCCCCGGGCGCGGCAAGTGAGCGGTCACGCCGAGGCTGCAAAGTCTTTGAGACGCGCGCCGGTTGCGCGCCCGAAGGTGTAAAACGCAGGAATTAAATTCGCAATTCACAAACAGGAGGCAACACCATGGCAGGAAGCAAATTGACGATCAAATTAACCGATGCCCAGCAGGATCAAATCCTGAAGGCAACGGGCAGGAGCATCACGGAACTGAATATTGATACTGGGGCTGCGGGCCAATTGACCGAAAAAGACCTCGAGCGGGTTTCCGGCGGACTCAAACTGGATTACAAGGAATAAGCTCGCTGACGGCGAGCGGAAGCGGATCGGGAGTGCAACGTTAGAAGTGTTGCCGAAATGAACACTGTATTTGCGGCGACGGGACGCCTGACCGAGAAAAATCTCGGAACCGTAGCTGCGGCGGTGTTGTTCGCCCGATTGGATAAATACGAACGGTGAATCATTCGAGATTCCAAGGGGCGCTGTGAGTCGGGGCATAGCGCCCTTCAATGAGCAGGCAGAGGCTTGCAAGGCAGAGTTTTCATGGACCGCTTTCACACTCTATGCGATCACGCTTTTGAGCTGCTCGGTGCGGAATCAGATGCTGTGCTCATTGTTCCGCCCTTCGCGGATATCTACCGGCCCGCGCTGGGCGTCCATCTACTCCAGGCAGCCGCCGAACAGGCCGGCCTGCGCGTCCGAATCCTCTACGCCAATCTCCTGTTTGCCACTCTCAGCGGCGAGGAACTGTACAAAAAGATTGTTGAAGGAAACTGCCGATGGATGTTGGGCGAGCGCATTTTCGCCGCCACCGCATTCGGCGTTCCACCACTCGGAGATCATGCCGAAAAGCTGCACGAGGAGATCGCAAAGTGCCTGCCAGGGAACAACGCCCCGGTAACTTTCGAGCAGCTCGCCGACCTTGAGAGCAAGGCCGGCCCCTTCTGCGCAGCCCTGGGCGAGCGTTTCCGCTCACTCCGCTTCCGCCTCGCCGGAGCCACCACCACTTTTCATCAGACGGCGGCATCAGTGGCGCTGCTGGCTCAGGTAAAACGAGCCCGCCCCGAAGCGATCACGGCCATTGGCGGGGCTAACTGCGAAGGTGAAATGGCGCAAGGAATCGCCTCCCTGGGCGGTTCCCTCGATTACATCTTTTCGGGCGAATGCGAATCCGTCTTTCCTGATTTCCTGCGCCGCGTGGTGGCCGGTGAACCGTTGCCCGCCGATCGAATCGTGCGCGGCGAAGCCAGCTTTGACATGGATTCGCTCCCCGAGCCCTCCTTTGAAGACTATTTTGCCCAACTTGACAACGCGCTGCCCGCCTGGCGCGAAAACGCTGAGATTTGGCTGCCCTACGAGAGCAGCCGCGGTTGTTGGTGGGGCGCCCGCCAGCACTGTACCTTCTGCGGCCTGAATGGCGAGACCATGGCTTTCCGCCAGAAGTCGCCGGAGCGGATGATCGCCGGGGCCAAGCGGCTCCTCGAGCGCTATCCTTCGCGGCTTCTTTTCATGATTGACAACATCATGCCGCATTCCTACTTCCGCACGGTGCTGCCGCGCCTGGCAGAGGAACTGCCGCCCGCAGAAATCTTCTATGAAATCAAAGCCAATCTGAATCTGGAACAGGTTGAGCTGCTGCGCTGTGCCGGGGTCTACCGTGTTCAACCTGGGATTGAGGCCTTTTCGTCCTCTCTGCTGCGCCGCATGAAGAAAGGTGTGCTCCCCCGCCAGAATCTGGCGCTTCTTCGCTATGCCCGCGCCGCGGGACTGGGTCTTTACTGGAACCTGCTTTGTGAACTTCCAGGTGACAAGTGGGAAGATTATGAGGCCACGCTCGAGCTCTTCCCCTTGCTTCACCATTTAACTCCCCCCAGCGGCGTATACCCCGTAAGCATCGATCGCTTCAGCCCGTATTTTCGCGATGCGGCCGCGTATGGTATCACTCATTTGGAGCCGCTACCGGCGTATTCATCGGTCTTTCCCCCTTCCGCTGACTTGCCCAGCCTGGCGTATCACTTCAAGGGTGAATACGCTAGCGCCAAGTCTTCCCACCCGGAGCTCTATGCGTCGCTCGACCGTGCCGTTCGCGAATGGAAGGATTGTTGGAAGACAGGCGCAGCGGCCCCGGCACTCAGCCTCACCCGCGGTGACGATGGCTACTTTACGCTGATGGATTCGCGCGGCCTGGAAGGCACGGATTTTTTCCAGTTCCTGAATGAGGAAGAGGCGCGCACCGTGTTAGTGGGCGGCCCGCTCGATCGCCAGCCGCTTGCTGAATGGGCCTTCGAACGCAAACTGGCGGTCAATCTCGATGGCTGGTGCGTGCCGCTGGCCGTTACCGATGTGGAAACCTGGCGCCGTTTTGAGGCGCACGTCCCGCCCAAAGTCGCGCAGGAGTTGCCCACCGCCATTTGAACACCCTGATTACTTCAGAGCCCCAGCCTACAGCCACTGGTGCAGTCGCAGGAGAATCTAATCGCTAGGCGCGCTGCAAGTTATTGCTCGGCAGATAGTTGAAGGGCTACTGAGGATTCCGCCTGAAAAGTCGCCTCTTCGCCAAAAGTGGTAAGACTTAATGCTTACCCTGCCTGCCCGGCACGACGATCTTCCGCAGGCTCGATTCCTATACAATCATTCACCGCATTCTTCAGCCTTTGCCTGCACCCAAGGTACTATTCCCTCGTCTGCACGCTCACATGCCCGAGCAAAAATTGGATCTGCTCAAGCTTCCCACCTGCAACGTGGCAGAGCCGGGCACACGTACGCCGAAGGTCATGAGGCGCCAGCTTTGCTATTTTTGCCTTCGCGGCGCATTCCTTCACTACAGACCAGACAACCTTTTCGGCCACCCCAGTACCCCAAACGGCACCGCCCTTATTTACACAGCGGAAGACTCGCCCACATGAAGTACCGGCGGATGCCAGCCGCCAGTTCGGGGCTGAGCAGGCCGATATCGGCCGCTTCGTATGCCAGTCTCCGAACGGCTGCCAATCGCAGGTTAATCGTGGACGAGGCCAAGTATCGGGCTTCCAACTGCAGTCTGTACCTCAGGACGGACCACATAGTCGAGTACCTGATGCACATTTTCGGCCAGGATGAGTCGCGAATCGACCTTCGGCCAGAGTTGCATATGACGAAGCAATTGTCGAGCGTATTGCCCAACCGGGACCGTATTGGGATTTCCAACGGCGATATTCGTCACATTCGGCTTCTCAAGGTCGGAAAAAGACTGCACTTGGAGTCTGGAATCTGCAGCAACCACCAGAACCAAAGAGTTGCGGACGAAGTCTGCCCTAGTGATGGGGCAAGAATGTCTCTTTCCGGCTCAGCCGGAAGCCGGCCTCCTGGAACTCTGCGATAACTGAATCTTCGCTTAGCTTCATTGCCTCTGGCGGTCCCAAGGGCAACGGTTTCTTGTGGAAATCAATTGCCACGATCCGTCCTCCAGGTTTCAAGACTGTCTGGAGGTGGCGGAGATATAAAGG
>Ga0302319_10023902_pt1 | contig 10898 bp, 11 predicted proteins | sample Bog_T0_2_FD_203319 | JGI IMG/M metagenome (GOLD analysis project Ga0302319, IMG submission 203319) | Peat permafrost microbial communities from Stordalen Mire near Abisko, Sweden - Bog_T0_2 | ecosystem: Environmental > Terrestrial > Soil > Wetlands > Peat | place: Sweden: Abisko, Stordalen Mire... | reverse complement strand
CGCCCGTTATTGCGGAGGGAGGCCGATAGGAAGAGGCATTGAGTCCCCGGTTCACAACCGTGTAGGAGGAATAAGTCGAGGGGGCAAAACTGAGTGCGAACAGGATAGGGACCAGCAAAAGCCCTCCACGCCCGAACCACGTAAGCCATGGTTCCGGGTGCAGAGCGCCGGGCGTGAAAACCAAGGCGATGGAGACGAGCAGCAGAGACGCTCCCGTTATTGCAACCCAGGGATAAAACGCCGGGTGCAGCAGCGTGCGGATTTTTCCGGTGAATACGATGTCGAGCATGACTACGCCCCAAACACAGAGAACCAGGGGGGAAAACAGGGCGCGGAAGGAAGAGACGTTCATATCGGTCTCCATAAATAAATCAACAAAAGTGTTCCTAAAGTTATGTTAAACCAAAGCCAAAAGACGGTCCTGCGCCTGAAGATGACCTGATACATCCAAACCAGTTTAAAATCAAATAATGGTCCTGAAACCAGAAAGGCCAGTTTGGCCGCGAAAGAGAAGGTCGGAAATGCGGCAATGACGAACGCATCCGTCGTGCTGCAGAGGCAAAGGACTTGGGCGAGGAAGACGCCAAGCACCGGTCCCATAATCGGATGCTGTCCCCATGCAGCCAGGGATTCGCGGGGCAGGAACGTATTCAGGCACGCGGCGAACGCGGCGCCGATGACCAGGAAGGTAAGGACGGCTATAAAATCCTCAGAAACCGCGTGCAGGAAACGCAAATAGCGCGGGCTATGGTGCGAATGATAATCTTCGCGGTCGTGATGTCCATCATGTCCGTGATCGTGACCATGGTCGTGTCCACAGCAATCTTCGTTGTTGAGAGAGGGCGTTTGCTTGCCGTCTTGAATCCAAAGGTCTTCCTGAAGGATTTCTTGTGGACGTCGGCGCGACAAGCTCCAGCTCAGGTATATAATCAGGATCAGGCCGAGCGTCAACCGTGACCCCACCATCGACCATGGATGTTGTGACCGGAAGGCGTAGTAGGTGCTGAGAACGCAAAACGGATTCAAGATGGGAGACGCGAGAAGGTAGGTCAGCGCGACCGTGCGCGGTAGGCCTTGCCGAAGCATTCGCCGGACAACGGCGACCGAGCCGCATTCGCACATCGGCATGAAAAATCCAGTGACGATTCCAATTCCCAGGCCACCCGCTTTGGATCGTGGCATCAAGGTAGCCCACGCCGATGGGGGAACAAAGGCGCTCACAAGTCCGGACACGACCGCACTTAAGAACAGAAAGGGCAATCCCTCCAATACGATCGAGAGAAAGGAGAGGCAGACGTCATGAAAAACCTGAGAAGCAATGAGCGAGTTCTCTGCTGACAGATTGGAAAACATCAGTAATTACGTTATCAATTACTAAAAAGGGAGAGAACCGTGAAGGCAGGCCGTCTGCTCCAAGCGAAATTCTAATGATGGGTCATTTGCTCTAGTAAGTATTTGCGAAAACACTTCTGAAAGGTATTTGCCAGGGTATCGCCTGGTGTGACCAGAACTCCCCATCCGCCACGGCTGGGGTTGATGGGAACTTCGGCAGGCACTTGGTTTTCGCACATCTCCCGATCTTCATCGAGCACCTGGATGGCAAACGCCAGTTGGTCTGGCGGCGGCGGTCCCTGGAATCCCGGAGATACGGCCAAGGCCCAGAAACAGGTGCATTCTGTCGGTGTATTCGGGGAAGGAATGTGAACGAGCACGCGTTCGTCGCCATCCGCAAAACTTTGTCGAATGGTCGTGAAATTGGGTAGATGGCAGCGCTGGCGTCGGTGATGCGCGCTTTGAAGTTTGCCCGGTTGTTCATGAGGCGTCTTTAAGGCCGGAAAAGGCGCGTCCATTTGGAATCCGTCGGGATGCAGGGTTATGTCCATGTCGGGAATCGCTGCGCTGGCTGCCTTTCCCAAGGTTTTCGCGTGCGCAAAGGCAAAATGGGTCATATCGAGATAATTTTCGATTTCGCGACGGAAACCCGATTTGAACACCGTGGGCGGCCCGAGAAGAAAAGTCCATGCGGGATTTTCAAACTCAGCCACTTCAGGGAGGTGGACATTCTCATCGGGTTCCATCTGCACCCAAATCATCCCGTAGCGCTCCAGAGTTCGGTAAGTCCGTAAATGCGAAAGCCGCAGTTTATCCGGGTTTGGATTAACTAAAGAAGGTATGTTCGTACAGTCTCCCTCGGCGTTGAAGCGCCAGCCGTGATACGCGCATTGCAATTCTCCGTCGCAGACCCGACCTCGGCTGAGGCGCGCGCCTTTGTGCGGACAGGTATTGTCCGCGGCGAGAATGCCGTCGGGCAATCGGGTTATCGCCAAATCCGAGCCAAACAGCTTATAGGATATAATTCTCCCAACGACGAGCTCGGAACTAAGGGCCACCGGTTGCCAAGTTCGCTTCATGACCTGAAACGGCATCTCTTCCGTCAACTGAATAGGTTCCGCAAAATTCATAAAACGGGAACTAGTTGGAAGCCACGCCATGCATCACTTAGACAGGAACCATTTCAGGGGACATGACAAATCTCAAAAGCCGCCCGCAACGCCTCGACGGCGTCTCCCTTCGGCCGAAATTCGTGTCCAAGGTAGAGATCATATCCTGTGGCGGAAATCGCATGACAGATAGCCCGGTAGTTAAGCTCCTGCTGATCGTCGAGATCGTGGCGGCCGGGGTTGCCTGCAGTATGAAAATGACCGATCCAACGGATTGCCTTCCTGAGATTGCGGATCACGTCGCCCTCCATGATTTGCATGTGGTAAATGTCGTAGAGAATCTTGACCCGCGGACTGTTGACGATTTCGCAAAGGGCGACCGCCCAATCGGTGTGATCGCAGATGTAATGCGGATGATTCACTCTGGTATTAAGTAACTCGATGTTCAGGTTGACGCCTTTCTCCTCGGCATAAGGCGCAATGCGCTTGAGCCCCTTGGCGCAGACCTGCAGTGTCTCAATGTCAGACTCGCCGGGATTACGATGCCCGCTCAGGATGATGAGGCCAGGTATCATGTTTTTGACGGCGATATCGATCGACTCCTTCAATTCCGCCTCAAGCCGGTCGTGATTTGCCGCGCGGCTGAAACCCTCCGCATGGGTCCCCGCCTTCGGCGATTCATGCTCGTGTCCGACCATGCTGGCAACACGCAAGCCGTTACTTTTGGCTGTCTCCACGAATTCTTCAAAGTCAGGGCCACGACCCCACAATTCCACCGCCGGGTAACCGATTTTTTTGATCTCCCGCATGAATTCGCCGAGGGGAATGCCCTCGGGTTTGGTCATGGGGACGACAACGCTTTGCAGGATGGGCATGGTGTTTCCTTAGTATTCGACGCCGAGCTTGATATTCTTTTCGGGCGTCGATGAAATTTGATCATACTCGGCGATCAAGCCATCGTTGAATTTGAGAATCGGCGTGATTATTGGTTCCGCGTTGATGAGCCCTTCGAGGATCATCCGATGGATCGTGGCACGAACACGCCCATTTTCCCATCGCGGATGGTCCCGGTTTGGGTCGCTCTCAGTGCGGGTAAAATGAATATTCGGCCGGTTCATGTGGGCCTCCGCGCCGAGATCGAGCCCCGCCTTCATCGGCCCAGGAAAACCACCCAGGACGATGTTTCCGCCAAAGGCGACGCCACGCAGCGAAGCCTGCAGCGCTTCCATCGTGCCACTATATTCGATGACCGCATCAATTCCGCGCCACTCGGTGGCCTCGCGCAGCGCAGCACCAACATCAGTACCTAAAGGATCGATGACCACGTCGGCGCCGGTCTTCAGGGCGACCTCGCGGCGATTGGCCAGCGGATCAATGGCGATGATGGGATAGCACCCCGCCAGCTTGGCCAGTTGGACCGCCATCAAGCCGATCGCACCCAAGCTGAAAATGGCCACAGAGTCTCCCAGGCGAAGCCCGCCGTCACGCAGCGCACAAATCGCAAACGTCGCCGGGTCGAGGCAGGTTGCTGCTTTCCAGGAGGTATCCGGCTTAAGCTTCCACGTCTCTGCGTCACCAATCACGGCGGAAGGCGCAAAAGCACCAAAGTAGAGAATCCGGTCACCAGGGACGTAAGCTTTAATGTCTGCACCAACCTCCTCAACGATGCCCACCTGCATGTTGCCAAGTGGAATCGGATAACCCCAGGCTACGCCGCCTGGCACGTACATCTTCTTGGCCGCGTCCCATGTTCCGCGTTTATTGCCGTAACCATGAACGAAGGCAACTTTGGTGCCGTGCTTTTCGGCACCGTGCGTGTTGCGGACACGTATCTGATTGGTATCAAGTTTTTTCGGCAGTTCGTACTCTTCCCACGAAGTGGTATTATGGGCGACGCAGACAAGACGTTTTGGCATGGACGATATTCCTTTAAAGGCGTGACGTGCGTGAGCAAATGGCTCAAGCTTCCGCTACCTTAATTTAGCTCGGCCAACCTACCTTCCATTCCCCTGAATTGGAATGGATTTGCCTTTCGAATTCATGGACAATCTTTCGATATGGCCAAACAGACCCATATCTACATCAACCCCTCTCCGGAGACCGCCTCGGAACAAGTGAATGTGCCACTCATGGGCATTCATGAAGTCATGCCGCCGGGCATGATTCAACACGGAGGCGTTGGCTCGGACTATCCCAGCCTGATCATGGTCTTCCACAGCCCGGTCTGGATTCTGGCGCCAAATCGACACGACTGGTTGCAGGCCGAGCATCGCCTGGTCATCTGGGACTATGAGGCGGAGCACCACTACGGCAATAACACCTCGGCTTGGGACCACTCCTGGCTCGCAATCCATGGTAAATGGATTAAGCGCGTGCTGCGCCATAATCCGGTACCACTAGGAACGCCCCTCGATATCGGTAGCCAGGCCAGGCCCCTGCGCTACCTGCAAATGATTAGTGATGAGCTTCGCGGCAGTGTGCGGCAAGACCCCGATATGCTCGAGGGACTATTGCAAATCTTCTGGCATGACATCGCGCGTCACGTCAACGCGGGGCCGAGGACGCAGCGCCCTGATCCGCGACTGGAACAAGCGCGCAGGTTCATTGAGTCCCGCTTCACCGAGCCTTTTAACCTCGCGGAGACGGCCGCGCAGGCCCACCTTTCCCCGTCCTACTTCTGCAACTCTTTTGCCCGTCAGTTCGGAACGCCTCCGCACGAGTATGCAACCCGGCTCCGGTTGCAAAGGGCCACCCAGTTACTGGCCAATCAGGAACTCGCCATCTTCCAGGTGGCCGAGATGATCGGTTGCCCCGACCCCCTCTATTTCTCACGTCTTTTTCGCAAACGCTATGGCCTCAGTCCTAAACAATTTCGCCGTCAACAGAATGCCCCATCGGCCCCACTTGTTTCGGATGTCCGTGGCGTCACGTCCTCCTCGCACCCCAACAACAAAAGGTGAATGTTGCCATCATGAGACCCATCCCCAAAAGTCGACGAGCTATTGTCCAAGTACGGCATTTATTTGTCGACAGCACGCCAAAGTAGGGGGAGATGCTTTGAACCGCCCATCTCCCCTGTGCAAATAGCGCACGATCTTCATATCGGTTATTCTTACTTTCGCCCCGTCTTCAAGGGCAGGACCGGCTACACGCCTAAGGCTTATCGCCTTGAAATCCGATTTCGGCGAAGCTGCGATTTTTTTGCGCCCAACCACTTGTCCCGTATTTTTTAAAAGCGCACGGTCGTGGTCCGACACGTCGACGTTCAGCCCCAAATATCCGCCTTGGTAAGCGCACGGCTTGAAACGCAACAAAGCCCTTTTCATGTTATAGGGGACGAGGGCCACGCCACCATGGGAAGTTGAGTCTCGGCCTCGATTTCCAGCAGCCGGTTGTATTTGCTTAGCCGCTCAGATTGGGTGATCGATCCGACTTTGATTTGATCTCCCGCCCAACCGACCGCAAGATCTGCCAGCCAGTTGTCCTCGGTTTCGCCACTGCGCGCGCTAATCGTGACCTGCCAGCCCGCGCTTCTGGCCAAGAGGCATGCCTCCTTCGCTTCGCTCAAACTACCGATCTGATTAACCTTGAGCAGAAGAGTGTCCGCCGCACCAAGCTGCACTGCCCTCTGGATGCGTTTGGGATTGGTGCAGAGAAGATCATCGCCGACAATTCGGACCTTGCCGGAAAGTATTTCGAGCAATTTCGGCCAGTGGTCCCAATCATCTTCAGCTAAGCCGTCTTCGAGACTGACAAGCGGATATTGTCTTGCCCATTGAATCAGTCTTTCAATCATCGTCGGGCTGTCGAGCAGTCGTTCGCTCAATTGATATCCGCTCTTCGTATGGAAATGGCTGGAAGCGATATCAACGGCCAGAGCTACATCACGTCCTGGACGCAGCCCAGCCTGTCCAATTGCTTCAACCGCATCCGAGAACATCGCTTCCGGACTAGGAAAGATCGGGGCGAGACCACCTTCGTCAGCGCTGAGCGGACGCATGTCATACTTCCTGGCGATTAGTTTTGATGCGGACTGATAGACAGCAAAAGTGTCGCTGAGCGACCGGTCTATCGTGGTCGCGGAAACGGGCACGACCAAAACATCCTGGATTGGACAAAGCTCGCCGGCATGTTTGCCGCCGCTGAACAGATTGATGGTGGGGCGAGGCAGGGTGCGAAGCGGCTGACCAATCATGTCGGCGAAATGCTGGTACAGGGGAATCTGGCGGACACGGGCGCAGGCTCGCGCAAAGCAGAGAGAGACGGCCAGTTGCGCGTTGGCTCCGAGGCGCGACTTGTTCTCGGAACCGTCGACGTCCTTGATGATTTTGTCCAACTCTTCCTGGGAACTGAAAGTGCGTCCGGCCAGGGCTCGATTAATTTCGCCGTTGACGCCCGCCACGGCCTTGCGACAACCAAGGCCCTGATAGCGATTCGGGTCTCCGTCGCGAAGCTCCACAGCTTCCGCCGTGCCCGTCGATGCGCCGGAAGGAACCGAAGCTGAGGCAGCCGTCTCTTCATTCAAAACACAGGTAGCCTTGATCGTGGGACGTCCGCGGCTGTCGAGAATTTCGAGGGCGCTAACTTTTTGTACGGTAAACATGGATGCTTCTATATACGGGAACCGAACTCCCTGATTAAATCTTTAACATGAACGGGCGGTTTTGGCATGAGTTCTAGGGCGGCTTGCCTTTGCGCGACGCGCTCCCCTGGTCTTAGGTATTCAAGGGGCGAGCGTCCGTCAATTCGGGCAAGCAGACACGCCAGCGTCTGGCGACACGCTCGGGATTCAAAATCGTTTTCGACGACCCACGAGCCAAGCTCGGCCAGGTAGGATTTCCAAAACATCTCCGCCGCCTGAAGAAACAAATTCCGGTGGGATTGAAGGTGGTTCGCCTTGGAAAGCAGATGGGTCAACGCGAAGCCAAGGTCAAAGGTGGGATCGCCCCAGTGAATCACCTCGTGATCGAGCAGAACCAGGCGTCCTTGATAAACCAGGATATTCTTGGGACTGAAATCTCCGTGCACAACGGTCATGGACGTGGCTTTCATGTCGCTGATGAGCTGCCCATAGAACTCCTCGGTGCCCGGATTGTTCCTGGCCGCGAAACGGTAATAGGGATCGACCCGTAATTCCTCGAAAAAGCGGCGATCCTGAACCGGGCTGCGGGCTTCCTTGTCGAGTTTCGCTCCTTGAAAATGAATCCGTCCAAGAAGAGCTCCGAATTGATGGACGGCATCGTCAATAATTTCGCCGCGGAGCAAAACTGTTTTCCAATTTTCGTGCGGATCGGGCACCGCTTCCATGCCCAACAGGAAGAGCGATATATCCTCGAAAACAAAAGGGGTGATCGCCCCGCCCGGCGCCAATCGTTCCAGGAGCCTCAGCCCGATTGCCTCCCGTTCGATTCGGGCAGGGTCGGCATGCCAGTCGGTGGCGACGCGCAATTTTGTCAGCGCCTGCTTGACCACGATGCTCCGCCTGGGGCCTTTCACAATCACAGTCTTATTGGAGACGCCGCCGCGCAGGATGACGGCGTTACATTCGTCCCCCTGGTCAAAAAGTCCGCGCTGACGGAGATATTCAATCAAATCACCCGTTTGCTCGATATCGAGGCACGTCTTCATGCCAAGTAGGGAAGTGTGAGGGGGCCTTGCGGGAGCACTGCAACGCGGGCGTTCGGGCCCAGCTTGGCCAGACGTTCATTCACCGCCCGGGCAATGTCGTGGCACGGAGTCAGGTGGCAGCGGCGAACGATCTGGTCGGGAATAGAACTGTGGAGCAACACTTCCGCACTCTTTTGTATCAGCGTCTGAATGTGGGCCGCCCACTGTTCAGGCCAGGAAAAGCCTTCCGAGCAAATGCGGCCCAACAATTCCTCCGTGGTGCTGGCGGAAAAGAGAAGTTCCTCGTGAGGACTTTTTGTCGGCAAGCCTTCCCTGCACTCTGCGGCCAGGATGATGAGTCCTCCGGGCTCTATGATCTGGGCAGCGGCCCGCATGCCTTTTACGCCCTGGTAGAGATTCATGTCGAGCGGATAACCGCTGTTGGTCGTGATGACGATGGGATAGGGGTGGTCCACCTTGCGCATGGCCGAGGCGCGGACGAAGTTGATTCCGGCCCGATGGGCTTCAATCATGTCCCCGGCAAAGACGCCCGTGATCGCCCTGCCCTCGTTCAGGGTAACGTTGACCAGAAAGCTGTCACCGATGCTCAGCGCAATATCGCGCAACTCTTCCCACAGGGGATTGCCCTCTGTAATGCCAAAGGTGGTGCGTGCGTCCCCAATATTTTTCGCACCGTGATTTCCAACGATCGAGTCAAGCCCGCCCACACCGGGCATGATACCTTTGATGCCTCCGCTAAATCCGGCAAAGAAATGGGGCTCGATAAAACCGGTGATGATTCGGACGTCTGCCTCAACCAAATGGCGATTGAGCAATGCCGGTCTGCCGCTGCGCATTTTGCCAACGGCCACCAGCGAGGCATCGTCGCGGCAGTCGTGATTGATAACCCGGTAACAATCCACGACCGCTTTGGTCAACATCGTCTCCAACTCGACCGGAGTGTTTCCGCGATGCGTGCCGGTTGCGTTTAAAAGCGTGACTTGGCTGTCTTGCACACCCGCGTGGGCGAGTGTCTCCAAAATCCAGGGAATGATCCGCTCATTGGGCGTCGCGCGGGTGATGTCGGTAAAAACGATGCAGATGCGCGAGCCCGGCTTGAGCCATTCCACCAGCGGTCGCGCGCCGATGGGTGATGCCAGCGCCTCTTCAACCGCGGTCCTTTCATCGCGCAACCCCGGTTGAAACAAAGGCTCCATGACGTCTATTCGACCCACAGGCAGGGGAATGGTAAGGTGACCACGTCCATAGGCCAGGCGGACAGGAAAAGTTTCGATTGCCACAGGCGCAAAACTAATCGCTTTGCCGGGGCGATGCCAACCACGAAGCGATTCAAGGCCGGGCTCAAAACGGCAATGTTAAGTTTATCCATCCAGCAGGATATCAAGCTTCGAAGCTTTTTTCGCGCAATCGAAATTGACCCCGATGCGGCTCCAACGATCACTAGAATCGAACACGGCGATTCGTCCGACCGATAACGCGGTGTTCCTCGATCTTGAGAAGCCAATTGTTTTGTTATCAACACGTTTCGCGAACAACGGGGCATCGCGAAGTTACCCTTCTGTAACCGATTTCGTGTCTTTCAGGGCAACATGGAACCTTTACCTCTGAAGGAAGCCGCCCACCCCAGCACTCCATTTCGGCAAGACTCTGCATGGGGTCCTGCAATCGTGGAGCTACGCACGTTGGCGTGGGGACGCGACGTTCAAGGAGAGTGTGAAGGACGTAACAGCTTAAGGAAACTCGCGACCTCTTCAACTGAGAGCCCTGGAATTGGCACTTCGCGGACGCTTAGCGTTCCGCAGATCGCCATAAAATTAGCGTGAACATGCTTGTTCGTGGTGGCCAAAACTTTTTGGCCCGTCTGAGACAGAACATAGAGGAGGGCTTCAAACCCAGGGCGATAGACGTCGAGTGCGTTGGGGGCCAAGTCAAGGTCATCCAGAACGACGAGATCAAGGTCCGGGTTCTCGCCCAGTTATCGAATAATTTCGTCGAAAGCGGCCATCGTCATCGTTCCGACTTCGGTGCTGGCCTGCCTCTCGTGTCAGTTCATCAAGGAGTGCAAACACTGGTCGTAGACCAGTCACTCAAACAACCAAAGAAAGGAGTTAGTTATGCCAGTATTAGAACAAAAACGTAAATGTAACCTCATCCTTCATTGTGGAGCCACGGCGGTTCCACGGGTGGAGGTGGAGAGAGTCAGTACTCCAAGAGGAGCACCATCCGCTATTGTGCATCGCGCTGAGCCCTTTGCCTTGCGACTCTCTCCGCCGTCATCCTGCGCAGGTGGGCGAGTTTCTTGGGCGTGACAGTTTTTCCGCCCTTGGACTGGATCTTACTCAACTGGGCCTTTTTCTTTTCGGTAAAAGCCTTGCCGCCTTTGGCCCCGATACTAGCGAGGTATTTCCGTACTTCGGCGGTTACTTTTGGAGTCGTCATGATCCGTTACCGCAATGACGAAGAGCGTAAGCAAGCTTTGACCTAAACCCAAACAATTTTGGTGACACCAATTACCAAGGGTGGCCACGGCTGGATTAGATGCTCTGGTGCCAGGTCATGGCCTACGATGCGAAAGCCATCGCCCGTAGTGGTATAGTCGCACACTTGATTGTCGCCGCGCTGGTCACCGGCCACAAGTTCATATTTCGCCCCGGTCTTAAGGGCAGCGGCGCGGCGGGCTTCGTCCTCAATAGCTGTCACGGGCCGCACGATGATTGGCTGGAGAACTCCCTTCTCCAGAATCGAATCGCACATCTCGTTAAGCGAGGCGGCGGGGAAGGTTTGGCGGTTCGTCGCGGAAGGGATGATCTCGCTTAGCGGCGGGTGAAT
>Ga0302319_10023901_pt1 | contig 10898 bp, 12 predicted proteins | sample Bog_T0_2_FD_203319 | JGI IMG/M metagenome (GOLD analysis project Ga0302319, IMG submission 203319) | Peat permafrost microbial communities from Stordalen Mire near Abisko, Sweden - Bog_T0_2 | ecosystem: Environmental > Terrestrial > Soil > Wetlands > Peat | place: Sweden: Abisko, Stordalen Mire... | reverse complement strand
CAGCCGCCCACGTTTCCGTTCACTCCTGCACCAACCTCGCGCAGGGGCCTATGAAAACAATCGGCTTAGTCGGTGAATTTTGCGCCGGAAAGTAACTAAGCTAGGGAGAACCGACTGTTTGAGGAATTCAGACGGTGCGGGGTATAGTATTCCGAGTTCGACACCGAGGATGAATGGAATTGGTATTCCGCGATGCAGCACCATGGCGGACCGACACGCCTTCCAGATTGGTCCGAAGGTCATTGATGGCCGCCAAACTTTAGCAGGCGTTTTAAGACGAGCGCAGCGGATCTCCAGATGGGCGCGGTGGTATAACGTGCTTGATCCTCACTGAATGGGAGGGGATAGCGGTCTTCAGCCGATTATTCGTCCAACCGGCCTGCCGCCTCTGCATCCCTTCTCTCCCGAATGATAGGTTGGTCGTGTGGTTCTCGACAACCGCCTCGGTTTGCTTTCAGTCACGACGCTGGCCACTTTAGCTCTCGCCTGCCAGTCGACTACCCAGCTCAAACTCGGCCGAGCAGCCTACCAGTCGCGCTGCTCCAGTTGCCACGGCAGCAATCTCGGTGGCAGGGAAGGTCCTCAGCTCGCAGGGCCGAATTTTATGGCGGCGTGGGGCAGGCGCCCTCTCCGCGAACTTGTCAACTACATTCGGACCACCATGCCGCCCGGAAACACCGGCGCGCTCGACGACCAGAGTTCCGTCAACGTTGCGGCGTTCATCCTCGCCGCCAATGGCGCTTCCTCGCGATTCCGCGCGTTCACCGGCGCCGAGGCCGCCTCCATCGGGTCGCTTGCCACGGGACGTCCCGGCATCACCTTCTCTACCGGGCCCGGAGGAGAGGGCCTGACCATGGCAGGCGAGGTTCCCCACTATGTTCCCGTAACCGACGAGATGCTGCGGAACCCCGATCCGGGGGACTGGCTGATGGTTCGGCGCAACTATCAGGCCTGGAGCCACAGCCCCCTCACGCAGTTAAATACCGGCAATGTGAAGGATCTCCAACTGGTCTGGTCGTGGGCCATGAACGAGGGCGGGGACAATGAACCCACACCCCTCGTTCACAACGGCGTGATGTATCTCGCGAATACCGGAAACATCGTACAGGCTCTCGACGCGCGCACTGGCGAACAGATTTGGGAGAATCGCGCCGGTCCGGCATTGGGCGGCGCGATTCGCAGTCTGGCTATTTACGGGGACAAGATCTACCTCGCCACCACCGATGCCCGGCTCGTTGCGCTCGACGCGCGCAATGGAAAACAAATATGGGGAACCTCCATTGCCGATTCCTCGAAAGGCTACAGCAACAGCAGCGGCCCCCTCGTCATTCAGGGCAAGGTCATAGAAGGTCTGGGCGGGTGTGGCCAGTATAAGCAGACTGGCTGCTACATCACCGCATACGACGCTCAAACCGGGAACCGCCTGTGGAAATTCGAGACTGTGGCGCGCGAAGGGACTTCCGGGGGAGATACCTGGGGAAAGCTGCCCAACCTGCTGCGGGCAGGCGGCGAGACATGGATCACCGGCAGTTACGATCCCGCTCTCAATCTTACTTACTGGGGCGTTGCGCAGCCGAAGCCGTGGATGCGCGCCAGCCGCCGCACGGGCAGCGAAAAAGCGCTCTATACGAGTTCGACCCTTGCTCTGCGGCCCGGGGACGGTTCTCTCGCCTGGTACTTCCAGCACGTCCCTGGTGAATCGTTCGATCTGGACGAGGTCTTCGAACGCGTGCTTGTGGATGCGGACGGGCAAAAACTGTTATTTACCGCCGGCAAGTCCGGAATCCTGTGGAAACTGGATCGGGAGACCGGCAAATTCCTCGATTACAAGGAAACTGTGTACCAGAACATCTTCGACAGGATCGACGGGAAGACCGGCGAAGTTCACTACCGCCAGGACATTATCGATCAAGTGCCTGAAAAGTGGGTGCAGGCGTGTCCTTCCACCGAGGGCGGCCATAACTGGCAGGCGATGAGCTATTACCCACCCGCCGGAGAGCTCATCATTCCGCTCAGCCAATCCTGCATGGAAATGTCCGGCCGCAGGACGAAGCCGGAGGAAGGCTCGGGAGGAGGGGCCGCCCAGCGGCGCTTCTACAAAATGCCCGGCACCGGCGGGAACCCTGGCAAGCTGGCTGCGTACGATATCAGGACAATGAAAGAGTTGTGGAGTGTGGAGCAGCACGCCCCGTTCCTGACCGCGGTGCTCTCCACGGCGGGTGGAGTGGCATTCGCAGGCGACCTGGATCGGGTGTTCCGTGCCTTCGATGCCCGCACCGGCAAGGAACTTTGGCGCACAAGGCTCCCCACTTCGGTGCAGGGCTTTCCCGTGTCGTTTGCCGTGGATGGCAGGCAGTATATAGCTGTATCCACCGGACTTGGCGGTGGCAGCACCCGCCAGGTGCCGGCGGCTGTCGTCCCTGAGGTGCATTATCCATCGAACGGCAATGGACTTTACGTCTTTGCACTGCCGGAGAAAAGGTAGCGTGAGCGCGATCTTCGGAATCGTCAACCGCGAGGGCGCCCCTGTCACCCCTGAAACTCTGAATATTCTGCGGGCCGGGAACGCCGATTGGGGGCGCGACGGGGGAGGTGCGTTATGCAGCGGGCCGGCGGGACTGGGGCTTACCTTCAACCTGAATACACCTGAGGCAAAGTTCGAATGCCTGCCCTCCCTGGATCTCGACGGCAACATGTTTACCGCCGCGGGCCGTGTAGACAATCGGGCCGAATTGTCATACGAATTACGCCTCGGAGCCGAGGTTTCACGCTTAGCCGATGGCAAATTGATACATCGCGCCTGGCTGCGCTGGGGCGAGCGCTGCGCTGAGCGAATCCTGGGCGACTGGGCTTTCGCGGCATGGAATCCGTTCACCCGGCGGCTCTGTCTGGTGCGCGATCATTCCGGCAACACGGCTGTCTATTATTACGCAGATTCCCGTTTCTTCGCGTTCTCCTCTTCGCAAAGCGCCCTGCTGAGAATTGGCTTGCCACAGATCGAGATGGACGAGTTGTATCTGGCGGAGGTCCTGGTATCATGGCGGGGGCATCGCGCGGAGCGAACCATCCGCAAGCAGCTGAACCGGCTCCCGCCCGCGCATTTCCTCATGCTCACTCCCGGGGTCCTCGAGACCACGCGATACTGGCGGCTGGAAGATACGCCGGAACTCCTCCTGCCCAATCGGAAAGACTACGTGCCGGCATTCCTGGAAGTCTTCGACCGGGCGGTCGCCGATTGCCTGCGTGGTGAAGATCCAACAGCGGCCATGCTGAGCGGGGGCCTCGATTCCAGTTCTGTCGCGGTCACGGCGGCGCGCCATCTCCGCCGGGCGGGACAGCGGCTGACCGCCTTCACATCGGTACCCAGGTTCGAATTCTCCGCCTATTCCGGTTCCGGGTTTGGCGACGAACTGCCCTTCGCAAACGCTATCGCCGCGGCAGCCGGCAATATCGATGTTGAGACTGTCGATGCGGCCGGCTTGTCGCCGATCGCGGCGATCCGGCGTACGCTTGAATTTGCACTGGAGCCGAAGCATGGCGCCGGTAATATGTTCTGGATACTCGAACTCTGCCGAATCGCCGCCGCAAAGGGTTCCCGCGTGCTGTTGAGCGGCTTTATGGGAAACGGAAGCATTTCGTGGACCGGAAATGCATTTTCGCAGCCGCTCCTGGACCGTATCGGTTTTCTGGGATGGCGCCCCTGGCTTCGGGCGGAGCTTCGCCGTCGCACTCCCCCGCCGATCCTGAACGCACTCCTCCGTCACAGGCGAGAACCCGGGTGGTCTGAGACTGCCATCAATCCGGATTTCGCGAGACGCCTCGACCTGACCGCACGTTATCTGGACAGCGCGGGCGAGCTTCCTTCGCCGTCGGCAATGCTCCGGCATTGGATTATCGGTCCGGGAGAGTCGTTCGCAGGTGCCGCGCAAGCGGAACTGGGCGCCGCAACCGGACTTGAAATACGCGATCCCACCGTGGATACGCGCGTCCTGACTTTTTGTTTTTCCGTACCCGACAGGATCTTCATCGACCCTCAGACCCGCGTGGACCGCTGGCTGATTCGCGAAGCGATGAAAGACCGCTTACCGCATACCGTACGCTTAAATCGTCGTCGTGGTCTGCAGGCTGCGGACCTTGTGCCCCGACTCCGCGGTTCGTCGGAAGAACTGGAACGTGTGCTGGAGGAGATTGAAGGCGGTCCAGCGGCGGAGTATGTCTGCATCCCGGCCCTGCGCGCCGCCTGGGGCACGGTGCGCACCCAGGACAATCCGGGAGCGCACCGGCTCGCGGTCAGCGTTCTGACGCGGGGTATCATGGCAGGTCTGTTCGTCAATGGATTCGGAACGAAGTGGTAAACGACACCAATAAAGCAGAAAAGATGGTGCCGCGACTACATTAAGCGGCAATTATTGCGTGGCAAAAACAATTTGCATGCAAGAATCGACTATGGTCTCCGATAACCACAAACTTCCCGCCATTTCCCCCTCGACCGGGGAGTATGCGATTCCGGCATCGCTGCCGGTTTGGCACCGGCCCTCCATTTCGCGGATCGAGATTGTGAAAACACTAAACAACATGTCTTCGGGCAATGACAATACCGATGGTTTTCACAGCTGATTGCGGAAGCGTGCTGTGGCTGTGAATACGCCACTGACTCCCGGCTCCGTCGTGAGCCGGACAGAAGGCCTGATGAGTACCTCGCTCGGCGAAGAACTGGTGATTCTGAACCCGGCGAACGATGATTATGTCGGTCTGGACGAGATCGGACGGAGAGTCTGGGATCTGCTCGTCAGGCCGGAACCGGTCCAGGACTTGTGTCTGCGGTTAACGCGGGAGTATCGGGGAGATCCCCGGCAGATTAGTGCCGATATTCTTGATTTTCTGAACGAGATGGCCGCCGAAGGTCTGGTTTATGTGGCGGATCGGTGATTTATTCAGACTACGCAAACGCAGCCTCGCGGAACAGAAGCTTCTGATCGAAGCCACTCTGTGGCTGGGGCTTGCCCGCTGCTGCGTTCGGACGATACCCTTCCGCTGGACCACGCGGCTCTTCGCGCTCGCGCCTGGCGAAGGTGCTGCGACGGCGGATGGTTCTTCCCGCGAATTCGCAAGCCGCATCGGCTGGGCCGTGAGGGCCGCGGCCGCCCGCACTCCCTGGGACAGCAGATGTCTCGCGCAGGCGCTGGCGGGATCCGGTATGTTGCGCGCGCGGCGAATCCCCGCGACCATGGCTATGGGGGTCGCAAAGACCGAACCGGCCGGTCTGGAGGCCCATGCATGGTTATCCTGCGGCGGACGCATTCTCACGGGCGCCAGCGGCCATGAGAGGTACCGTGTCGTTGCCAGGTTTACCCCGGTATTGGCACGCCGCGAGGCCTGAAAATGCATCGGTATTCGGGTTTCTCTTTAACTATCGATTCCGAACTGGAGTTACCCGAATTCTCACCGGGAACCGGTGCTCCCGACGTGATCGTCCGGCTGGGCGGCGTAAGCTGCCGGGAGCGCCCCGCAACAATTGAAGACGAAGTCGTTCCCGTACCGGCGCTGGGCCGTTTCCGAATCAAAGGGGGCCGCGAAATTGTGGTGGACCCCCTTGCCGATGCCGACCCGGCCACGCTTCACGGCTTTGTTGTGGGTAAGTTGATGGCCTATCTCATGCGACAGCGCGGTTGCCTCCCCCTGCACGCAAGCGGCGTCGCCATCGAGGGGAAGGGAGTTCTTTTCCTCGGTGAGAGCGGTGCGGGCAAATCGACCGCGGCGGCGGCGTTTTATGCCCGTGGGCACCGCGTCGTCGCGGACGACGTCGGGGCCGTTTGTGCCGCGCGGCGCGGGGTCGAATTGCAGACATCATGGCCCGGTCTGCGTCTGCTCGACGATGCTCGCCACTTAATGGACCGGCACGAGGTGCCATCGAGGCGTCACGACAATAAACAAGTCTTTAAGCTGGCGCACGCCGCAACGGCCTCTCGCTTTCCGGTGAAGCGGATCTATTTCCTGGATTACGAAGCCCCGGATAGTCATTTGCACACGCAAGCGCACGTTCTGCGTGGCCTATCGTCCGTTGCCCTTCTCAATTCCCATTCCTTCCTGAGGCACTGGAACGCTGGCAGTGAACTCCGGCAGATCAATCTGAACCGGTCGGCTGCGATAGCTTCTCTCGTTATGGTTCACCGGCTGATACGGCCGCGAAGGCTGGATTATCTGGAGGAGTTCGTTGATTTCGTGGAGAAGGACGTAACAGGCCATGACTGAATGCCTGGCGCGGGTTTTGTCCCCGCGAGAACCTGCTTCGTTCCTGAAACATTACCTCGCAAGAGAGCACTTTCACGTCGCCAGGACCTCGCCGGGTCATTATGCGGATTTCTTCGGAGTCGGCGACATCGAGACGATCCTCCAGTCGGAACACTTGCCTGCCGCGTTCGTTAATGTGGTAAAAGACGGAACCAAATATCCACTGGAAGAATGGTCTAAACTTGCCACTTCGGCTCGCGGTGAACACCGCGTGGCCATTCCCGAACGGCTCTTCGAGCTTTATGCCGACGGCGCCACACTGATTCTCAATCAGGCCGAGCGGACAGTGCCGTCGCTCAACGCAGCCTGTCGTAACTTGACTCTCGAAATGGGTTTCCGGACCTGGGCGAACGTTTATATTACGCCTCGCGCCGCCGTCGGTTTTTCCCGGCATTCCGACGATCACGAAGTGCTGATCCTTCAGATAGCGGGGAGCAAGCAATGGCTCCTGTATCCGCCGGACGCCCCGGCCGTCGAGACCGATCTGCGAGCGGGACATCTCCTCTACGTGCCCCGAGGGTTGTCGCACTCCGCGAAGGCACAAGAGGATGATTCAATTCATGTAACAGTCGGGATGCGCCCTCCCTATACGTTTGAGTTGATCGAGGAACTAGCGGCGCTGGCCGGCGAAGACAATGAATTTCAGCGGCCCATGCCGCCGCGCTTTGCCGATGAGGGTACAAAGCAGGCCTTCGAGGAGGCCTTTCAGTGCCAGTTGCAGAGTCTGATTTCGAGGACAGCGCCTTCGCAATTACTGGAGCGCCGCTTCCGGTCGCTCGTGGATAACCAGGGGAGAGGATGGCCGGGGCGCTTTTCGGATATTCGTCTCCTCCGGGACATCTCACCGGAAACGGTGGTTTGCATGCGGACCGGAATACTGGCTCATGTCAGGCGGGAAGGAAAGTCCCTCATTGTCGCTTTTGCCCGTAAGAAACTGGAAGTCCCCGCTTTTCTCGAAGGCGGCCTCGATAAAGTCATCAGCGGAAATGCCTTTGCGGTGGACGAAATCGAAGGTTGTATCGGCAGTTCGGGCAAAGTGAAGTTCGTCGCCGCGTTTGTAAGAGCGGGACTGCTCCAAATTGTCAGCATCTAACCATTCCCGGAACAGAATCAAATGGCGGAGACTTCTCGGCGCGGATCGGAGAATGAAACGCCCGACGGGAAAGACTGAAGCGAGGGCGCTTTCTCGGCCACGCTTTTTTCCGAACCGGCGTTGGGGGAAGAGTTCCGAGGACCGATTCCCAGCCACATTGCGACGTAAAGTTGCCCGCCGCGCGACGTCCATCGTCTCTGGCCCGACCGGGTAATGATGAAACGACGAATCGTTAGCCAGCTCTCGTCTTTAGGAGGGCATCGAGGAGCGAGTTCGTGATCGAGATCCGCGACCGCGATCCCACGTACCAACTTGCAAGACAGCTCAGCTGATGTTGCCCCGGTTCGCACTGCAGCACGGTCATCGCAAGGCACCTCAATCCCACTTCGATCTGCATCGAACGCCAAACAAAGCAGTGACATCTGGCCCATGCCGCGGATGTGATCTCAATGTCCTCTATAGACGAACGACGCACAAGCGCAAGGGGGCTGGCATTCTGTTCAGGAACTCTCTGCTTTTCAGCAGTTTGCAGCCTAGCCGTTACTGCGTTTAATGCTTTAGAAGTAATCGCAGTAATCCGCGAATCCCTGTAAGTTATTGAAAAGATGGAGCGGGAGACGAGGTTCGAACTCGCGACGTCCAGCTTGGGAAACTAGTCGTGGATTGTAAATAAAGAACATATGCGTCCATGGCGGTAAATACTGAACATTGAAAACCGTGCCGTTTTAGCGTATTTTGCTCTTGCCCTTCTTAACGCATTAATAGCAGTAACGAGAAGGGGCCCTGCTTTTAGCTTCCGATTTACCCACCTGAAGACCTCGCCTTGAGGACTCGCCGGGACGTCCGGCGATTTCGTGTGAGGTGAGTTTGAACAATACATCACAGTCGTTCTCAACCAAAACGGGAACGCATCAACACCACAGATTCTGATTCGCCTCCTGACGTTTCAAGCGGACGCAGGCGATGGCCTCCGCGCGCCGAAGTTTCTGTTTGGAGACGACCAACTCGCCAGGAAGACTGCGGAGAATTGACCCGGCAGATTGGAAGCCGTGGGGTTTGCATCCCGCCCGTTTGTTCTCTGCGGACTGCCGATCAAAAAGCTCGCGCACGGCCAGTTGCTTCATGAGAGGCGTAACGGCCAGTTCTCGCTTCAGGTGACCGGCCATCCGTCATACGGACTCCACTGGGGACAGGACCGACTCATTCCGATCTTCCTGGCAACGTTGGCAATCCGCCAGCAGAGCCAAACGATTCAGTTCCGAAGCGCGGCCGAGATGCTTGAATCCTTCGGGATGCAGCAGGGCGGGACACAGTACCGAAGACTGGTGGCTGCGTTCCAGCGCATATTCGGCGCGACGATTTTCTTCGGCACCGACATGCAACGAGACAGGGCCGCGGTTGTGCATCGGTCGCGTTTCAACTTTATGAGCGAGGCGCGGATTTGGTACTCGCGTAACGCAGATCAAGCAACACTTCCCGGCAGATTTCAAAACGAAATCATCCTCAGCCACGAATTCTTCAATGAGATCATGAGCCATCCGATCCCAACCGACATGGAGGCTGCAAAGGCGCTCTCCTGTTCTCCGGCTGCTCTCGATTTGTTTATGTGGCTTTCGTACCGGTGCTTCGTGGCGAAGGGGCGTGAACGAGTGCCGCTGTTTGGAGATTTTGGGCTCGTTAATCAGCTCGGCAGCTCGGACTATGCCAGGCCTCGCAAGTTCCGCGAACGGCTCGAAGGCTGGCTGAACCTGGTCCGCTCCATGTGGCCGGAGTGTCCGGCCGCAATGGAATACGACGGGCACGGGATTGTGGGTGGACAGAGCCGCTGCCGTCCGGCCGGCGGGAGGGAAATGATGCGCAACACGGAGCGCCGAAATGGAATCTGGCGACTGTCATTGGAGCAAATCGAAGCCACAGTGGCCGAACATCTCGGAAATGGGACGCGTCCCTGGGAATCAGGCCGACGCTTGTTTGAGTCGGCAGGTTTCCATGTATCTGGCCAGGAATGTGGTGGGATGGAGCACAACCAAGGTCGGACGATTCTACAACGGTCGCCACCACACGACCGTTCTTCACGCGATTGAGAAGATCGAACGCCTTCGGCAGACGGATGAGTCCCTCAACGCATTGATCGAAGTGATCACCGCTGAGCTCAGTCCTGGGACGGAAGGGTTCACCGAGCGGTTGCAGCATGGGTGGACCACCGCGTTAATCGATGCAGTGGCCGACCGGGTTCTGAAGAAGATTTGTGGTCTTTCAACTGAAGGCAAATTGGCCGGACCCTTAGCCTTGACGCTGAGAGAGGCCGCTTGCAATGACAGCATTACCGTTGACATTGGTGTTTGTCCTTGACATGATGGAGGTGGCGTGATTCCGGCTTTCGATCCCGCCACCGGTACATTGCCGCCTGGTGACCATCGGGCGACACTGGAAGAAATAGGAGGCCGGTTCGGGTTCACTCCGCGGCGGCGTTGGCTTCTGAAGGGATTGCGAGCCGCAGTGAAGGCGTTCTGGGCGGCTGGCATTGATGACATATTCATCGACGGAAGCTTCTGCACGGAGAAACCTGATCCGGGCGATGTGGACGGATACTGGGTCGAGCCAGACGACGGTGTGTATGATCGCATCGATCCTTATTGGATCGATTTCGAGACGCTTCTGATCCCGCAAGTTCGGAAATGGAAGTGGCGGATGTGGGCGGATCACGGCGTGGAATTTTTCATCCATCCCGCTATGCGGGCAAGTCCGAGGGCGGGGTTTCCGGAATTTTTCCGGCAGGATCGAGAAGGTCTGCCCAAGGGCGTAATTCAGATAGTCAGGTCGAAATCGTTATGATTAAGAGCGATGCTCAAAGAGAACGCACGGCGGCTCAGATAGAAGGCTTCCGGCAAGCTCTTGCCAAAGTGGACCGCGAGATGACCGGAAAGCGCGCCGACGCGGTACGCGGCAGCTACGAAAGCATGATCCGGCAACTGGAAGACGAACTCCACGAGTACGACGAGCTTAGGTCCGGGGAGCTTACTTTTCCGAATGTAGAACGTTTGGATCAGATCGCGCCCTTTGTCGCGAAGATCCGGATCGCGAAGGGCGTCTCTCAAACCGAACTCGCCCGCAGGCTCGGCGTTAGTAAACAGGTCGTTAGCCGTTACGAGGAGACTGAATATCAAACTGTGGCGATATCCCGACTGCAGGAGATTCTCGACGCCATCGGCATCAAGGCATTAGTCACTTTAAGTGCATGAAGGCGAACGGAAGCTGCGTCGGCTTGGGCCAAGTCAAAGAATAGATCTCGGCGCCGAACCAAGCTGGCTCCATGAAGCCTGAGTGGAACCCCGGTTAACAGCCAAACACTGGATGTGTCTCGAAACTTTGTATTCCGGACTGCTTGATCAGTTGGCTATCACGTGATCTATGCACTTCGGCAGGAGCCGGGTGAGGCCTGAAGCGCAGAGAACCATTTTGGTGACCCCCGAAACATTGGGGTAAAACAGAATATCGGCGAAGGTTGCAACTT
>Ga0302319_10023898_pt1 | contig 10899 bp, 9 predicted proteins | sample Bog_T0_2_FD_203319 | JGI IMG/M metagenome (GOLD analysis project Ga0302319, IMG submission 203319) | Peat permafrost microbial communities from Stordalen Mire near Abisko, Sweden - Bog_T0_2 | ecosystem: Environmental > Terrestrial > Soil > Wetlands > Peat | place: Sweden: Abisko, Stordalen Mire... | reverse complement strand
TGCTCGCCTGCCCCACCTCCGGGCTTACCAAGAATTCCCACGCAATTTCGGGTGGCCTGGGAAAATCGGCTGAGCCACCGCTCCGCAAAAACAAATTTAGCCACGGATGAACACAGATGAACACAGATAAGAAAAATCCTTCTTCCTTATCTTTTTATCTGTGTTCATCCGTGTTCATCCGTGGCCAATAATGTCTTATTCCACGGCATCGGGAGTTCGGAGTCTCGGCGCGGCAGACACGAGTGCCTCACTCCACGCGCAGCATCACCACGCCGTGCGAGGGCACGTTGACGGTGTACTCCGTGCCCGCGTTGGGGACGTCGCGATGGGCCCACAGGTCGCGCACCTTGGGATTCTCCGCACTGACGCCGACCTCGGACCACTTCACGGTCATCTGCGCGTTCTCCGGTCCGCGATTAAACAGGCCAACTGCGACACCTTTGGCCAGCGGCCTCTTCCAGACTTCGAGCGTCGCGCCGTCGGGACCGTCCTTGCGGACGCGCGTGCCCTGTATGCCGGCGGGGTCCTGATCGATGGCGATCACTTCGGCGTTGAGCAGAATATCGCGCGTGAAATCGGGCATGGTGCGGACATCGTGGCCGGCCAGCAGCGGGGCGGCCAGCATGCTCCACAGACTCATGTGCGTGCGGTACTCGTTGGTGGTCATGCCGCCGTTTCCGATCTCCAGCATGTCGGGGTCGTTCCAATGGCCGATGCCGGCGTACTTTTCGCGGCCCACCTGTTGATCGAAGCCGATGGAAGCCATACTCCGCCACGAGTCGTTGATGTCGCCGGTGGTGCGCCACAGGTTGCCGCCGGCGGCCGCGCCCCATTCGCCCACATTGAGTTCGCCATACTGGCAGAGGCTGTAAATGAAGGGGCGGCCGGTGGCGCGCAGAGCCGTGGCCATCTTCTGGTAGGCGGATTGCATTTCGTCGGGCCGGTAGACCGCGGTGGCGCTGCACCAATCGTACTTCAGATAGTCGAAGCCCCAGGCGGCCCAGGTGTTGGCATCCTGCTGTTCGTGGCCGTAGCTGGCTTCGAAACCGGCGCACGTCTTGCGGCCGGGGCTGGAATAGATGCCGATCTTCAGGCCCTTGGAGTGGACGTAGTCGGCCAGCGCTTTCATGTTCGGGAACTTCTCGTTGGACGTGATGTTGCCGTCCTTATCGCGAGTGCCTTCCCAGGTGTCGTCGATATTGACGTAGATGTAGCCGGCGTCGCGCATGCCGCTGGAGACGATGGCGTCGGCCATTTCGCGCACCGACTTATCGTCCACCCTGCCGGCGAACTTGTTCCAACTGTTCCAGCCCATGGGCGGCGTCTTGGCGAAGCCGTTCGGAGCGATGGGCTGAAAAGGCGGAAACGGCTGGTGGGTGCGGGTCAATTCCGGCCCGGGATGAAAGACCGTGTCGGCGGAAACTTTCTTGAAAGCACGCGTCAGATTCGGCGCGGGGCCTCTTCCGCCTCTTCCCGCGGCGGCGCCCACCGGGAGCACGGTGTTGAGCGCAAATTCGTCGCCGTTTAATTCCCCTTTGTATTCCGTGACTCGCGGCGGAGTCTGAAAACCGTCGGATGTCTGAAAGGTAAACTGGCTGCCGTCCACCTTGCCGTTCTCAATGTCGAATACGCGGGACTGTGTGGCATAGGTCCCGGTGAGCCTGGTTCCGTCCACCTTGAAAACGCACGTGGTGACGTTGGTCTGGCCGCCACGGCCCTGCTGTTGGTTTTGCCAGGTGCCTGCCAGGTCGGCGGCTCCCGCGAACATGGCGAAAGTGAGTCCACAGAATACGAGTCTGTGCATAGCATGCCTCCTTGATCACTGAACAGTCTAACAGGATGAGGCTATTTCGGGGACAGGCTACATAACCTCGAAATGCAAATCGGTAAACGGAGCGGAGTTTCGAGGTTATGTAGCCTGTCCCCGAAATAGCTCCGGAGAAAGATACACGTCGTGCAGACGCAGCAGGCCCAACGCGCGGCCCTCCTCATCCACCACCGGGAGCGCCGAAATCTGCGAGCGCCGCCGTTCCATGCGCTCCAACGCCTCCCCCAGCGTGGCGTCCGGGCCGATGGTCACCGGGGTGCGCGTCATGGCGTCTTCGGCGTGCAACTCGCGGATATCGTCGTGCGTGGTCAGCGCGCGGCGCAGGTCGCCGTCGGTGATGAACCCGGCCAGCGTACCGTCGGCGGCCACCACGCAGGCTCCGCCCATGGGGCGGCGCGTCATGGCGATGATCACTTCCTTGAGCGAGGCGCCGGGCGGCACCATGGCCACTTCCTCGCCGCTGTGCATGGCCGCCCGCACCGCCAGCAACAGGTTGCGGCCAAGCTGGCCGCCGGGATGAAAGCGGCTGAATTCCCGCGGCGTGAACTGGCGCGCGCTCATCAGCGCGATGGCCAGCGCGTGCCCCAGCGCCATGGCCGTCACGGCGCTGGCCGTGGGCGCGATATTGTCCGGATCGGCCTCGCGTTCCACCGAGGCATCCAGGAGCACGTCCATCTGCCCGGCGAGCGGGGAACTCTTGCTCCCCAGAATGCCGATCAGCGGGGAGCGAAGCTCGCGCAGAATCGGCACCAGCGCCAGCAGTTCGCGCGAGCTGCCGTTCTTCGAGAGCAGTAGGGTGGGGTCGCCCGGCGTGTAGATTCCCAGGTCGCCGTGGACCGCCTCGGCGGGATGCAGGAAAACTGCCGGAGTCCCCGTACTGCACAACGTGGCCACGATCTTGCGCGCGATGTGGCCCGATTTCCCGATCCCCGTGACCACGACTTTCCCGGGATGCGCCAGGAGCAGATCCACTGCGCGGATCAGTTCGCCATCCAGGCGCCCGGCCGCGCGCGCCAGGGAGGCGGCTTCAATTTCGATGGCCGCGCGCGCTACGGCGAGCCACTCCTGCTTCACGGATTGCATGCGGAACCTCTATGATCGCACGGCGGCAGCGCTACAATGGGCCTCTATGTCTCCCCGCATCCGGCGTTTTCTGGCACTGGCGCTGTTCTTCGCGGTATCGCTCACGGCCGAAATCCGGTCGTTGACCATCCTCCACACCAACGACCTTCATGCCCGCCTCATGCCTCTCGACAACGGCCGCGGCGGCTTCGCGTATCTGGCTTCCGTCATCCGCCGCGAGCGGGCCAATTGCGGCGATTGCATCCTGCTCAACGCCGGCGACCTGGTGCAGGGCACGCCCGTCTCCACCCTGTTCCACGGGCTGCCGGTCTACGAAATCGCCAACCTTTTCGGCTTCGACGCCGGTACGCTCGGCAATCATGAATTCGACTACGGCTGGCTGCAGGCCCGCAAGTTCGTCCGGACGGCGAAGTACCCCATTGTCACGGCGAACCTGGTGAACGGCGCGGGGCGGCTTTTCACGCCCAAACCGTACGTGATTCTCCACGTGAACGGCCTGCGGGTAGCGGTGATCGGCGGTATCACCGAGGAACTGCCCAACCTCACCAGTCCCAAGGCCATGGGAGATTGGCATACGCTGCCGGTGGTCCGGACGGTGCGCCAGTATGTCGCCGAACTGCATGGCAAGGCCGACCTGATGGTGCTGCTGGCGCACATCGACGCGGCCGAGGAGCGGCAGTTTCTGGATTCCGTGCCGGAGATCGCGGTGAGCATCTCCGGCCATATCCACGAGGGCCTCACCGAGGCCAAATCGCACGACGGCCGCGTGCTGGTGCGCATGAAATGCTACGGCGAAGAACTCGGGCGGCTGGATCTTCAAGTGGATACCGCGACGGGAAAACTGGCTGCCTGGAACTGGAAGAAGATCCCGGTAGACTCCACCGCCATCGCGCCCGCCGCCGACGTGGCCGCCGCAGTGGACCGGTGGGAGGCGCAAGTGAAGACGCTGGTCGACCGCCCGCTGGCCGTTTCCCGCCGGGCGTTCACTCAGGCGGAAGTCAAAACGCTGATCGAGCGCGCCCTGTGCGAGGAGACCGGCGCCAATTTCGCCTTCATGAATGCCGACGGGGTACGCGACGGTCTGCCAAAAGGGCAACTGCTGGAGCGCCACATCTGGAACATCATGCCGTTTGACGATGCGGTAGTGGTGGGCACTTTCAAGGGCAAGGATCTGCCGGCCGTGGTGCTGGGCGGCCGCACCGTGGATCCCGAGCGCGACTACACCCTGGCGGTGAGCGATTTCACGGCGGCGAACCAGGGCACTGCCGAGAATCTGCGGACTACCGGCTTGCGGTTCCCCAACAGCGTGGGGGTGATGCGCGACTTGATACTCGATTGGTTCCGCAAGAAAAAGGCGATCGAGTAGCGCCGGGCCGCGGCGCCGGATCATGACTTAGCGCCTGTGGGGAAATAGCCTATTCAATCGCCACCTAACGCTCCCTAACGGTCGCGGCTCTGTCAAATGCGCATGCCGAGCCGCGCGCGTGAGCAAGCGGTGGGGTCTGAGTGCACAGGATATTCCTTCGCGGCTCCTTAGTGCCTGTGGGGAAATAGCCTCAGAACTCCTGATGTCGTGGAATTTGCAGTGAGCCCGCAGGTGGGGCAGGCCGTGCTCGATCCTATTCGAACAGCGGGCCTGATTCAGTGCGGGCGGGCAGGCGGCACCGCCTGCCCCACCTGCGAAGCTCTCGCCATCGAAAGGAATGGCTCAGCCCATTTTCCCCGCCAGGCTGAAATTGCGGGGCGACATCAGGAGGTCTGAGCCTATTCAAACGCAAGTTTATTTCTTAACAGCTCCTTACTGCCGCTGCTGCACGGCGGCGGCGGGCGGTTTGGCGGCGGGCGGAATCAGGTCCGGCTCGCGGCCCACTACGCCCCGCTTGGCCTCTTCCAGATTCACGTCGAAGTCATCGAGTGTCCTGCCCAGGGTCTGGTCCAGATTGGTGCGCGCCCGCTGATACTGAGTGAGGGCGTCCTGCTCGGCCAGTTGGCGGGCGGTATCGTCGCGCTGCGCAATCACCACGTCGAGAATCGTGGACGTCCCCAACTCGTACTTGCGGCGCACGCCGGCGGTGGTCTGATCGTACAGTTTGCGCGCCACCACGCTGGTCTCCCAGGCGGCGCGGGCATTGCGCAACGCGGTCCAGGCGTTCATGACGTTCAGCCTGATGGTGTTGCGCAGTTGCTTGTCCTGAATCTCCGCCTGCCGGTAGCTCAGCTCGTTGGTGATCAGGTCGGCCTGATTGGCGCGGTTGCGAATGGGAACGGTGAGCTGGAAGCCCAAGCTATAGTTGGGGAAGTTGCGCGAGAAGATCTGATTCAATACCGTGCCGTAACCGCCGATCAGAAAATTATTGACGTCGGCGGCGGTCAGTTTCTGGTAGGTGACATTCCCGTTCTTGTCGATGACGGGCTGCGGAGTGGTGCTGATGGCCCCGCCTTGCCCGGCATTGGAAAGGCTGGCCGCGGCATTCAGGGTGGGCAGCAGGTTGTTCTTGACGCCCTTCAGGTCCAGGCGGGCGTTCTCCAGGCTGATGTTGTTCTGTTCCACTTCGGGCCGGTTGAGGAGAGCCTCGGCCACCAGATCCTGAATCGGGATCACCGCTTCTTGCGCCGGCACTTCGATATGGTCGGTGGGGACAATGCGAGCCGCGGCCAGCAGGGGGTTGTCCAGGCCGTTGCGGGTCAGGTAGTTCTTGAGAATCATTTCCTGTTGCAGCACCTGCGAATCCTGCGCGATCACGTCCTGCTCGGCGGCTTTCATGTCGGCCTCTCCCTGAATGACGTCGATCGCCGCGATGGCGCCCAGTTCGGCGCGGCGCTTGTTGTTCTCGTAGAGCCTGGTGTCCAGATCGAGCGTCTGCTGCTTGATTTTGAGGTCGTTGTCGAAATTCACCAGGTCCCAATAGAGGTTCACTACGCTGGCGACGGTGGTGATTACCTGGTTCTTGAACTGCAAATCGTTGGCTTTCAGGTTGTTCCTGGCTTTGTGATAGGCGCGCTGGTTGAGAGCCACTCCGAACCCGTTGAGCAGGGGTTGGCTGATGTTCAACCCCAGGCTGCCGCTATCGTACGGGTTGAACAGGGCCGTGGTGGCGTTCTGGTTGTAGTTGAAGACGCTGCTCAAACCGAGCGAGACCTGCGTGCCGTTCCAGAAGGACTGCTGCACGCCGTAGGTCAGGCTCTTGTAGGAATCCACCAGGGCGGAAGTGCCCGTAAACGTGGTGGACGTCAGGATTTGGGTCTGGTGACTGAAACTGCCCGCTACATAGGCCAACGGCTCCAGGTTGGGGATGGTGGAACCGGCCAACTGGACGCTCAATCCGCTGAGCACGCCGCTGTTGGTGCTGCCTCCGCTGCCGCCGGCCGAGCCGGCATTTACGGCGCTGGCGCCGGCCAGCACATTCAGCGATGCCGACGACGGGCCCGACGAAATGTTGGTGGAAACGTTGCGCAGCAACTGGCCGGCGCTGGCGCGCTGCAAATCGGCCAGGGCCAGCTTGGGGGCATAGCGCGAGCTTTCGATATCCAGATTGTTCTCCAGCGCCAAAGCGATGGCGTCGCGCAGGGAGAGATAGATGTTGCCGGCGCGCAGCAGCTTGTCGATCCGTGGAGAATCCACGAAGCTGACTCCCTGGAGATCGCGAACCTGGTAGTTGCGCGTCAGGCGATAGATGAGACCATGGCCACTCTCCAACTGCAAGGAACCGGCCTGAGCGAATACCGGGACGGCCATCGCCGAGCTAAGCAATATGGCAAGACAGGATTTGGCAAAAGACATAAGCGGATCGAACCTCAAAAACCTATTATGGCTGGAAACGGACATCGGCCGCACGCTACCGCCATTTGGTTCTTCTTCCTTCCTTTATACGAGCAAACCGCGCCGCCGGTTCACAAAAATGGACCAACAAGCTTTAAAGACGGATGGACTGCCGGGAAATTAGCCCCAAGTGCCGCGAAACCCGCCGCGGCGGTAGAGTAGTCATAGCGATATGCGCAAGCTCTGTTTCGTCCTGCTGGTGCTGGCCTTCCTGGCGTGGGCGGCAAACGTCAAATTATACCTGACCGACGGCACCTATCACCTGGTCCGCGAATATCGCGTCCAAACCGACCGGGTGCGCTACTACAGCGTGGAGCGCAGCGACTGGGAGGAAATCCCCCTGGACATGGTGGATTTGAAACGGACGGAGGCGGAAGTAGTGGAGCGTAAAGCGTCCCTCGCAAAAGAGGAAGTTGTGGTCGCCGAGGAGAGCGCCGCGGAGAGCGCGGTGAAAAAGGAAGCCAGCCGGATTCCGCAGGATCCCGGAGCGTACTGGGTCGACGGCAAGGAAACCAAGGTCATGAAGGCCGGCGAAGTGGCCGTCCATAGCAACAAGGGCCGGACAATTCTGCAAAAACTGTCTCCCATCCCCGCGGTTTCCGGCAAAGCCACGCTGGAAATGACCGGGGCGCACTCCACCAACATTTTTACCGACCCGGAACAGGAGTTTTATGTCCAGCTTGCGGACGTGGAAAGCTTCGGAATCGCCAAACTCACCCCCATCAATAAGACGTCCGTCCGCATTGTCGAAAACCTCACCTACCATCCCATCGTCAAGGATTTGGTAGAAGAGGAGCGCATCATGGTGGACATTCTCCACCGGCAATTGGGCGACGGCCTCTACAAGATCTGGGCCAAAGATCCGCTGGAGCCCGGCGAATATGCCGTGGTGCGCTATACCGACGGCAAAGTGGACATTCAGGCGTTCGATTTTGCCATCAAGGCGAAATGAACGGGAAAAGCCAGCATCGGCAGGCGGCGCCGCCTGCGCTTCAGTCCCGACCCCGCTTGCGCATTGCGCCTGAAGTGGCATAGCCTGTGAGACATGCCTGTTACCCGGCGCAACCTGTTCGCCGCACTCGCCTCGGCGGCGGTCACCTGCCAAATTGCCCAAAGCGCCGACGATCCCGTTACCATCGCCGGCAAACGGCCCATGATTCTGCACAACGACCGGCCCGAGGATCTGGAGACGCCGGTCCGCTATTTCGATTCCTGGGTCACCCCGATTGACGTCTTCTTCGTCCGCCAGCACCTCCCGCGGCCCGGCGCCATCGATCCCGAGGCATACCGCCTCACCGTCAACGGGATGGTGTCGAAGCCGTTGCAATTGAGCCTGGCGGACCTGCGCAAGCTGCCGCAGGTCACCGTTCCGGCTACCATCGAATGCACCGGCAATGGACGCGGCTTCTACAGTCCCAAGGTTCCCGGGATCCAGTGGATGCGCGGGGCCATCGGGAACGCCGAGTGGCGCGGCCCCAAGGTGAGCGACGTATTGACCATGGCGGGAGTGGATCGCTCCGCCGCTTTTATGGAGACGGATGGGGCGGACACCGGAGTAGCATCCACGCCCGATTTCGTGCGCTCTTTGCCGATGAATAAGGCGCTGCACCCCTCCACGATTCTGGCGCTCAGCATGAACGGCCAGACTCCCGACATCCACGGTTTCCCGGTGCGCCTGATTGTTCCCGGTTGGGACGCCACCAGTTCGGTGAAGTGGGTGGTGCGCATTTCGGCGGCGGCGCAGGCCAGCACCGGCTTCTTCATGAATCCCGGCTATCGCTACCCCAGGTACGCCCTGCCGCCCGGTACGCCGGCCAGGCCCGCGGAACTGGAGGTGATCGAAGGCATGCCCGTGAAATCGTCCATCACCGCGCCGGAAGACCAGGAGAAGATCGCGCTGGGTCCGGTGACCCTTCGCGGCTTCGCGTGGGCCGGCGAGAACGCCATCGAGCGCGTGGAGGTTTCTACCGACGGCGGCAGCCGCTGGCGCGATGCGCAACTTTCCCCGCAAAAACTGCCCTTCGCCTGGAGACTGTGGAGCCGGGATTGGCGCCCCGGCGATCCCGGCTACTACACCATCATGTCGCGCGCTACCGATACGGCCGGGCGGGTGCAGCCCATCGTGTCGCCGTGGAACCCTTCGGGCTATTTGTGGAACGCCGTGGACCGCGTGGGAGTCATCGTGGAGAAAAGCGCATGAGAACGCCGATGCCGATGAGGGACTTGCAGGATCCAGCGGCGCATCCACTCCCTAACGGTCGCGGCAGCAAGCGGCTTCTTCGAGTTTTGCAAGCCCCTCTGCTGCTTGGCGCGGTGGTGACCGTGGCGCTGGCTGCCGACCAGGCCACGCTCGACCGCGGCCGGAAAGTGGCCAACCTGGCCTGCACGCCGTGCCACAGTCTGCGGCTGGTCGATTCGCAGCGGCTCTCCAAGGCCACGTGGAATAAGGAGCTGGACAAGATGGCCGGCTGGGGCCCCAAAATCCAGGACCGCGACGCTTTGCTGGAATACCTGTTGGCCAACTTCGGCGACGATAAGCCGCCCAGTCCGCCGGCGATGTCGAAGGATGGCGTGCCGCCGGGGAAGCAATAGGTATCAACTGTGCGCGTGGCGGTGGTGCAGGCCGGTTCCATCCTGTTCGACAGCGATTCCACGATCTCGAAGGCCGAGCGGCTGATCGCGGAAGCGGCCGGCGCAGGCGCGCGGCTGATGGTTTTTCCCGAAGCATTTGTGGGCGGGTATCCCAAGGGCGCCGATTTTGGCGCGCGCGTGGGCTCGCGGACGCCGGAGGGCCGCAAGCTGTTCCGGCGCTACTTCGAGGACGCGGTGGACGTCCCCGGTCCTGCGACGGCGCGGTTGGGCGAAGCGGCGCGGGCGCACGGCGTGTGGCTGGTAATCGGAGCGATCGAGCGCGATGGCGGCACGCTCTACTGTACGGTGCTGTTCTTCGCGCCGGACGGGAGTCTCGCGGGCAAACATCGCAAGCTGATGCCCACGGCGATGGAGCGGCTGATCTGGGGCTTCGGCGACGGGTCCACCCTGCCGGTGATCGAGACGGGGTTCGGCAAGATCGGCGCGGTCATCTGCTGGGAAAACTACATGCCGCTGTTGCGCGCGGCGATGTACGCCAAGGGCATTCAGTTATATTGCGCGCCCACGGTGGACGATCGCGAGGTCTGGCCGGCGACCATGCGCCACATCGCGCTGGAGGGCCGCTGTTTCGTGCTGTCGGCGTGCCAGTGGAGCGCGAGCGAGAAGATCGGCGGCGGAAGCTTGATTGTGGGCCCGCTGGGGAACGTGCTGGCGGGGCCGAATTACGAAGGCGAGACAATTCTGACGGCGGACATCGACGTCGGGGAAATTGCCGAGGGTAAGTTCGACTTGGATGTTGCGGGGCACTATGCCAGGCCGGATGTATTCAGGCTGGAAGTGAATGAGGAGCGAAACTAATGAAAACCATGATGCCGGCTCTGGCGCTGGCGGCGCTGGTATTGCCGCTCGCCAGAGCGACTGACCCACCGACGTTGAAAGAGGGACTCTGGTCCATCCATACGCAGTCAATCGACAATCCCGGCGCCAAAAAGAGCGAGGGGACTTATACCCTATGCCGGGATCATGCATACGACACGGCGAACCGGGCCCGTGCGAAGACTGTCCAAGGATGTACCACAGTCCATGAGAGTTTCCAGGGCGGTAAGTACTCCACGGAGATCCATTGCGTAATCGGCGGTACTGCGATTGAAAGCAAGGCAACGACCACCTTTCAGGGCGATGTGTCGAGCCACACCGAGGGCCACAGCACTTATACTCCAGTGTTCAATGGCGTGAGTGAGACTACTACGGTTATGGACCAGAAGTATGTCGGCAGTTGCCCGGCGGGGGTCCAGCCCGGTGACCGGATCGGCGCCGACGGAAAGGTGATTCACTCAGGGAAACATTGATAGCTTTGTCTCAGCTCGCATGCCTGCCTGGTCGAGACTCCGAACTCCCGATGTCGCCCCGCAATTTCTGCCGGTCAAATTGACTCGGGCCGAACGGACGCCGTTTTCGTGGCGCAGGCACTCCTGCCTGCTGGGTCGAGACTCATCTCGACCCTCTTCGCGAGCGGCATCCACCGTCCCGGAGCGCCGAGAAGAGTCTCGGCGCCGCAGACACGAGTGTCTGCGCC
>Ga0302319_10023897_pt1 | contig 10899 bp, 14 predicted proteins | sample Bog_T0_2_FD_203319 | JGI IMG/M metagenome (GOLD analysis project Ga0302319, IMG submission 203319) | Peat permafrost microbial communities from Stordalen Mire near Abisko, Sweden - Bog_T0_2 | ecosystem: Environmental > Terrestrial > Soil > Wetlands > Peat | place: Sweden: Abisko, Stordalen Mire... | reverse complement strand
CGGATCCACGAAACAGGCCGCGTCTTTCGGGTCGCGGGCAGTCGGCTTTTTCACCCCCTTACGCGACCATGTTGTCAAATATGACCACAACTGTCAAGAAGACCGACCGCGCGGGCGACAAAATTCCGGTCCTCTGATTCCTCAGCTTCGAAGTGCTGCAGCGACGCGGCCCTGAATTCATTCAGGTCTTCATCGGACCAGGAGTCGGACCAGTCGATCTTCCGGTTCGGTGCGAGTTCCGCTAATCGCTCCGCCAGGGCGGATAGCTCCGTCGCCGTCTCCATAGGCCGGCGGCGGAAGGCGTCCACCAAAGATGCTTCCCGCTCGCTTAGCTGCATTTCCATACGCTGCATCCATCATAGCGGCCATTGTCGGCGAAGTGCCACGGGTGTCAGACGCTGACCCGAGATGTCGCGAGGCAGTTTTCACGCCACGGACAAGGCCTCGTCCCTGACGAGGTGAAGCCGGATTCGCTGGGGCTGGTCGAAGAAGAACGCGGTCGTCGCGTCGCTTACGTTACTGCGCAATTTGTCCCAAGTACTTGAGTCGGGTCACGCCCGACGCGCGACAACTGCCAACTGCTCCGATGTACTGCCGGAGCTCTCAACGACCGGAAACTCCGTCGGATGAGTCTGTCGGGCCAGACGCTCCAGACGATCAAAACGTATGCACATGGTTTCATGAAGCTGCTCGCCGAGCTGTTTCAGAACCCGGGTCTCGGCGCGCCGCTCGCAAAGGAAACGAATAGAGAAGCCCGTCGTTACTGCGATGTATAGGAACGCTGGCCAATTGTCGGAAATCTCGGCCGCGAGGCCCTGGGTGAGAGACGCCATCTTGGCTTTTTAGTAGCCACAGCGGAGGTTTCTCTCAGAATTATTTGGTTAGTTCTTGACGTTCAATGCGTCCGAGTCTACCGCCTTCTTCCCCGTGATGCCCTCGAGACCGGCCAGCAGTCCCCGATAGTCGCTCTTGTCGGCCTGGAATGCAATACCACCCTTTTTTTCGCCGTCGACCCACGTGATGCCGATGAAGTGCTTCTTAGACTTCGCCAGCAACATGAGTGCTCCGATTCCCAAGGACACCACCGCGAGCCCAATGGCGGCGCCTACTCGCCGATGGACGTCCTGGCCGTAACTGATTTCAGTTACGGATGCAGCAGAGATCGATACAACCTCAGTTCCGGCCTTGTTGTCCTTCACGATCCTGATCTTGTCCGAGTCGATGTACAACTTCAGGTCGGTGCCAGCCTTGGCGTCCGACAGTGACCCGCCGTCATAAATGATTTTGTATGACGGCTGCTGGTCAGTCGCGGCGTAAATCGTCACCGGAACCGTCGCGCAGAGAAGGGCCGCGACGAGCTTAAAGAATCGGTTGATCACCATGATCCCTGAGTGTACTCCCAGATGTGCCAAATTGAACCATTTAGTTTTTGGCAAGTACAGCTCGCCGAGTATTTTAAGGATCCGCTGCTTCCCACTTCTGATTGCATTAGCCGGGCAAGCCGCATCGGTTTCACAGGGCCGCTGATCACTTCTTCTTCGCATCGGGAAACGGCGCTGGCTTTGCCGGTTCCGGAGTCTTCGCAATCGCGGTTGCGGCGTTGGCAGTTGTCCCAGCGGTTCCTCCGGTTGCCCCGGCCAGTCCACCGGTAGCGCCCGCGGCGGCCGGTGCACCCCCTCTGCCCGATCCCCCCGCCGCGCCCGATCCCCCGGTCGCGCCCGCCGCACCCGGGTTCAGCTCCGGAGCCGGCTTGTATTGAATGATCAGCGACACGCGCCGGTTCGCCGGATCCTCCGGGTCGTCCTTGTTCCGCAGACTCTGATCCGCGAATCCACGCACCTGCGACACCTGATCGTCGCGCATGCCGTTGGCCTGCATCCAGCGCCGCGCCGCGTTGGCCCGGTCCGCCGACAGTTCCCAGTTCGAGTAGCCCTTCCTGCCCCCGTATGCCTTCGAATCGGTGTGGCCTTCCATCATGACCTGGTTCGGCAGTTTGCCGATCTGCTCGGCCAGCAGCGCCATCAGATCCTTGCCGTAGTCCGTCGGCTCCGCGTTGCCGGACTGAAAGAAAATCCCCGTGGCGTCTTCCATCAGTTCGATGCGCAGCCCTTCGCCGATCACCGTCATCACGACGTGTTCCTTGATCTTCTGCAACGGTTCCGACGTCCGGATCGCCTGCTCCAGGGTCTCCTTCAGCTTCTTCATGTCCTCTTTTTGCAGAGATAAGCTCTCGCCGCCGGCGCCGCGCAGTCCGTTGCCCACGTCCTTCCCTTTGCCTGTCGGATCGTTGAAATAACCGCCGATCGCTTTCTTGACTTGCTCGCTGCTGCTCACCAGCCAGAGCACCATGAACAATGCCATCATGGCTGTCACGAAGTCGGCGTAGGCAACCTTCCACGCGCCGCCGTGGTGCGCGGCATGTCCCTTCTTCACGCGCTTGATAATGACGATCGGCTGAACGGGCGCTGGCATCGGTTAAGCCGCCTTCGCGGCCGCGGCCGCACCGCCGCCCTTACAGGCCGCTTCCATTTCCTTAAACGTCGGCCGCACTTCATGCGGTATCGCGCGCCGCGCGAATTCGACCGCTATCGAGGGCGCCATGCCTTTGGCGAACGCCATCAGCCCCGCCCGCAGTACCTGGTGAAACTGAGTGCTCGCGTCGATGATCTTCTCGATGTTCGCCGCCAGCGGCCCCACCACGCCATACGAAAGCAGAATGCCGAGGAACGTGCCCACCAGCGCCGCCCCCACCTTCTGGCCAATCTCTTCCGGAGGCCCGCTCAGCGCCCCCATCGTGATCACGACTCCCAGCACCGCCGCGACAATGCCCAGCCCCGGAAGCGCGTCCGCCACCGTGGACAACGCCCTCACCGGCGTCATCTGTTCATGGTGATGCACGTCGATGTCGTTTTCGAGAATCGCATCCAGATCGTGCGCCGGCACCACGCCCGATACCGACATGCGCAGCGTATCGCAGATGAAGTGCCGCATGTGGTGGTCCTTCAGCATCTTCGGGTATTTTGAAAATGTGGGGCTCTTTTCCGGATTCTCCACATCCTCTTCGAGCTTCGCCATGCCGCTTTTCCGCGCGAACTGGAAAATGTCGTTCAGCATCTTCAGGCTTTCGAGATAGTAAGCCTGCGAATAAGGATTGCCCGCCAGGCATCCCATTATGCTCTTGAAAATCTTCATCAGCACCGGCAACGGATTCGCCACCAGCATCGTGCCGATCGCCGCTCCCCCGATGATGATTAACTCGCTGGGCTGCACGAGTACCATCAGCTTCCCCTTTTCCATCAGGAAGCCGCCAATGACGGAGCCGAAAACTACCAGAATGCCGATTATCGCGAACATGAGCTAAAGTTCTGATCGGCCCCGTTTGCCGAACCTTGAGGCTATCCCTCCTTTTCCCGCCATGTGTTTTCCTGGCCGTCTGTTTCTCGCGCTCTGCCAGCGCCGGGAAACGCGGAACGCGATGCTATCATTCGCCCAGAATGACTGAATACAGCATCGGCCTCGATCTCGGGGGAACCAATCTGCGGGCGGCGGCGATCGACCGTGAAGGGAAGATGCTCCACCAGGTAAACGGGCATACCCAGTACTCGGAAGGCCGCGACGCCCTGATGGGCGACATGGTGGACGCAATCGCCTCCCTGCGCGACCGGCAGGGCGCCGAGGGACTCGCCGGCGTCGGTGTCGTAGTGCCCGGTTTCATTTCGCTCGACGAAGGCATTGTCCGCAACTGCAACAACATTCCGGCGCTCGAAAACTTCCCCATCCGCGACCAGATCAGCCAGCGCCTGAACGCGGCCGTGATCCTCGAAAACGACGCCAACGCCGCCGCGCTGGGCGAAAAGTGGATGGGAGCGGGCCGCGACGTCGACGATCTGGTTCTGCTGACGCTCGGCACCGGCATCGGCGGCGGCATCGTCTGCGACGGTAAAATCATCCGCGGCTTTATGGGTATGGCCGGCGAATTGGGACATATTACCGTCGTTCCCAACGGTTTCCCCTGCGGTTGCGGGAACCGCGGCTGCCTCGAAAAGCACGCTTCTGCCCACGCCATTACCGCCATGGCCCGGCTGCTCGGTTACGGCGATGTGACCGCGAAGTACGTCTTCGAACGCGCGGTCGCGGGCGACGAAAGAGCGCGCGAGATCTTCGCCTGCATGGGTGAGGCGCTCGGCATCGCGCTGGCGACTCTGGTCAATGCCTTCAACGCGCCGCTCTACCTGCTTAGCGGAGGCGTGATCGGCGCCTGGGAGTTTTTCGCTCCCGCCATGCTGGCCGAAGCCCGCCGCCGCTCGTTCAGCTTCCGCACTACCAGTACCCGTGTGGAGAAGGCCCGGCTGGGCGGCGAGGCCGGACTGTTCGGCGCCGCGTACATCCCCTGGAATGCCCGCTGAAGTGTATACTTGCAAGTAGACACTTCAAGCCCTTTGTGTTGAAACCATGGAAGCCAGCATCGTCGATCTCCGCTACCGTATGAAGTCCGTGCTCGAAGCACTGGATCGCGGCGAATCCGTGACCGTGCTCTACCGGGGCAAACCGCGCGCCCGCCTCGAACCGGTCGAGTCGCGGGTCGAGGCAAAGCCGCGCATGAAGGTGGAAGACCATCCCGCCTTCGGTATGTGGAAAGATCGCAAGGATATGGAAGATGTGGACGCGTATGTCCGCAAACTCCGGAAGAACCGTTACTCTTGGGACGGACCGCTCGAGCGATGATGTTCGACAGCGATGTGCTGATTTGGTGTCTGCGGGGCGATCCCGTCGCCGGCCACGTCGTGAATGCGGAGCTTCATCGCGCGACATCGATCGTGTCCGTCATCGAACTGCTGCACGGTTCCAAATCGGCTGCACAACTGCGCACCGCACGGGATTTCGTTCGGAAACTGGAAATGCGCCTTCTCCCGGTTAATGAAGCCATCAGCTATCGCGCCGTCGCCCTCATCGAAAAACACGCTCCCGGCGATGGCCTGCAGCTGGCCGACGCGTTGATTGCGGCGACGGCCCTCGAATACGACGAAACCCTGGTCACCGGCAATGTGCGCCATTTCCGCGGTATCCGGGGCATGCAGATCAAGCCGTTTCGGCGCTCCGGCGTCCACTGAGGCCCCCGCAGCTCTGCCTGTGGGGCGGGCGATCTTGTTGCCTGCCGTCTATACACTTTCAGGCGGCTTTTCCGAGCGCGGACAAGTCCCAGCACTCATGGTGGTTTTTCGACCCTGCCGGATTGCTCCGCAGATCAAGCGCTTTTCGCCGGGCTGAACAATGATCTTCCGGAGCGTTGCGATCCTCGGGGCGCAACTAGCCCCGTCAGCGACGGTCTGCGCTTTTTGCGAACCTGCTCTAATCCGGGGTTAAGTCATCCGTTTCATAAATCCGCTAACGACTTTCCGAGTACCGCTCCCCGACGGTCACGGTTCGTACGTGAGTGTACTAAGCGAGCGCCAGGTTGAGGTTTTCGATCGCCTCGTCGATTTCCGCCGTGCTTTTGTAACCCACGGTCACGCAATCGACCCCCGCCTTGTTGAAGGCGAACTTCATCGCCGCCTGCCGGTCCTCGCGATTCGTAAACGTGCCCTCGCCCGCCAGCTTCATGCTGATTACGCCCAAGCCCCGTGCGTGGACCTCTTTCACATGCGAAACCACTTCGTCCCGGCTCGGCGACGCGCCGGCGTTGAAGTCCTCCGCATCCATTCTCACGCCGGTGTGGTTCATGCGGATCATGGCGATTTCGAGCCACTTGTTGCCGGGCATCTGCCGCAGCGCCGGCAAACCGTGTACGGAAGCCCCGTGCGTCAACACGATCTTCTTCGACTGCGCCTCCAGGATTCCGTCCTGCCAGCGCACGGTGTCGGCCGGCCAGGAAGCCACGTGCTGCCAGTGCATCAGCATGACGTCGAAATACTCGGTGTTCGCCAGCCTGCGCAGTTCGTCGATCTTCTCCTGCGGATTCACGCCGTCGCGCGTGGTCACTTTCGTCATCAGGCGGTAAGAATCGCGCGGAATGCCTTTGAGGGCCACACCCAGCATCTGGTGCATCTGGCCGTATGTTTCGGACGTCTCGAAGAAACGAATTCCCCGGTCGTAAGCGTGGCGCACCAGTTCCGTGAAAGCATCCTGTCCCAGGCTGCGCTGCACCTGGCCGCTGTTGGTTCCGGTGCCGAAGGCCAGCCGTGTAACCTTCACGCCGGACTTTCCGAGCGTCACCCAATCCGTGGCGGTCCCGCGCGCGGCCTGAACGGGGCGTAAGCCGGTCGTGCCCGCCAGTACACCGGCGGCGAGTCCGGTCCTTAGAAATCTGCGTCTGGAACAGTGAGCCATCCGTGCTTCTCCTTTTGGCCAAATGCTATCACGAACGTCGCCGGACAAATGTCAATTTCCGCCAGGCTTTTCCATATGATCGACCACGATGACGCCGACCGGCGCTTTGGTCGATTCCAGCCTCAATCCGAGTTGCTCGCCGAGCGCGGTATAAAGCGAAGGGCCGTCCGCTTTGGCATCCCCCGGCGGCGCATTGTCGGGAGTCCATTTGAGGCTGACGTCGAACGCCCCCGTCAGATGCGTCATGTCGACGACCGGGTGACCCGTCCTGCCCGCCAGTGCCTCCGCCAGACCCGCCATGTCGATGTTGTGCAGTTCCAGTCTCCCGTTGAAGATCCCGCCCTTCACGGCTCCTCCGGTCCACTGTTCGCCCGTATCGCCTCTGGTTTGAGCTTCGGGCCGCCCTTCGCGACCGTCAGCCCCAACACCCGCAACTCCCTGGCCTCGCGACGGACGACAAGATGGAACCGCTCCGCCAGCAGAGCCTGCAGCATCGCGGGAATCTGGTCCCCGGACGAACCGGAAGGCAGTGTCGCAGCCACATCGTACCGATCCGATTCCAGCCAGCCGGGCCCGCCCGCGATTTCCCAATCCGCCGCCTTGTAAGCGATCTGGATCAGAATCTTCGGGCTCATATTGTTGTAGACGACGCGCCCGGAATCGACCTGCATCGGCGCTACGGGGCCGCGGGATTCGGGAGACGGCTTGACCGATGCCACATCGAATGCCGGCCCGGCGCTGGCGCGGGCCGGCTGTTGGGCCAATCCGCCGATTGCTACGAGGAGCGACAGCGCCGCTGGCTGAACCAATGCCCAGGTAAGGGTCCGCAAAACCACGAGACTATTCTCACACAATTTCGTGACGTGCGAGAAGGGCGAGAAAGGCGAGAAGGGCGAGAAGGGCGAGAAGGGCGAGAAGTGCGTGTATCGTGAAGTGCGAGCCTGGGTATGTCGTGAAGTGCGGGCCTGCGTATATAAGTGCGGGCCTGCGTATATTGCGGGCCTGCGTATATAATGATTTGCGGCCGGAAGCCCGGTGCGGATTCCCGAGTCACGGCACGTTGGCCGCGCCGCCGGCAAGACTGGAGAGTTTGATAAGCATGAAACGTTCGGCGTTTGTACTGACATCTGCCGTCGCAGCCATCATGGCGACGGCGCTGACCGCAAGCGCGGCCGACCCGCCCGCATGGGCATACGGATTTACCACCGGCCTCTCCGCGGCAGCCCCGGCCGGCGGCGGTGGGGGAGGCGGACGCGGCGGGTCCGGCGGCGGCGCGGGTCGGGGCGCGGGTCGCGGACCTCAGACGCCCGACACCAGCATGCTGCACCTCGACGGCAGCACGCTCGAATTCACGCGCGCGCAGGTGAGCGACGGTTTCGCTCCGGCCGACTGGTTTCCGGGCGACCATCCCGCCATGCCGGAAATCGTCGCGAAGGGCCGGCGGCCGGACATCCGCGCCTGCGCTCTCTGCCACTATCCGAACGGACAGGGGCGCGCCGAGAACGCCGGCGTCAACGGCTTCCCCGCCGACTACTTCCTCCAGCAACTGAAGGACTTCGCCGCCGGAAACCGCAAGAGCGCCGATACCAGAAAACAGAACACCGGCGCCATGGCGTCCATCGCCAAAGCCATGACGGAGGAAGAAATGAAGGCGGCCGCCGACTACTACGCGGCGATTCCGTTTAAACAATGGATCAAGGTCCAGGAATCCGCCACCGCGCCGAAAACCCGCATCAACGTCGGCCTGTTCCTGGCGCTCGACGGCAACGAGACGGAACCGCTCGGCGACCGCATCATCGAAGTGCCGGTGAGCGCCGAGCAGACCGAGACGTATCGCAATCCTCACTCGCCTTTTATCGCTTATGTGCCGGCCGGCAGCGTGAAGAAGGGCGAAGCGCTGGCCAAATCCGCCAATTGCGCCATCTGCCACGGCGCCGATCTGAAGGGTATTGGCCCGGTCCCGACCATCGCGGGCCGCTCCCCCAGCTACATGATGCGGCAGATGTACGACATGCAGCAGGGTACCCGAAAAGGCATGTGGACCGGACTGATGAAGCCTGTGGTCGCCAACCTGAGCCAGGAAGATTTGCTGGATCTGGCCGCGTACGTGGCATCGCGGCCTCCCCAGTAGGAAGAACAACTGCCCGCTCCCGTTCATTCGCCTCCGGACTGAACCGCGTACCGGTCCGCTGTCGCGGGTGAACCGTCGCCCGCGCTCAACTCCCAGCTGAAGCGGAACGAGGTTCCCGACTCGCCGCTCACCGCGAGCTCGGCCCGGAGCTGGCCGATCAGCGTCAGGACCACCTGCAGACCCAGCGAATGTCCGTCATCCCACCGAACGTTCGCGGGAAAACCGATGCCGTTATCGGCCACGGTGAGTTCCGCGTGGCCCGCGTCGGGCTTCCGGAGGCAAATCCGGATCACGCCGGCGCGCCCGTCGGTGAACGCGTGCTTCAGCGAGTTTGAGATCAGTTCGTTGAGGATCAGCCCGCAGGGAATTGCCTGGTGCATGGCGAGATAGACGGGATCGATGCCGAGTTCGAGCCGGACCCTCGACGGCGCCACGCAATAAGCCGAAAACAAACGGGCCGAGAGGAGTTCCACATAATGGCCGAGGTTGAGATCGGCCAGCGTGTCGGACTGGTAGATCTGCTCGTGAATCAGCGACATGGCCAGTACTCTTGAGTGGGCGTCCTTTAACGGGTGTGAAACGACGCCGCCTCCCGAGCAATCGATCTGCATCGAAAGCAGGCTGCAAATCACCTGCAGATTGTTCTTCACGCGGTGGTGAACTTCCTTCAGCAGCATGGTGGCGTCGGACAGGGATTTGCGAAGCGCGACCGTTCTTTCCTCCACCCGGCGCTCCAGTTCTTCGCTGAACCGTTTTTGAACGTCGACATTCGTGGCGGTGCCGACCCATTTCACGATGGTTCCGCCATCGTCCCGCTGTGGCACCGCGCGCGCCAGATACCAGCGATAGGCGCCAGCCTCCCGATCCCACAACCGCGCCTGATTTTCGTAGGTCTTGCCGGAAGTCATGGCGGCGAGCCAGCATGCCTGGGAGGGCAGCAGGTCGTCGGGATGAAGAGCCTGTGCCCAGGCCGCGTCGCCGCGCGTATCCTCCGGCGAACCGGTAAACTCGTACCAGCGGCGGTTGAAGTAGTCGACATAGCCGTCGGGGCGCGCAGTCCAGACGATCTGCGGCATGGCGTCGGCCAGTTCCCTTAAATGCCTCTCGCTTTCGCGCACCAGTTCCTCGGATCTTTTCTGGTCGCGGAGCGCCTGCTCGGAGACCCGGAGCCGTTCCTGCGCCAGTTCTTTGGCGACCAGGTTTGTCCACAGCCGGATGGCGCCCTCGGCAATCCGCGGCATATCCAGCAAAGAGTTCTCCGACTTCACGATGTAGTCCAGCGCCCCGGCCCGCATCGCCTTTACGGCGATCTGCTCGTTGCCGAGACCTGTCATGATCAGCAGGGGGAAAGCCGGTCTGTCGTTCAGCAGATCGAGGCCTTCGCCGTCGGGCAGACGCCAGTCGGCGATCACGAGGTCGAAATCCCCGCTTTCCATTTCCCGCACGCCTTCCGCGACGGTTGACGCGACGGTCAAAACGAACGAGGCCGGGTGGCCCTCGAAGGATCGCTGAACGATCCGGGCGTGTTCCTCGTCGTCCTCCACAAGGAGAACCCGCCGTAACTGCGGCGCTTGTCCAGAGCCCATCACATTAACTCCGCCCCCGGAGTTCCGGCGGCGAATGCCGCATCCGGGGAAATCCGATTCAAAGTCAGCCAGTAAAGGCGGAGGGTGCGCACCATTTCCGCAAAATCGCCGAATATCACCGGCTTCACGAGATAGCTGTTGGCATGGTTGCCGTAAGCGGATGCGATATCCCGTTCGGCGTCCGATGTCGTCAGAATCACGACCGGAATGCCACGCAATTCGAGCGACTCTTTCACGATCCGCAAGACTTCGCAGCCGTCGAGCCGGGGCAGTCGCAGATCGAGCAGAATCACCTGGGGCCGCGGGCTCGTCGCCGGGTCCGTCCAGGGCTCGCGGCGAAACAGGTAATCGAGCGCCGCTTCGCCGTCGGGAAAGCGGAGGAGGTTGCCTTTCATGCCACTGGCGGCCAGCGCACGGGAGACAATTTCGGCGTGGTCGTCGTCGTCTTCGACCAGAAGTATCTGTACTGCGTCCTCAGGTGTCATTTGCTCTCTCCACGGCTGTTCTCTCGACGGCGTTTTCGTCCCACGGGCGCCATCTTCATACTACGGACGTCGCCATCTTCATACTACGGACGTCGCCATCCGCGGCACCTGCTTTTCCGGCTGGACGGCCTGAGTTGCCTGGCCGTCGTTCAGCGTAAACCAGAACGTGGAGCCGCTGCCTTTCCCCTTCGACTCCACCCAGATTCGCCCGCCGTGCATCTCGATAATTCTCCTGACGATGGCCAGTCCCGCGCCACTGCCCTCCGATTTTGCGTCCAGTTTGTCGAAAAGGCCAAAGATCTTTTCGTGATACTTCGGCTCGACGCCGCAACCGTTGTCTTTCACAAAGAAACGCGTCCGGCCTCCCGCC
>Ga0302319_10023896_pt1 | contig 10899 bp, 8 predicted proteins | sample Bog_T0_2_FD_203319 | JGI IMG/M metagenome (GOLD analysis project Ga0302319, IMG submission 203319) | Peat permafrost microbial communities from Stordalen Mire near Abisko, Sweden - Bog_T0_2 | ecosystem: Environmental > Terrestrial > Soil > Wetlands > Peat | place: Sweden: Abisko, Stordalen Mire... | reverse complement strand
CGTGAGCAAGTTGGAGCTTTTCATGAGCATGATGCTGCACTCTTCCAGCGATGGGCAAGTCTATCCGATGTCAGCCGCGTGTAAAAGTTTCGTAAAAGAGGCTGTGGCTTATGCCCAAAGCCGCGGAACGAATGGGAAATCTGTTGAGCCGGGATTTCCCCGCCGGCTTCGCACCATAAGACGCATCATCCCGCCGATTTTGTCTAAGAGGAACACTAAAAAGAAAATCATTTTTCGGCGCCGCCCGGGTATCAGCCGGTGATATCACGATGGCATACTTGTCCACCGCGAACTTCGCATCCGCCTGGTAGCAGACATATCGCAATGCGGCAAAGAAGGGGAGATTCGCAGTATCCAGTGTCACCAAGTTCCCCCTGGGATCATCTCTCGACTGAGCCACAAAATTGACCGTCACCGCGCCAGCCGATAAATCTGCCGCCCGCTTTTTCAGTAGATCCAATGCAACGTTGAGCGTTGCCTTTTGGATTTTGATCTCCGGAAAGACAAGCTTCGACAACCGCGAATCCACGCTGGCACCCGGCAGCACTGTGCCATTCTCGATCGGCGCCGCGTCACCGTGCGCCGTGATTACAATGGCATCGGGATCGGCGACAAAATCAACTCCGGCCTGGGCGCAGATGTAACGAAGCGCTTCCCTAAATGGTATATCGGCAAGCTGGATAGTCACCGGGTTGGGTTTGGCGTCCACCGGTAGATGCACCACGAAATTCACGTCCAGTGCCCCTGCCGACATGTTGCGCACATCCTGTTTAAGTAAGTCCAGCGCAACACCGAGGGGAGACTGATCCAGAGCGATCCGCGGAATGCCAAGATACGTTATCGCCCCATTGGCAGCGCGCATATCCCCATCATTCGGCTCCGCTTTCGCACGGTCAGTGATGGCAATGGCGCAGGTTTCGACCGTGAAGTCCGTCCCCGCCTGCTGGCACGCATATCGTAGCGCTACAAGAAATGGAATATTCCGGACATCCAGCGAAACCTTCCGGTTTTTGGCCACCGAGGGGGGCAGGAGCATGACCACGTTCACTCGCACCGCATCACCGGAACTCAATTCCGCTTGCTACCGTAGATACTCCACAGCGCTGTCAAAAGTGGCATTCGTGAAAGTGACCTTCGGGATGATGAGCGATTGAAACCGTTGATTGAATGCCACCCTGCTGGCTTTGCTTCTTGCGTAAGCAAGGAACGCTGCTTCTTGAGCCGCATCGTCTTTGAATATTTTCGCGCTGGACTCCTTGATGAAATAGTATGGCACATATCGATCAGATAACTCCCCCATCGGAAGAACAGGCGCAGGCCCCTCCATGTCGTAGAGTCGATGAAGCAGCGGCCAACTGTAGGATGCCGTGCCGGTCAGAAATGGGGGATCGCTTTGAGCGCCCGCGCGAAAATCGAGAAGAAGCAACGACACTCCACCGATAAATGCCACGACTGCCATCGGAATATTGCCGGATTTCATGGTGTTGATTTTGTATCGGGCAGGTCAACGCGATGTCAGCGGTGTGTAAAAGTTCTGTAAAAGGAGGCATATCTCTCGGGGAGTCATGGAAGGAATGGGGCCTTTCATCGAGTGAAAGTCGCTCGCTGGCAGTTCCCACCACCCAGGTGATTTGGCTCAAAAACCTCCATTCGAACTTCCGCTACGGCGCTGATTTGGTAGCTGAATGGGATTCCAACGGTGGCTGTGGCCGTTCCTGAAAGCACGACCGGGGCGCCATGGAGGGTAATGGAAAGAGTCAGCAGCAGCAGACCAAGGACAACTGACAGCCTGAACGGGACCGCTACCCTGACGCGGGGTCGAACTCTCCCTGACAGTCCCTGCGTGTCTGACCAATTTCCAGTTTCATTTTGCCTCGAATCAGCCCCCCTTTCGTGCGCCTCCAATGAATTCATGGCAATTTTCGATCGCGTGTGCGTCTTATCATCCCTGGTACTCGGAAGCACGCAATCGTATCCGGTTGGAGACTACTGCCAGGGGCACCCCCGGCTTTGGCTACCTGTGCGGATCTCGCTCAAACAAGCTCCCTCCCGCGTGGCTCGTACCAATGCATTAGTGAGGAAGTAGCGCGCCCTCGACGAGAAAAAGTCTCTGCACTTTCGAGCCGATTCCGCATTGCTGGAATTGGCGTTATTGTGAAGCATCGCAAGATGATTTTCCTAAAATCTTAGAAGCCTAACATGCACCCACTCTTCCGCTCACGCGGTTTCAAGCTTCTCGTCGCAACCGGCTGCCTGGCGGGGATGGGTGCGCAGTTCGTTCGGCCGGAGCTGACCAATCCGCCGGTCACGGCCAATTTTCAGCCGCCGGCGCGTGTGAAGGAGATTCTCCAGAACTCGTGTTACAACTGCCACTCGAATGAGACGCGGCTGGCATGGTTCGACCAGGTGGTGCCGGCGATCTGGCTGGTGGCGGATCATGTCGAGAAAGGGCGGAGGCATTTGAATTTTTCCCACCTTGGCGGCGCGCCCATCGCGGAGCAAAAGGCCGTCATGTTCGAATGCGTGAGCCAGATCAAGCTCGGGGCGATGCCGTTGAAGAGTTACCTGCTCGGCCATCCGGGGGCGAAGGTGACACCGGGTGAATTGCTCGAGCTTGCGCAGTACCTGGATACTCTGAAGCCCCACGTGGCAGTGGATGCCGACGCCACGGCGGCGAGGGATGCGGAGCTTGCAAAATGGGCCAGGACCGGGCTCGCGAAGAACGTGCAGCCCGCGCCGAACGGGATCGAGTACCCAGCGGACTACCGGAACTGGAAGGCGATCAGCAGCACCGACCGGGCGGATAACGGAACGATGCGGGAAATCCTCGGCAACGACGTGGCGGTGCGGGCGATCCAGGCGGGCGAGATCAATCCGTGGCCGGATGGGACGATCTTTGCCAAGGTGGCGTGGATCCAGGAGGCTGAGGCCGACGGGTCGATCCGGGCAGGGAAATTCAAGCAGGTCGAATTCATGATCAAGGACAGCGCGAAGTACGCGGCGACAAAGGGCTGGGGATGGGCGCGCTGGCTGGGGACCGATTTGCATCCATTCGGCACGAGCGCCTCATTTACATCAAGCTGCGTCAGTTGCCACCTGCCGCTGAGGGCGAATGATTATGTCTTCACGCTGCCGTTGAAGGATCAACCGGGCGAGTAACTATGCGCGCCATGAAGACAACCAACCTTCTTCTCGCCGCCCTCACGCTTTGGCTGCCGGCCTGCGGCCGCCACACGCAGCCTGCAGATATCATTAACAGCACCGCCGCGCTCCCGCCGGCGTTGCCCCACGATCCGCTGCAATGGGTCGTCATCACCTCTGGCGCCGACCCGCGCCGCGCGACGATGGGCACACTCTTCGGCAACGGCCTCGCAGTGGAGCACGCCCGCGGTGGCGGCCGGGGCGATTACCCGCCGGGGTCGATCCTGGCGCTGGTAACGTGGCGGCAGCGGGATGACCCACACTGGTACGGCGCGCGGATCCCCGGCGCAGTGGAGTCGGTCGAGTTCGTCAGCTTCGACACAGGGCTCGGGAAACCGCCCTCTTACGCCTGGTACTCCGGGGACCCGCCGCGAAAGGCCTTCGCCGCGCCGGCGGACAGGATCAGCGAAATCCTGAGCTACAAGGCTTCGGTCATGCCGTAGAGTATTGGAGATTGATTCCCGTCCGATTCCATCAAGGGCTCGAGTTGCCGGGGCAGGGCCTTTGGCTCGATCCCTGGGAGAGCAAGCCCTTCGCCTTTGTCTCGCACGCCCATAGCGACCACATCGGCAACCACGCCGAGACGATCCTCTCCGCGCCCACCGCCAAGCTGATGCGCGCGCGGCTCGCCGGCCAGCGGCTCGAACACGTGCTCGAATTCGGCGTGACAACCGAAGTCCGCGGCCTGCCGGTGACGCTCATTCCCGCCGGCCACATCTTCGGCTCCGCCCAATTCCACCTCGAGACCGAGGCGGAAAGCCTCCTTTACACCGGCGACTTCAAGCTGCGCCCCGGCCTCTCCGCCGAGGCCGCCGAATGGCGCCCCGCCGACACCCTGATCATGGAAACCACTTTCGGCCTGCCCAAATACCGGTTTCCGCCGACCGTCGAAGTTCTGTCCGATATCAAGCGATTCTGCAGCGAAGCCCTCGAGGAGGATCAAACGCCCATCCTCCTGGGATATTCATTGGGAAAGGCACAGGAGATCCTGTGCGTGCTCTCCCAGGCGGGGATGCAGCCGATGCTGCATGGGTCGGTATTCCGGATGACTGAAATCTACCGGGAACTGCAACCAGGCTTCCCCTGCGAGTACGAGCGGTACGACGCAAAAGCGGTTGCGGGGAAAGTATTGATCTGCCCGCCCAGCGCAAACCGGACGCCAATGGTGATGCGGATCAAGAACAGGCGGACAGCGGTGCTGACGGGGTGGGCAATGGAGCCGGGGGCGCATTACCGGTACGGCTGCGACGCAGCATTCCCGCTCTCCGATCATGCGGATTATGCGGACCTGGTGCGGTATGTCGAATTGGTGAAGCCCAAGCGGGTGCTGACGCTGCACGGGTTTGCATCGGAATTCGCGGCGGACCTGCGGCGGCGCGGGATCGAGGCGTGGGCGCTGACGGGGGAGAACCAACTGGAACTGCAACTGGGGCACGCGCCGCGGGTGGTGAACCATGCGGCGGCGAGTGCGGCGAGTGGGGCGAGCGGGGCGGTGGCGCTGGAGCCCGGCAGCTTTGCGGCGTTCGCGGCGCTGGGAGAGGCGATTGCGGCAAGCACGGGGAAGCTGAAGAAGATCGAATTGCTGGGCAGCTATTTCTCGGAGCTGGCGAAGCTGGATGACGGGATGCTGGCGGCAGCGGCGCTGTTCCTAACGGGGCGCGTGTTCCCGCAGGGAGATGGGCGCGTCTTGAATGTGGGATGGGCAGTGATCAAGCGAGCGCTGCTTGGGGCGAGCGGAGCGACGGAGGAGCAATTGCGCGAGGTATCGCATCACTATGCGGACGCGGGAAAGACCGCGCAGGAGATCCTGGAGGGGCGGACGGAGCCGGAGGCAGGTTTTGGGCTGCTGGAGGCGCGGAAGTTCCTTGACCGGGTGGAGGCGACGCGGGGGCCACTTGCCAAGAAGGAAGTGCTGGAAGAGCGGCTACGGCGGCTGCCGGCGCTGGAGGCCAAGCACCTGGTGAATATCCTGACGGGGGAGTTGCGGATCGGACTGAAGGAGGGGCTGGTGGAGGAGGCGATAGCGGTGGCGTTCGGGGCGCGGCTGGAGCAGGTGAAGGAGGCCAACATGTTGCTGGGGGATATCGGCGAGGTCGCGGTCCGCGCTGCGCACGGAACGCTGGCGGGAGTTGAGCCGCGGCTGTTCACGCCGATCAAGGTAATGCTGGCGAGCCCGGAGGCTACGGCGGAGGCGATCTGGGAGCGGTTGCAGGAGGGAAGGGGAGAAGATGGAACTGACCCGGTGGCGTGCGTGGAGGATAAGTTTGACGGGATCCGGGCGCATTTGCACCGCGGGACGGAGCGGGCAGAGATGTACACGCGAGACTTGAAGCGGGTGACCGGCCAGTTTGAGGAGCTGGCGGCGAAGGCGCGGGGGATGAAGGACGAGGTCGTGCTGGATGGGGAGATCGTAGCTTACGAGGAGGGAAGGCGGTTGACGTTCCAAGACCTTCAGAAGCGGCTGGGGCGGAAGAGCAGCGGGGATTTCTTCCTGGGCGGGGAGATCCCGGTGCGGCTAATGGTTTTTGACCTGCTGTGGCTGAACGGGCGTTCGCTGCTGAGGGAGCCGCTGCGGCGTCGGCGCGAGTTGCTGGAAGGGGTGGAGTTGCCGGCGGGGTTCGAGCGGGTGGCGGTGTGGCGGGTGGGATCGGCGAGGGAGATCGATGAGGCGTTCGATGCGTCACGGGGACGGGCGAATGAGGGGCTGATGGTGAAGGATGCCGAAAGCGCCTATACGCCCGGTCGGCGGGGGCTGGCCTGGCTAAAGCTGAAGAAGGAACTGGCGACGCTGGATGTGGTGGTCGTGGGAGCGGAGTATGGGCATGGGAAACGGAGCGGGGTGCTCAGCGATTATACGTTTGCGGTGCGGGGAGAGGGAGGGGAGCTGCTGACGATCGGGAAGGCCTACTCGGGGCTGACGGATGTGGAGATCGCGGAGCTGACGGAGCATTTCCTGGCGAATACGACTTCGCAGCACGGGCGCTACCGGGCGGTGACGCCGGACGTGGTGCTGGAGGTGGCGTTTGACCGGGTGCAATTGAGCGACCGGCATGCGAGCGGGCTGGCGCTGAGGTTCCCGCGGATCAAGGCGATACGGGGGGACAAGGGCGTCGCGGAAATCGATACGGTGGCGACGGCGCGGAAGTTGGTGAGTGGGGAGTGATGATACAGAACCCATCGGTGAAAGTGTTTTGCGAAGTTTTCTGTCGCCCCTGCCGGGGCTCTGCTACTTCGGGCGGGTAACCCCCGGATTAAAATCCGGGGCTATTTTCGGGCAGGGATCGACCGTCCCCCTAACCACCGCTGACCTCCTCCTCCTCGGTCCCTGCGGGACTCAGAGACCTGCCGTTCGAATATTTACCAAATTCCTTAAGTAAACTTCGATGTCACCGCACGCTAAACGGGAGACTTTTCAGGCCTTGGCCCAGACGGCGTCGCGGCCCGAGTGGAGGCAGCGGATGGCGCCTTCACGGCGCATCTGGGCGAGGGTGCGGTTGATGGTGGCCTGGCTGATGCCGGGGCAGGCCCGCTTGACTTCGCCGACCCGGAACTCGACGGGGAGACGGTTGACGGTGTCGATGATCATTTCGCGCTTGGCGCCATGACGGACGGTGATGGCGCCGACACGCTTCTCGAATTCGCGGTAGCAGCCGAGCATGACAACGCCCAAAAAGTATTCCCACCACGGGACGAGGTTGTGGCGGCCCTCATGCCAGTCCTGGGAAGAGGCAAGGAGGGTATCGTAATAGGATCGCTTGGTGCGCTCGACCATTTGCTCAAGGCTGATGAAGCGGCCGACTTCGTAACCGGCCTGGTAGAGGAGGAGGAGGGTGAGGAGGCGGGCGGTGCGGCCATTGCCATCGAGGAAAGGATGGATGCAGAGGAAATCGAGGACGTACGCGGGAATGAGGAGGAGGGGTTCGATGGCTCCGGAGGAACGGGCCTCGAGGAAGCGGGCATGGAGATCCTCCATGGCCTGCGGGGTTTCGAGGGCAGGGAGGGGCTTGAAACGGAGCCGTTTGGAGCCGTCCGGCATAAGCTCGGTGATCTCGTTATCGGCGTGTTTCCATTCCCCGCCGCGTCCGGTGGAGAAACGATAGAGGTCCTCATGCATTTGAAGTACGAGGGCTGTGGTGAAGGGAATGTTGTCTGCCTTGACGTGGATGTTTTGCAGGACGTCGCGGTAACCGGCGATCTCCTGCTCCGGGCGGTTTCGGGGCTTGGTGCGGCGGGCGACGAGATCGGCGATACGGTCGTGGGGAGCGAGAACGCCCTCGATCCGGTTTGAGGATTCGGTGCTCTCGATCTGCGCGGCGTGCTGGAGGGCCTTGAGGACCTGTGGGGATTGCTCGATGTAAAGCTGCTGGCGGCCCTTGAACTCGCCGAGTTGACGGATGGTCTGGAGGAGCCCCTGGGAGAGCGGTTGGCGCTCGATGACGCCGTGCATGAATGAGCGCATGAAGGCGTTAACATGATCATTGTTCGATAAATGATCAAGTTAATGTAAGCATGAATGAGGAGATTCGGCGTGTGCCGCGGAGCGCTTGCGCTTGCGCAATGGCGGCGGGGACGCTACGAAATTGAGCCGTGCAGAGTATTATCGCCCACGCCCCGGGACGTGTTGAACTCCTTGGAAATCATACGGATTACAACCAGGGGGTGGTCCTTTCCGCGGCGATAGATCGTGGAGTGACAGTGCACGGGAGCGCGCGGACGGATGGGCGGGTGGCGCTGACGTCGCTGGCGCTGGAAAAGCGGCTTGAAGTGGAAATCGAAGGGCTGAAGAAGCAGGAGACTGAAAGCTGGGCGAACTACGCGCTGGGGGTGGTGAAGGTGTTCGGGGATCACGGGTATGAGATGGGGGGATTCTCGATGGATATCGTGAGCGATCTGCCGATCGGGGCGGGGCTGTCGAGCTCGGCTGCGTTCGAGGTGGCGACGGCAACTTTCCTGAAGAAAATGTATCACTGGACCCTTGAGCCGCTGCAACTGGCACGGCTGTGCCGGCAGGTGGAAAATGACTTCGTGGGGGTGAATTGCGGGCTGCTGGACCAGGTGTCGTCAGTGTTCGGAAAGAAGAATGCGGCGATCTTCCTGGATTGCCGGGAGGAGACGGTGGAGACGGTGGCATTCCCGGATAACCTTGCGCTATTGATCGCGCACTCAGGCGTGAAGCACGCGTTGGTGGGAGGGGAATACAACGAGCGGCGGGAATGCTGCTTTAGTGCGGCGAAAAAGCTCGGGGTGGGGGCGCTGCGGGAGGTGACGTCGGGGGAACTGGAGGAGGAACGCGGAAAGCTGACCGACCTCGAATACCGGCGGGCAGCGCACGTGGTGGGGGAAATCGAGCGGGTGAACCAGGGGATCGAGTTTCTGAGGACGGCGAACGCGCGGGGATTCGGAGAGCTGATGTTTGCGTCGCATGAGAGCTCGCGGACGAATTTTGAGAATAGCACGCCGGAGCTGGACGCCCTGGTGAGGATCGCGCGGGAGGAGGAGGGGGTGTTCGGATCGCGGCTGACGGGGGGCGGGTTTGGCGGGGCGACGGTGTCGCTGGTGGAATCGGGGGAGGCGCAGCGGATTGCGCGGGCGCTGGAGAAGAAGTACCTGGAGGAGACGGGAATCGTAAGCCAGACGTACCTTTGCGAGATCGATGACGGGGCGAGGTAGGGGCTGAGGGGATACGATTTTCTTTAAATAGTTCGCGCGGATTCGGGGGGAAGTGCGTCTGGTCATTAGAAAGCGCCCTTAATGGATGCCAGCCAACACCAGATTTTGGAAGAGGCCCTGCGGGGGGACGCGGAGGCCTTTGAGATGATCGTCCACGACTATAGCCGACCACTGTTCGCGGTGGCCTACGCGATCCTGAGGGACCGAGGGGAGGCGGAGGATGTGGTGCAGGAGACGCTGGTGAAGGCGTACCGGTCGCGGCGACGGGTACGAGAGGTGGAAAAGTTCCCGGCATGGCTGACAAGTGTGGCGCGGAACCGGGCGCTGGATGTGCTGCGGCGGCGGCGGGGCGTGCCGCTTGATGGGCATGAGCCAGCGGTGGAGGGCGCCGGCGCGGAGGATGAGGAAACACGGGAGCGGCTGGAGGCGACGTTGGCGGGGCTGCCGGAGACGCATCGGATCGCGCTGACATTAAGATACCTGGAGGGGTTGGATCACCGGGCGATCGAGGAGACGATGGGGGTGAGCAATGGGGCGCTGCGGGGGATATTGGGACGGGCGCTGGAGACGATGCGGAAGGCTTTAAAACCGTTAAAAGCGGAGGTGCTGGAATGAAGACGGGTGATATTCATGTGGAGATCGAGGAGTGGATGGCGGGGGCGCTGTGCGGAGGGCTGGACGTGGAGGAGCAGGAGCTTTTTGACCGGCATCTCGCGGAGTGCGAGGCGTGCCGGGCGGTGTACCGGGAGGAACAACTTATGAATACGATGCTCGAAAAGGAGATGGGGGACCTGCGCCCAGAACCGGAGTTTGGCGATGCGATGGTGCGGCGATTCCGCGAGCGGGTAGGCAGGAAGAGGCGCGGGGCGGAATGGCTTGGAGCGCTCGGGCGGCTGGCGTGGGGGCGGCCGGCGCAGGCGCTGTATGCATTGCTTGTGCTGGGGGCGATGGTGAAGACGGGGTCGATGCTGACGGGGGAGGGGGAACCGATGGGGGGAGCGGCGGAGCACCAGGATCAAGTTGCGGCCCTAGCGGAAATGCAGAAGGCGCAGCAGGTTGAATCGGCCCAACCGGCGCCGGCGGTGCCGGAAGCTGCGCCCGCGATGGCTGCGCCTGTGGAGCCTCCGCTCGAAACGAAGGCCGCGCCAGGGGATGCCGACAGTTCATTGGGGATGAGGATGGTCGGTGCGAGCGCTGATAGGTTCGCCACGGCAAGCGCGGGGAGGGCGGAAATGGCCAAGGCTGACAGCGAGGCACCGACGCAACTCAATGCGGCGAAGGCCGACGCAGCGGCATCGTCTCCCGGGGCGCAGGCTTCGGCTACCGAGGCGACGGCGCCTACGCCGGATGACCAGCGGAAGCTGATCCGGGATGCGACGGTACACTATGAGGTGGCGGATTACGCGAAGGCGGTGGATACGGTCACGACCTTGATCGCCGGGGAGCAGGGGTACGTGGCGACGCAGAACTCGGACCGTGGGGCAAATGGGAAGCTGGAGGGGACCATCGAGGTCAAAGTGCTGCCGGACCACCTGGACGCGTTCCTGATGAAGCTGCGGGTGCTGGGGGATTTGAAGAGCCAGCAGATGACGGCACAGGATGTGACGAAGGAGTATTTTGATACGGATGCGCGGATGCGTAATGCGCAGGAAGAGGAGGCGCAATTGCTCGATATCCTGAAGAACAAGACAGGAAAACTGGCGGAGGTGCTTCAGGTGGAGCGGGAATTGGCGCGGGTGCGGCAGAGCATCGAACAGATGCAGGGGACGCTGAAGTATTACAACACGATGGCGGCTTACGCGACGGTGACGATCGGGTTGTCCGAGAAGGACCTGAACGCGCCAGCGCAGTACCTCCTGAAACAGCGGGATGAGTTGTCGATCTACTCGGGGGATGTGGAAGCGACGTTCGCGCGGGCCAAGGGGGTGGCGCAGGAGGCGAAGGCGCAGATCCTGGACTCGGACGTGGAACGGGATTCGAATGGGCAGACAACGGCGACGTTGAGCCTGCTAATCGATCCGGATGCGG
>Ga0302319_10023894_pt1 | contig 10899 bp, 8 predicted proteins | sample Bog_T0_2_FD_203319 | JGI IMG/M metagenome (GOLD analysis project Ga0302319, IMG submission 203319) | Peat permafrost microbial communities from Stordalen Mire near Abisko, Sweden - Bog_T0_2 | ecosystem: Environmental > Terrestrial > Soil > Wetlands > Peat | place: Sweden: Abisko, Stordalen Mire... | reverse complement strand
GGCGAATCCGTCGCCCTGGGTGTCGCTGAGAACCTGCAGGCTGGTCGACTGGACGTTGGCGCCGACAGCACCCGAGACCAGGTTGACGCCGTTGAATGTGGCGCTGTTGGCGAACGTGTCGATCTGGGCCAGCGCGCTGGTGATGCTGCCGTTCATCTGCGCCGCGCTCAGGCCCTGCTGCTGGCCCTGCGTGATGGTCTGCTTCAGGGTGTTCAGCGTGGACGATATGCTGCTGGTGGCCGTGCCAACCACCTGTGCTCCAAATGACAGGCCGTCCTGCACCGCCGTCAGGCCCGCGATGTTTGCGTCCATCGCCTGGCTGATTGCGTACACCGCAGGGTTGTCAGCCGCCGAGGAAACCTTCAGGCCCGTCGAGACCTCATTCTGGGTCTGGCTCAGCGCGGTGTTCGTGGCCTGCAGTGACTGCAGGGCGGCCATGGCGCTGTTGTTCGTGTTGATCGAAAACATGCTTACGCACTCCGGTTTCAGAGGCCGTGCGGCGTTTGTCCTGGCTGTCCGGACGCGTTGGCCGTTGGCACCCGCATCCGGCCCATCGATGAGCCGCACTGGAAGCTGACAAGCTTTTTGCCCAGCGACCGGAGGCTAGGCCGGGAAGGTTAACCAGGTGTTAGCCCCGGCGGCTAAATTTTCGGCCCATGCCGGTTGCCCGTCGGCCCGAGCGCCGGCATGCCCATGCATTCCGGGCTGCACCCATGCCTTGGCCGCCAGTGCCGCGTGTCACCCGGCGCCGAGGCGGTCCAGGAGGTCGGCCGCCGAAACATCGATGCCCGTCCCCACGCTGACAAGCACAACCGCCGAGATGATGAGGTCACCGCCCGTTGAGGCGCCGCCAGCCACCTTGCGCCCGCTCACGGCGAAGCGGCTGCCGAAGCGCCGCTTGAGCTCGTCGGCGGCGGCTTCGACGGCCGCGTGGTCGGCCCCGCGCAGGCTCAGCCTGACCCCGGTGGAGCTGGTGTCTGGCATCAAAACCTCCTGGCGGCCTCGGAGAACGCAGAGTGGGCCGATCGGATGGCCGCTGCCAGCCTGGAATTGCGTGGACGGAAGTGGATCACGGGGATTGTCCGGATGCATCGCGGCCATGCGGAGGCGGGGAGGGGACGGTTCCGGATGGCACTCCCGCCCTGCCAGGTGGCCGCGCCGGGTCGCCATCCGTCTGGCAGCCGCGTTCAGGAACCCGTGCGCGCCCGCGCCGAAGGCACACGAAGGCCATGATGCCGGGGACGCCAGTGGCGTCCTGCCGCATGGTCACTAGGCAAGGCGCACGCTCCGGATAAACTGCCGGCGAAACCGGAAAGTGCCAGCCATGGGTGACAGGAAGCCGCTTGACATCAATCAGGCCAGGAGAATTGTGGGCACCGACCGCCTGCTGCTGATCGGCCTGATCAGCCTGCTGATCGACAAGGGGACTATTGGCGGTGATGACCTGAAATCGCTTGCGTCCCACATCGACAGCGCCGCGGAGCCACTGCTGCGTTCCGGTGACCCCATTTTGCAGGTGCAGACCGATGAGGCCAGGCGTGAGGCCCTGCATGTCCTGGCTGCGTTCAAAGTCTGAACCAGCCGCCAGCAGCCATCAGTGCGGCAGCATCGCCGCGAACCGGACAGGATCGGCTGTGAAGCTGTTGTGGCCGCGGGCACGCCCGCGGCCGGTCAGGGGCCCGAACAGCTCCGCATAGCTGGCACCGGCATGGCATGCGAGGTCCCAGAAGAACGGGTCAGGAAAGTCTCCAGGCGACAGCACCAGGCAGCGCGTGCCAGCCCCGGAGAAAAGCATGTTTGCCAGCGCCGCGCCCTTCACGCCGGCCACGCTGGCGGCGCCGCGGAACAGCCGCGCCTGCCCGGCAAGATCCAGGTCCAGCGGGTCCACCACCTCGTAGCCGCGGGCCACGGCCAGCGCCGCCAGTTCCGCCTCGTTCTCCAGCCGCCTGTGGCCCTGTCCGCCGCGCGTGACAAACAGGCGCCGCACGGGCTGCGCCGCGCCATCCGCCCGGCGCAGGATCCGTGCGCGCAGGGTGGATAGCCCGTCAGGGTGCTTGAACAGCGGCGGAACGTGCAGCGGGCTGACGTAGAGCAGTTCATCGCACAGCCAGACTTCGCCGTCGGGATGCTCCAGCGCCTCCGCGCCGGGCGCCAGGCAGGAAAAGGTGTCGGCCACCACCCTGCGCATCTTCGGGCTCTCCTGCCGGCCAACCATGGCTTGCCACGGACCCGGGAGCCGCAGCGTGGCGAGCGCCAGCATGGCGGCGCTGTCGATCAGCCAGTGGCCATAATTTCTCCACCACGGCCGCTTGAGCAGCAGCACAGGCCCGCTGATACGGCGGCATGGCGGATTGGACAGCCGCAGGCCACCAGCGCCGTCACCCACAAACCCATCCGGGACATCGCCGTGCGCGACAAATTCGGCAACGCTTTCGCGCACGACGCAGCCGTCACGGGTCACCACGCTGCCCTGGCCGGCCACAAAAGCGCCTTTCAGCACGGCACAGCACACAGGGCCAAACGGCTGTGAGGCCGCGTCCACGTTGTAGATGCCGCGCACGGCAGGAAGCTGGTCGCGGTCAAGATCGGCGGCATCGATGGCCAGCGGGGCAGGGCGCCGGTAAAAGCCGCCCGGCGCCAGCTCGAAAACCGCCGCAACCCCGGCCGGAAGCCATCGGCCGCTGATGATCTCCTGAAGCGGGCGCACCCCGGCGATGTCACACTTCACACAGCGCGCCTCCGGACCGGTGGCGCAGGCGGCTGCGGGTGGCGTGGCAGCACGCCATGACGCAGTTCAGGCGGCGAACCAATCCAATCAGGGGGCTGGCGCCGCTTCGGCGCTGGGGCCGCGCCCACGCTCGAACGCATCGCTGTCAAGCGACCTGCCCATGGCAGCAAGCTCCTTGCGGCGCTCAGGCTCCACCTCGGGATGCCAGAACCCGCGTCCGCTCTGCTGCTTCCAGCCCACGCGGATGAGCGAGCCGATGGCGAATGCCATCAGTGCGTGGCCCGATCGGCATTCGGCCGGCAAGGTGACCTGGACGCCCAGCCGGCGGCTTTCATTGGCCATGGAATCGATCAGGTAGCAGCTCACCGCCGGCTGCTCGTAGACATGAAGGTCGATCTGAAACCCGTTCTCGCGGTGTGTTGCGGTTGCCATTGCGCCCCTCGCCCGTTTCCCCGCTTCAAAGCGTCCGGCACGGCATTGCACAGGTCAAGCCGCTGTTGCCTCCGCCCCGCCGTCCCGCGCCTGCCCGGGCAAGTCAGGCGCGCCCCCCAGGCAGCGACCGCAGGTTCGGCCAGGCGGCAGCCCCGCCCGGGGACGGTTCAGGCGACTCCACGCCATCCGGATCACGATCCGAATCCCCGCTGGCGCCGCCAGCCACCCGGCCTGAGCCAACCGGGACCACGTCGATGGTTTCCCGCAACTGGAGAATGATGGCCGAAGCATCCGCCGGAAGCTCTGCCCGCGTCAGAATCCGCTGGTCGAGAACGCGGCCGGCGCGCGTCGCCACCGTGAGATCCAGACCGCCATCCGCTGTCACCAGCACGTGGCAGACGGCATCCCCGCCTTCCGCTTCCATCACGGCCATCTCCACGAAGTCCCGGATCTCCCCCAGGCCGACCGGCGCTCCGGCATCCCCGCCGTCATCGCCGTCAGGTCCGTCCAGAAACGTGTCGATCTCCGATGCGACCTCGGATGGCGGCACCGGGTCGAGGAGGGCAAGGCCAGGAACCGCTTCGGCTCTTGCCTCCGCCCATTTCCAGTATGCGGACATCATGTCGCTGAGCTTCCTCTCGTCCGCGGCGTCATCGGGCTGGCCATCCTTGGCTGGACAGGCGTGAACGGCGACGCCGACCAGAGCCGGAAATCCCGTTTCCGCAAGCTCGCCGGCGGTGGCCGGCGGAAGATCATCCGGCTCCCGGCCAGCCATAAGGTCGCGCAGGACGCGCCGGAGCGAACAGGGGTGCAGGGACAGCACGGCCTTCACGGTCCTCCAGGCAGGGAGGAAGCGGGCACCGTCGGGGAACGCGCCAGAACCGCACAGCCCATCCGCGACAATGGCTGCGTCGGGAACCCCGCCGTCACCCATGGCCGCCACGATGACCGTCATCGCGGCCCAGCCGCCATCGCCGGCATCATCCGCTTCCGCGATGTCGGTCAGGGCGCCGGTGAATTCCTCAACCACGTCACCGCTTTGCCGTCCGGCGACCTTGCGGACCGCCATGTCGATGACGCCGCTGCGGCCCGATGAGATCAGATCCTCGGCGAGTTCGTCGAATGTGCCGGTATCGCCATCCAGGAAGGCGCGCACCAGCCGGTCCGCCGGGGAACCGGCCCCAGCGCCGTTCCTTCTGGCCCGCGGGGGACGCCGGGTTGGCAGGTCCAGGCCAAGCTCCCGGGCGGCCGCCTCGCCGTGGAGCAGGCGGGACGGGTCCCTGAACGCCGAGCGCGCCTCGGCGGTGTTGGGACGGCCACCGAGCCACGCGAAGTATGCGTCACGGTCGATGATCTGCAGGGAAAGCTCGACGCCGCCGCGCAACAGCTCCTGCGCGGCGGCGCGGTTCATCCGCGTCTGGAGGTCGAGGTCCAGGTTGGGCTCGTCCGGCTTGACCGCGGCGAGCGTTGCGGCATCCAGGAAATGGGTCAGATGGACAGACGAGAATTTGGAGGCCAGTTTGCGGGCATTCGCCACGGCCAGGCTGATAACATCACGCTTGCGGGCTTCGCTGAGCATCGGCCGCCTCCAGGCTGGTGTACGGGACGGCATTCCTACGCAAATGGCGGCCGCGGATCAAGTTTGCGGCTGCCTGCACGTTCGTCACGCGGCGGCACAGCGCAGGCCGGCTGATTCCGCCTGTGCCCGCGGCGCCGCACACGGACTGCCGCCGATGTCAGGCCCCGGAAACGAAATATTAACAATATCACAGTATACCGGATGCCATGCTCACATACCCATGGCCATCCAGATTCCTTACTTTGTCTTGTCAACATATTGGTTGACGATTCCTGCAGTCTTGTGTATGCAGCGCATGCTGCCAATGAGAAAAAGCGGTGTCCCCATGCCTGTCCCCAACCAGCCCGGTGCCCTGAACGCCAGTCCCCGGGATGTGCGCCGGCTCTGGCCGTCAGGGAACGGCTCCCGTGCGCTGCCCGGGACCCGTTTTTCAAACACTGCAGTGTCACTGTTCCTGCTGGACATGCTGCTGACGCTGGCGGCCTGGATCCCAGTGGCCGCCAGTCTGGACCCGGGCGCCGGGGCGCCGGGTCGGCCGGGCTTCGCGGTTGCCGTGGCCGCGACATTCGGATTCTGGCTAATGTTCCTCTATGCGCTCGGGCTGTACCGGCGCGACGCCATGATGGGGCTCCGGCGGTCGATGGCGCGCACGCCGCTGGCCGCCGGCCTTGCCGGGCTGGCGGCATGGGGAACGACCGAGGCGGCATGCCTGACCTTCGGCATCCCCCTTCCGGCTGGCAACGGCTGGGCGGCAACGCTGTTCAGCGCGGCCACCGTCTGCTTCGTGCTTTGCGCCACCACGGCGCGCGTTGGCTTTGCCATGCTGGTCGAGGCGAGGGCCTTCAAAAGGCGGCTGCTGGTCGTGGGAGCCGGGCAGCGGGCGCATGATCTGACCGTCCGCATCAGCGCCGAGAGCAGCAGTTTCCAGGACGAGGTGATCTTCGTGCACCACCCCGCTCTGGGCGAGCGGCTCGACTCCCTGGGCTGCGCGCCTGGACGCACCGTGCTCGATGCTCCCGCGTTCGACATCCTGCGCATCGCCCGCGACAACGACGTGCACCAGATCATCGTCGCGCCCGACGAGCGCCGCGGCATGCCCATGCAGAACCTGCTGGAATGCAAGAAGGCAGGATTCCCGATCGTCCAGTACCTGAGCTTCATCGAGCGCGAGACGAGGCGGATCGACCTCGCCCGTTTCGACCTGAGCTGGGCGCTGTACTCCGACGGGTTCAGGTTCGGCATGATCGACCAGATGGTGAAGCGCGCGTTCGATCTCGCCGCCAGTCTCGCCATCCTTGCCCTTGGATCGCCCTTTCTGGCGGCTGGCGCGCTGGCCGTCCGGTTGGGCGGGCCTGGCCCCGTCCTGTACAGGCAGGAGCGGGTGACCCGCGACGGCAGGCCGTTCAACATCCTCAAGCTGCGCACCATGCGGGTGGATGCCGAGGCGGGCGGGGCTGCCTGGGCGAAGGCGAACGATTCCCGCGTGACCCCGGTGGGGCATATCCTGCGGCGGACCAGGGTGGACGAGCTGCCGCAGCTGTTCAACGTGCTGCGCGGCGACATGTCGATCGTCGGTCCGCGGCCGGAGCGTCCGGTGTTCATCGCCGATCTTGTCCGCGAAATCCCGCTCTACAACGAACGGCACATGATGAAGGCCGGGCTGACCGGGTGGGCGCAGGTGAACTATCCCTACGGGGCGTCGGTGGAGGATGCGCGCAACAAGCTCAGCTACGACCTCTACTACGTGAAAAACTTCTCGGTCATTCTCGACGTGCTGATCCTTGTCCAGACCCTCCGGGTGGTGTTCTGGCCGGCAGGCGCCGCGAAGGCCCACAGCGAGCCCGTTGCGCACGCGGACACCCCCTCACCCATGAAGGCATGACCGCCGCCGCCGGCCGGCCGCGAACCCCGCATGCCTGCCCGCGGACCGGATGCTGGCACCGGGCAGCCGACGGCAGCAGCGGGAGGCTGCCCGGCAGCTGGCGGGTGATGCGCGCACGGCACTGTCCCGTCGTAGCGGGGAGGGCTGGGCCGCCGGAGGGCGGTCAGGGACCCGGCGGAAGCGCCTGATCGCCGGATGCCGCGTCGGCCAGGGCCTGGCGCTTGCCGCCGCTGAAACGGGCACCGCCACCTGCGCCTGTCCATCCCGCCGCCGCCGCGTTGCCCGCGGGAACGGGGTGCCGGATCTGAAGCGGGCATGCGGACGCGCCCGGCTCCGGATCCGGGCACACCACCGCAGAACAGGTGCCAGCGGACACCGTCCTGCTGTTACGTCCGGCATCGGGGGACGCGGGGACATGAGGCGGCCGGCGATCCCGCAAACGGGACCGGGTTGCGGGATCGGTTCAGGGCAGGAAACGGCCACCGCCTCCTGGCGCCGGGCCGGGACGTTCCGCCAACAAAGAAAACGCGGACAGCAGCGGTGCACCGCCCGCTGCCACCCGCCATGTTGAGACCGTGCAGCCAGGCTGCCGGCATGTCCGGAGGGCAGCGCGCCCTCCGGACATGCCGGGTCTCAGGCCGCCTCGCGCCGGTCGGCAGCCTTGATGGCGTCCATCGCCTGATCCACCTGCTGCAGGACGCCGTCGGTCTGCAGGAACGACATTGCCAGAACACTTCCATCCGCCCGCACCAGCCGGGCAGGCACCGTGCCGCCTGCCCCTGGCAGCGAGAGCCCGACGGCCATTCCGGCTTCTCCGCTCCAGCCCGGCTCCAGCCCGATTCCGCCGCGCGAGATGTCGATGATGGCAAGCCTGAGCTGCCCGCCGCCCGGCACACTGAGCACTGCGGTCATGCCCATGCCCGGTATCCGTTCGTAGCGCCGCCTGTTGTTCTCATCGGACCGCGACATGGCCAGCAGGAACTGCCTGACCTCCTGACCCAGGACACGGGCGGTATGCCCGAGCTCGTCGGCGACCGACAGCACACGGCGGCTCGCCTCCCCGGCGTTCTCCGACACTGCGGAAACATCCCGCATGGCCTCGGTCGCCTGGTTGGTCGAGGCCGTCATCGTCTGCACGCCCGCCGCGATGTCCCGTGTGGACGCGGCCTGCTCCTCCACCGCGGCGGCTATGACCGTCGCGACCTCGTCAATCTGGGTGATGACCGAGCAGACATCGCGGACCGCGCCAACCGCCTCGCCGGTGGCGGCACGGATGGCTGCGATCTGGCTGGCAATCTCACCGGTTGCCCGCGCCGTCTGGGCAGCCAGCGCCTTCACCTCGCCTGCCACCACGGCAAATCCGCGGCCGGCATCCCCGGCGCGCGCCGCCTCGATGGCCGCGTTGAGCGCGAGCAGATTGGTCTGTCCGGCGATGTCGCTGATCAGCCGCACCACGGCGCCGACCTGCTCGGCCGCCACGGCCATCCCGGTGACCTTTGCATCCGTGGCCGTCGCGCGTTCGACCGCTTCCCGGGCCGCGGTGGCCGCCCGCGCGGCCTGCTGGCCAATCTCGGCGATGCTGGCCGACATCTGCGCGGTCGCCCCGGCCACGTCGGAGAGCCGCTTTCCCGAGGCGGCCGCCCCCTGCGCCGTCGCCTCGGCCCTGTCGCGCGTGTGCTGGGTGGCGGTGAAAAGCTCCTGCGCTGTGGCGCGCGCCGTTTCCGCCGATCGTTCCAGGCCCTCCATGACCCCTGCGGTGGATGTCCCGAAATCCTGCGTGTGCCGGTCCATCGCCTGCTGGCGGCGGTCCTTCGCCGTCCTCACGCGGTCGGCTTCGCCCTGCAGGTCACGCGCCTTCTGGGCATGGCCGCGGAACACCAGAAGGGCCTGCGCCATGCGCCCAATCTCGTCGCGGCGGTCCAGCGCCGGGATGTCCGGGGAGAGGTCGCCCTCGGCCAGGCGCTGCGTCGCGCGCGTCAGGAGCATTATCGGGCGCGAGATGCCCCGGCCGATCAGGACGGCCAGCGCCAGGCCGATTCCGACCGCCGCGATCGAGGCCACCAGCAGGAGCCGGCGCACCGAGGCGACGCTGCCCAGCATCGAGGCGACCGCCTCGCGCTGGGATTCCGCCGCACGGTCACGCTCTGCCGCGGCGGCGCCAAGCACTGCATCGGCCGCGGCATTGCGCCCGGCGGCAGCGCTCAGAAGCTTGCCGTCGGCGGCAATGACGCTGTCCAGCGCACTGCCATAGGCGGCAAGCGGCTTCTCCAGGGCGGCGACAAAGCGCCTGATGCGGCGGTTGTCCCCGGCCTGGCGCGCGAGGTCCTCCACGGCAGGGGCCACGGTTCTGAGCGCCGCGGCGGCGATGTTCGAATCGGCAGGGCTGCGTGAGGCGAAAAACCTGGCGGCGGCGGCGTCGCTCTCCAGGAAGCTCTCCGCCAGGCGCATGCCGCCACGCGCAAGGTCGGCGTCCGTCCCGGCTTCCAGCGCCTGCACGATGGCGGAGGTGATGGTGCGGATCTCAGCCCCCGATGTCTGCATGAGCCCGATGGCCTCACTGCGCATCCCGACAGCCGCGAATGTGCTGTCCACGCTGCTCCGGTAACGGTCCGCCAGGCCGGTCATGCCCGTTGCGCCGCCCGCTCCCGAGAGTGTCCGGCCAAGCTTGGCCAGGCTGTCCTGGGCCGCCTTCTGGTCAGCCAAGGCGGCCGACAGCGCGTACTGCACCACGTGGGCATGGGCATCGGCGACCTGCAGCGAGACCGCGGTGGATGCCTCCGCCACGGCGCTGTCGGCGCGGACCTTCAGGGCATCGGCGCCGACCGGCACCATGAGCCGGAAGGTTACGCCCGACAGCGCGACGAGCAGTACCAGGACAACGGCAAATCCGCCGGCGATGCGCGTGCGCACCGACGGCACAAGCAGGGCTTTCATCCTGTCGCGGGCCATTGGGATCCTCATTTCATTGGCAAAGGGCAGCCGCGCGGCGGATCAGGCCGCGTTCCGGATTGCCTCAATCCGCTGCTTGCCGAACATCTGCTCGAACTCGGGGGTGGCGGATGCCATGGCTGCGGAGAAGCGGGCGCGGTCAACGCCTGCCACCACCTGCATCCCCGCCTGCCCCAGCGCGGCGACGCCGGAGACCTCCGCCTCCGCGGCATACGCCCGCGACGCGCGCGCGCCGGTTTTCGCCGCCTCCAGGATGACCGTCCTGTCTTCCGCCGACAGGGCATCCTGGGCATCGGATGACATGACGATGACCGCCGGGTCGTACACGTGCCCGCTCAGGGTCAGGAACTTCTGCACCTGGCCGAGCTTCGCCGACTGGATGGTGGCGATCGGGTTTTCCTGCCCGTCAAACGCGCCGGACTGCAGCGCCCCGTAGAGCTGCGGGAACGGTAGGGGGCTGGCGTCGGCGCCGAGCGCCCTGAAGCCGAGCAGCATGGCCGGAGACTGGGGGAGCCTGAGCTTGAGCCCGTTCAGGTCTTCCGGAACGGCTATGGGGCGCTTCGAGTTGGTGATGTGGCGCATCCCGTTCTCGCCCCATGCCAGGGCCACAAGGTCCTTTCCGGACAGGAGCTCCCGGTAAGAATCGCCGACCGGGCCGTCCATGACCGCGCGCGCGTGGGCGAGATCCCTGAAAAGGAAGGGAATGTTGAAGATGCCCGCTTCCGGCAGGACGCTCGGAAGCGGCGCGCCGGTGATGATCGCAAGGTCGATGGAGCCGAGCTGCACGCCTTTCAGCATCTCGACCTCGCCGCCGAGGGCGGCGTCCGGAAACTGCTGGATCTGGATGCGTCCGCCTGTGCGGCCGGCGGCCTCCGCGGCCATCGCCGTGGCGGCTGCCCCAAGCTGGGACCCCGACGGAAGAAGATAGCCTATGCGGAGCTTGAGCGGCTTGGCGGGCTCCGCCGCCCTGGCACGCCCAGAAACGCCGCGGGCCGCGAGCGCGCAGCCGGTGGCAAGAAGAAAGTCCCTGCGTCTGAACATGACGGTCCCCTGTTCCAAGTTGCCGGACGGCGCCGGAACGCGGGCATGTGTTCGCAGATAAGCATTGCCAATGTGTTTACGGTGCCGCCCGGGTTGCGCCGCGGCTGGCGGGCACAAAAGGCCCCCGGATACGGGCCCGGCCCTGGCGCGATGTGACAAGTGCGGGTCTCAACCCGCCAGCGCGTCCAGGCCGGGGAGACCCGGCCCGAAGATGGGGTGGACGGCCCCCGGCATCAGTGTGCCATAGTCTGCGGCGGTTAAACCAAGCAGAAGGACCGTCCGTGATGA
>Ga0302319_10023891_pt1 | contig 10900 bp, 9 predicted proteins | sample Bog_T0_2_FD_203319 | JGI IMG/M metagenome (GOLD analysis project Ga0302319, IMG submission 203319) | Peat permafrost microbial communities from Stordalen Mire near Abisko, Sweden - Bog_T0_2 | ecosystem: Environmental > Terrestrial > Soil > Wetlands > Peat | place: Sweden: Abisko, Stordalen Mire... | reverse complement strand
GCGCGTCCTCGAAGTCGTGCAAGACCGCATGAAGCACGCCTTGCCCGACTTGAGAGTCCCCATCGTCGTCGAAACCGGCCTCGGCGCGAACTGGCTGGACGCGCATTAATTTTGGAGGGTCAGACTCCGTCCTGACCCTGACCTCTTTCCTCGTTCCCAAGTTGCACTTGGGAACGTTTCCTGTTCCTTGCGAAATTTTATTTCGCACATTATTCGTCACCTTGCGGTTGAAAAGATCGGCAATGAAATTGCCTCAGCAAGTGCGTTCCCAAGTACAACTTGGGAACGAGGAGAAAGCCGAGTCCTCTCAGGCCTATTTATCGGTCCCAGTGCGGACGCCCGCGCATTTCTCCTTCTAACTTCTCGGTACTTCCTTCTACCTTTCAGCCATGCAGTACGCGCTGATCTTTGTCCTCCTCCTGAGCTTCGTGTTCGGGCTGGGACTTCTCGCGCGCCGCCTCGCCGTTCCCTATCCGATTCTCTTCGTCATCGGCGGCCTCTTCATCGGCTTCATCCCGATCTCGCACACGGAACTTCAGCTCAATCCCGACCTCGTCTTCTTCCTCTTCCTGCCGCCGCTGCTCTACATCCAGGCCTTCTACACCTCGTGGCGCGATTTTCTATTCAACCTGCGCCCCATCCTGCTCCTCGCCATTGGACTCGTCGTCGCCACGACCGTCACCGTTGCCTTCGTCGCGCACTGGCTTATCCCCGGAATGCCGCTGTCCGTCGGATTCGTCCTCGGTGCCATCATCTCGCCTCCCGACGCCGTCGCGGCGTCGGCCATCGCCCAGCGGCTCGGCCTTCCCCGTCGCGTCGTCACCGTCCTTGAGGGCGAAAGCCTCGTCAACGACGCCACCAGCCTTGTCATCTTCAAGGTCGCGCTCACCGCGGTCGGTGCCACCGTGCCCTTGATCGGCCGCGCGTGGCTGCCGGGCGAATTCATCTACATCGCGGTGGGCGGCGTGACGGTTGGCCTCGTCATCGGCAAGTGCATCGGTTGGATGCGCCGCCGCGTTCAGAAGGACGGCCCGCAAATCTTCCTCACCGTCTCCCTGATGACGCCCTACCTCAGCTATCTGCTCGCCGACCAATTGTTGCACGTCTCCGGAGTCCTCGCCGTTGTCGCCACCGGACTTTACCTCGGATGGGAAGCGCCTGAAGCCCTCAACTCCACCATACGCCTTGAGGCCAAATCCTTTTGGGACATCATCATCTACCTGCTCAACGGCATCGTCTTCGTCCTCATCGGACTTCAACTGCCCGGCATCCTCCGCAGCATGGCCCAGCACTGGTGGCCCATGCCGCTGGTCTACGCCATCGTCATCTGCGTGATCTGCATTCTGGTCCGCCTTGTCTGGATCATCCCCGGCGCCTACCTACCCCGCCTGCTTTTCAAGCGCATCCGCGACCGGGAAGAGCCGCCGGATTTGCGCGAGGTTATCATCGTCGGCTGGGCTGGAATGCGCGGCATCGTCTCGCTCGCCGCCGCGCTCGCGCTCCATTCCTATCCGAATTTTCCGCGACCCCATCTCGTCCAGTTCATCTCCTTCTGCGTCATCTTCACCACGCTCGTCCTCCAGGGCCTGACCCTGCCCGCGCTGATCAGGTTCCTTGGCGTCGGCGACGACGGCATCTCGGCCCGCGAAGAGATCCAGGCGCGCCAACAGCTCGCCGCCGTCGTCTTCGAGAAAATCAACGCTGTGCGCGTCGAAGAAAAATTCCCCCCATCGGCGCTCGCTGTCGTCGAGAACGTTTACCGCGAGCGCGCCCTCATCCTGCAGGACGAATTGGCCGACGAGCTCGGCTGGAGCGACCGGCGCCATCACGTCCTGAGCGTTCGTCGACTAAATCGACTCATGATTGCCGCCCAACGCCGCGCCCTCGTCGCACTGCGTCGCGAAGGCGCCATCGGCGACGACGTTTTGCACAAAATCGAGCGCGAACTTGACCTCGAGGAAGTCCGCTTGAAGGCGTAAGCGAGGTAGCCGGCGCAGGCCCTTGCGCCGGTCCGTCGCACGGAGTGCGACGGCTACCTCAGCGCCTGACGGCAGGAGCTTGACTCCGCAATTACTGCCGACCGCGCGGCGACGGCTCTACACCGGCAAACCGGCGCGCAGGGCGGCGAGGGTGAGGCGCATGCCAAAGCCGGTCGCGCCGCCCTCGAGATGCGCGGGCGGTTTGGTCGTCCAGGCCGTGCCGGCGATGTCGAAATGGACGAAGGGCGTTTCCTCGGCCCAAGTCTTCACGAAACTCGCGCTGATGCAGGCGCTGCCTTCGCGCGGCCCGATATTCTTCACCGTGGCGACTTCCGATTGCACGCCCTCCTTGTATTCGTCATCGACCGGCAGCGACCAGACGAGTTCGCCCGTGGCTTTTCCGGCGGCGATGAACGCCGACTTTAATTTCTCTTCCGCCGTGAACATCCCCGCGCGGCGATGACCCAGCGCCATGACCACCGCGCCCGTCAGCGTGGAGTACTCGAGAATGGCCGAAGGCTTGTAGGTGAGCCGCGCATGGGCGATGGCGTCGGCGAGAATGATGCGCCCCTCCGCGTCGGTGTTGAGCACCTCGATGGTCTTGCCATCCCGCGTGGTGATGATATCGCCGGGGCGATAGGCGTCGGGCCCCGGCATATTTTCCGCGGAGGGGATGAGCCCGATCAGATTGAGCGGCAGCTTGAGATCGGCGGCGGCGAGCATCATGCCGAGCACGGCGAGGCCGCCCATCTTGTCCCACTTCATTTCGTCCATCGCCGCGCCCGGCTTGAGCGAAATGCCGCCGGTGTCGAAAGTGACCGCCTTGCCGACGAGCGCGACGGGCGCCTCACGTTTCGCGCCGCCTCGATATTCGATGACGATCAGTCGCGGCGGATTCACCGAGCCCATGCCCACGGCGAGGATGCCCCCAAAGCCATCGCGCTTGAGATGCCTTTCGTTCCAAACCTTGACGCCGAGCGCGCGGCCCTGCGCCAGTTCCTGCGCCTTCTCGGCCAGGAGCGCGGGCGTGAGCATGTTGCCGGGAAGATTGCCAATGTCGCGGATCGTGTTGGCCGTCGTCGCGATGATCTCGGCCTCGCGGGCCTGCGCGCGTGAAGGGACCAGCTCGTTTTCCCGGACCAAAACCTGGAGCCGGGCCAGCACGCCGCGCTTGTCCTTACTCTTGTCCTTGCCGAATCCGCCGAATTTGTAGCTGGCGAGAATCGCACCTTCCACGGCAGGCGCGACATAATCCGCGTAGGCGGCCAGGTCGAGTGCGACTTCGGTGGCGCCGAGCTTGAGCAGTTGCTTGATGCCCGCTCCGGCGGCGCGGCGCAGCGTGTCGGGCTCGATCTTGTCGCGGTCCCCGAGGCCCACGACCATGGTGCGCTGATTTTTGTCACGCAGCAGAACCGTGCTGGCGGTCGAGCCATCGAATTCCGAGGCCGGCACACCGGCGGGCAGGGGACTTCCCTTGACGAAAAAAGTGATGAGATCGGGCGAGCCGACTGGGTTGACGCGGATGTCGATTTTGAGCGAGGGCATTTGGACACCATTAACAAGATTAACCGGATTGGGAAAGCATTGAGGTGGGCACGGCAGTTCGCTGCCGTCCGTCGAACAAGACTAGAGACGCGAGGGACTCGCGTCTCTAACCCAAAAAAGAAGTATCAATGCTGCGCCGCCGACGTATCGCTCGGCGGGATCAGGCCGACAATCTCGCGGTAGTCATGAGGCAGCAGCGTCTCGACATCGACGCCGCGGAATTCGTAGAGGCGCTTGATGGTCTCCTCGAGCAGGTTGTTCGGGCACGACGCGCCGGCGGTGATGCCGACCACAGCGTTGCCCTCGGGCAGCCAGTGGTGGCTGACGACTTCCTGCTGCTTGTGCTGTTCGTAGTGCGAAATCTCCGTGGGCGAGATGAGCTTTTCCGAGTTCTTGATGAAGTAGGTCGGCAGCATGGCCTCGCCCATCTCTGCGAGGTGCGACGTGTTGCTGCTATTGTAGCCGCCGACGACGATGAGCAGGTTCATCTTTTCGTTGCCCAGCATTTCGGAGAGCGCGTCCTGCCGTTCCTGCGTCGCCCCGCAGATCGTATCGGCCTTGCGGAAATGATTGTCGAGGGCCTGGGGTCCGTACCGGTCGATCATCGCCTGCTCGAACCGGCGCTGCACTTCCTCCGTCTCTCCCTTCATCATCGTCGTTTGGTTAGCCACGCCGACGGTGACGAGGTGCTGGTCGGGATCGAAGTCATGCGAGTACGCGCCCTCGAATTTCTTGAGGAACTCCTCCTTGTTGCCGCCTTTGCGGATGTAATCACAGACGTAATCGGTCTCGTCGAGCGTGAAGACGACGAGGTAATGCGTGCCGCCCTTTTCGCTGATCGCCTGCGAGACGGTCGCCTTGGTTTCCTCATGCCACGCCTTGCCGTGGATGATCGAGGTCGTGCCCCGGTCGCGGTAATCGCGCACGCGCCGCCAGACGCTCATCACGTCGCCGCAAGTCGTGTCGACCTGGAAACAGCCGATTTCCTTCAGCCGGTTGAGCACCTTCACCTCCGCGCCGAACGCGGGCACGATGACGACGTCCTCTTCCGTGAGGCCGTCGAGATCGTAGACGCCGCGCGTTTCCCGGAGCTGCTTGATGCCCATGTCGCGCAGCTGGTCGTTGACCTCCGGGTTATGGATGATCTCGCCCAGCAGGTAAATATTGTGGCCCGCGTAAGCCTTGGTCGAGGCATAGGCCAGGTTGATCGCGCGCTCGACGCCGTAGCAGAAGCCGAAGGCCTTCGCGAGCTTGACCGTCAGCCCGTTCGCCGAGAGGTACGACTTGGTGTGGCGCAGGTATTCGACGACGGGACTGCGGTAATGGCTTTCCACCTGCTCCTGCACGAGCTTGGTCAGCTCCGGGGTGCGGAGGTTCTTGCGTTTCTTCGGCTGGGCAGGGGCGTTGGCGACTGGCTGGGAATCGTCGGACATCCCTCTAGTAACCGCGAGAGAAGCGGTTCCGTCAAGTGCCACGTTGCGGGTTGGCCGGCGAGAGCACCCGAATCTGCTTCAGCCCGCGATAGCGTCCGTTGTAATCGAGGCCATAGCCGACAACGAATTCATTGGGGATTTTAAAGCCGACCCAATCGACCTTGACCGGGAGCTGGCCTTTTTTCTTTTGCAGCAGGACGCAGACCTTCACATCGGCGGCGCCGAGTTCCTTCAGGCGCTGGATGACGCCGGTAAGGGTGAGGCCCGTGTCGAAGATGTCGTCCACGATGATGACGTGCCGATCCTTGAACGAATCGCCCATCGCTTCGAGGCCGCGCAACTTGCCGGTGCTTTCGCTGCCGGAATAGCTGGCCAGCCGCACGCACGAAATCTCGCTGTCGAGGTCCACCGCGCGCAGCAGATCGGCCAGAAAGCAGAGCGCGCCATTCATGATGCCGAGGAAAAGCGGGCGCTCGCCGCGATAATGTTTGGTCAGAATGCGTCCCAACTGGCGCACGCGGGCCTGGATTTGCGTTTGCGAGATAAGGAGGCGTCCCGGCTTCATGTGAGACAAGGAAAGGGAGGAACCGTTATTTCGACAAGCTCAGGTTGTCGGATTTTTTTAGCGGGCCGTCCGTAATTACGGACAGAGCTGTTTGTGGCCGGCGACGGCGCCCATTTTCACCTCCTGAAAATAGGCCCCGGGGCGATTACTCGACAAAGGACCTGCGGCGTATATAGTCGCTTTTTACTATGCCCAAACCGACTGGCCCCGCGTCGCGCCGCCGTAAGCCAATTTACAAACGGATCATTCTCAAATTAAGCGGAGAAGTGTTGAAGGGAGAGACCGAGGTCATCGACGCCATCGTCGCCGGCAAGATCGCGGAGGAAGTCGCGGAAATTCACGCCCTGGGGGTGCAGGTCGCGGTCGTCATCGGCGGCGGCAACATCTGGCGCGGCATCACCTCGGCCAATCGCGGCATGGACCGCAGCACCGCCGATTACATGGGCATGCTGGCCACGATCATCAACGGCATGGCCTTGCAGGAAGCGCTGGAAAAGGCCGGCGTAAACACCCGCGTGCAGACCGCCATCGAGGTAAAAAACGTGGCCGAGCCGTTCATCCGCCGGCGCGCCGTGCGACATCTCGAAAAAGGCCGCGTGGTGATTTTCGTCGCGGGCACGGGCAATCCCTTTTTCTCCACCGACACCGCGGCGGCGTTGCGCGCCAGCGAGCTGGGCGCGGAAATTTTGCTCAAGGCGACGAAGGTCGACGGCGTCTACGACAGCGACCCGCGCAAAAATCCGAAGGCGAAGCGCTACGAGCGAGTGAGTTACGCGGATGCGCTGGTGAATCGCCTGCAGGTGATGGATTCGACCGCATTTTCGCTTTGCATGGACAACCAGGTACCCATCGTCGTCTTCGACATGTTCAAGCGGGGCAATCTGCGTTCGGTCGTGCTGGGCGAAAAAATCGGCACGCTGGTTTCGGCGTAGTTTTCTGGAGACACGCCTTGAGGCGTACCTCCAAATAAAAATGCGCATCCTCCTGATCAAGCCGAAGCAGATCGGCGATTCGCTCATCCTCACGCCGACGATCACGGCGATCAAGCGGGCTCATCCCGAGGCGGAAATCTGGGTCGTGGTGCGCCGCGGCTGCGAGGGAATTCTGGCCGGCTGCCCGGACGTCGCGAGCATTTTGACCGTCGCGACGGTGGAAAAGAAAGACCGTCGGCCCGGCGACCTGTGGACGGAACTGCAAACGATCTGGCAAATCTACACGCACAAATTTGATTACGCCTTCGAGCTCGGCGACGGCAGCCGCGGGCGGAATTTGGTGCGGCTGGCCTCGCGCAAGAGCCGTTTTTCCGTCAAACCCGCCGACGCTCACGCCGCAATGGGAGCCCGGAAAGCAGGCTGCAAAATCTCGAGCTTCGGTTGGGAGACGTGTCATCGCGTGGAAAAAGACTTTTATTCGGTCAGCGAATTCCTGCCCTTACCCGAGCCGATTCCGCCGCTGCAATTCGAACGCGAATTGGCCAAACCGTGGGAGCCCGCGACAACCCTGACCGATTTTTGTTTCGTGCAGGTCGGCTCGCGGCAGGGATTTAACCGCTGGCATCGCGAAGGCTGGCGCGATGTCGGCCACGCGTTGCTGGAACGCTTTCCCAACGTCGTCGTTTCGTGCGGGCCGGTGGCGCACGAGCGGGAGGAGGCCGCCTGGCTGCGTCAGGAGCTCGGCCCGCGCGTCATCAACACCGGGGGCAAAACCACCTGGCCCGAGTTGGCGTGGCTGCTCTACCGCGCGAAGCTCTACATCGGGCCCAACACCGCAGCGATGCACCTGGCCGCGGCGTGCGGTTGTCCCGTCGTCGCGCTCTTCGGCCCTTCCATCGAGGACTACTGGTATCCGTGGCAGGTGCCCTGCCGCATCGTCACCAGCCGCGGCTACGTGCCCGTCGCGGACACCGCGCAGCGCTACGCGCAAATCAAAAAGCGCACGATGAACGAGATCGACGCGCGCGATGTCATCGCGGCGTGCGAAGCCTTGCGCAACGAGACCGCGACGCTTCGGCCTTGACCGGAACCGCTTTTCGAGGAACTTTTGTGCCGATGAGCATTCAGGAACTCGAAGCTGAAATCATGCGGTTGCGACCGCAGGATCAAGCGTATCTCTTCGACAAGCTCGCCCGGGCATTGGATGTGGAAGAGGGGCCCTTGACGACCGAGGAGCTGGATCGCCGGGTGGAAGATCTTCGCACCGGTCGCGTTCAGGGTGTTTCAGCAGAGGAAATGATGTCCTCTGCGCGTAAGCTTCTTTAAAATTTTCGCCTCTTCCAGTAGCCGGGACATCTTTGGGGCGCCGCTATCGCCGCCAGGTAGATGACGCGCTCGTCCATTTTGTAGATCAATGAGAATAAAAATCTCGGAGTGGGACCGACTCGATAATATCCCGGTGCAGCGGCGATTTCGCGATGGTGGGTTCGTTGGCCGAGATCATCCAGGGCTGCCTGGATTTCATGATAGAAAAGCTCGGCGGAGTTAACCAGATAGCCATTTTTCTTGAGCCACAGAATCTGGCGCTCGAATTCTCTCTGAGCGAGAGGGTGGATAATGATCTTCATGTTTACCCCTTGTCCCCGTGTTAAGCAGTGGTTCGCTTACCACTCCTTAAAAACGCCAGCGTCCGCGTAACGGCCCCGGCGAGCGGAATCGCCACATCGAGATTCAGCTCCGACCGTGCGCGCGCGATATTCGGCAGGTAAATATTCTGCGGGCCTTGCGGCTGCGCGGATTGGATGACGACTTCCGCCGCGGGCTGAACAGCGCCGGCGATGAGGTGAGCGAGTTGCGCGGTGGTCACAGCTTCATCCGAGCCGACGTTGTAGGCGCGCGCGCGTTGACCGCGTACGAGAATCCGCAGCAGCCACACGACGAGATCGGCCGGATGCAAATAGGAGCGCAGCGCAGTGCCGTCGCCGCGCACGAGAATCGGCCCTCCGCGCAGGGCGTCGCGCAGAAAATTTCCCGCAGCGAAATGAGCATCGAGAGGAAGATAAGGCCCAAGGAACGCAAAACATCGCGCCGTGACAAAATCGAGCCCGGCTCCCTCGCACAGGCGTTCGGCTTCGAGCTTAGCCTCTCCGTAGGGTATCATTGCTGGGGAAGAGCCAGGACGAATACAGTTTTCGCTCGCGCCACCACGCTCGCCCGCAGCAGCGCCATACACAGCGCCGGAACTGACGTTAAGCAACCGCTTCGCGCCGGAACGGTGGAGCAGGTCGATCATATGTCGAGTGCCCCAAAGAATGGCTTGCGAGCGTTGGCGTTCCTCGGTTTCGGTCGTGACGGCGCTCGTATCGGTGCCGGCGTGCAGAATGTAATCAAGGGGTTGTGCCGGAAGGGAAAGATCGGAATTATCGAGGTGACCTGCGATGAAGTTCAGTGAGGTGATGTCGGCCACCTCGGGATGCCGCCGCAAAAAAGCCGCCGGATCGCGCGAAAGCACCGTCACCCTCAACCCCAGGCCCAGCTCCGCATTGGCGTGCTGCAGCCCCGCCAGCAGCCACTTGCCGAAAAAGCCCGTCCCGCCCGTAACGAAAAGCTTCCTGCCGCGCAGCGCCTCGAGGTCGGCCGCCGCCTGGCTCAGGATGTGGTCCAGATCGCGGCCCGGCAGGGAAAAGAGATGGTTTTGAGATTTGCTCACGCGCAACCCTGGTTAATACTGCGACGTGATTGCGCCAGAACCGGGTGAGGTAATCAATAAACAAACCAGCCGCCTGGTTTTGTTGCGCAACAGTCTCCTCCTGTCCGCGCTCATTTTTGCCGGGCTCGAATGTTGGCGCCCCTACTTCTTTCTCACCGACGACAACCTCGACGGCGGCTTTCCCGTCTTCACGGAAATGGGGCATCGGATTCTCAGTGGCCACTCCCCGTTCATCAATACGCATCTGTTCGGCGGCCATTACAATTTGCTCCGCGACCCCACCTTTTTCGCCTGGCATCCCCTTTACCTCGTCGTATCCCTGCTGGCCGGCACGCCCTTTCACAACGCCATCATCGACGTCGACGCCTTCGCCCTTTTGATGCTCGCCACGGCGGGCTTCGTCACGCTCGCCCATTATCTGCGCCGCGAGATGGCCCTGGCGGTCAGCGACGGCTGGATCGTCTTTTATGCCCTGAGCTTCACCTACACCATGATCGCGCTCACCACCGGCGCGAGCTGGCTCACTTTCCTCGGCAATTACAGTGCCCTGCCGTGGCTGGCCCTGGGCATCCTGCTGAAAAAAGCGTGGCGCGGCATCGGCCTCGTCGCCCTTTTCGCGCTGCACCAACTTTTGGGCGGACACCTCGCGCCCACCGTTTCCAACACCATCTTCCTCTCCCTCTTCGCGCTGGGAATGAGCATCAGCCGCAAGTCCTGGCTTCCGCTCGCGAACTGGCTCATCGGCTATGCGGCGGCCGTGATGATCGTGCTTCCGCTGCTCCTACCCATGCTCGACGGTTTCACCCACAGCGACCGCTCGCACGGCGTGCCCCTGGAAGACATGCAGGCCAACAATATTCCGCTTTCGGAATTCCCCATCGCCACTCTGCTCGGCACCGCGGTCTGGCTGCTCCATCCGAATCTACATCTCTACACCACTTACACCCTGGCGCTGGGCGCGAGCGCGGCGGCATGGTGCATTCTGCCGGCGATGCTCAGCCGCGCGAAATGGCGCGGGTTGGAAGTGGTGACGCTCCTCCTCTTGCTTTTCGGCGTGCTCCTGATCGTCCGGCCCCTGCTGATCTCGCAGATTATGATTCATCTTCCGCTCTTTCGCTCCATGCGCTGGCCGTTTCGTGAACTCGTCCAATTCCAATTTTTCCTGCACCTCTTCCTGCTCATCCGCCCGCCGGGAATGTCGTTTCCCGCGCGACGCGCCCTCGCCATCTGCGGTACCTGCGTCTTCGCGATCCCGCTGGTGCTCTTTCCCCTGCCGCCCACGTTCAATTCCATGAGCTGGGACTGTGAGCTGATCCTGACCGGAGGTTGCGCGCGTTATTGGGACCAGGTGCGCCCGCTGCTCAAGCCGACCGATCGAATCGCCGTAATCATCCCTTACGACCTTTACCAGGATAACCGCTTCGAGGAGCCCTACTCGCTTTTGGGCACTTACAATTACGCCTCGCTGGCGAACGTGGTGAATGCATGGGGTTACTCGCCCACGGCGCCGCTCGATCAGCTCTACACGAAGGCGTACGCCTTCTATCCCTTCGGCGCCTACCACCCCGCCGAAAAGCAACGCCTCATGGCCGAGCGGCCCGATCTCAAATTCATCACGCTCGAAAGCCTGCAACCGCTCAAGATCACCCTCAGCTCCCGCGACGGCCCCACCATCGACCTGACGCCCTTCGTCCCCGTGCGCCACTCCAAAATTCCCCCGGGCCCCGTGCCGCGCG
>Ga0302319_10023890_pt1 | contig 10900 bp, 18 predicted proteins | sample Bog_T0_2_FD_203319 | JGI IMG/M metagenome (GOLD analysis project Ga0302319, IMG submission 203319) | Peat permafrost microbial communities from Stordalen Mire near Abisko, Sweden - Bog_T0_2 | ecosystem: Environmental > Terrestrial > Soil > Wetlands > Peat | place: Sweden: Abisko, Stordalen Mire... | reverse complement strand
GCAGTACGGGTCCTATTGGATTAGGGACTATAGTCTAGAGGGAAGAACTACGGGGAGATAGAAGTAGTAAGCATGGGACAATACGCGCATCCGATTCTTACCCCGCTGATATGGGTTGCATTCTTTGCTTCTATAGCAGCTATACCTGTGGTGGTTATCCTAGGTTACTTAGGAGTTATAAACTAATGAGACTTACTTCGATAGATAGCGTTACAAACCTCTTGGTTGAGCTGTATCCACAAGGGCTTCTCAAGGAACGCCTGGACAGTTTGATCAACAAAACTACTCCTCTTACGACAGACACGATTATAAACCACATCAACTTCCCAGACGGTACACAGCTGGGTATACTGGTAGTAGGACCGCAGAAGACACAAGAGACACAAGAGACACAAGAAAGTAACGAGAACATCGGCCAAGAGATCGGCCACTACAATGGACATTGATAAGGAGCTATCAACCTTCGTCTCAAAGCAGTCCATAGTTAACTTCATCCTACAGTTGCCAGATGATGCCATCGGACTCATGATGTTCAAGTACGACGACCCCAACAGAACTCATAACGAGAAGGGCGACGAGTTGGAGATGAACTCATTTAAATTTTACGGGAGCACTACCATGTGTGAGATCCTGTGGATGCTTGAGAACTTTAAGGACTACATACGGTCATGACAGACATGACAGACATGACAGACATTCCTTCTGAGGATCAGGGTCAGGATCAGGGTCAGGATCAGGGTCAGGCCCAAACCTCTGAGTATAACTGCGGTCCTACCGCCCTATCCTACTTCCTAGCCCTCCACGGTCACCAGGTGGACCCTATTTTTCTTGAGGGTTTCCTTGAGCCCACAGAAGAACTAGGGACAGATCCGGCAAACATAGAACTGTTCCTCATGACTCGAGAGATACCGTACCAGATCCTCCCCTTCGAAGAAGCCACACTCCCTGCCCTAGTCAACGTCAACCATGAGCAAAGTGGAGATCACTACATGGTCGTTCTCTCAAAGGACAAGAACAACAACCTAACGCTCTGGGACCCATACTACGGAGATCTCGCCTACTGGGCCTACGCCTACTTCAAAATGAACCACTACTCTCCACTAAAAAAATTGAAAGGATGGACCCTATGCCTGGTGGCAAAATAAAAGTCTTAACAGAGGAGCAGGCCCGCGCCATACACGAAGACAGACGAACCTACAAAGCGATAGCGATAGAGTTCGGGATAAGCTCCATGACCGTATCAAACATCAAGACTGGCCGCACCTGGAAGAGTTTGGGCCTACAGCCGACACAGAGAGGCAAGCGAGTGAAGGCATACCCCAGAAAAAAATCAGTACCAGAGTCTAGAGAAAGCTCCTATGCTACGATGATCACAAACCAAGTGGACTACATCGAAGATAAAGCACTAGAAAGTTCTGTGAGGTTACACTTCTGATGAGCACGCAAACAGCAACACTCCCCATCCCATTCGGCGACGATATAGTGATCGTAGAAAGTGAGAAGTCTAATGTCAGCAGAGGAGGAGTCGTTCTACCAGAGACCCGGTACGCGGATGAAGGACTTAGAGAAGGAACTGTGGTTGCCGTGGGACCTGGAACTCAGTATCCAGACGGGAGCCGTTCCGCCATGCAAGTGTTGCCGGGAGACAAAGTTCTCTTCACCCGCTTGGCAGGCATTGAAATCAAGTACGAACAAGGAGCCTACCTCATTCTCTCAGAGCGATCAGTCCTCGCAATTCTAGGGGAGTCACATCATGACGACGAATCCAACTGAACCTCTCACCCGCATGGAGCGTACGGTCCTACTTTTCCTGGCGGACAAGTATGATAACAGCGAGATAGCCCTTGCTCTCTCCCTAACTAAGAACACGATCAAAGTTCATAAGTACAACCTGTACAAAAAGTTAGGCTGGACTCACATGACGAAGTACGAAGTTCGGGAAAACTTGGAGTTGTATGTTGAGTACAACCCAGACATTTTTGCAGACATCTTCCCGGAGTACAAAGTTGAGGTAGAACTAGATGCCGATGATCAACGGGAGAGCCCACTGGCCGGAGTGCAAGTGCATTCTGTGTGCCAAGTTCCACACGGTCTGTGACTGTTGCCAAAAGGAATTTAGATCCTACCCCGCATACCGAAGACATCAAACCGCAAAGCCAAAGCAAAAGCGTGGGGCTAAGGACCAGCACAGAGCAGCAGTTGTCCCAAACGGCTTGGGTTTTCTAGAGAGAGTCCTTGCTAACCAAAAAACCATTCAGAAGTACAATCTCTCAGTCATCTCTAGGTTTTGCGCTGCTCTAAATGACATGAGACCAGGGGGGCACAATGCTCGATTCACGCGAATTCATAAAAGAATGCTCAAGGAACTGGAAACCGAGACGAATACGTTACTGCCGTTCCGTGTTCTTCTTTCCACCAGTCAAGCTAAAGCGGTCCTACTACTGTCTCAATCTGTCAACGTATCTCCAACATCCGCTTGTGCGCTATTGGTACAGTATGGGCTTGAGCATCTGGCTAACGAACTACGTACCAACTCCGTTGCTCCACCCGTCGGAGATCCGAACATTAAGAAGATTGTAGTCCAGGAACGACAATCTGCTGCACAAGAATTCTTAGGAGAGGAACCAAAACTCCGTGAGTACACTGAGTACAACACACCGACAAACAAACCATCTGATACAATCAGATCCAGCCTCTTTCCGTCAACGTCAAAGAAGGAACTATGAGTATCCCCCCTTTGCTACACCTCTGGTCAAGCACGAGTGCCTTGTCACCGTTGCACTCCCTCGAATTCGCGAGAACTGTCTGCTCATCCGAACCTACAGACCTGCGGGCTTCACCTCAACTGGTCTTTACATTGAGCCCAAAAAAGGACCTCCCATATGGGGACATATCCTTGCACACTGTACAGGTCTCGAATACTATCTACATAGATGGGTTACCGTGGGGGACATGGTCCTGTTCCACAGATATGCCGACGATGTTCTCTTCAGAGCAGGAGAACTTACCGTCTCCCTAGTACATATCAAGAGTATACAGGCCCTTTTTACCCCCCCGCTTGTGGAGATGCCATGAAGAACATACACGGTATTGACTTACTATCCCTTTTAACCCGACTCGCTGGGTTATCCATCCTTGCCTCAGACGTTACCTTTCAGCAGGCTCTCGGCACCCTCTTCAATGGGAACGGTACGAAGATTGTAGCGGCTATCGGACTTGTGGCTGTCATCTCCGCAGATATCCTCCGTGTTGTAAGTAACCCTTCCCCTCCTTCTAACGGAAATGGAGCACCAAAATCATGACATTAGCTGTTTACTTTGACATATTTGCTCAGTTTTTCCTTAAACATAAGCACACCTTTACATTCCGTCTAGGACCAGACAGAGTCTCGGTCTTAGTTGAGGAGTCATCAACAAAATCTCCTTTCGAGATTACTCTTTCAGAGGCTGTCTATATCGCAAAGTACCTCGTTTCTCACCATCTCAACTTCCCAACTTACCCCTTTGTGGCTGAGTTCTCCGTTGACGGAAACATAGAAGTTACCATTACGGTAACCAAAGTATGACCGATCTATCTTTTGGAATGCTAAACATACAGAGTGTTGCGTATCCAACACCGGGATATATGCCGACCCGGACGGACTCCTCGATCACTGATCTTATCATTCACCACACGGCAGGATCTCTAAGTCAATCTGCTTTAGACATCGACAAAGAGCACAGAGCTATTGGCGATGCTATGATAGCTTACAACTGGGTGATAACAAGTGATGGACAAGCTTTTGTTGGCCGTCCTATTGAGTACATTTCCGCTGCTACTTTTGGCCGCAATACTCAGTCCGTATCCGTCGTGGTAGTTGGTAACTTCCAGTCGAACGACCCTGGCTATAACGGCTCCCCACTCCCCCTGGAACTACAAGCCCTAAGAGAACTGTGCTTATATGCTCATGTAACCATACCCACAATTGTCAGAACTATAGGTCACAGAGATGTGGCTCCCTTGTTCTACCCTGACAACAAAGGGGACTACTCCACAGCCTGTCCTGGAGATACCCTCTATGCGTATATTCCTGCTATAAAGGACTTTATTCTTTCTCAACATCATGCTAAAATTTGATGGGGGCTGATATGGATGAGGAACAAGAGTACCAACTTTTGATCCAAGTTGACGAACATGGAATCATTCTGCTAGTTCCTGGAGCTGCTTTCAGGATCATTGAGATTCCCTATCCCATGTGGGACGCTCTTGTGGAGCATGTAAAGTGGCACAGACTGGAAGTGCAAAAGGCACTTACTGGCGGCACAGTTCTAATAACCCCTATCTTCGAGGAGATTTCCTTGAAAGATTTCCCGAAGGATAAGTAACATGAGAATCCAAATCAGCCAAGAAGACATTGACGGCGGCAAACAAGGCACACCTACAGGTTGCGCGATTGCTCTAGCTATTCGCAGACAGTATGAGTTTAGTAATGTCGCAGTTACTAGCACTGCTGTTACTCTTGACGCGAAGAAGTATGAACTCACCTATGACATGAAAGAGTTCGTGAGAACTTTTGACTCAGACAAATCCTTGTCCAGACCATCCGAGTTTGTCTTAGACCTTTTCACACAAGAAGTGACTTACGTCTGATTCTGACTTCTTCGACTTCCTTAACTCCCCGGAGCTAAAGATAAGTCCAGATGAGGCCCTTAATCTAAAAGAGCCAAAGTGGCTCTTTTCGCTATGCCATGATACTTTGGACATGACCGACATGTCTCCCCAACCTCATTATGACCTCTGTAACATCATGGAAGAAGCTGTAGGAGATTGTCAGTTCCGTGGAAGCGAACAAACCTGCATTCTTATCGGAGTACCGCGAGGAGCATTTAAAACTTCTATCGCAACTAGAGGACTACCTATTGGCGTCCTTGCACGTAACCCAAACGCTAGGATACTCTTTGACGCTTTCCGACATGATGTGTCAAAGGAACGCCTTGGCGCGGTTGCTAGCGACATCGCAAGTAATACTGCACTCCATAGACTTTACGGTAACGATTGGAAACCCGCCTTCAGGGAAGCCCCCTGGAGCGACTCCCGAATAGTCATCTCCAAGCGTACTAAAGTTCTAAAAGAACCATCCATTGACACTTCTGGTGTTGACCGTTCTAAGACAGGAAGCCACTATGATCTCATCATCGCTGACGATCTTGTCACGGATACAAATATACGAACCGCCGAAAACAGGCAGAAGGTATATGATCATATCATGGACCTGCTGCCCATTTTGGAGCCCGGCGGCACTCTTATCCTTATTTTTACGCGCTGGCATGCGGATGATGCGTATGGGAAGATCATACGAATTGACGAAGATAGAGAGCGTAACGGTAAGAAGCCATTTTTCAAGAAACTGATACGTTCTTGCTTTGACGGACCAAACGGACTCTACTTCCCCACCAAACATACTTTCGAGTTCCTCTCAAATGCTAGGGAACAGCTCCGTGAGCGTAAGTTCTCCTGCCAGTACCTGAACAAACCTATCGCAGACACAGACCGCACCTTCAAGATGGAGCATCTTCAAGAGGTCGATTTTCAGTTTTACGTCTCTGACGATCAAGGAGTAGTTAAGACAAATGACGGACAATACCCAGTTTATACCACAATGGCTTGGGACACTGCAGGATCTAAAGCTACATCTAGATCGGACTATCACGGACTTACTATCGTGGGAACGGACCTCTTTTCCCGTTGGTGGATACCGGTTGCCGAAGGGGTCAAGGGAACTCCAACAGAGATTGTCAACCGAGTCGTGGCTCATATCCTTACTTATAGACCATCAATCCTCCTTATTGAGGCAGTCGGATCTTACGCTCATTGGGCCGATCACATCTACTCCCGACTTGAGCCCCTAGGGATCTCTATAGCGATGGAAGAGATTAGTCCAAAAGGCCAAACAAAAGAGTCCCGTATTGAACAATTGGAACCTCTCTGGACAGCTCGCCGTATCTTTCTTCAGAAGGGACTACATGAACTTATTAACCAACTCGACTCCTTCACTCCCACATCTCTTCCTGATCATGATGACATTATTGATTCCCTGGCTATGCATCTGGGGTTTACTCGGCCAGGAGACGCCAAGATCCATGGAGCCAAGGAAAACATGCTTGACCAAGAATGGGTCAAAAGGCGGCTCAGGCTCCAAAAAGAAACGGTAGGAGGAACTTGGTCTCGTGGAACGAAATGGGAAACGTGATTGTATTTCACACACATTCTTGATATCCTTAAAGAGTATCTAGATTGGAGATCTCTGTGTCTAATCCTCCAGAAGACCAGAAACGACCCGGAGGCGTTAAAGTCCCGGTTCGTAGTTTAGCCCAAATGTTAGGCCATGATTCTGGCTCTAATACCTCACTGCCTGTCAAACGCCTTGACGCTGCTCAGAACGCAGTCGGCGGCAAGAAGACTGGTGGATCTCAGGGTATCCATATTTCCGGCAATGTCGGAGACATCAAAACCCAAGTTGTCATCCCTTCTGTTGGAACTCAGCGGGGCAACCTGAAGAGACAGAACCGTGGACCTGCTAATCCCCCACAGAACAAAAAATAATGCCTAAGAAGAAAGATGCCCCTAAGAAGGCCGCCAAGCAAGAATCAGGTCACAAAGCCAATAAAGAGGGCATGAAGATCCCCATGACTGGTGCTGGACCGGATGAAAAGTCCAAAAAGATGCACATGAAGGCCGCTGGAGCCCACGAGAAACCCAGTATTCCTTATGGCAAGCATCCCATGAATGCCCCCGCTGGACCTCACAAACACGTTCACAAGAAGAAGAAGGCTAAGTAATGCCAAAGTTGGGTAAGAATGCTCCAAAAAAAGAGAAAAAGGAGCGGGTCCACGCTGAAATGCACAAGTTTAAGCACGGTGACCTTCATTCTGGCTCAAAAAAAGGCCCAGAGGTCAAAGACCGTAAGCAAGCCATCGCGATAGCACTCTCCGAAGCCGGACAGTCGAAGAAGAAGAAGAAGAAATGAGCATCAAAACCTTCCTTACTAGCAAAGCCGGTCTAGCTATTATAGCCGGAGCTGGCTTTTTGTCTGTTGTTGCTGCTCCTCTTCAGGCTCTCGCGCTTTCAACGTACACTATGGTTGGTAACTACATCATGTTGGGTACCCTCCAGGTCAATACCTTAGCTCCAGGCGGCTGTGTTACCGCTAGTGCAGCAGGTAAACTCTCTACTACAGGAGCTGCATGCGGCTCTGGTGGTGGAGGCGGTGTCACATCTGTTACATCTTCCAACACTAACCTCATTGCAACCCCCAACACGGGCTCTGTTGTGCTCACCGCGCTTGAAAACCCTACCTACACTGGAACAGTGACTGCACCCCTATTCTCCTCCACCAACACTGGCACAAATCCCCAGTTTCAATGGATAGATGGTCTTGCTAATCCTGTTTATGAGACATCTGGCGGGGGAAAGATCGTTTCCAGCATTCACAATCTGGAATTTGGCCTTCAAAACCCGGCTGGCATTGGTAACTTACTTTCACTAGATGATTCTGGTAATTTTGCAGTTGCCGGAAGCTTTTACTCCCCGAATTTACCCTTCGGGCAGTGCCTAAGTGCTGGGTCTCAGGGAAGAATAATTGGGTCAGGGGCTTCTTGTGCTTCGGGAACTGTAACGGCTGTTACAGCATCTGGTAACCTTGCAAGTTCTGGTGGAAATACCCCCAATGTAACTGTTACTGATGCCCCAACCTTCGCGGGTCCAGTCACTGCTGCTAACATCATTGATACTGCCCTCACTTCCGGCAACTGCGTTCAAGCAGGGGCGGGTGGCCTTCTCACAACCACTGGGTCAGCTTGTGGTTCAGGCGGAGGCGGAGGCGGTGTTACTTCAGCATCTAACACTGACGGTAATCTAGCTATAGCCCCAGCCACGGGAGCTGCTGTATTTAATCTGTCTCCTGTAATAACTGTCTCAGGCAGTGGAGTTGGAGCCATCAATGTACCTAATGGTTATGTCTTAGCTGGTATAGGCGGTACTTCAAACTCTTCCAAGGGTTTTGCATTAGGAGCAACAACTGGCGTATACACCTACATTACTGCCTGCCAAAGTCCTGATGCTGCATGTACCGTAGGAGACATTGTAGGTACCGCAATATCTTTTTCCAACAATACTGCTACGCAAATGACCGAAGATTCCTCTGGAGACGTTGCCTTCAACGGGTATCTCGAACTTCCAAACTCGCTTACCTCGGGTGATTGTGTTGAAGCAGGGGCTAATGGCAGATTACAGTCCACTGGTTCTCCTTGTGGAGGCTCAGGAGCAGTTACTTCAGTGACTAACACTGATACTAACCTTACGATCAGCCCGACCACCGGAGCTGTTGTTGCTAATCTATCTCCTTCCATAGCCTTGTCAGGGTCAGTTAGTGCTGCTAGTGCTATTATTAGTGGGAATGTTAACTCAGCTACTGATACAGTTACTGGGAATGTTAACGCCGGTTCATTCTCCTCGACAGGGCTTGTGTCTGGTCAATGTTTGACTGCTAATGGCGGCAATGTAATAACTTCGGTAGGAGAAAACTGCCCATTCTCTTACCTAAACGGCACACGTTTGATAGGGCAACATCTAGAGATGTTCAATAATGCTGCTATTGCAAACGGAGCTGCTAATACTTATACCTTTGGGGTTGGATACTCCATAGCAATTCCAGCTTGTGTGGTTACTCAAAATGCGGCGGCAACAACTGTCGGTGGACTCTGGGTGAGCGGAGAGACTAGTACGACAGTAACTATAACGAATAACACTGGAGTATCTCAAACACCCACTGTTAACTGTAATGGCGCATAACGTGAAGAAACTATCAGCGTTTTTAGCCCTCCTCCTTGCACTTACTGGGCCTGCATTGGCTCAGCATCCTGTTCAGGGTACGACTAACAACGGAAACTTTATCAATCAGGGTTCTCTTACAGCTAGTAATTTGAACCCTGAGTTCCTAACTACCAACCAGGCTAAGTTTTCTTTCAGTACTAATGTAACTGGTGTTTATCCTACTGAACCTTGGGAAACATTCATAAGCACTAACACGTATTTGTTAGGAACTATAACCAACACCTCCTCTGGAAGTCCCCCAGTTGGAGGACCCGCAGAAATTCCCATTTACGGTTTACGTCTAGCGTGTATTCCGTATACTAATAATGCTTATGGTGGCGGGAATTACCCATACATTGTACCAGAGACAAATGGTATAGCTGGTGGAGTCATTACTGTGGTTGAACTAACTCCCGCTGGAGTTGCTACAACTGTGGGTACTATAGTTGTTCCCAACGCGCCGCATGGCGGACCTTATCCGAACACTTTCAGGACTGTTATTTCACCTGCGTATGTTCCAACATACGGGTCTGTATTTACAGCTTGGGTAACATCTGTTAATGCGGGCCCCAATCAGGGGTATGCTGGGTGTGATATGAGTCTTTACCTACAGTCGGCTCCACAAGGTTAATGAATATGAAGAAGCTTTCAGCTCTCCTTGCTCTTCTCCTAGGCTTACTTACTGGGCCTGCATTGGCGCAACCCGGTCCCGCTGTTCAAGGCGTGACGAACAACGGAAACTTTATAAACCAAGGAGCACTGACAGCTAGCAACCTCAACCCAGTGTTTACCTCCGTTGGAGGCAGTTGCGGCAATTCCGGCGATTACTTCTGTTTTACTTCGCCTGAAATTAACAATCCTTTTGCATTTAACATTAACACTAATACTTTCCTATTAGGTACTCAGACCAATACTTCTAATGGAAGCCCCATTGTTAACAACAATGCTGCTGAAATAGTAGTTTTTGGGTTACGGGTAATATGTTTGCCGTATAATGCAAACTTTCTTACTTTAACTAGCTATCCATACACTGCGGAGACAAATGGAATAGCTGGCGGAGTGGTCACCATTGCTGAGTATCCTCCTACTGGACCTTCAACCGTTGTAGGGACGGTTATTGTACCAAACAGTCCTCATGGTGGACCATATCTGAACAGATTCGTTACTACTTTACCGACCTCCTATGTTCCAACATACGGGTCTGTATTCAGTGCTTGGGTTAGTTCTTACAACGCTGGTCCTAGCCAGGCTTATCAAGAATGCACCGTTAGTCTCTATCTACAGTCAGCTCCCCAGGTTTGATCATGTTTAGGTTGTTAAAGAAAAAGTGGAATTCTTTCATAGCTATACCAGTTATATTAGCTGGTTTACTTGCTTCTACTATTTCTTTGCCTGCTGTTGCTGACTTTCAGTACATAACCCTCTCTGGAAACCCACTGACTGCTTCCACTCATCCTTACCTAGTTCTAACTGGCATGACAGGCCAAGCTGGTTGCAGCATCTCTGTTACGGGCACGTTCGCTGGCTCTATCTCTATCGAAGGTCTCTACAACAGCACGAATAGCACTCAGTGGACTAATCCTATCCTTCTGTTCTCTCCAGATGGAACCTCTAACACTTACAATGTGACCACACCTGGTAGCTGGGTCTTCAACTGCGGCACTATGGCCGCTATTAGAGCTGACGGCACTGCTGCTACAGGTATACCTACTGTCGCACTCAATGCTTCAGGCGGTATAAACAGAGTTATTGCCCTCGCCTCTGGCGGGGGAGTTGGTCCTCCGGGACCTACTGGGCCTACAGGCCCCGTGGGCCCTTCTGGGCCCCCAGGAGCTACGGGGGCTCCTGGACCAACTGGGCCTCCCGGACCAACTGGACCGCCTGGAGCAACTGGCTCACCCGGACTTAATGGTTCACCAGGTCCAACAGGACCCGCTGGACCGACAGGTCCTCCAGGTCCAACAGGATCTACAGGACCTTCAGGAGCACCTGGACCAACAGGTCCGGTAGGACCCACAGGTCCACCAGGGCCTACAGGATCTACAGGACC
>Ga0302319_10023889_pt1 | contig 10900 bp, 7 predicted proteins | sample Bog_T0_2_FD_203319 | JGI IMG/M metagenome (GOLD analysis project Ga0302319, IMG submission 203319) | Peat permafrost microbial communities from Stordalen Mire near Abisko, Sweden - Bog_T0_2 | ecosystem: Environmental > Terrestrial > Soil > Wetlands > Peat | place: Sweden: Abisko, Stordalen Mire... | reverse complement strand
AAGGCCGGGTTTGAAAGCACACGTGGGTTTAAACACCAGCCCGAGCCGATACGAGCCCGAGCCGTTCCTGCGTGCGCGACCGATATAGATCACCGGCATGTTTCGGTGGTGATTTCGGAAATGAAATTCCTTAACTGCCGTTGGCTGTGTTTTCGCAAAACGACGACGCAACCGCGATTGAAGTTTCTGGAAGGGATGGAATTGGCCGATCACATGGCTGCGGATCAATCCATGATGGTCCTGATTCTGTTGGTTTCACAATTTCCTCTTCGCGCAGCCATCTTTCTTTAATGGGCAAACAGGGATTGCCGCCGCAGACCAGTTTTGGGGGTTGGTTTCTGGTCACCACCGAACCGGCGGTGATTACCGCTTCGGTGCCAATCGTGACCCCTTGGGACACAAACACCTGTGCGCCCACCCATGCGCCGTCCTCAACAACAATCGGCCCGTTCCGATAAGGCATTGCGGGTTGGCGGTAATCGTGACCGCCGCCGCAAAGAAATGCCCGTTGAGAAATGCAACAATGGGCGCCGATCCTGACGGGTTCAAAATTCAAGATGAACACTTCTTCGCCAATCCAGGCAAAATCGCCCACGGTCAACTTCCATGGAAAATGGATTTTTACCTGCGGCTTGATGACGACGCCCTTGCCAATGCAGGCGCCGAACAATCGGAGAATGAAACATTTGAACCGCGAAGGAACCGGCAGCGGGGTGAGGAACAGAAGGCACTTCGAGAGATGCCAGATTGCTTCAATCACCAATGGCCTTCCGCGGTCCAGTCCTCGCGTACGGTCAAATAAATCGTTTCGTACAATGGTAACAGCCATAAAATTAACTTCAGCTACGGTGTTGGGCCTGTAAAATGGGTGGAAAATGGCCGGCCATACATCGAGGCAATTCTCCAGTTCTCTACCGTTTGTCCCAGAGAACCAATGGTTAACAAATCATACCTTAGAGGGTTGCCGACATGTGAAACAATTGGGTGACTGTTGAGAAACAAAACCTGCGAACCGAAATGACATTTGGCAGATAATGACCAAAACCCGGTGAGAATTAATTAGAGGAAAGACGAATTTCAAATTTCAAAGAAGGTAATTTCCGGGCGGCAATTAAAGCGGAAATTAAAATTATGACGATAACCGATGCCAGGATTGACATAAAGCGGGCCCGCGTTGGTTTGAAACATTCCAAGGTCATATCCATCACAGCCGAAGGGCAAGCAGAGCGGACCGTAAAAGGGAATGCGCACCTGACCGCCGTGCGAGTGACCAGCGAGGATCAAATCAAATTTCTGTCCGTAAAGCCGGTTGACCCACGACGGATAATGCATGAGCAGGATGTTTTTGGCCCGGGGATTGGATGGCGGCAGCGGAGACGGGCTGTGGCTCTCGGCCAGACCAATAAGATTGATTTTACCGCCACCAACTTCTTTTTGCTCGTTCAGCAACCACGCGCCGCCGCCAGCCGCAAAGCACTTTTTGATCGGCTCGAAGGAGACCCCGCTCTTAAAGTCGTGATTACCCGGGACGCCGAACATCGTCGCCTTGATGCCTCCGAGGATTTCCAATGCTTCGGACATAAATTTTCCCTCCTCGATGATGTCGCCAGTGAAGCAAACAAAGTCAGGTGAAAGGCGGTTGACCGTTTCCACAACAGATTCCAAATAACGGCGGTCGCCCTTATGGTGCAAATCCGTAATGTGAACAAATCGGTGCGCCGGATTTTCACCGACTTTTTGATGGCAGATTTTCAGCCAGTTGGGTTCAACGAATCCGCCCTCAGCCAGAATGCCACCAGGCAGGGCGAGCAGTGCGGCGGCAATGAATTCCCGCCGACTGATTTTTGACGAGATCATGGTGCGCCGGTGTTCAACCTAAACAAAATGCGCGCGAAATCCTCGCACCGCGACCGTAGGCAAATGCAGGTGTCGGGACAGGGACATTCAAATCAAGGCGAGTCACAGGCTGGCTTTCGCCTGGCGGATCATTTCTTTTTCCTCGGGCAGAAGTTTGGCCGTTTCAGCCCGGGCGATGCTGTCCCGGGCAACATCCTTGTGTCCCGCCTGTGCTTGGATGACTCCGTAGTAGGCGGCAATGGCGGGTATTTTCAAATATTCGGGTTTCATGGTTTCAAAAACCTTAACCGCGTCGTTCGTTTTTTTCTGCAACAACAACGAGTAGGCATAGGTGGAAATGAAGAAGGGATCGTCCGGCGACGTTTTGTAAACTTCCGCGGCCATGAGATCCGCTTCCTCCAGTTCGGATTTACGGAGGAGCAGCACGTTCGCCAGATTGTTTTTGATGCGTACGTCGTCCGGATCGGCGGTGTGAATCTTGGACAGCAACGTCTGCAGTCCAATGGTGTTTCCGTCGGCATAAAGTTGTCCCATCAACTGGTTGGCCGCCCATTTTTCCCTGGGAAATTCATCCGTAATCTTCTGCAAGACAAGGTTCCTTTCGGGGACCCAGCCCCAGACTTCGGTCACCTGGGCGAGCCGCGACAGGCGATCCACCCTGTGTTCGGTTAGAGAAAGCGCTATGCGCCAGCTTTTTTGCGCGGCGACAGTCTGATTGAGTGACCGCTCGGCGAGGGACTCAATGGCCACCCGGTAGAATTCCGCTTCGCCCCAATCCTGCTTGCCCACAAACGCCAGCAGCCCATTCCAATCCTTGAGCGCAATCTGGCAGTCAGTGATGATCAGCGGCACCGGCAGATTGGTTTTCATTTCCGACGGCAGCCCCTGCAGCCAGCGTAGTGCGATGTCAGGCTTTTCAGTTTTGGCCATCCACCGGCCGAGTGCAAAAGCATTCGGGGCCGAACGCAGCGCCTCTGTTTTCAGCGAAGCAAGCCAGGGAGCATAATCATCGCTTTTGGTTTCCTGCAGCATTTGCAAATAATTAATTTTGTCCGAAAAATTTGCCTTGGGACTTCCGGCCAACTCGTGGGAACAGGCAAGAGCCCGGGTCAAATCATGGCGAGAAACTGCGGCGGTAAGCAGGTGCTGAAGTGCCACCCTCCTCAATACCGGATCGGTGATGTTCTGTTCCAAAGACAGACAAGCGCCATTAACTACAACCTCGTTGGTGGAGGCCAGACGGATGGTTTCCAGATTAAGCAGGTTCGCCTGATCGCCCGGCTCCAAAAGCAACGCCTCCGAGTATTGCTTTTCAGCCTCGGCCCGCTGTCCCGAATCCCACGCCAGCGCGCCGGCGATTTTGTGATATTCAGCAGTGGCCTTGTTCTTTTCATCAACGGTTGCGAGCGCTTCTCCCGCCGCCTTCAGGTTCCGGAATTGGATGGCTGTTTTGGCCAACATAAAGCGGTTGGTGATGTTGTCCGGCTCCAGCTTCAACAGTTGAGCCCGCCAGGAAAGTGCCGCCGGGGAGCCGGCCGCATCCATCAAATCCGCGATCATCCGGCAGGCGTCCACACTGAGCGGATTAATCTGGAGCACACGGTCCAGGCAGAGATTGGTGTTTCGCCAGTCCTTCTTGTTTTCATATTCCCTGGCCTGAGCGATCAAGCGGTGTTCCTCGGACTTTTTGTACGCTTTGCGTCCAAACCACCCGGCGGCAGCCACGAGCGCCATCACCGCTACAAAGATCAGAGCTTTTTGCAATAGGCTTTTCATAAATTGTAATTCAGCAGCCCAACAGCCATTCGCCTGTTTTGGGATTACAATCTTAACTCAACGGCGACCACGACGCGTGACGTTCTGGTAACTTTTTGGTAAAAAATGGGACCGGGTTCCACCGGCCTGCGAGCAAACTTACCCGTCGAAGCCAGCGCGAGGATTTTTTCGCACCAACGGTTTAAGCCAACGTTTGATTAAAAATTGAAGGTTTTGGTGGCCACCTGGATTACATCGAACGGTTTGAGATAAAAAGGCGCATCTTCCCGGCCCCGCAGTACGCGCTTCAAGTTCACCCGATAGTTTTTCTGCCGTCCGTTCTCCACGCGCAACACCCGGACATTCGACAAATCGGCGCGGTAGGGATCATAGCCGCCGGCTTCCATGATGGCTTCCAGCACGGTCAGGGGCCGCTCCAGTGGAATTTTCCCCGGGCGCGTGACGGCCCCCGCTACATAGACGGCGGATTCGGCCGCCACCATTTTAATGGTGATCGGATCTTCTTTAACCAGGTTTTTATAAAGATCAGTCAGTTCATTTTGCAATTGCTGCGCCGTTTTCCCGGCGGCCTGCACTTGTCCCACGCCTTGAAGATTCAACGTACCGTCCAGGCCAATTTTCTGAACGGTATTGAAATTGGTTGAGTATTGGAAGGTGATGCTGATGACATCGCCTTCCAGCAAATCGTTCGTGGCATAAGCTGCCGCTCCCGGATCAACCTTCTCCCGCGCGGTCTGGCAGCCGGCCACCAGCATAACGCAGAGGCCCAACAAGAGCCCCAAGCCACCCCAATAAGATGTTTGGGCCAGGTTTCGGCGGTGGCAAATCCCGTTTTTTTCGTTCCCATTCGGGAACCGGTTTGGTTTGGTATTCATAATCTAATCCGACATCTAGCGGGTGAGCGGGCGCCAGCGCAAGCTTTCAAACGAAGCCGCCGCCGAAATTCACCCGTTTGTAACAAAAAAAACTCAAAACGCATAATTCAGTTGCATTGTCAGGGTGTTATTCCGGTAACTGGTGTTTAGATTGGACATTCGGTCCCAATGCATGAAGGCGAGACCGCCCGCCAATTTCCGGGTAAACTTATATGAAATGCCGGGACCGACTCCGACCCGGCTGTAATTTTCAGTCTGGCTGAAGAGTGAGATGCCAGACGACGTGCTGATTTCACTGGTCAGCGGTTGGTTGCCGTCTTCGTAGGTCAGAGTCAGATTCAATGCCAGATGTTCCGTGGCCTGCCAGTCAACGGAATAATTGGCCGTCAATTGTTCCGTATAATTGTTACCCACGTTAAGTCCCAGGCTGATGTCCCTCCCGACCGAAAGTCTTTGTGAGATAAATTCGGTCAGTTGATGCGTCAATTCCAGGCTGAAGTAATAGGCACCCAAATTTTGCGCCGGTTGCCCCGCCCCATTTGAATCAAAAGCATAAAACGTATAGCCGCCCCGCGCACTGACTTTGATGAAATGCGTTAACTGCCATTCCAAATACGGTCCCACGCTGTAACTCGTGTTGTTGCTTTGCAGGGCTTGGTCATACCGGGTGAGGCTCGCGCTTGCCTCCAATCCCAGTTGGGTATCCTCGGCCAGGCGGTGCGCGCCGCGAAAAACAAGGTATTCCGAGGAGCGGTTGAGGTATTGATAGGCCGCGCCATCCGAAAAAAAGTTGTCATGGCTGTAGCCCAGTTCAAACAACCAGCGGCCCGGCTGCCAGGCGACACGCGCTCCGACGGTGTTATCAATCCGGGGGAGATTGCTGACACCGCTCACGGATGCCTCGCTGATTGCCGATTGCGCATCACTAAACTGGTCAAACAACGTCGCGCTGCCGTCTTCAAAAGCGATCTTCCAGGACAACACCGACCCCGGAGCGATTTCGAGATTATCATTGACCGGATGCTCCAAATATTTGTCATAACCTACAGACGCGTTAAAAGTCAATTGAGATTGTTCTGCCGCCGGCCAATCAAAACCCACCGTCAGACCCGAATGTAGGATGGTATCCCCTTCGGTGCCATTCTGGGTCAGATTGATGTTGTCATTCTCTTCCACTCCCAAATAGACGCCCAGGGTAAAGTCCACCGGTCCGCAATGAGATTGCGGCCTGGGCAAGCCCCCGGGTGGATAGTTGGATGCGTTATGCTGTTCCAGCGCCGAATCCAGCCCCAGCGCGCTGAACAAGGCTTCCTGCGCCCGGCTCGACGTGGTGCCGAGCAACACCCCGGCCAGCATACAGCCAACCCCCAGCGAACTTTTTCCAGGTGCAACACGCCTTCTGGGGCACCGATTTGGTTCAAAACATTCCAAAATATGCACGCCAGACACTCAAGCCTGGTCTTGATGGCTGGCTCAGAACTTGTAGGTCAGGTCCACTTGAAACAGTTGGTAATAGTTGATCGGATTAATCTGCGGGATGTCCGTGCCGGTGCCGCCGGTGCCAAGGAGATGGTTGATGCGGCTGGCATAACCATAACGGAAGGTGGCGATAAAATTATCATTAAAACCATAGGCGACTGCGGTGTAAATACCCTCCAGGTTTTCCGCGCCTGCCATATAGTCCAAATCAAGCAGGTTGGGGTCCAAGGAGTATTGCTCGATATGCTGCCAGTAGGCTCTGGCCTCCCACGCGTGCTTCTTGGAAACCGAGCCATTCACCAATCCAATGGCACCTTTGCTGCCGACGGCCAACCCGAACTGATAAGCCTCCACATCATGGGTTTGCGGGCGGAATGCATGGACGGACACTGGTGAACCGCCGTTCAGCCCGCTTTCATATTTCAAATAAGCCGCGTACCCTTTGGCCGCGGCACGGGCGCGGTCGGCTCCTTCAAGGTTATAAGCAAAATCCCCGAAAATCCGTGTGTCAACGTTTCGGAACCGCCAGTTCATTTCAAAAGGGATTTCCAAGACTGTTAGGTCATTGAGGCCGACCTGATTGTTGGGATAACCCAAACTTTGATTGCCGGGCGAGCCGGTCGTAACATTGTTATTCCCGTAACCGCTGAAGCCGTTAACCGGATAAGGAGTGGCCTTATTCGTACCAGTGTAGGCCCCTTCACCCACATAAGTATCACCGAAATACGGGGCGATTCCTTGAAAAGCCGTGCTCCCCTTCATCCCATAGTATTTATAAAGCGTGGCCGCCGCCTTTACGGAAAGATTGGTCATGATTCGGTAATTAAATCCGGCCTGCCAGGCAACTTGAATTATGTTGTTCGCATCTTGTCCAGATCCCAACACGCCAAGGCCCAAGCCTTTGGTGGCATTGTCGGGATTCTCATCCTGATAGAGGAACTGGGCTAAGTTGGCGAAAAAATCCATCTCGCCCACGGTGTATTTCAAATGTTCCGCCAGTCCCTCAGGATTGATGGAGGGGCTCCAAACCATGCTTGAGCTATACAGCGGATTGGGCATTTTGCCCACAGTCAAGTCGAGCCAGGACAAGGGGTCATAACCGAGGTAAATCTGGCCGATGTCAATGCCGGACGTAGATTTTCCGTATGGACCGGAATAAGGAGTTCCGCTGGCCGATGTCCCCATCGTCACCCAGCTTGAACGCGGATTGGAGGAGGTCTCGAGGCGGAAACCGTAATAAAAATCATCAATCACGTCGCCGCGCAGGCCAAACCTCAACGCATATCGAAAACGATCATCATTAATTCTGCCACCGGAGGGATCGATTTCCCGGCGGCTTTCATAACGCAGCCGAAGGTCGCCGAATATCTCCATGTCCTTGATGTCCTTGTCAACTCTCCATTTGGAATTCTCCGCCGCATATTGGGCCGCCATGTTGGTGCGCAGCGCATCTGCCTGCGCCTGCGTCTTGGCCGCCTCGTCCTCGGTAATCATGCCCTTTTCCAATAGCAGATTCAGCACCGGGTCGGTGGGAGCTGTTACCGCATCAGAAACGGAGTTAGTGGCCGCGAGTGTCCCCTGCGCTTCCTTGGCCGCGCCAATGACACACAAGCCAACCGCGATGGATACCATAGCTCGCAGGCCGGGAACGAAAGGTAAATGATATCGGGGACGTTTAGTCCCAGAACTTTGCATCGCCGGATGGTAAAGTCATCACGTGACGGATTTACGACGCGATGGTTACGTTATGGTTACGAACCCGGCCGCAAATGAGGTGGACGGGCCAAGCTGGTTTAACCGCCGAAGGATATGGGTAAAACCACTATTTTCTTTTTTGATTCCGTTTTCGTCAGGGCGTGCAGATCTGATTGAGTGTATTTCGAACCGCCACGAAGTCAGGTTTGAGTTTTAGGGCGTGTGTCAACTGAATGATGGCATCATTGGTCTGCGCCATGCCCAGATTATAAAAGGCGCGGGGGTACTCGCCGTTCAAGCGCACCGCTTCGTGCAATTCTTCAATGGCATCGTGAGGGTCGCCTTTTTTGCCGAAAGCAGCGCCAAGATTCCCGTGAGCCTAAGCATTGGCCGGGTCCGGACCGGTTGCTTCGCGATACTCGCCAACGGTCTGGCTCGTCTATCTTTGGAGTTTTAAAGTGTCGCGTCGTCCATTTGGAGCCGAAACCGCCTGTGAACTCCGCGATGGCGGCCTCGCCGTCTCAATTAAAGCCCAGGCCGGTACCGGGAGTGTCGTGGCACCGCAGATGCATACGGATACACCCGCAAACGCGCAGAGAACTCTTGCATTGCTTGACATTTCAATAAAAAAAAGGCTGGATGCCATCAGGCAACCAGCCCTGGTTATTCAGTGCCGCCTCATGGCGAAACCAGCCGGAAGAAAGCCGCCTTGTTGGTCGGCGAACTGTTGGTATAAGCAAAGCTGCCGTTGCTCAAGATGGTGTTGGTATAGACCGGCGCCCAACTGGCGATGGCCAATGCGAGATTGGTGGTTGACAGCACCCGGAATTGCGCGCTGGCCGGGCCGTTCGTGCCGCTGAAGATGAACTTGCCACTTGACCGAATCACGCTGTTAAACTTTGGGATGGACGACGAGGCGGACACCACAATATAGCTGGCACGGGTGTTGGTATTGGCACCCCCCGGGCCGGTCACTTTGAGGCTCACCGTGAAGCTGCCGGAGTTGGTGTAGGTATGGTTCACCGACGCGCTCGTGGTATTGGTCACCGTATGGCCATCTCCCAAATTCCAAAGCCAGTTGGTGATGGTCCCGGTAGAGGCATCTGTAAAAACCACCGCCAGCGGCACGGAACCGTTGGTGGGCGCACCGGTGAATCCGGCTACGGGCGCCGCAAACGTGGTGGTCGCCCGGGTGAAGGTCATCGTGCCATTCGGATTCAATTGGAAATACCCCACATTGTAGCCATTGCCGCTGGTCGTGAGGGTGTTGGGGTCAGTAGAGCCGTTTGGAACCATTTGATAAAGGTCAGATTGCACGGCGGTGGAAAACGGAGCCACGGTGGTGTTTTCAAGATTCAGCGGACTTCCACTATTTCCCTGCGGGCCAGCCCCTTGCAGATCGCCTATCGTCGTTGGATAGGTCGGGTCGGCCATGAATACGCCATAATTCTGCCCGTTGGCAATGCTATAGGGCTCTTGCACAAAAATCGCCGTATTGTCTTTGTTTGAAGTGAGTGTGCTGGAAATGGCTTCCGCGCCGAGCCAGATGCTTTCAATTTGAGACGCCGCGCCTGACTGTGAACTGCTGCTGCTGCGAACCGGCACCGGGCCAGGCACGCCGTTAACACGGGGTATTGTTGCCCAGATCGTATTTATCGGATAGGCCGGGAAAGTCGTATCGTAGGCGGTATCACCGGTCACTGACCACGTTAAATTGGTCAGATTGTTATAAGTGTCAGGATCTAGTTGTGAGGCCGAATATTGGGTGATACTGATCGTCGTGCCTGCTGTCAACTTGGTGTAGTTCGTGGCGGGACCGATATCCACCACAATCTCATACAAGCCTTGATAGCTCCCAGTTTTGCGAAAGCCGAGGCACAGGTCACCATACTGGTAACTAAATGGCTGGGCATCCACCGAAGTGACCACCGTCAATAATCCAAACAGCACTAAAAAGGCCTTCCAATAATTGAATTTTGTCTTGTTCATATTTTTATATCTAATGGGCTCTGTTCATCGTTCTCGTCTCCATGTCATTTCAAATTAGTTTCAAAATACCGAAGAATGAATGGCAGAAACTACCGGCTTTGGCATGGTTTATCCACTTGATTTGAGACATCCAAATCCTTGTTAACGACATTTACTGAAAAATTGTAAATCACTACAAATAAGATAGTTAGGATTTATTTTTTAGTCTCTCCGGATTCAACCGACCTGAAACCATCCAATTTGTCACTTTTCCATTGGAATTGTAACTTGTTTGTAACTTTTGTTGGCAATTCTTAACATGACGAGAACGCTTGATCCATTTCTAATGTCCGCCATGATAAATAAAATGTGCAATATTTGGCGGATTTTCTGTAGTACCTCGATATCGGTTCGAAGCGCGCGAGGACTGCATCAGAAATGCGTGGACGGCCCGAAAGGCCTCCAGAGCAGTTTAAAACGCAGGCTCCGAGTGGTGTTGCGGCGCGTTGGTACAACGCCTGCTCAGGTCAAGCTAGGACGCTACTGTAGTGGCGTGGTCGGACCCGCACTAGCCCTCGTATTGATAATGGTATTGGCCGGCTGCGCCACACAGAAATTCACCGCCGACACCGGCCGGGCTGCCGCCAAAAAGGGCGACCCACAAGCCCAATATTTTCTGGGCCGGCTTTACGCGAAAGGCGACGGCGTGCCGCGCGATTATGTCAAGGCCGTGGAATATATGCGACAGGCCGCCGCCCAAGGCTGCGCCGAGGCTCAAAACGACCTGGGCGCATTTTATGCCCAAGGATTAGGCGTGGCGCAGGATGATGTAGAGGCGATTCGATGGTTCCAGCGGGCGGCAGATCAAGGCGATGCGCTGGCAGAATTTAGCCTGGGTCTCTCATTTTCACTAGGCCGCGGAGTTCGTACGAACATGGTGGAAGCCGTGAAATGGTATGAACTGGCGGCGGCACAACATCAATTCGAAGCCATGCTGGCCTTGGGAGACCTCTATCTCGGTGGCCGGGGCGTGGCCCCGGATTATAAAGCGGCTCGCAATTGGTATAAAAAAGCGGCCGCGCAACATTCGGCTCGCGCCGAAAATGCCTTGGGGTTCATCTATGAAGTGGGCGGCTTTGGCGTACTTAAAGATCCACAACGAGCGGTGAGATTTTACCGGCAGGCAGCCACCAGCGGAGACGCCAAAGGCCAGATGAATCTTGGACGCATGTATCTCGACGGTATTGGGG
>Ga0302319_10023888_pt1 | contig 10901 bp, 5 predicted proteins | sample Bog_T0_2_FD_203319 | JGI IMG/M metagenome (GOLD analysis project Ga0302319, IMG submission 203319) | Peat permafrost microbial communities from Stordalen Mire near Abisko, Sweden - Bog_T0_2 | ecosystem: Environmental > Terrestrial > Soil > Wetlands > Peat | place: Sweden: Abisko, Stordalen Mire... | reverse complement strand
CAGCTTGAGCCGTTGAACTGGCTGAAGAAGATGCGCTGATCGTTCTCCACGCCTTTCCACGCCATGAACAGGTTATTGCCGAGCACGGCCAGGCGCGGGCCCACGCTCGACCCAATGCCGGCCACGAGTTGCTGCGGCGTCCAGCTGGTGCCGTTGAAGCTGCTGTAGTAAATGCCCTGGTCGCCGAGGATGCCTTTCCAGGCCATGTAGAGTTTGCCGCCGTAGGCCGCAAGGGCCACGCCGGTGCTGGAGCCGATGCCGGGGATCTGCTGCTGCGGTGTCCAGGATGTGCCGTTGAAGCTGCTCATGAAGACGCGGTCGTCTCGCTCCATGCCCTTCCAGACCATGTAGAGTTTGCTGTTGAAAGCTTCGATGGCGACGGGCAGCCCCATTCCGCGCAGAGCCGTTTGGAGCGCGGTGCCGTTGGCCACGCCAAGACCGGTGCAGGCATCCCAGCCTGGCCCCGACTTATAGCCGGGAGCGCCGCCGCGCGCGTTGCTGATGCCGTCGTTGATGTCGCGATAGACATAGGAATACGGCACCGAGTAAAGGTTCGGGTTCAGATAACCGACGGGCTCGCCCAGGCCGGCGTTCATCAGTGCCGCCAGCGCGGCGTACAAAGGCGCGGTGGCGCTGGTTCCGCCGATGGCACCGATATTGGCGCCGTTAAGGAAGAGCTCATATCCGCTGGCACCATCGGCATTGCCCGAGATGTCGGGGATGCCGCGGCCCTTATGGCCATCGTTGGCGGAGCCGGGAATGTTCGCCCAATTCTGCCAGATCGGCAGCGGGAAGTTCGGCGGCTGGAAGATGTCGCTGATGCCACCTCCGGTGATCCAGTTGTTGTCATTGTCGTTCCAGACGTGCTCGGTGAAGCTGCTGCCGGAGACGTTGGAGATGCTGGTTCCTCCGCACGACGTGACGTAGATATCCGAGCCGGGATACAGCACATGAGCCTTTCCATCGCCTATGCCGCAGTCAGAGCCGTGGTCGCCGGCCGAAACAAATACGGTGACGCCTAAAGCCGCTGCTTCCTGAAAGGTAGTGTTGACGGCCTTGATGGCGGCGAGCGACCAGGTGAGGCCGGATATAGACTCGTTCTCAGGCCAGCCATAGCTGATGGAAAGGACCGAGGGTTTGTGGGTGCTGTCATGAATCACGGTGGTGACCGCGTCCACCCAGCCCTGCTCGCTCCAGGGCGCGAAGTAGACCACGATCCTGGCGCCAGGCGCGGCTGTGCCGGAAACGCAGACGTCGAGCAGGGTCTCGACGGTGTAGTCGTCCGACCCGGGATTGTTAGAGACGCCGTCGACGCTTACAGCGGTAAGCGAGGGCATGGCTGCGCCCACGCTGGTGGCGAATAACTGGACGTCGGAAGCCTTATAGCCGCCGCCGAATTCCATAATTGCGATGGTTTGACCGGAGGCATTGGGCGACGTGGGAAAGCCGTAGAGTTTCGCCACCTGCGGCGGCGTCAGGGGAACGGTTGCCTGAACAGGGGAGGCATCGGCCGCTTTACTTCCGTTCCTGTGGATCAGCGGGCGGGCCATCTGGCGGTTGTCGAGACCGAAGACACCTTCGACGATGTCGGCGATGTCGTTGGGCAGGTTGACCGAGCCTTCGCGGCCGCGATACTTTTCGGTCGCGGTTTCGTAAGTGCCGAGATCGACCGCAAAGGCCTTGCTGAATTGAGCTGTGGTTCCTTTCAGAACGACGGTGCGGCGCGGGATGCTGGATTCGACTACGGTCAGGGAATTTGCCTGGGCAAACGCGGCAATTTTGTTTAAATCTTCCTGAGAGGCGCCGTAAGTGGCGGCGAAATCCTCGCGAGAAAGATATGGTTTCTGACCCTGCGGAGCAGCGGACAGGTTGGCGGGGTCCGGAAGCGCGGGCGCGTCGGAGCGTCGCCTGAGGCGCACGCTGACGGTAAATACTTCGTTAGGATCGGCATCGCCGGTGCGTTTGGCTCCGGCGCGCGGTTTTCGGTGCGACGATTCAAGGGCGCGATAATTAACGGGAATTTGAGACATCGGTCCTCCTTAATGGGACGTGAGTTAGTGAGGAACTCCCGATATACGTTTCTTCCTTTTCGGCGCCGAAGTCAAGGGTAAAAGTGATGAGAGGCACCAGTTGCGGCGGAGTCACAAACAACGATTCTCAGGATTCGCACCAATGCCTTTAATAGCCTGCGACCCCAGGGGCCGAAACGGTTTTTCGTCTGCTATTCCTGACTGTGGCAAGTCTGGATCGGGTCGCGAAGCGGCGGTCACCTGGCGATTGGGTTCGAATTGTACAGGGCGCCGCGGGACCCAATTGGGTTCGAATTGTACAGGCGCGGCGCGGGACCGAATTGGGTTCGAATTGTATAGGCGCGCCGCGGGACCCGATTGGGTTCGAATTGTATAGGCGCGCCGCGGGACCCGATTGGGTTCGAATTGTGAATCTCGCCAGCGACCCTCAGATGTACCGCGGACACATTGCGAGATTCTCGGCAGGACTAATGGATGGCTATGGTTACGGGGGGGCCGGTCAGGCCTACGGTGGTGAGCGTCAGCGGTACCGCGTCGCCCAGAGCGGTTCCCGTGGGAATCACCGCGTTTACCTGGTAGAGCCCGCTGAAGGTCGGGACCAGGCCGGCATAGGCCACCGGTACATTCGTACTCCCGATGGTCAGGGTTACCGCCTCGGAAGTCGGGGAGAGCGGAGTGAGCGGGGTCGATTCCCCGGCATGAATAGAACTTTGCACACCGCCGAGCCCGGTGCAGTAGATCACGATTGTGCTTCCGGGGTGGGCGGGCTGAGCGGTGGAGACCACGTAATAGGTTCCATCCGCATTAATCGCAATCACGATGGCCTGGCCGGAGCCGGAGCCGTTCACGGTAAAGGTCCCGGGAGCGCCCGGAGCAACCGTGGCCGATTCCGGAACTGAGAGGGTCGTACCGGCCTGGATGATGAGCTGCTGGGTTGTATTGGCCGACAGGGTGAACGGGACCATGGCGTTGATTTGTCCGGAGCCGGCATAGAGCAGCGGCATGGTCACACCGCCGATGATGACTTCGGTTCCCGCAAGCTGGGTGGGAAGCGGAAGAGTAGTGGCCGTGGCTGTCGACGACGCCAGCGAGGAGCCGAAGATCGCCATCAGAGCGCCGGGGGCGGGCGGCTCGCCGGCCGAGAAACTGGCGGCATTCAGGATGCCTCCGGTGGCGATGATGGGGGGCTCGGCATTGGGATTGAGCTGCCCGCTGACCGTGATTGAGCCCTTCAGGGTGGCGGGCGTTCCCTGTGCCGCGATGGTGAGGGTCATACTTGACGAGGTCTTCCGCGGCGCCCAGGTAGCGGCCCAGGTGCCGTCCTGCAGGCCGGTAAGCGGCAGGGGTGCGTCTCCGTTGGTGAAGGTGGCAGTTACGGCGCCATTGATGAACGGCTGGCCGCAATCGTCGCTGACGGTGACTTCCAAAGGGACGGGCCAGCCGATGGGGAGGTTGAAGTTTTGTCCGAGCCCCGTCACGGCGGGAAGCAACTGGGTCGCCGTGCAGTTGGCGTTGGGAGCATGAGCTGTCAGAGGTGAAAAAACGGTCAGGGTGGCGGGAACGTTGAGGACGACGCCGTCGGAAAAAGTCAGGACGACCGTCGCGGTATAGACGCGCGCGGCCAGGCCGGCGATTTTGGCCTGCAGGGTCAGAACAACCGGTTTGCCGGCGGCGACGCTCCCCGAGCCCGGCGAAACGCTGAGCCATTTGTTGGTATCGGGAAAACCCGCCACCGCGGTGAAGTTGAGAGCGGAGCCGTGCAGCTGGGAAATGGTGAGCAATTGGGCGGCGGGGTTTGCGCCTCCGACAGCAGCGCTGAAAAGAAATGAGGCCGGACTGATGTTGGCTCCGGTAGTCTGAGCGGCCGTCAGGACTCTGAGCACTACGGTGACAAAGCGCGGCGAGTTGGCAACACCCGGCGAGGAGATCTGGAGCTTGCCATAGTAATTCCCCGGCGCCAGACCCGCCGGATTCACGGCCACCTGCACAAAAGACGAAGTGGAAGAGCTGGTGCTGGTGCCCTGGGACGGCGAAACGAATAACCAGTTTGCAGAGCCCGATAGCACGGTGGTTGAGATCGACCAACCGATCGTCCCGGCGCCGCCGTTGAGAATCTTAAGGTAGATGGGCGCAATGGAGGTTCCGTCCACAGCCGCGGTGAAGGTCATGCCGGTTTCCGAAAGCACCAGCGAAGACGGCGCGGGCTGGATTCGCCGCACTCGCATGTTGTTCTGATCGGCCACGTAGACGTTGCCGAGTGAATCGGTCGCCACATCGACCGGATATGCGAAACCGGTGGAAAGAGGCGGTCTTCCGTCTCCCGAAACCGAGTTGGTGCCGTTGCCGGCGATGGTCGATATGGTGCCGCCCACTGGGTCGACGCGGCGAATTCTGAGATTGCCGGTATCGGCGATGAGGAGACCGCCGGTGGAATCTATGGCGAGCCCGTTGGGGTTATTGAGCATCGCAAAGGTTGCGGGGCCGCCGTCGCCTGAGAAGCCGGCGCGCGCATTGCCGGCAACGGTATGGATATCGCCGTCGGTGGTGATCGACCGCACCACGTTGTTGCCGGTGTCGCTGAAATAGACGGTGCCGGCGGAATCGACGGTAACCCGGGAGGGAGCGTTCAGGGTGGCCGTGGTGGCAGGCAAGCCTTCGCCGCCGCTATAGCCCGCCAGGCCATTGCCGGCGATGGTGGCGATGATGCCCGAGGAGACCTTACGGATGCGATTGTTACCGGTATCGGCGATGTAGAGATTGCCTTTTGAATCGACCGCGACGCCTTGCGGGGCGGCCAGTTCCGCGCTCGGGGCCTGGCCTCCATCGCCCGCGAACCCGCTGGTTCCGTTGCCGGCCACAGTGCTGATGGTTCCGGCGGAGTTGATCTTTCGAATGCGCCGGTTGCGGGTGTCGGCGACATAGATGTTGCCTGACGAATCGGTCGCGATGCCGTCGCAATCGACCAACATGGCCGAAGATGCGGGGCCTCCGTCGCCGCCGAACCCGGGCGTGCCGGTTCCGGCCGTGAGGGAGATGATGCCGAATTGAGAAACGGTACGGACTCGGTTGGCGAAGCTGTCGCAGATATTCAGATTTCCCGCCGCATCGGGGGCAACGCCGTCGGGGGCTGAGAGATTGGCGTCGGTCGCGACGCCGTTGTCGCCCGAGTAGCCATAGTTTCCGTTGCCCGCGATGGTTATGAGATTTCCCTTTGTGGTGAGAGCCCGAACTCGGAAGTTGGCGAAATCGGCGATCAGCAGCACCGATGACGAGGTCATGAAAAGATCTGCCGGCGAGTACAATTGCGCATTAATGGCGGGGCCGCCGTCTCCTCCGACGCCATAAAAGGAGGTGCCGGCGACGGTCGAGATGAGGCCGGTAGAAGGGTCGACGCGGCGAATCTGATTGCCGTTCTGATCGGCAATGAGCAGACCGCCCGAGCTATCGAAGGCCAGGCCGGAGGGACTGTTCAGATGCGCCTGAGTGGCCAGACCGCCGTCGCCGGATTCATTCCCTGTGCCGTTGCCGGCGTAGGTGGAAATCACGCCGTTTGGCGAGACCTTTCTGATGCGATTGGCCTGTGAGTCCGCGATGAAGAGGTTCCCCGCGGTGTCAAAGGCAAGCCCGAGAGGGTACTGTAGCGAGGCCTGCGCGGCGGGGCCGCCATCGCCCGCGAAGACATAGACACCATTGCCCGCAAAGGTGTGAATCATGCCGTCGGGAGTGATGCGCCGGACGCGGGAATTGGCGGGATCGGAGATGTATATATTGCCCTGGGAATCGAGTGCGATGCGTGTGTTCCCTCCGATGGATGCGGCAATGGCGGGACCGCCATCGCCCGCAAATCCGCCCGTACCGTTGCCCGCGATGGTCGAGATCATGGCCGAAGTATTTACCTTACGGATGCGGTTATTGGCGCCATCGCAGATCAGGAGGTTGCCCTGTGCGTCGAAGGCGAGACCGCGGGGATTGTTGAGCGCCGCGGAGGTGGCGGGACCACCATCGCCCCCGTAGCCAGCGGTGCCACTGCCCGCATAGGTGGTGATGATGCCGTTGGTGGATACGCGAAAAACCTTGTCGCTGTTGATGTCGGAGAAGTAGACGTTCCCGGCCTTGTCCGCAGTGACGCCACTGACACTGCCGACTGGCGCGTTAATGGCCGGGATGCCGTCCTGAAACGATTGATAGCGCGAACCGGCGATGGTGGTAATAGTGGACTGGGCCGGGGAAACCCCGCAGATCAATAGTCCCGCTGCCAGAATTCGCAGTAGCAATACGTACGGATTCTACCATTTTGGGCCCGGCATAGTTATGCGATTTGCCCGACCAAATCGGCCAGTTCGATGGATTGATCGCTCTGTTTTCCGCGGCCGAGCGAGGGCGCGATGGCGAGGGCTTCCTGATGATCCTCGAACCAGACCAGGAAAGCGGCTTTCTCGGCCTCCGGGAGCCGCTGCAGGTTGAGCCAGGTGTAGTACGCGCCCATGTCGGCGTCTATGAGCGAGCCGAGCGGATCGAGCTCGGGGCGCTTCTGCGTCTCGGCGAGCAGTTCGTTCATGGGTTTATCGCGCTGGCGCGGCGTGAAGTGGGCGAAGAGCGTAAGCGGCTGGGCGCGCCGCAGGGCTTCGCGCGCGGCCCACTGCACGAAAGTTGTGGCGAAGACCTGGGTGCCGGAGCCTTCGGTGAGCAGGCTGAGCTGAAAACGGTTGAGGACGGGATCTCCGCCAGCGCCGAGGCCGACTTCTTCGGGTTTCGTTTGCGCGAGCATGGTGCGGAAGGCTTCGGGATCGAAGACGCTGGCTTCGTAGGTCTTCGTCATGCGCGCCTGCAGGGTTGCGCGCGGGGCCGCGAGGGATGTGTAGGAAACCGTGGCGATGTGGCTGGCGACCGGCGCGGCTGCGCCGCCATCGATATACCAGTGGTTGTAGGGCCATTCGGTTCTGGCACGCGCGGCAACAGCGTCGAGTAAAGTTTTCACACCATTTGCGTGCTTGACCTGCGTATAGTAAGTGCCCTGAGGGCGGAGCTTGCGGAAGAGCCGGTAATCGTTCTTCGCGACTCCCTGGCCGATGACGGCGATTGCGAGACGATGCATGGGCAGCGGGGGATCGGGCTTCGCGGCATTGGCCTTCGCGACGTAATCGATCGCCGCAGTTCGAAAGGCATCGATCTGATGCGTGGCCCAGAGGTGGGCGGAAAGCTGTTCGGAAAAGATGGCCGGGGAGTTGATCCAGTCGTTTTTTTCGAGGGCGACGGTGAGTTTGAGATTCGCGAATGGGGCAGCGGCCGCAACGAGTTGCTCGGGGGAGAGCCCGTTCAGGTAAGTGAACTGGCGATCGAGATCGGCGCGTTCGGCGGGGAATTTCCAGTCGTACGCGATGAGCTCGCGGAGGAGGAGCGGAACGAATGCCAGTGGAAGGCGGCGCAGGAGATCGATCTGGGCGGCGGCCAGGGCTTTGGCTTCCGGTGGGTAGGCGTCGAAATTTGCCGGGGTGAGTTGTTCGGGCAGCATGCTACACCACCTCCGGTACCGGCTTGCCGGTGGAGTAGCGCGCTTCGAAGCCGAAGAGCGAGCCGAGGGTGGGAACCAGGTCGGTGGACTGGATGGGGCGGTCGACAACGGTGTTTTCGCGAATGCCGGGACCCATGGCGATCATCCATGTGGTGCGCGAGAGCGTGTCGCCGGTGCGATGGTGCTGGAAGCCGTTGCCGCCGGAATCGATATCGGAATCTCGCCCGAAATCGGGCAGGATGAGCAGGGTGGTTTTGCCGGCGTATTCGGGGTCTTTCTGAATCGTTTGCCAGAGCTCGGCGCAGAGGCGGTCGGAGCGCTTGATGCCGTCGATGTAGAGCGAGAAGGTTCCTGAATGCGCGATATCGATATCGTGCAGGGTGACCCAAAGCAGGCTGGGCGAGAGGTGGCGCATGAGCTGCTTCGCGATATAGACGGAAAGCTCGTCCGGGCTGGCGAGGCTGCGGGCGTGGGCGGCGAAATCGTCGGCGGAGAGCTTGAGCACTTCAGCCAGCTGGTTGAGTTCGATCTGATTCCCGGCGAGGGTGGGCGCGTAGAGCGGGGTTTCGTAGTTGTCCCGGAGGAGGTGTTCGTAGCGGGTGGCGTCGGCCGCAGAGGAGAGCGCCGCGGTGAGAAGGCGCTTGGGCAGGATCACGCCCGCGCCCAGGCCGGGACCGTAAAGCTTGTGGGCGCTTTCGCCGATGCGGGCGAAACCGTTGCTGGGCGCGACCACCCATGCGTCGGTAGCGGGGCGCTTCAGATCTTTTCTGAAATATTCGAAAACGGTGGGGTTGTTAGGCGAAACGGCGGCGAAGTTATTGAAGGTTTCGTAGGCGCCGGTGACGATGCTGGCGGTGGCGACATAGTGGCCGAGGATGCCCTGGTTGACTACGTTGGTGAAGAACGTCGCCTGGGGAAGCAAATCGTAGAGCAGGTGCGGGATGTTTTCCTGCCCGTCCGGCATGAAGGTTTCGTCGTCGCGGGCGCCGCCGCCGAAGGTGACGACAACGACTTTGCGATTGCGGGGCAGGGCGTTGGCGCGCAGGGGCGAGGAGCCGAAGATGGTGGTGGCAGCGACCGCTCCGGTTGCGGTTTGCAGAAAGCGGCGCCGGCTGAGGGAAATAGCCTGGGCTATTTCGTGGGGAGTGCTGTTTTTGGGGTCGGGGAGGTGCATGGGACTGCAATTGCCTTCTTATAATACGTCGCCGGGATTGGTCAACGCAGCGCATAGAATCCTTATGCGTTCATCAGGCTGGTCTCGCTATCCTGTGGGCCTGCCCCGATGAACAGATTACAAACAGCCGCCGGATTGATTTCGAAGCTTGCCTTGTTCTTCTCCGTGGTGTTGCTCATCGCTAATTTGCCATTTATATCCGCAAGAGCCGAAAAACCGTGGCTGAGTTCCCTGCCGCTGGCCTTTATCGGCGTTGCCTACGCGGTGCTGCAGATTCGATTGAAGCCGGACCGCGCAACGCTGATCAAGCGGCTGATTCTGGCGGGCGCGTTCATTCTATGGGCCATCGATCAGGTTCTGGCCATAGGGCGGCTGGCGACGTTCATTGGCGACGTGGTAATAGCGGCGTACGCGATCGATTTGTTCTGGATTATCCCGGATCAGGCAAAACCTGATAAGTTCTCCCCATCGGGAGGCCGCAGCGATGCCGTTTGCTCTGCTTACGACCGAGGTATTGAAACGCCGTGAGGCGGGCGACCTCGCGGTACTGACGGTGCGGGATCGCCTTACTCGACTGCTAACTCCAAAGGCGATCGTTCGAGCGATCCTCGTTCCACTCCGGCGTCGGCCCGAAGTAGGTCGTATTCGGCATTAAGTGCTGCTTCATGACTTCGTCGTTGAGGGTTACGCCGAGCCCGGGTTTGTCAGGCACCGTGATGAAGCCTTTGTTGACGATGGGCTTTTCGACGCCTTCGACGAGGTCGCTCCACCACGGTACATCGACCGAGTGATTTTCCATCACGAGGAAGTTCTCGGTCGCGGCCGCGCAATGCACGTTGGCCATACAGGAGACCGGCGAGCCGGCGAAGTGCATCGCCATGGGGACGCCGAATTCCTGAATGGCGTCGCCAATTTTGTGGGTTTCGAGGATACCTCCCGAGGTGGCGAGATCGGGATGCAGAATGTCGGTGGCGTGCATCGAAGCCAGTTTGATGAAGTTCTCTTTGAGATAGATGTCTTCGCCCGTGTTGAGCGGGATGTTGACCTGCTGCTTGATTTCCTTAAGCAGCTCGGGATATTGCCAGGGGATCATGTCTTCGAGCCAGGCGAGGTTGTATTTTTCGAGCGCCTTGCCGAGGCGAATGCACGAATTGACGCCCAGGTGGCCGAAATGGTCGGCGGAAAGCGGGATGTCGTAACCGACGTATTCGCGGATGGTGGCGGCGTATTCGGCCATGCCGTCAATGCCGCGCGGGGTGAGTTCGATGCCTGCGAGCATGTGCACGGTCTTCGATCCGAGCGAGATGGAAGCGTTGCCGCCATCGCCAGGAACGCTGGCGGCATGAGTCACCATGCCTTCCTTGCCGTTCAGCACGTCGATGCCGAGGTCCATTTTCAGCCAGGTGAAGCCCTGTTCTTTGCGCGCTTTGAGGCGCTGGCCGTAGATCTTCGGGTCTTCCGATTCGGTGGTATCGGCGTAGCAGCGGATTTTGTCGCGGAACTTGCCGCCGAGCATTTGCCAGACGGGCACGCCGTAGACTTTACCGGCGAGATCCCAGCAGGCCATTTCGATGGCGCAGACGCCGCCGGCCTGGCGGGAATCGCCTCCGAACTGTTTGATCTTGCGGAAGATTTTATCGATGTTGCAGGGGTTTTCGCCCAGGATGCGGCTTTTCAGGAAGAGCGCGTAGCGGGCGCTGGCGCCGTCGCGGACTTCGCCGAGGCCATAGACTCCCTGGTTGGTGTCGATGCGGATGATCGGGTCGGTCATCGGGGCGCCGCGCAGTGTGGCAACGCGCAGGTCGGTGATTTTGAGGTCTGAGGGATTGGAATTTTTGTTGACGTTCTGGACTGCGCCTTCCAGCGTTTCATCCGACCAGAAAGACGACGCGGCGGCTGCGCCCGCAAACCGGAAGAGCGATCTGCGTGCGATTCTTTTTTTCTGCATAGCGGGGGGAAACCTCGATTCGCCCGCAATTCTATCAGTTCTGTCAGGTAACGTCCTGAAGCGCGTTTTCGAGCAGCGATGAGATCGCGGCGGATTTGTTTTCGTACGACCGGAGTTTTTTCTCGGCCTCGCGTAACTGATCGGCCAGATGAAGGCAGGCGAGGACGGCCACCCGCGTGGAATCGCCGGAGTTGGTGCGACCAGCAATCGAGACCATCAGCTCATCGATGCGATGAG
>Ga0302319_10023887_pt1 | contig 10901 bp, 14 predicted proteins | sample Bog_T0_2_FD_203319 | JGI IMG/M metagenome (GOLD analysis project Ga0302319, IMG submission 203319) | Peat permafrost microbial communities from Stordalen Mire near Abisko, Sweden - Bog_T0_2 | ecosystem: Environmental > Terrestrial > Soil > Wetlands > Peat | place: Sweden: Abisko, Stordalen Mire... | reverse complement strand
CAACTTCCTGCCCCGATCGCGTCAGCGCCTTCCTTCAAACCGCTCTATCCGACCTGCTCCGCGCTGGCTCCCTCTACTCCCGGACGCCTGATTGTGCGGAGCAGCTCCGATAGAGTCCTGACGTTTTCCGGGGACCTTCTGGTATGGCTCGACGACTACGAGCAAGCCCACGTGGGAACCTTTGTCACACACGAAACATCGCCGCTTTATCAGCTACTTGAGGGCGAATCCATCGAGATCCGATACAACCCCGCAAAACCGGACGGCTATGACTGCCGCCCGCATTTCCTAAGCTGGCTGGGGATGATCACCAAGGCGGTCCTTGCCGGGGTTGTTGGAGGTGGCTTTATCGTCTGGCGCGTCTGGATGATCTTCAAACATCGCGGCTTCTAACCTGGAGCCGTATCCAACGCCAGGATGCCTGGCTTCTCGTCTGACGATTGCCGATTTGTGCCAAACTACCTTCATCATGCTCATCGAAATGTGGGAACACCTGCGCGGCTACGATAAGTGGGCGGAGACGAATGCCACAATTGAATCAAGTGACCCAACGTACTATCGAACCAGGGGTAAAGACTTGACCCGCAGCGACGACGTCATTGTTTGGACCGACAACGCTGGCGAAAAGCACAGGGCGCCATTCACCGTCCAGGTGGACTCTCCGCTCTTTCAACTCGTGCAGGGCTCCAAGGTCAGCATCCGCTATAACCCAGCCGATCCCGAAGAGTACTATTTTCGCGAACTGCTCCAGACGCGTGTCCGAAAGGCGCTGGTGACAACTGCCGTGGCCGCGCTCACGATCGCTGCGCTGGCTTTCTTTGGATGGTTGCGCGCGAATCCTTGAGTGTTCAGACTTCGCTTCATTGAGGATTTTGCATGCAATCGCCTCGGTAATCCCCACTCTTGTGCCATACTATCTGCACTTTGCTCATCGAAATGTGGCAACACCTGCGCGGCTACGACAAGTGGGTGCGGACCAATGCGGTTGTCTGCCGCTCAGGAACAGAACAGGTCGAGCACCAAGGCCGGTACGGCCCCTATTTCACAACCGAAGCAGGCGATGTCATCGAGTGGACCGATCCGACGGGTGAAAAGCAGTACGCAGATTTCAACGCTCCTGAAGGCTCGAAGCTTTTCCAGTTGACCACTGGAGACGCCGTTGAGATCCGCTACAACCCGGCGAAGCCCGATGACTTCTATTATCGCGAACTCTTGCAATTAAGAGCTAGACAAGCCGCAGGAGCGACGTTGGCTGTACTCCTGGTCTTATCGTTTTACGGGTTGATAATTTGGGCTCGTATGCATTGACACCCGATCATTCTGATTGGGCGCATGTCACACTGGCCAATGTTGTGATTAAAGAAGCCATGGCGCCGGGCACGCCCAAGCTAACCCTACGAAATCTTCTACAGCCCCAGCTCTCCCGACCTTCCCTGCATAGCCTGAATACAAAACCCGATATGTGCGTCCAACTCAACGCCCAGTTCCGCGGCGCCCTGGATCACGTCCTCCCGGTTCACCCCCCGTGCGAACGCCTTGTCCTTCATCTTCTTGCGCACCCCCGCGACTTCCACATCGGCAATCGCCTTGCTCGGCTTTACCAGTGCGCAGGCCGTCAGAAACCCGGCCAGCTCATCGCAGGCAAACAGGGCCTTGTCCAGATGCGTCACCCGCGGCACACCCGAGTACTGCGCGTGGCCCAGAATCGCTGTCCGCATTTCCAAGGGCCAGCCCAGCCGGTCCAGTTCCTTGACCCCGACGAACGGATGCTCTTCGAGCGAAGGATGGCGCTCGTAATCGAAGTCGTGCAGCAGGGCTGTGGTGGCGTACAACTCCACCATCGCCGCGTGCTCCTCGCCAGCCAGGCCCAGCCGATCGGCCTCGGCTTCGCCGCATGCCGACACGCAGGCTTCCACGGCCAACGCGTGCTTGCGCAGGCTCTCGCCCTGCGTCCAGGCAGTCAAGAGCTCCCAGGCCGCGGCGCGGGAGTAGTTGGTGGGCATTGCCGAAACGGAATCGCTGTTCAACATGAAGAATATTCTCTCATGTTGATCAATTTGGTTCGGACTTCTTAGGGTTTTTCCAGTTATGATAGGGGAATCTTAGGGTAGATACGGTTTTGACCCTAAGTTCCCACTTGACAATTATGGTTCAAAAGTTCGAAAGTAGCACAAGTCGAGGTGCAGAAAAGCACCCCGGAGAGTCCGCTCTGGCACTCCGCACACGGCCCATGGCAACCACCCAAGTGAGCGTGGAGACACGCGAGGTTGTGCGCTGCGATTTCTGCAGCCTTGTGCAGTACCGAACCACAAACTCCCTTTGCAGAAAGTGCCACCGGCCCCTGGATGTGGAAGAGCCTCCGCACACGGCGCTGAAACTGGTCCCGACCCCTGCCGTGATTCCCTCGGCGGAAGCAGGGCTGCAGGTGGCTGGGCAGGTCCGCGATATCCGCAAGGCGCGCCACTTGAGCCAGCGCCAGCTTGCCGGCCGGATGCAGGTGCCCCGCACCTACATCTCCAAAATCGAGAACGGCAAGGCGATTCCCACGCTCGGATCGCTTGAGCGTCTGGCTGCCGCCCTCGATGTGGACATCAGCCAACTGGTCCGCGACGCGCGCAGTGTTCGAGACGAGGAGGTGGCAGCCATCTTTGCCGATCCCTTCCTTGCCGAGATTGCCGCCATGCTGCCCCATCTGGAGCCGATGCACCGCACGCTGTTCCAGGGCGCAGTGCGCGACGCCGCCATGGGCCGCCGCCGCACCGCCTAGCAGGAGTCTCGCGAGCCGCGTTGAGCCCAGGTGGCTTCGCCGCGGTTTCCCGTTGGGTTGCCAATGGCTCAGTTTGCTGCTCTCCACAGCGCACTGTCACTGGTATCAACAGCGATTGCGGGGCATGGGCGCATGTGCTAGGGTCGATGATGATGCCTCTTCGTTTTGGCGATGGATGATGATCCATCCGGCGCAGAAGCAACATTGGGCCTTGCGGCCAGCTATACGGACCCTGAAATACCCGTCCGGCATCTGCATCCGGACGACCCCGCGGGATTAAACTGAGTATGCCGCAAGTATTACGTCGAGGCGAGTCCTTTGTACCCTTCTGCCAACCTACGCCTTCATGAGATGACTTCGGAAGAGCGTGTTGTCTATGACACGCTCAAGCCCGAGCGTCTGCCCGATCATGTGGCAATCATCATGGACGGCAATGGCCGCTGGGCAGGAAATCGCTCTCTCAAGCGCTTCCTCGGCCATCAGCAAGGCGCCAACAGCGTCCGCATGGTCACGGAAACCGCCTCGCAAATCGGCCTTCCCTGGCTCACCCTCTATGCATTTTCGCTGGAGAACAGCCTTCGCCGCCCGCGCACTGAGATCAACTTCCTCATGCGCCTCTTGCGCAGCTACCTGGAAAGCAACCTGAACCGCATGATGGAGTGCAACATCCGCATTCGCTATATCGGACGCATCCATGAGTTGCCTCCCGAAGTCCAGGACAAGATGGCCTGGGCCGCCGAGAAAACCGCCCGCAACACAGGAACCAATCTCACCCTCGCGCTTAACTATGGCGGCCGCACCGAACTCGTCGACGCCTTCCGCGGACTTGCCGCGGAGATTCAGGCCAAGCACATTGCGCCTGAACGGATTACCGAGGAAGACATCCACCGCCATCTCTACACGGCGCACATGCCTGACCCCGACCTGCTCATTCGCACCTCGGGCGAGATGCGGCTATCCAACTACCTGCTCTGGCAGGTCGCCTATACCGAGATCCTAATCACCGAGCGCTTCTGGCCTGATTTCCGGGGCATCCATTTGCTTGAGGCCATTCGCGAGTTTCAGAGCCGGGAACGCCGCTACGGCGGCCTCAGCGAAGCTTCCGGCGAAGTGGACGAAGAGGCCGATCGCTACAAAATCGCTGCCGGCTGATCTTTGCAATCCCACAAACTGCAACTTCTCTAGTCACTTCGTGTTAATTACCTTCGTGGGTCCGAGACGCGTTTTTCTGTATACATTCCGCGCTCGATTAGCCCATTCTGTCCTTCTGGACACGGAGGTCCTAAACGAAATGGAAATCAAGAAGAACGCTGCAAACGAAGAGGATTCTGCAAAGCGGATGCAGCGTCTCGCGGAAGAGATGCGCTTTCGGATCAGGGAATCGATGGCTCAGCGCGGAGGCTCGGAAGCCTTCCTCAACTGGCTTCGCACCGACGCCGGAAAGCAGGCGTAGCGTTTGGTACTCATCCGCGCAGGATTCCGGCGATAGTCAAGCAGGCAGCTGCGTAACACTTAGAGTACTGGGTTGTTAAAATCCGCTATGAATTGTATGCCGGGCACATCCAGTTTTGCCAGTTGCTTATCGCCGGTAAGGAACAGGTCAATTCCAGCAGAAGCCGCGCAAGCGAGATGAATTGAGTCGGCAACTCTCAGCTTCTCAATTGCCCGTAGAGTCGCAAATGGCGCGACTGCTCCAGCGTCGAACGGCAGGAATTTAAACCCCATTTCCTCAATTGTTCTTTGCAGAGTCAAAGCCTTCTGACTGTCTGCTGAAACCGCTGCTCCGGCCATCATCTCGCCCAATGCCAGGTATCCGGTGTAAAGCGAGTCGCCCCGACGGTAAGCCCGGTCCAGCAGGTGCTGCGTGCGTAAAGAGAATGCCGGGTGGCCTTCAAGAAGATAGATGAACAGCATCGTGTCCCAATAAATACGGCTCATGCGGCATCCTCATCCTCTGATCGCACCCACCGTAGAAATGCCTCTCCCCCTCCGTACTCCGCCAATTCTTCCTTCAGCAGACCGCGTAGCCGCTCCGTGAGCCGCTGGGCTTTGGCCGATGGATCCTCGCACTCAGTGTTGAGCTGCTGACTCTCCGATCGTCTGTTCCTGATTGCCGGCCCAGCCTCGGAATCTGACAAGCGGTATTTGAACACCACGGTCGGGCTCTGTTTGGACGGCGGCCCAACGATTTCTTCTAATTCCAGCCCGTTCTCGCGCAGGAACTTCGATGTTTTAAGGGCGCTGCAGATCTGCGGCGTATGGCCACCCGGGAATCCCTCCGCCTGCAAGTCTCCCAACAGATCGCGCACTCTGATGGAAAACTGCTTTTCGCCTGCTTGAATTGCTGGATGCACGTACTTCACCTGGGCCAAACTCCTCACCCGATTGCTCAGTCCGTGATTCATAGCATCTCCTCGGCGCGGAGCTCATTACAAACTGGCGATCTCCGAACGCAATCACCATTCTAGAAACGATGAAATGAAATGTAAAGAAAGATTCTAGACAGCTTTAATTGGTCAGGACATTTCATGGCTCACAGTGGCCCATCCTATCGTCCAACCTGCCCCGGCAGTGTATCCTCAGCCTTGGAATGAAACGAATCCTCACCGCCCTCGTCTTGATTCCCCTGGTCCTCCTGCTGGTGTTCCTGGGGCCTCGATGGCTGGTCTCTGTTAGCACAGCCGGCCTTGCAGCCCTGGCAGCGTGGGAATTTCTTGGACTGGCCGGGCGCGGCGAGTCAAATCCGCCAAAAGTCGCGGTGATTGTCGCGATCGGCCTGCTCTTCGCAGGCAACTTCCAGTACCCCGACCTCACCGCCTACATTCTCGGCTTTCTGTCCATTGCCTTGCTCGTCTATTGCACCTTCCGCTCGCCCATCGAGATGGTCATGGTGGATTCGGCTCTCTCCGTTTTCTGTTTCTTCTACATCGGATTGACCCTGCTGGCCCTGCCCGCATTGCGGGAAGAAGCGAACGGACCCTCACTGGTCACCTTCCTGCTCTGCGCAGTCTGGGCCGGCGACATCGTGGCACTTTACGTGGGCCGCGCTATCGGTCGGCACAAGCTTGCGCCCAGGCTCAGCCCCAACAAAACCTGGGAAGGCACAGCGGGGTCGGTGCTGGGAAGCCTGCTTGCGGCCGGCGGTCTCCTTTGGCTGGAACACGTGCTCGCCCTCCACTTCAACTCCGCCCGCCTGTCCTTTCCGGATGAAGTCTGGTATTGGCTGATGCTTGCTGTTGTCATCAACATTGCCGCGCAGGTCGGCGACCTGGCAGAGTCAGCTCTCAAGCGCTCCGTGGGCGCCAAGGATTCCGGGACGCTGCTTCCCGGTCATGGCGGGGTCCTCGACCGCATCGACGCGCTTCTGCTTGCCGCCCCAATTCTCTGGTACGCCCAGGTCATTCGGCAGCATTTCTAGCTATCCCCTGCGCTTAAAATAGAAGCTGGACTCATTAAGAAGACATTGAAACGACTCGCCATCCTCGGTTCCACCGGCTCCATCGGCCAAAGCACCCTCTCCATCGTCGAGCAGTTCCCTGACCGCTATCAGGTCGCTTCACTTGCCGCGGGACGCAACCTCGACGAAGCCTTCGCGCAAACCGTCCGCTGGCGTCCCAACCTCGTCTCTCTCGCCACCGAAGAACTTGCCGAAGCCCTGAAGCAGCGGCTCAAGAATGCCGGCGTCACCGGCGTCGAAGTCGTCCACGGCACCGAGGGCACAGTCGCCTGCGCCACCCTCCCTGAAGCGGATTTCGTCGTCTCCGCCATCGTCGGCGTTGCCGGGCTTGAGGCCACTCACGCCGCCATCCTCGCTGGAAGACCTGTCGGCCTGGCCAATAAGGAGTGCATGGTCGCTGCGGGAGAAATCCTCACCGCCGCTGCCCGTAAGCGCAATGTCCCCATCCTGCCTATCGACAGCGAGCACAACGCAGTCCACCAGTGTCTCCGCGTCGGCGAGCACCGGGAAGTCAAGACCATCTGGCTCACCGCGTCCGGCGGACCCTTTCGCCAGACACCACTCGAGCAATTCGAACAGATCACCCCGGAGCAGGCCCTCAAGCATCCCACCTGGGTGATGGGCCGTCGCATCACCATTGACTCGGCCACCATGCTCAACAAGGGCCTTGAAATCATCGAGGCCTGCCGGCTTTTTGACGTCCCGCCCGCCCAGGTTCGCGTCACTGTCCACCCGCAGTCCACCGTCCACTCGCTGGTGGAATACGTAGACGGCTCCATCCTGGCCCAGATCTCCGTCACAGATATGCGGCTGCCCATTCTGTATGCGCTTGCCTACCCAGAGCGTCCGGCATCCAATTTGACTTTTGACCTGGCCGCCCTCAAGCACCTCGACTTCGAGCAGCCCGACTTCGAGCGATTCCCCTGCCTCCGTCTCGCGTATGAGGCCGCCGAGAAAGGTGGCGCCCACCCCATCGCTCTCAATGCTGCGGACGAAATCGCCGTCGAAGCCTTTCTTGACCACCGCATCTCCTTTATGGGCATCCCGCGTACAATTGAAGGAGTGCTTGCCGCCACCCCGGAAGCGCATCCGGCGACCATTGCCGAGGTGCTCGCCACGGACCGGAAGGCCCGTCAAATGGCTCGTGCCTTGCTGGCGTAGTCCCCATCGCCGCATTGGTTGGTATTGTTCCTACTATTTGTTTTGCTCGAAGGAAAAATCGTACCGTATGCATGAATTTCTAGTCTCTGTCGTCGCCTTCATCGTCCTTGTGGGCGTTATGGTTATCGTGCACGAGTTTGGTCACTTCGCCGTCGCCAAGCTCTGCGGAGTACGCGTCGAAGCATTCTCAGTCGGCTTTGGTCCGCGTCTGTTTGGCGTCAAATATGGCGATACCGACTACAAGATCTGTTTGTTGCCACTCGGCGGCTACGTAAAAATGACTGGCGAGACTCCCGACCAAATCGCCACCACGGCCGAAGAGACCGAGGGCAAGGACCTGGCCAGCGACCCAGGCGCCTTTACCAATCATCCCCGCTGGCAGCGCATGCTCATCGGCGTGGCTGGTCCGGTCGCCAACTTCATCCTTGCTTTCGTGTTGATGTTCTTCTACTACGGGTGGATCAACGAGGTTCCCAGGCATGAAGTCAAGACCACCACCGTGGAGTGGGTGGTCGCCGACTCGCCCGCCGCAAAGGCCGGCATGGAGGCTGGCGATGTCATCAGCCGCTTTGACAACATCAATAATCCCGATTGGGACCAGGTCAACCAGCACGCGCTGCTGAACCAGAACTCCGCCATCCCTTTCAACGTTGATCGCGCCGGCCAGTCCATCCCTCTCTCGCTCAACATGCCCGCAGCCGCCAAGGGGCAGGACGATTTCGACATCAGCGACGTAGGCATGATTCCGCAGTTTGTTCCCGGTCCCATCGGCGTCCTCGACGTCACTGCCGGTACACCCGCAGCGCAGGCCGGCCTGCAGGGCGGAGACACCATTCAGAGCGTGGACGGCCACCCCTTCCATACCGTCCAGGCACTGCTTGCCTACATGCAATCCGGCCAGGGAAGCGCGATTTCCCTCACCGTAGTCCGCAATGGCGTCACTCTGCCGCCCATCATCGCCCACCCCGCCAAAATAGACCTGGCCGGCAAGACTGACCATGCTCTGAGCGACTACAAGCTCGGCTTCACACCCGTCCCCGTACCGTACGGACCCTCCCCACTCGGTGTGCAAGCCGCAATCCGCAAGTCAGGCAAATTCTGCAAGGAAAACTCGACGCTGATCGTCGAAGTCCTGGGCCGCATCTTCACCCGCAAGGTCGCAGTTTCGCAGCTCTCAGGCCCTGTCGGCATCGCCCGCATGGCCGGTACCGCGGCCGAAATGAAGGATTGGATGCCCAAGTTCGGGCTCGCCGCCGCGATCAGTCTCAACCTGGGAATCCTCAATCTCATGCCGTTCCCCATCCTCGACGGCGGCCTGATTTTGCTGCTGATCATCGAGAGCGTCATCCGTCGCGACATTGAAGTCAACATCAAGGAGCGCATCTACCAGGCTGCATTCGTGGTGCTCATCGCTTTCTTTGCCTTCATCATCTTCAACGACGTCACCAAGTTGCCGATCTTCAACCACCTCAAGCCGTAGAAGCAGTGTTCAGTAGTCAGTTATCAGTGGTCAGTCTCTTTGCTCGTACTGACAACTGACAACTGATAACTGATAACTGACGACTGCATTTATGCCAGTATCAACCGAAGTCCGCGTCCGCTATGCCGAAACTGACCAGATGGGCATTGTCTACTATGCCAACTATCTTGTCTGGTTTGAGATCGGTCGCGTCGAGTTGCTCCGTTCGCTTGGCCTCGCCTACAGCCAGCTTGAAAAGGACCACCAGTGCATCCTGCCGGTGGTGGAAGCCAGTTGCCGCTACAAGTCTCCAGCCCGCTACGACGACCGCATTCTGATCGAGACCCGGCCCTCGCTCCTGCGCGGTTCGGTTCTCAAGTTCGCCTACCGCATCCTGCGTAAGAACTCCGAAGAGGAAGAGCCGAAGCTTCTGGCCGAAGGCGAAACCGTCCATGTAGTCTGCGACGACCGGCTGGTCAAGAAGCCCCTCCCGCCCGAGCACGAAGCCGCCCTCCGCGCCATGATGGGAAACTAGCACCAACCTTTCGAATTCCTGAGCAACGAGTGCCGCTGGGGCCCCGTGCCCCGTTCTCGCGCCATTTTTCTGGCGCGAGGGCGGGAAATCTCAGATCTCAGATCTCAATCGAGCAAGAATGGCAGCGGAGCTGCGCCTGGCCCACCGCAGGTGGTGGAAACCTTGACGTTTTCTGGACGAAACTTTGACACCTTTGTTTGCGGCCGTTGCTAGGGTTGTCTTCGTACAGAGGACACACCCATGAAATTGAATCTTCGCTCCCTCGTTCTGGCGTCAGCAATTACGGCGACCGCAGCCCTGGCCTCAATCCCCGCGCTGGCTGCCACCACCGGGGCAACCCTGCTTTATGTGCCCTTCAGCTTCACAGTCTCAGGCGATACCCTCCCCGCCGGAAACTACCTGGTCAAGCGCGACACCGGTAACTTCATCAGCCTGGCGGCCGCAGACGGATCCAGCAACTACTCGTGGATCAGCAGTGTCGGCGAAAAGGGCGATGGCAAAGTAGTTTTGCACTTCGCCATCGACGGCCAAAACCACATTCTGGATTCCGTGCAGTATGGCACGCTGGCCAGCCCGCACCTCGTCCGCCACTCCCGCAAGACTGAAGACATCACACCGCAGTACAAGGTCGGCCGCTAAGCCCAAAAACTGTCCTCCCCCAGCCCGTCGAAAGCAAAAAAGCCTCATGGGCGTCCGCCTGAACGGACGCCCATGAGGCTTTTTGCTGCTTTAATTGAAAATACGCCGTGCCCCACCATTTCGCGCACCTTGCGAAATGGGTGGGAAACCACAACCCCCAATCAGCCGCGAAAACCGCGCCGACCATGCCATGGAACCAACTCCGACCACAACTCCCGAACTCCAGCTCGTCCTCGCTGAACTCTCCGCGCGCGAGCCCATCTTCCACCGCCCCGAATTCGGCGCCACCCGCGCCGACTTCGAGCGCATGACCGCAGAAGATTTCTGGGAGATCGGCGCTTCAGGCCGCCGCTATTCGCGGCAATTCGTCCTGGAGGAGCTCGAAAAGCGCTTCGCCGCGCCGCATCCAGATGTCTGGGAAACCAGCGACTTCCAGTGCCGCAGGCTCTGCGAAGACACCTTCCTGCTGACCTACACGCTGCTCCAGGACCACACCCGTCTCACCCGTCGCGCCACAATCTGGCGCAAAACCGTGGACGGCTGGCAGATTCTCTACCACCAGGGAACCATCGTTGGGGAAGATCCGCCTCAGCTCAGCACAACGGAAAGTGAAAACCCGTCATAGCCCTTTGCCCCGACCGTTTGCAGAACCGTAGAGCTCAGCCGAGGCTCCACAGCCATGAGCTCAGAAAAGCGCCGCACGCCTTGCACTCGCGGGTCGTCGCAGTCGGCATCTGCCACCTGACCCTCGCGCACCACGTTGTCTGCTACGATCACCGTCCCAGGCCGCGATAGCTTCAAGGACCAGCCAAGATATTCGGGATAGCTCTCTTTATCCGCGTCAATAAAGATCAGATCAAAAGGCTCATCGCGGCTCACCAGC
>Ga0302319_10023886_pt1 | contig 10901 bp, 8 predicted proteins | sample Bog_T0_2_FD_203319 | JGI IMG/M metagenome (GOLD analysis project Ga0302319, IMG submission 203319) | Peat permafrost microbial communities from Stordalen Mire near Abisko, Sweden - Bog_T0_2 | ecosystem: Environmental > Terrestrial > Soil > Wetlands > Peat | place: Sweden: Abisko, Stordalen Mire... | reverse complement strand
CTCGTCCTGCGCGCGGGCAATTACCACGAGAACGTGACCGTGGCCAACTCCGGCACAGCCAATGCGCCCATCACCCTGGCGGCTTATCCCGGCGAGATTCCAACGCTGATCGGCGCGCAGCCGGTCAATGGCCCGTGGACGGTCTCCAGCGGTTCAATCTACGCCGCGTCATGGCCCACGCAGCCGATGCAGGTCTTTTCTGACGGCCATCTGCTCAACGAGGCGCGCTGGCCAAATTCGCCTATCGAAGAACTTGCGAACATGACCTATGCAATCGCCGACGCGGGTAACTCCACTTCGCTGACAAAAGCTGGTCTGCCGCCCGTGGATCTTACCGGCGCATGGATTCGCATCATGGCGGGGGAGGCATGGGTGGGCTATGACCGCCAGATCGCCACCGACAACCAGGCCACTGGAGAGCTGTCATGGGTCTCGCCGATCGACGCTATGTCGATGCTAGTGCCGCGTCGCGGCAACAAGTTCTTTGTCTACGGCAAGCTCAACCTGCTGGATTCTCCCGGCGAGTGGTATTGGGATCCGAACGCGCAGATGCTCTACGTCTGGACGCAGGACGGAGCCTCGCCGGCCGGGCGCATCGAGGCCGGAACCGCCTCCGCCGTGCTGAATCTGAGCGGCCAGTCGTACATCACTGTCAACGGAGTGCAAGCCCGCGGCGGATGGTTCAACCTGCAGAACAGCACCTCCAGCACCATCAAGAACTTCCAGCTCTACGCGCCCAACTGGATACGCGGCTACGATGGGTATAACGTTTCTCCTGAGTATTATGGCGGCATCGAAGTCTCCGGTTCTGGCAATCAGATCAACGGCGGTCTCATTGAATTTGCGGGGCGCGCCAGTGTTCATCTGGCCGGCTCCGGCAATACTGTCGAACAGGTGACCATTCAGGATTCTGGAATGACCTGGAGCAACGATGCGGGCATCGTCTCCATGGACGGCACGCAGGAGTTGATCCAGAACAATACCATCCAGCGCACCGCCTTGGCCGGCGTGACCATGGGAAGCCAATCGAAGGTGCTCAACAACCTGGTCACGAGCAACTGCCTTGTCATGGAGGATTGCGGTAACCTCAACTCTTGGAGCCTGGATGGCCAGGGAACGGAGATCGCCTATAACATCCTCAAAGGCAACCAGGCCCGCTGGGGCGCGGCGATCTATCTCGATGCCGGCTGCCACAACTTCAATCTGCACGACAATCTCGCGCAGCAGATTCTGTGGAGCGGAACCAACATCACCGGCATAAACACCATCGAAAACAACACCTTTCTCGACGTGCAGCATCAGGGAATCAATTTTGTTCCGGGCGCAACGGAGGTTGGCGCGGACTGGTCGGCGGGGATTGCCGAACACAACCAGCTTGGCGAACCCTTCCCCATTGAAGTTGCGCTGGTGCAGCCCACCAGCATCATTCCCGACTACGCCTATTACACGGCTTACATCACGCTGGCCCCCTCGCCCGGCCCGCGACGCGTCGAGGTGGATTTCTCGCAGATGGCGCAAGGGGCATGGAGCCAGAATCAGGTGCCGATGGATCTCTCTCAGGTGTGGGCGATCATGTTTAGCTTTGATCCAATTGCCAGCGCATTCAATTACACCGTCAACAACCTGCGCATGCTCCCCACGGGCGCTTCGGGCGACACGGGCGCGGTCGCCGTCTCCGGGGGCGACTGGACAGTGAGCTGCAACGGAGGCTCGACCTGCGCCCTGACCAATGCCGATCCAACCACCTGGGGCGACACGGGAAGCAGCGTCTTCAATGGGCAGAATGCACTGACCGCGCCTTTGCAGTCGAGCCTGGCCGACCTGACGGCCTATCGCGGAGTGGCCTTCGAGCTCGCCGGCTCGGCATCGAGAACCTACAACTTCCAGGGCTACCAGGATTTGGACAACGGCCCCGACGCCGAAGCGGGCCGCGGCGCGACGCTGCCCCCGAACATCGGCGCAACGCCGGGCTATGTTGCGCCTTGAGCGTAATAGACACTGACATAGGACTTCATCTTCGGCGGCGACGTCACTGGCCTGGCGCCGCCCAACGTGCTCAAGCGCCTCCGCGGGCGCATCGGGGCGAGCTAGCGCGGAACCGTCAGTTTCATTCGCTCAGCTTTCTCCGCTCGCGGGACTTTTGTTCACAGCTTCTCAGTGCTCAGGGTGATTCCTTGGGGTGAATGAGCGGGCCACCCGCCGAAAAACAGGATTTTTTTGGTGATTTTCAGAGGCCAAATCTCACGATGTGGGAGAATTTTAGCTTTCTTCTTTTTAGGCTGTGTTGATTTCAAACGAGTTAAAAATAATCTGCAAGGTTTTAGAGAATATTTATACCCGAGGGGGGTATAGGGGGGGAGGGGGGACCGAAAAGCAGGGACTAGGGAATAGGGAATAGTCGCCCCGTCGAGGGAACATGGAACATGGGAGGCCCACGGCGGCGGAGATCGATCGGACGGAGGTTGGACATACGGTCATTATGCGCTGCCGGATCGTATTTATCTGCAAAAATTACCGGCGCCGCGGCCAACGGGGATGAAACGGGCGTATTGGTAAAATATATTCGACCATTCCGAGTCCATCCCCGGTCCCCAAATGCGAGGGATCCTTCGACAGACTCAGGACAGGCACCGGGCCACCCTCAGCGTGGTTTGGAATAATCACTGGGATCGTTGCCACCCGCCGCCCAATCTTGGTGGTAGATTGAGATGTGAGCCACCCGTCAGTTCCCATTCGACTCGAAGAACAGCAGGAAAAACAATGAGCCATCTTGCCACTGCAACAGCCGTTCAAACGCAGCAGTCCCGATTGTTTCAGGACGAGGAGGATGAGCAGCAGATTCTTCTTACGCCGAACCCCGGCCCACGATCAATTGAGGACGACACATTTCCCTTCGAGTCACTGAGCGACATTGCCGAGATTGAAAGTTGGCGCAAGGAGATCAACAGGCCGGTCTACCACATTCATAAATGGTGGGCGCAGCGCCTCGGTTCCGTATTCAGAGCCATTGTCACCGGAACCTTTGCCCCTCAGGGCAGCGACCTGCTTTCTCTTTTTTACGAGCCTGTGCGCATTCCCAACGCGGTCGTCTTTGACCCATTCATGGGATCAGGCACCACACTAGGCGAATCGCTCAAGCTCGGTACGCGAGCAATCGGCAGGGACATCAACCCTGTTGCCCACTTCCTCGTTCGCAACGCGCTGGCAGTTCACAACCGCCCCGCCATCCTTCGCACCTTTGCTGATATTGAAAAGGACGTTGCGAACGACATCCGTGGTTTCTATCGCGCTCAGCTACCGGGTGGCGGAGTTGCCGAAGTTCTCTACTATTTTTGGGTAAAGCAGGTAACGTGCCCAGCTTGCAGCGAACCTGTGGACCTGTTCCCGTCATACTTGTTTGCGTGTCACGCATACCCGAAGAAGTTCCCAGAGGCACGGGCTATCTGCCCATATTGCCCCGCAATCAACACCGTCTCCTACAATGCAACCAGTGCGACTTGCTGCGGTTGCCATCGCACCTTTGACCCACAGCGCGGACCTGCCAATGGGCAGACCGCAACTTGCCAGCACTGCGAGCATCGCTTCTCCATTGCAAAGACGGTGAAGGCCGGTGAGCATCCTCCAGCGCATCGGCTCTATGCAAAACTTGTTCTACTTCCAGACGGCAGCAAGACGTACTTGTCGGCCACCGAGGATGACCAGCAACTCTACGCACAGGCCAAGGAGCTTTTGGCGCATCGTCCGAACGCCTACCCAGTTGTCTCAATCGCTCCTGGGTACAACACGAATCAGGTTCTTGGATACAACTACAGGCAGTGGCACGAAATGTTCAACGCAAGACAATTGCTCTGTCTTTCATTCTTGGCGGATCGCATTCGCAAGATCGAGGACACGACATTGCGCGAACTTTTTACTTGCCTTTTCTCTGGGACGCTCGAATTTAACAATATGTTCGCCTCGTACAAGGGTGAGGGAACCGGCGCGGTCAGGCATATGTTCGCCCACCACATCCTGAAACCTGAGCGTATGCCGCTTGAGGCGAATGTTTGGGGCACGTCAAAAAGCTCTGGATCATTCTCTACGCTGTTTGAGGGACGTATCCGACGCGCGCTTGACTCAGCAGCAAGGCCGTTCGAGTTGCGGCTTGTGGATGCCAAAGGTCGCAGTGCAACTGAAAAAGTGTATGACCTCTCTGAGTCTCTGGGATACTCGATTGCAACGTCGTTCTCTGAGATGAAAGAGCGCGGCGAGCGCGTCTATCTCTCTTGCGGCGACTCAAGCCACACGGACCTGCCGAATTGTTCAGTCGATGCAGTCATCACGGACCCGCCCTTTTTCGATAATGTCTACTACTCGGAGTTGGCCGACTTCTTCCATGTGTGGCAGCGCCATGTTCTCGGACCTGCGGCAGCGGTTGCATCTGAGAACGCTTGCACTACCCGTTCGGTTGCCGAGGTGCAGAATGGCGATGTGGCCACGTTCACAGACCGACTGAGCTCCGTTCTCAAAGAAGCCCATCGCGTACTAAAGGATGAAGGCTTGTTCGTATTCTCATACCACCACTCGCGGCAGGATGGGTGGCGAGCCGTTCTTCAGGCGCTCATGCAATCGGGGTTCCGCATCACGGCCAGCCAGCCCATCAAGTCTGAAATGTCCATCGCCATGCCCAAGCAACAGGCGAAAGAGCCGATAGACCTTGACATTATCATTGTGTGCCGCAAGCGCGGCCAGCTGAAGCCGCATATATGGAACGGCGATCTATGGACCACAGTCGCCCCACTTGCTCAGAACCAGATTGTCAGGTTCCGCCGCGCTGGACGACTATTGAGTCGTAACGATCTTCGCATCATCATAATGGGCCAGCTTCTTAGGCAGCTTTCACTCTCTGCCACTGCGGAGCTGGCCTTAGCATTGCTTGATTCAAGCGAGGCCGAGACGGAGCAATGGATCGACCGCCTGAACATCAAGGACGAAAGGACACGCAAGTAAATGTCGAGGGCTTGTCTCATTTTTTCCCACTGTGTTGAGGCCATCCGAAACGGCGAGTTGATCGAACGCGAGGGCCGTAACGACAAAGAGTTTCATTTTCAGAACTGGTTCAAGCGCCGTCTGCAATCTCTCCAGTTGAACTTCGATTCACCGGGCCGCAACACCTACCCAGACTTTCGGCTCGTTGAATTCACGGAAGGTTACGAACTGAAGGGACTGGCATATCCGGGGCGCGAAGCAGACTACGACTGCAACAGCCAGACTCCACGCGGCGAGCACAACGGGCGGCAGGTCTACTATGTGTTCGGTCGGTATCCAGTCGAACCAGACGGCAATCGGTATCCAGTGCTCGATCTTGTTCTCTGCCATGGCAGTTTTCTCAATGCCGACAACACCTATGTCCACAAGAACAAAAGTTTTCGCGGCTTTGGCAGCTACGGCGACATTCTCGTAAGAGACCGCAAGATGTATGTTGCTCCGACCCCGTTCGCGCTCACTGACGGCACAGCCCACAGACGCACTATCATTCTGCCAGAGAGCGAGGCCGTAGACGCCAACATGACCGAGGTCGGTACGCTGGTGAGAACAGAGGTTGAGTCGGTCGTCACTGCATACCAGTTCGATCTAAAGACGAATGAACTACAAACGACTCTGGTTCCGAATCCGAATGCAGGGACGCAGCACATCTTCAAGGCGTACCGTCTTGAAGGTGATTCTCTGGACCCCGTGACCTTGCGTGACCGAACCAGAGTGACTGCGGAACTCGCTGCGGCTGAGACAGAGCAAGAAGAGGAATAGGGCGGGCAGGTGGCCCGTGATTTTGCTCTCGCCCCGAAATCTGTCAAAATGGAAGTAGCTATGACAGTCCTGACTCCTTCCCAAGTCTTTGCCGGCCGCATCGGCCGGATCGAGGTCTCCGCCACCATGGCCGTGGCCGCCGAGGCCGCCAAATTGCGCGCCCAGGGCGCCAATCTCGTCGATTTCGGCGCCGGCGAGCCGCACTTTCCCACCCCGCGCCACATCAAGGACGCGGCCATTGCCGCCATCGACGCCAACTTCAGCCGCTACACGGTCGTGCCCGGCATTCCGGATGTGCGCAAGGCCATCGTCGATCGCCACGCCGCCGACTTCGGCTCCGACTACGGGCTGGACGAGGCCGTCTTCACCACCGGCGGCAAGCTGGCGCTCTTCAACGCCGTCCAAATCCTCGTCGACCACGGCGACGAAGTCATCCTGCCCGTTCCCTACTGGGTCAGCTTCAAAGACATCATCCAGTACGCCGGCGGCACGGTCGTCTTCCTCGAAACCCAGGAGGCGGAGAACTTCCGCATCACGGCCGACGCCATCGAGAAGGCCGTCACGCCCCGGACCAAGGCCATCATCCTCAATTCGCCCTCGAACCCGGCCGGCTCCGTCGTCTCCGCCGAGGATCTTGAGCGCATCGTCCGCGTGGCCCACGAGCGCGGAATCTTCCTGCTGCTAGACGAGTGCTACGTCTACCTGAACTATGCCGGCAAGCCGGTCTCCGGCGGTTCGTTCACCTGGGCCAAAGAGCATATCGTTATTCTCGGCTCGCTGTCGAAGACCTATGCCATGACTGGCTGGCGGGCGGGCTTTGCCTTGGCCTCGAAGGCCGTGACCGCCAACCTCAGCAAGCTCCAGTCGCAGTCCACCTCCAACGCCACCAGCTTTGTCCAGAAGGCCGCCGTCGCCGCCCTGACCAGCTCGCAGGAGTGCGTCACCGAGTTCCGCGCCGAGTTCATCGAGCTGCGGGATTATATGCTGGCCAAGGTAACGGCCATTCCCGGCGTCACCTGCACCAAGCCCGAGGGTGCCTTCTACGTCTATCCGAATATGAGCGCCTATATCGGCAAAGGCGGCATCAGGACCGCAACGGAACTAGCCACCCGCCTGCTTCACGAGGCCCATGTCGTCACGGTGCCCGGAGAGGCCTTCGGCACCGCCGAGCATATCCGCATCTCCTACCCGGTAACCAGGCAGAATATCGACGAGGGCACCCGCCGGATGGGAGAATTCCTGACCGGGCTGGCGTAGGCCGGGTCTGCCCATTCCTCTGGCACGATCCGTGCCCCATCCTTTCGCCTCCTTTCTGGCGAAAGGGTGGGAGCGCCGGTTCCCTTACTCGCTGCTCGAGTCGATATCTGGCTTCTTCCCGCGTCTGGCCTTGTCGCCCCATTTTGCATCGTGGGATGGCGAAAACCCTCGCCTGCAAGGGCGGCGCCGCCTGGTCGGCGCTTTCTTCCAGAAAAATGTGATTCGGTACTGTGCAAACGTATCGCAAGTCCGTTAGGATGTGTTTTCGATGAAAAAGCCTATCGATTTTCGTCCCGTGATTCTTGCCGGCGGCAGTGGCACCCGCTTCTGGCCGCGTTCCCGCCGCGCCCGCGCCAAGCAGGTTCTGGCGCTGGACGGCGAGCGCTCAATGATCCAGCAGACCGTGGAGCGGCTGAAGCCGCTGGCCGGTCTTGGCCAAATCTGGGTCATCACCAACGAGTACCTGGCCCGCGAGATTGCCGACCAGTTGAAGGGCGTTCCCGCGGGGCAGATAGTTCAGGAGCCGGTGGCCCGCAACACCGCCCCAGCCTGCGGACTGGCCGCCTTCCTGATCGAGCGCCAGAATCCCGACGCGGTGCTGGGCATCTTTCCCTCCGACCACGTGATCGCCGATGAGCCGCGCTTCCTCAAGGCGCTGCAAAAGGGCATAGCCGTGGCCGCCGCCGGCGACCACATTGTGGTGCTGGGCATCGAGCCCACCCGCGCCGAAACCGGCTACGGCTACATCGAGACCGGCGACCCGACACGCGACGACGACGCCCTCCATGTCCGCCGCTTCATCGAGAAGCCCAACCAGAACAAGGCCGAGGAGTTCATCGCCGCCGGCAACTACTATTGGAACTCGGGGATGTTCCTGTGGTCGGCGCGGACGCTGGCCAACGCCGTGCGCGAGCACCTGCCAGAGACCGCTCCGCTGCTGGAGACCATCGCCGCCGCCTACGGAACGCCCCAGTTCGAGGAGGTCTTCCGCGATGTCTATCCCAAGTGCGAAAACATCTCGGTGGACTACGCCGTGCTGGAGCCCCGCTCGGCCAAGGGCGAACATCTCTCCCACCTCTACTGCATCCCGGCCGAGTTCAGTTGGAACGATCTTGGCTCCTGGGCCGCGCTCTACGAGTACCAGACTGAGACCCGGCTGCGCGGCGACGGCGAAGGCAACGTGACCGACTCCAACGGCCACATGGCTCTCGATGCGGTCAATAACTACATCTACAGCCCGCGCAAATTCGTTGCCCTGGTTGGCGTCAAGAACCTGGTCATCGTGGACACCGAGGATGCGCTTCTGATCGCCCACCGCGACCACTCCCAGGACGTTGGCAAAATCGTTAAAGAGCTAGGCCTCTCCGGGCGCACCGAGCTGATCTGAAAGCGTTTTGCAGATAATTTGGCTAATACTTTTTAATCTAAAGAGGCAATTGATGGACGCCGATATGTACCGTATAAAGAAAATCTTGCTTTCTGTTGGAATCCCGTGGTAAGGTTTCCACAAAGGCAAACAGGAGAAACTCGATGCTGGAAAACATTGCCCTGCCGCCTCAGACCGAAGAGTCCATTGAACTGATGGAAATGCACCGTCAGTTCATCGCTTTCGATGGTTTCACGATCGCACAAGAACAAGACAGCTATAGCCTAGCTCAGCCATCCCCATTCCGGTATGTTCCGCTTGGGGCTTCCAATGGTGCAGCTCCGCTGATTCAAGGAGAGTAATTGCCGAACTGGAACGACGTTTTCAAGGCAATCAATAACTCCGTCAAAAACGGCTCTCCAGAGGCAGTGGATACCTACCGCCTCAAGGCCCTGAAAAAGCTACATGAAAAGAGTCAAAGGAACATTATTGCTTATTATTCTGGCTGGCTTTCCAGGCCGGGGGTACAACTACTTGGCATTAACGATGAAGATATGAACGGATTTATGAACGCCGTCTATGGTCTTGATAAGACAGTCGGCTTAGACCTAATACTGCATACACCTGGCGGAAGCATCGCGAGTGCGGAGTCTATAGTCAACTACCTTCATTTGATGTTCCATAAAGATATTAGGGTAATTGTTCCGCAGGTGGCTATGTCAGCTGGAACTATGATTGCTTGCTCGTCCAGAGAGATCATTCTCGGAAAACAATCGAGCCTAGGTCCGATTGACCCACAGTTGCGCGACTTGCCTGCCCAGGGGGTATTGAATGAATTCAAGCAGGCCCTGAATGAGATAAAACTCGACCCGGATGCTATTCAGGCTTGGCGTTGTATTCTCCAGCAGTACCATCCGACTTTCCTTGGTCAATGTCAGCAGGCTATTGACTGGACTAAGGCATTCGTTGCCGATCAGCTCCGAGATGTCATGTTTAAAAATGATCCGGATGCAGTTGCGAAATCACAACGCATCGTAGACGGATTGAGTGATGCAGACGAACACAAGTCCCATGAACGACACATTCCAATCGCAAAATGTAGAGATCTTGGCCTTAATGTCGTGGCTCTTGAGGACGATGAAGAATTGCAGGAATTAGTTTTGACCGTTCACCATTGTTATATGTTTGTTCTGATGAATACTGGGACCTTCAAAATAATTGAAAACCACAAGGGCGCAGCATTCACAAAGCAATTACAAATGCAAATTCAACTCCCGACGCAGGAAATGCCATACAGGAAAAGGCCTAATTAGCTGTTCTTTGATTCGGATAACAGAAAACTTGGTGTTTCAGGTCTCGATCCTGAGACCTGGGAGTCAATCCTGCCATCACGCCACAATCTCCAACCCTTTCTTCTCCACCAGCGAAAGCAGTTTCAGCGAAGCTCCCTGGGGGTGTTTTTCTCCCCGCTCCCATTTGCTGACCAGGCTCGCCGTTACATTCAGATAGGCCGCAAAGACCGTCTCGCTGGTCTTCTCTCGCGCTTGGGGAAGCTGCGCAAATCGTACTTTGAAACATTCAGGGAACTTCGTAATGACGCGGTCATTACATTGTGTTATGCTGTCTTTCAGGGAGAATCTTCATGCCGACGCTACTGCAGGAAAAGGGCAGGCGCGAAACGCTGAACCTGCGCATCAAGCCCGAGCTGCGCGGGTTGATTGATCGTGCGGCCGAGTTGTCGGGCAAGAATCGGACGGATTTCGTGCTCAGCGCCGCCCGTCACGCCGCTGAGGATGCGCTGTTGGACCGCACGGTTTTTGCCTTCAGCGCCAAGGCATACGCCGAGTTCCTGGCGCGGCTCGATGCGCCTCCGCAGCCGAATGCGCGGCTGCGCCGCTCCCTCGAGACGGCCGCGCCGTGGGAGAAATGAGCCGTTTCCTGCCGCCGGAGCCGCTGACGGAAGCCCATGACTTGGGAGATTTTTCCTGCGGCGAGGCTTCGCTTGACGATTGGCTGAAGCGCCGCGCACGCGCCAATCAGGCGAGCGGAGCTTCGCGCACCTATGTCGTTTGCGAAGACAATCGAGTGGTTGGCTACTACGCGCTGGCTTCGGGTGTGGTTTTGGTGGAGAACGCTCCAGGCCGCTGCAGGCGCAATATGCCCAACCCGATTCCAGTGGCTGTGCTGGCGCGGCTGGCCGTGGATCGGGAATGCCAAGGGCAGGGCATCGGTCGCGCCCTCTTCCGCGACGCCGCGCGCCGCGTGACGCAGGCCGCCGATGCGATCGGCATCCGAGGGATCGTGGTTCACGCAATCTCAGAGGAGGCCAAAGGCTTCTATCTTGCGCTTGGCTTCGACCCGAGTCCGCGCGAACCAATGACGCTCATGGTAACGCTCGCCGACGTCCGAGCTGTTCTCCTATGAGAATCCGATTTGCAGCCGATTGCGATTCCTGACTCGAAGATTACCCCTCATCCTTTACCCTAGTATT
>Ga0302319_10023885_pt1 | contig 10901 bp, 7 predicted proteins | sample Bog_T0_2_FD_203319 | JGI IMG/M metagenome (GOLD analysis project Ga0302319, IMG submission 203319) | Peat permafrost microbial communities from Stordalen Mire near Abisko, Sweden - Bog_T0_2 | ecosystem: Environmental > Terrestrial > Soil > Wetlands > Peat | place: Sweden: Abisko, Stordalen Mire... | reverse complement strand
CTACAAGTTCACCGGCAAAGAACGCGATACCGAATCCGGACTAGATAACTTTGGAGCCAGGTACGACGCATCTACGATGGGCAGATTCATGACGCCGGATTGGGCACCAAAACCGACCACCGTCCCCTATGCAAGTTTCGGTGATCCGCAGACTCTCAACCTCTACGGATACGTTAGAAACAACCCGCTTTCGATAAATGATCTTGATGGCCACTGCGATGCTCCGACTGGGCTTAAACCTGGACAAGTGGGCATTTGCATCGCTTCCTACATCCATACGAAGTGGTTCAAGACGCCAGGACGAGGCGATAACAGGCTGACAAATCCGCACGGTGGTACGTCTCGGGTTGAAGTCCGCCTTATTGTGGATCCGAGAGATCATACTGTTAAGGCGCCATACGAACACGTCGGGAGGAGCGGTGTGCTTTGCCAGGACTGCGGATTCAAGGGAAGTGGAGGAAGTACAGTCAGCAGCACGCACACCGATGAGTGGGATAACACTTACTTCCAGGTCTCGCAACATGGAAAGAGTGCAATGAAAGACCTAAGCCTTGGCTTGATAATCGACGGTACGATTGATAACCATCTGAATTTGGTAGTCACGCCCGGCGAAAAAGTTGGCATCGATCCCGGCAGTACGGCGAGAGACTTTCCATCGCTGGAGGCTTACGAGTACACAGTGGACGACAAAGGAAATATGAAAACGACACTTCTACTGGACAGAAAAGAAGCGACCCCCAACGACCAGCACGGCGATCTGGGGCGTCCAGAAACGCCGATTCCACCCCAGGACCCGAAATGATGCGACAGGAAGCTGCATTCCTGTTTGCAGGTCTCACATCCGGACTGGGTACTGTCATTGCGGCAAGAGCATGGCCCACGCTCTTCCCCATATTCTTCGTATGCGGTGTGGGGCCGCTGTTTTTTGCTGCTGTGTTCACGGCGATTGTCTTCACTGGATCCCGGCCCCATCTCAGTCCCGGTTGGTGGCGCGTTGTTGCCGGAGTCTGTGTGTGCATGGGAGCTTATCTGTTTGCGTTCTTTACATTCATTTTCGTGGCCGGAGATTCGGGCGTTCCAGCATCTACCGACCCAAACCGCTTCGGCGCCGATGTGTGGATCGGTTTGCTTGCGGCGGCTCTAGTCGCGGCCGCCTGCATTGAATTCCTTGTCTATGTCCTCACCGGCAAATGGAGCAACCCCTTCCTCCTCCGCTTGGCGGCTGCCGGCGTCGTATCCGTCCTCGTGACTTTCGTAGCTGATCGAGCAGGTCATTACTATTGGACTTTCTACGGTATTTTGTTGCCAGTCGGGGAGTCGCTTTTCTGCTGGCTTATCGGAGCGCAAATCTGGCGGTCTTCACCGCAGGCGTAGCAAGAGCGAAGAAGCTGTCAGCACCGATGCCACGCCGCTGGCCGATGGAAGCTGCGAACAAGGTTTCCGTGTGCTGGGCAAAAGTCACACTCGCCTTCGTTCCAGATCCAGGGCCAGCTCGATCCGAATGAAATCGCATATACCTCTCGCTCGGCGGTGTCTTCGGATGAACTCTTCAAGCGCTTCTTCTGCGGTGAGGTTGTCCTCGATACAGTTTAGTGTTGGTCGTCCTCTCCGCTTTGCAAGTTCCCAGCCTGCATAGCCATCCATGATGAATTTGTCTTGCGTGATCATGAGAGGGTGAGAAAATCCAAGGTCTCCTCGCTCGTCCAAGGCGCCCAGCTTGGACGGTTGTACCGAGAGTTTGTGGCGAGCGTAGCTCGGATGGGGTCTTAGGTCACTGACGGACCGTGCCACGAGACAGAGTGCGTGAGTATCTGTCGCGACTCCCAGTTCTGTCGGGAGAGGTGCATACTCAGGTGCATACGCATCCGCCGAACACCCTGATTCTGCCCGACTAAGGGCACTTGAGCTGACCGTAACTGATTGATTCCGTGCAACAAAGGCGCATCGGGCAAACTGTCAACAATAGTGTTGACATAAGCGCTGAGAGACAATAACCTGTCGCAGCGTGGTGCCACCGACAGGGCTTCGCTCGCTTGAACAGAATAATCGTTAGCGGCCAGGAGAATAAGCAGAATGAGCGCCTCACCGTCGAAGCCAGGATTCCGGAAACGAACTCTCACGGGCGGATTCGTCACCTGGATAATTCTTTGCTTCTTCCTGACAACAACCCACGCGGTTGCCGGCGAGTCGGAAAAGGCGGGCGATGCGCCCCCGAGCAACCCTTGGCTGCACCAACATTTGTTGGACGACAAGGCGCAATTGCCCTTCTCCTTCGCTTACGACCGGCAGGGATCAAGCGTCCTGCTGAATGCCTGGTCGAAGACGACAGAGAGCGCGCACCTGGATGAAGGCCGTACGGAATATACCGTGCGCTGGACGGATGCGAAAAGTGGCTTGCAGGTCTGGGTGAAGGCACTGGAGTTTGCCGACTCTCCGGCGGTTGAGTGGACCGCATACTTCAAGAATTCCGGCCAGGCTGACTCGCCAATACTAGAGTACGTGCAGGCCCTCGATCTTTCGTTCGCGGTTGCGGGTCAGGGCATTCCTACGATTCTTTATTCCAAGGGATGCGGCGTGATGGATACGTACGCGCTCCAGAAGAAGCCGCTGAATCAGCTCGAGTCGTTTCAAATTTCCAGCGTAAGCGGCGGCAAGACAGTTGAGACGATACCCTTCTTCGATATTCAGACAGCGGGCCGCGGTTTGATCGGGGCCTTGGGGTGGCCGGGGACGTGGGAGATTAATTTTTCGCGTCCCACCGAAGCGGCGATTTCGGTCTCCGCCGGAATGGGGGGGATTCATCTTTCGCTGCATCCCGGCGAGGAGATTCGAACTCCGGAAGTACTGCTGCTGCCATGGGAAGGCGACGATGTGGATGCGCACAATGTCTTGCGCAGTCACATTCTGAAATATCACACGCCCCACTACGACGGGAAACCGGTGGTGCTCCCAGTCTCCTTCACCGGATGGGGCGGGATGAAGACCTCGACCAGCTTGCATTTGATCGATCAGATCTCGCAGGAAAAAATTGGATTTGAAAACTTCTGGATGGATGCGGGCTGGTATGGCACCGACCGGCCAGTTGAAGAATTTCAGGTATTCGGCAGAGAAGATTGGTTCCTGCACGCCGGGAACTGGCGGGTGAACCGCGTGCCGCATCCTGACGGCGGTCTGCGGCCGATCAGCGATGCCGCGCACGCGAAGGGAATGAAGTTCCTCTTGTGGTTTGAGCCGGAGCGGGCCGTGGTGGGAACCCCGCTCACGCTGGAACATCCCGATTGGTTTATCGGAGAAGTCACCACCCATTTCGAAGGAAGTACTGAGCGGCCGCTGGTGAAGTTTCGGATGTTTGATTTCGGCAATCCCACCGCTCGCGAATCGATGATCGATTCGATCTCGAAACTCATCGACGAGCAGGGCATCGATATTTACCGTCAAGACTGCAACTTTGCGTTGGCTCCCTTCTGGACCCAGAACGACAGCGCTGACCGTCAGGGCATCACGCAAATTCGCTACGCGGTGGGTCTGCTGGGATTTTGGGACGGGCTGCGCAAGCGGCATCCACAACTCATGCTTGATATCGTGCAGCGCGGAGACTTGGAAACGATTTCTCGCGCCGTTGATCTGAGCCGTGCCGATTATCCTGTGTCTCCGGATGCGGACCCGGTGGGAGCGCAGGTAAGTACAGAAGGGCTCGCTTATTGGCGGCCACACTTCGGAACGATCATGCAGATTCGGCCGCGCGACACTTATCACTTCCGCAGTGGATTCGCTCCCGGCCTGGGTTTCGCTCTTTTCAACGGGGCCGGCTATCCCAATCAAGTGGGCAAATTTATTCCAGACGATTTTCCCTACGACTGGATGCGCAGCATGGTCGCGGAGCTGAAACTCGTGCGGCCTTACTACTATGGAGACTATTATCCACTGCTGCCTTGCAGCCTGAACTCCGATTGCTCCACGGATCCAGGCAAGGAGCGAAGTGCTGCGTTTGAATGGGCAGCCTGGCAATACAATCGCACCGACCAGGGCGACGGTATGATTCAGGTTTTTCGCCGGGACGAGAACGCGGAGACGGCAAAGAATCTGGTTTTGCGCGGTCTTGAGCCGGCAGCGAGCTATGAGGTTACGAATCTCGATACAAATATGCCGCAAAAGATCTCAGGAAAAGACTTGATGGAACGTGGGGCGCGGGTGGAAATCATCTCGAAGCGCGGATCGGCGATTATCTTGTACAAGAAAGTCCGTTAAGCGGCCACCACTTGCTGGCTCTGCTGCCCAAGGCCAGAAATCGCAAGTTGTATGCGGTTCCCGGTGCGCAAATAAACCGGCGGTTTCAGTCCGAGCCCGACGCCCGGTGGTGTGCCGGTCGAGATGATATCGCCGGTTTGCAAACTCATAAATCGGCTGACATAGCTGATCAAGAATGCGACCGGGAAAATCATGGTGCGGGTTGAGCCGTTCTGGTAGCGGTGACCATCGACCTCCAGCCACATGTCCAGGTTTTGAGGATCGGGAATCTCATCGGGAGTGACGAGCCAGGGACCGATCGGACCGAACGTATCTGCGCTTTTACCTTTCACCCATTGGCCAGTGCCATCGATTTGAAACGCCCGCTCAGAGAGGTCATTGACGACACAATAGCCGGCCACGTGCGAAAGTGCGTTGGCTTCTTCCAGGTACACTCCAGGCTTGCCGATGACTACGCCGAGTTCGACCTCCCAGTCCATCTTCGTCGATCGCTTCGGCATAATGACGTTATCGTTGGGGCCGCAGATCGCGGATGTCGCCTTCATAAAGATCACGGGTTCCACGGGCACGGCCAGCCCGGCTTCTTTCGCGTGATCAGAATAGTTCAAGCCGATGCAGACGAATTTTCCCACGCTGCCTACGCACGGCCCGATTCGAGGTTGCCCTTGCACCACGGACAGGCGGGAGAGGTCGGTATTTCGTAATTTGTTAATCGACTCAGGCCGCAAGGAGTCACCGGCGAGATCGGGAATAATCTGCGACAGGTCGTAAATTTTGCCGTCGGCAGCTAACACTGCCGGTTTCTCCCCGCCTACGGAACCATAACGAAGCAATTTCATTTTTTCTCCGATCAGCCGGAACGCTAGAGGCTGAAGCCGCCATCGATGAGGTGGATTTGGCCGGTGGTGTAATTGGATTCATCCGACGCCAAATAAACCGCCAGTGCCGCAATTTCCTCGGGATGCCCGAGGCGGCCCATGGGCTGGCGCGCCACAAATTCGGATCTTGCTTTTTCCACGTCGCCCCGCGCCGCGATCCGTTCATCCAACGAGGGCGATTGCACTGTCCCGGGGCAGATCGCGTTGCACCGGACGCCACTGCGAATAAAGTCAACCGCGATTGCTTTGGTTAGTCCGATCACAGCGGCCTTGGTGCTGCCGTAGACAAAGCGGTTGGGCGCGGCTTTTATACTGGATACGGCCGAGGCAATGTTGATGATGCTTCCCTTCCCGGCTTTCAGCATGTCCGGCAGAAATGCCCGGCAAGTGCGATACATGGATTTGACGTTGAGATCGAACGAGAAGTCCCAATCCTTCTCGGAACAATCGAGAATGCTCCCGTGATGAACATAACCAGCACAATTAAACAAAATGTCGATGGTCCCGACTTTGGCGGCACAATCTGCGATGTCCTGGGCCTGGCGTACGTCCAGTCGAAGGGTGCGAATGCCGGGCCGATCCTGGCCCAGAACAGCAAGCAGTGAGTCGTTGATGTCGCTGGCCCACACCGATGCGCCTTCATCGGCAAACGAAATCGCGGTGGCCTTCCCGATGCCTTGCCCAGCCGCCGTGACGAACGCAGTTTTACCCGCAAGTCTTCCGCTCATTTTTGTTTTCCTGAAATATCTCTGGACCAACGCGCGAACCATTCCGTCGACTCGATTATTCTCCCCGTTATGGAGGTGATCCGCCCCATCGCGCTGTGGTAGGCTAGCCTAGACATCCTGCCATGTCAACACTATTGTCAACATAAAGGGGGGGCGGCATGAGGCGAATTGCGGTCATTATCCTGTTCCTTGTCCTGCCAGCAAGTGCGCAAACAACTTTCGACCTGTCTGCCGATTTCTCCTTTCAGGAGAATCCTCACAAGGTTTGGCAGTACGGGTATTCTGAAACTAATTCCTTAGCGCCAGATCAATTTCGAGTCGACATGCAGTCCGATCGAGTCGACATGCAATGTTCGACGGGTTCGATTGGCTTCTGGCATCCGGCCGCGAATAAGGGCCCCGGCCCCGGATATTATCCGTACGTTGCTTACAACACCACGAAGCAATCACAGGTCGGCTGCAAAGGATGGGCGGTGCGGCCCGGCGAGATCGCCATGGAAGCCAGCAATTCCGGTCAATACAGCCTGGTGCGGTTTGTGGCTCCGTCTACGGGCACCTACAAGGTTAGCGCCCAATTTGAAGGCATCCATTACGGTTTATCCACCACCGATGTGCATGTGCTGCACAATGACAAGCCTCTGTTTGACGCCGACATCGACGGCTACGGCGGAGATCCTGCGTTTCACACGGTGCAGGGAGGAAGTCCGACGGCGGAGTATTCCGGACAAATCAAAATGAAAGCCAACGACACGATCACCTTTGCCGTCGGCTATGGGAAGGACAAAACGAATTCTGGCGACACGACAGGCCTCTTCGCCCGGGTTGTTTTGCTCGACGAGACAGGCGGCAGTAAGCGACGCCGATAATTTCACGACGCGACCTGGTTTCGCGACCTGGTTTCGCGACCTGGTTTCGCGACCTGGTTTTTCAATGGAACTTGACATCGAGAATTTTGACGCTCTGCGTAAATACCTTATCGCTCGCGGATGTATACAACCGCGAGACATGGTGTCTTTTAAGAACCTGCGAGGAGGTGTTTCAAACCGGACGGTGGAGGTCTTATGGGGAGACGGCCGGGGATGGGTGCTGAAGCAAGCTTTGGAGAAATTGCGCGTCCACGTCGACTGGTTCAGCAGTCCGGAAAGGATTGGAGTGGAGGCGAAAGCTCTGCGATGTTTGAATCGATTGGCACCGCCGGGGACAACACCGGCTTTCATCTTCGAAGATATGGCAAATCATCTGATGGGCATGGAAGCGATTCCGAAAAGGCACGAAAACTGGAAGTCCGTCTTGCTCTCGGGCCGGGTGATTGCGGAACATTTTGAGCAGTTCGGTTTGCTGCTGGGAACCATCCACCGGCGCTCGTCAGAGTCGGCAGCGGAGCTCGGCAAATTGTTCGCCGACGCCACGTACTTCGAAAATCTGCGGTTAGAACCCTACTACCTTTACACTGCTCAGAACGCTACCGAGGCCGGCGCGTTCCTGAATTCTCTGGCAGTGGAAACGCTAGAACACAAAGACTGTCTTGTGCACGGAGACTTCAGCCCAAAGAACACGCTCATCTATCAGGACAAGTTGATTCTTCTCGACTACGAAGTGGTGCACTTCGGAGATCCAGCCTTCGACGTGGGTTTTGCCTTGACGCACTTCCTCAGCAAAGCTCATCACTTACCCAAAGAGCGCCGCCGTCTAGGCAGAGCCGCAGAGTTGTTCTGGGCGGTGTATCACGCGGAGATTCGCAAGCTGGGGTGGGCCGAACTGCTGGAACCGCGGGTAGTGCGCCATGCCCTGGGATGCTTGCTGGCGCGGGTAGCGGGAAAGTCGACGCTGGAGTATTTGACGCCGGCGGAAATGGCGCGGCAACGAGAGGTGGTCCTGGCCCTTATGCTGGAGACGCCAATCACCGTCCCCAATTTGATTGAACAATTTATCCACGGAATCGAAACCGATGCCAAAAATTGAACGACTCTTCGGCCGCGAAGTTCTTGACAGCCGCGGCAGACCAACGGTGATGGCAACCTGCGCATTGGAAGGCGGAGTTATTGCTTCCGCCTCAGTGCCCTCGGGCGCTTCTACAGGGACGGCCGAGGCCTTCGAGCTGCGCGATGGGGACCGCAGGCGATATCAAGGTCTGGGCTGCCGGCGAGCGGCAGAAAACATCGGTGCAGAACTTCACGATGCACTCACCACTCGCGTGTGGCGCGATCAGGCGGAACTCGACCGAACCATGATCGCGCTGGATGGAACTGCCAGCAAGTCGCGCATCGGGGCGAATGCGATTCTGGCGGTATCCATCGCCTTCGCGCGGGCCCACGCCATGCAACGCGGAGTGCCTCTCTACCAGCATTTCGCCGACATGCGCGGCGCTCCGGCGCACGCGCTGCCTCGTCTTACTATTAATCTCTTTAGCGGGGGAAAGCACGCGGGGCAACAGGTGGCGGTGCAGGACGTGCTGATCATTCCCATGTCGGCCGGAAGCATCGACGAGTCGCTGGTAATGGCGTTCGACGTTTATCAAACCGCGGCCAATCTCATTCTTCAGAAGTACGGAATGCGCCTTCTCACTGCCGACGAAGGAGGCCTGGCTCCGCCCTGCCAGTCTTCGGAAGAGATGTTGAGTCTGGCCGCGGAAGCCATCGAACTTGCGGGTTACACGCCGGGCAAGGACGTTGCTCTGGGGGTCGATGTTGCCTCGACCCACTTCTACCGCGACCATCGCTACCATCTCGACGGCCAGATCCTCGACAGTGCTGGAATGATCGGGGCCATTACGCAGTGGCTGGATCGATATCCGATCCTCAGCGTAGAAGATGGCTTGGCGGAAGACGATTGGGATAGCTGGCCGGAGCTTCGCCGCGCAATTGCCGGGCGGGCGTTGACGTTGGGAGATGATCTTTTATGCACAAACTCGAACCGCATCGGCCGCGCGATCAAATCCAATGCTTGTGATGCATTGCTGCTAAAGGTCAATCAGATCGGAACGCTGACTGAGGCGCTGCAAGCCTACAACCAGGCACGGGCCAGCGGCTGGGCGGTGACGCTGAGCGTCCGCAGCGGCGAAACCGAGGACAATTGGGCGGCAGACCTGGCAGTTGGATGGGGCGCCGATCAATTCAAGAACGGATCCATCCGGCAGTCAGAACGCCTGGCAAAATACAATCGGCTTCTGGAAATCGAGGAAGCGACGCGCTGGCCGCTCGCCAGATGGCCGGGCCGTGGTTAGAGTTACAGCCGGTGCCTGCGAAAGCTGCCCCCCTGAAGATCCGCAGCAGACTCAAGGCAAACGCTGAAGCAATAAAACGTCGGATCCGTAAAGTTGCTGATCGGCGAACTCCTTGATAGCTCCGTCACCGCTGGCCAGCCACTTGTCAGGAAGATGCACGGCAATACCGTTCTGCAAATTTTCTCCCGTAACGTTGCGTTCCCGCCCGGGTCGGTCATTCAGACTCGTGACTCGATAGTTTGCCTTCGGGTCCAGCCCGCGCACATGAACCTTGGTATCCGCGATTGGAGACTTGTCGCGGAAAACATACACCACGGACTCGCTCGCATCTTCTTTAACGTACTGCACGGAACTCCATCCCGCAGCTTCAACTTTGGGATGGTACACGTCTTCCAATAACAGATGGCGGTAGGGTTTGAACAACAACAGATTGCGTGACAATGCCTCGACAAATCCAGGAGGAGCGGCCGACAGAAACTGCGATGACATGCCGTTGATGTTGCCGAAGGTCACGCCATGCGTCAGGTGCTTGCGAAAATAATAGTCGAGGGCTGAAGCGCTGTACCAGCGTGCGGTGAGGTATTCTCCTCCGGCATCGCCGTGTCCGGCGGCGGCCAGCGAACCCCATACATTGGGGCTGAGCATTGGGCCGGTGATGAACTCGTTGGTGTATCCACCCGGTAAAAGACCCTGCGGCCCGGGATTGGTTCGGGCAAACTCCAGCGAAGGATCGCACTCAAATCCTGATAAGTTAGGGAAGCGCTCGAGCAGGTAGCGCATGATCTCCCTGCGCCCCTGATAAGCCGCATAGGCGCCATCGGTCTTGCCGTGGCCGTGGTCGGTGCGATTGCACTCATAGCTGATGGTCGACGACGGATCCCACTTGATCCAATCCAAATGCCATTTTTCGATAATGTCTCCGAGTTGCTTCTCAATCCAGGCAACTACTTTTGGATCGCCCAAACACAATTGCTTAGTAGAAGCGAGAGAAGGATGGAGGGTGCCGATCGTCTTACCATCGATCATCGCCAGCCAGTCTTGCGGAATCTCGCCCGAAGCTACCCGCGCCGCATCTACGTTCCCGGGATCGACCCATAGACCGAATTTCAAGCCCATGGCATGGACCGAGTCCGAGAGATTCTGCAGCCCGTGCGGAAACTTCTGCTTATCCTCTTGATAGCTGCCGAGCCCTGAAGTCCAATCATTCATTCCGGGAACGAGCGATGCGCCCTCGTACCATGTAGCGTCATGATAGAAGACATCGAACCCCACTCGTTTCGCCAGGCTCAGTTCTTTGAGAAGAGATTCTTCGCTATTTTTTTCCGTGAGCCATATGCAGTAAGTGACCAGAGGAGAATCCGGCAAGGGCGTCTGGAAGACATATTTTTTCAGATAACGAAAAGTCTCATTGCCAGCATTGTCGCTGTCGCCACGGGCAAGTGCGAAAAAACTCGTAGGTGTTTCCACGGTCGCGCCCGGTGACAATTCGAAGATTGCCGGCGCCCCGGATTTCTTGTCCTTCACTAATATCGTTCCGGCGCGAACCACCGTTTTGCCCGCGGAGGAATCGACGCTGGCCTTCCATCCCAGCACGCCGAGGCCGGGCTCGCCTCCGACCAGCATCGACTCGCCCGCGCTCTCATTCTCGAGTACCAGCCAATCGGCGAAGTCGCGCTTCGGGGAACTGCCCAGGGTCGGATAAAATCCGTGCTGGCCTTTGAGCGAGGAATAAGCTTTGAGTCTTCCAATCGGGCTTCGCAGAGTTAGAAACAGCGGGTCGATATGAGGATCAAGCTGCAAGACCTGTTGGCCGTGGTTCTCCAC
>Ga0302319_10023884_pt1 | contig 10902 bp, 6 predicted proteins | sample Bog_T0_2_FD_203319 | JGI IMG/M metagenome (GOLD analysis project Ga0302319, IMG submission 203319) | Peat permafrost microbial communities from Stordalen Mire near Abisko, Sweden - Bog_T0_2 | ecosystem: Environmental > Terrestrial > Soil > Wetlands > Peat | place: Sweden: Abisko, Stordalen Mire... | reverse complement strand
AGAGAGCTTGCGCAGCAGTGCCAGGTCAAGCTTTTCGCAAAAACCGGCAAAGGCTAGGCTGACGTAAAGTGCCGGAGCCTTGTGTCCGGCAGACCAGATGATACGGTCGCGGCCGGCCCACGATGGGTTCTTGGGATCCTGGTCCGCGACCCGCAGATAGAGGGCTGCGGCGATGTCCATTATAGATAGTGAGCCACCGGTGTGGCCGGAGCCTGCGCAGCAGAGCGACGCCAAGCAATAGCCGCGCATAAGCGCCGCCTGCGTTTTCAGTTCTTCGATGGAATACTGGCGAACCGGACGGTGCGCTACGGAGTCAGGAATGGACATATTAGCCTCAGTCTGGGATGCCGGGGGAGCCCTGGAAAAGGACTTTCGGCGAAACCCACAACGCGTCACTCTATTCGGCCCACGGCATTGTCGCAGTGAGCCTTATCACTCTCTGGTTGTGATATCCGACCCGAGCCCTAGACAGGGCATGGGGCAACTTCAGTTTCATGGACGAGGGCTTAAGCGCTGATTGCGGAAGCAAGGGATGCGGAGAGGGCCGCTAGAAGGCGCTGAGCAAGTTGTTGCCTAGCTGCGGGGAGAGAAGCAGGCACATGCGACAGGCTGCGCTGGCCATGTCCTCGTAGTGAGCCAGGACTTCGCGGCCATTCTCGATCTTGCTCATGGTGAACAGCCAGCGCTGGCGGAACATGATTCGAGAAATCAACCCATTGATTAGCAGGCACTCTCGGCGAACCTCGTCGACGACGTGGCGGAGTTCACCGTCAGTTGGTTCATCTTCCAGAGAATAGGAGGTGAAGGCGAGTACAGCCGTAATGTTGTCCTTCATCAGGCGGAGTTCGGAAAGCGCCGCCTCGAAGCGATCAGAGTTGATCGCAGCCGCGTGGACGGGATGCAGAGCAAGAATCAGTTCCTCAATTGAGCGCACTTCAATTTTTCGCACGTCAATCATCTCCGGCCTTTGCGAAAACGCAACAAGAAAACACCTTAATCCGTTCCACGGAAAGACTCTACTTTCTTCGCTGAATAGTCAAGCGCTTTTTGCAAGCGCCGCATCTGTTCGAGCGTAGGGGGGCGAGAAGAGACATCAGGTTTGGCAAAATACGTTACCCACGTAATCAGGGCAAGGGAATAGGCGAGCATCGAGACGTTACGCAGGGCGCTAAATACCGCAATGCCATATGTCGCGCTAAGACTGGAGGTAAAGAGGTCCACGGCCATGAAAAGGAGGAAACCTACGCCAATTCCGTAGGTTCGTTGCCGCCAAGGGATTCCGAAATAGGAAGAAAAAAGAGCGGTGAATCCGAAAGCCCCGCAGAAAATGAGCGAGGCGGAGCGGTTGAGCACCAAAATCGTGTTCATCCAGTCCCCAGGCGCGAAACCGGGAAAATAAACGCTGGCGACAGTCGTCAAAAGGACTAGCGACACAAAGGTGATACTGAACCAGCGCACAGTGCCCTTGGGCAGCGTCGAATACGGCCTGAACACGGCGGCAAAAACTTCGATCAAAACCGCAATCATCAAGGGGAGGCCGATGAGACGGGAGCCCCAGTTCACCGAAACATAAAGGGGTCGTGCAAATAGATGGCGAATGCGAGATGTGGTCGCCAGCTCCCCTTCCGAAGAATCAGAGCCAGCAGCCCCCATTGCAACAACGCATTCAGTATCCATATTCGCCAGAACACCGGTCACCAGCCTCGGGCCAAACCGGTCTGGCCAATGCGAAACGTATGGGACTGCTTACTGCGGGGGAACGTTGCCGGGATCGCCATCGCAGCACATGACGAGGTTCTGTGGGGTTGCGTGAACGGCGGGGCTGGAGGCATAAGTGGCAAGAGATAGAACCAGAATTGCGAAAACTGTAAGACGCGCGATCATTTTATATCTCCGGGCGGAAGATTGCCGCACCCAGAGATTAGACCGAAGGGTTGCCTTGCCCCAATGGTTGCGAGCCAAGCTTGCTATTATCTTCACAGGAACGCGACCAGGAAGTTATTATCCCGGTAGGTTCCGCAGATTCCAAAGACTCTTGAAATCTTTTTGCAATTGCGGTTCAAGTTAGCAGCAATCTTAAGCAAAAAAAAGATTACGCCAGGTGGTTACGATCGTGTTGAGCGATGGCGATCATCTTGCCCGGTTCACGTGAGAGAATCTTGGGTGCAGGTCTGGCCCGGGTTTCTTGAACAGCGTGGAAAAGTAGTGTGATCAGGGTTCAATCAAAGTTGTATATATTAGGACATCGTTCAAATTTCCTGGTATTCGCTGAACTGGCGACGAGGACATGGAATCCAGATGGACGAGTCTGAACGCAGCCTTATCGAGGACTTACTAAGGTACAGCGACCAGCGTTGCCGCCGCATGGCGGAACTGGCCGAAGATGGCGTGTGGGCCTTTGATCGCTTAGGGACCACCATCTTCGCAAGCTCGGATATGGCCAAGATGCTCGGCTATATTCCCGAAGAAATGCTGGGCAAGACGCCACGGCAATTCGCAATGGAGGCCGAGCCGGGCAGAAAGTCAGAGGATCTCGTTGGACTGCTGTCTTCCGAGGCCAGACAGCGAGGCGAAGTCAAGCTTCGCCACAAGGACGGAAGCGAGATTTGGGTTCTGGCGGCGTTCTGCCAAGTTTTGGACAGCAATGGAGAGTTTGCTGGCCGGGTTGGCGTCTTCACGAACACCACAGCGCGCAAGCGGGCAGAGAGAGCTCTACGCGAAAGCGAGCAACGCTACCACGATCTTTTCGCCCACGCTTCCGTTGGGATTTACCGCACAACCGGCGATGGGCTGATTTCGATGGCAAACGACGCCCTGGTTTCCATGTTGGGATACACGTCATTTGAGGAATTAACCGGACAAAATCTCGACGAAGAAGGATGCGGTCCGATCTACCAACGAGAGGCTTTTCGCGCTCAGATTGAGCGTGACGGAGAGACTCGGGGGGTGGAATCCGTTTGGAAGAGACGGGACGGTTCGGTGTTGTTCGTGCGCGAGAACGCCAAAGTGGTTCGCGATCCGAACGGCAAGATTCTTTACTTTGAAGGAACCGTCGAAGACATCACTGAACGAAAGCGGGCAGAGGAAAAGCTTCAGCAGTCCGAATCGCGGCTGCGATCGCTCATCGACAATGCGCCGTACGGCATATACCAGTGCGATCCGCGTACCGACCGCTTTCTGGACGTGAATCCAGCGCTGGTTGAGATGCTTGGTTATGCGTCGAAAAAGGAACTGCTTGCGATTGATATTTCAAGCGGCCTTTACGGCGACGCCGCCGAGTGCGAAGCGTTTGTTCAGGAATGCCGCATGACCGGACAATTTGAGTCCGACATGACCTGGAAACGCAAGGACGGCAAGCCATTGAAGGTTCGCGTCCGCGGCCGTCAGTCCCGAGTGAGCGACGGGGGGCTTCGGCTCGAAGTGTACGTCGAAGACATTTCAAAACGGGCGGAATTAGAGCAGCAGTTGCGCCAAGCTCAGAAGATGGAAGCGGTTGGAAATCTAGCGGGCGGCGTGGCCCACGATTTCAATAACCTGCTGATGATCATCTCCAGCTATACGCAGATGCTTGAGGACGAACTGGCCCCCGACGACCGGCTGCGCCAGAATACACGGCAGGTTCTGAAGGCAGTGGAACGTTCGTCTGCGCTGATTCAACAGTTGCTTGCCTTCAGCCGTAAGCAGATATTGTCGCCGCGCATGCTCGACCTGAATACGGTGGCGGAGGAAACGGCGAAGATGATTCGCCGGCTGATTGGCGAGGACATCGAGTTGACCCTGACGCTGGACCGGCCGCTATGGGTCGTGAAAGCGGACCCGGACCAGGTTGGACAGGTGCTGATCAATCTTTGCGTGAACGCCCGCGATGCCATGCCCAGGGGCGGCAAGCTGACGATTGCTACCCACAATATCCATATTGATCGCGAAGCAAGGCAATTGATGCCTGGGGCTATTCCGGGCGCTTACACAGTCCTATCGGTGAGCGATAACGGCGTCGGAATGTCGCAGCAGGTACAGTCCCGCATCTTCGAACCCTTCTTCACCACCAAGGCGATGGGTAAGGGGACAGGTCTTGGACTCTCGATGGTGTATGGCATCGTGAAGCAGAGCGGAGGGTATATCTCGGTTGATAGCGAGCTATACCGCGGTACGCGGTTTCAGATTTTGTTTCCTGCCGTTGACGAAGCCGTCACCGAGGTCGAATCCGAGCCGGCGATGTCCGTTGGGGGGAATGGGGAGACCATCCTGCTCGCCGAAGACGAAGACGCGCTCAGGGAATCGATTAGCGGCTATCTAGTGCAGCACGGATACAACGTGCTGAAAGCATCCAACGGAGATGAGGCATTACAGGTGGCAGAAAAATATGAGGGTCAAATCCACCTGCTTCTGACCGACGTTGTGATGCCGAAATTAGAGGGCTCCGCGCTTGCACTTGAGCTTTCCAAGGTGCGCCCGGGAATCCCAACTCTTTTCATGTCCGGTTATACCGATCGCAGGCTACTGGATCATCTCCCGCAGATGCGCAAGCCTACCGTACTCCAGAAGCCGCTGAATCTTCGCTCCCTGCTGGGGACCATAGGCGATGCCGTGAAAGAAACTTCCTAGAAGCTGTTTCATGACCGACGTGGAGCGCTACGTTGTGCTCCCTCAGGGGCTAAAGCCCGTAGTTTTGCTCTTCTGCAGCGGCATGGCTTCAAGCCGTGCCCTTTCAAAACCGGGTTATGAAACAGCTTGTAGACTGAGTTCATACGAAGCGTTGACGGAGGGAAGCGGAGCCGAGGTGCCTCCGGAGACGTTATGGGATATTTGAGCGGCGCTGGGGTTCTTCGCTGGCGCTCAGAATGACACTCCATGCCGGAATGACACCCTATGCATGACACCCCATAACACACGTTGGTTCACGGTTGTACGATTTGAACCGCGTTGGGATGAACCTGCTGCTGCTTCAGGTCGCTTGCTTCCCAGCCACCTCCCAGCGCTTTGACCAGGTACACCGAGTTGACCATCCGCTGGCCCAGCAGTTGTGTTGCCAGCCGCTGGTTTTGCAGCAAGGTGGCCTGCGCGGTGATTACGTCGAGGTACGAAGTGATTCCCCCGATGTAGCGGTTATTGGCAATTGTCAGGGTGCGTCGGGCGTCGTCGACGGCTGCTGCCTGGGTGGCTGCCGCCTGCGAGAGCGTTTCCAGATTGCTGATGCCATCCTCAACCTGCTGGAAGGCTGTCAACACGGATTGGCGATAGTTTGCCACGGAAGCGTCGTATGCCGCACGCGTGGCTGCCAGGTTGGCGCGATTGCGTCCTCCCTGAAAGATGGGCTCCAGGGCATCGGCGCCGAGCGACCAGAAGAAGCTGGGCGCGTTTGCCAGCGCGACGAGATCGCGGCTCTGCAAACCTCCCGAACCACCAAGCATGATTCTTGGATAAAAAGCTGCGCGGGCGATTCCGATCTGCGCATTCTCGTAAGCAATCTGGCGTTCGGACGTTGCTATGTCGGGACGGCGCTCCAGCACGTCAGAAGGAACTCCGAGCGGAAGTGGAGGCGGTGCGCCTCGCAAGGGCGCGGCGGCGATGCTGAAGCTCGACGCAGGCTGGCCCACCAGCGCCGCGATGGCATGCTCATATTGCGCGCGCGACTGTTTGACGAGCGCGAGCTGGGTGAGCGTTGCGTCAAGCAGAGAAGCTTGCTGCGCTACTTCGAGTCCGCTGGCGATGCCGCCGTTGTGCCGGTTGTTCACCAGGTCGAGACCTTTGCGCTCATAGCCCACTGACTCCTCTACGACCAACAACTCGGCATCGAGCTCGCGCAAAGTAAAGTAGTCGGCAGCCAGCTCGGCGGTGAGCACCAGTTGCGAATTCTGCAGATCGGCGGCGGTGGACTGCAGCGTGGCATTCGCGGCCTCGACACTGTGCCGCACCCGGCCAAACAGATCAGCCTCGTAGTTGACCGAGAACGGAACGGTGAAAACATTCTGCGTGTACGGGGTATCGGTAAACGCTCCGCCGTTCAATGGGCGATTGCCTGAGCCGCGCTGGCGCGCAGCGCTGGGATCGACCGAGAATTGCGGAAAAAATCCCGAGGTGGCAACCTGCGCCAGGGAACGCGCCTGCTCCAGCCGGTCTCGTGCGGATACTAAAGATTGGTTAGCCTGCAGGAGTTGTTGCTCGTAGGAGTCGAGCGCGGGATCGTGGAATACCTGCCACCATGTGCCCTTTGGAATCGCGTCCTTGGGCGCGGCCGGTTGCCAGGGTGCCGGGTTCTTCCATGCAGCAGGTACTGAAGTAGAGGGAACCGTGGCGGCGGGCCGCTGATAGCGCGGTCCAACCACGCATCCTGCGGTCAGCCCGAGCAAAGCAACGCTGGCGATCGCGGCTTGCTTTATGCGCCTCACGACCCGCTCCCCTTCTGATTTCCAGTTTGCGGCTGGTTTTGTTGCCGCTGCCCCGGCGAGGGCTGCGCAACGTTTACCAACTGGCCGTCCTCCAGCGAGTCCGATGGATTGACGATGATCTCGTCGCTCACCTCCAGGCCGCCAAGAACCTCGATCGTGGTGCCATAATCGCGGCCGATGTTGAGGGGACGCAACTGCACCTTGTGATCGGGACCGACGACAGCAACCCGCGGACCTTCCGCACGGAAGAGCATGGCATTGACCGGCACTGTAAGTTTCTGCACGTTGGAGCCGACCGCAAAGTGTACCTGTCCGAATGAACCGGGAAGCAGGCGCCCATCCTTGTTTGTCACATCGACTTCGGTGAGCAGAGTGCGCGTTGCCGGGTCAATGGATTCCGCCGTGCGGGCCACTACGCCCGGAAATTGCAGGCCGGGAAATTCTCGCAGCGTGACTGGTACTTTGCTGCCAATTCTGATGTAGGGTGCGTAGGTCTGAGGAACGCTGGCGTAAACCCGCAGCGTATCGACCTGGGCCATGTCGAAGAGTTCTCTTCCTGACGCCGCGCCGGCGTTGATCAGTGCGCCGGAGTCCACGTTGCGGCGGGTAATCACGCCGGAGAATGGCGCGTACACATTCTTGAATGACTCAAGCTGTTCGAGGCGGCGCACATTGGCGTCGGCGGCGACCAGGTTTGCCTTAGCCTGCTGGTATCCGCTGGTCTGCTGGTCGGCTTCCTGCGCCGACACTGAATCGGTCTTGCGCAGGTTTTCCCAGCGATCGGCGCTGATCTTGGCGAGTTCCATTTGCGAGAGAATCTGCTGGCGCGTGGCACGGCCCTGGTTTAATTCCTGATCCACTTCAGGCGTATCGATCACTGCCAGCAACTCGCCCTTTTCCACGCGGCTGCCAATGTCCCTGGTCCAACGCACCAGATATCCGTTGGTGCGGGCGAAGATGGGCGATTCCTTGAATGCCAGCAAAGAGCCGGGCAGCACCAGCTCGACATCGGGTTTTTCCGCTACCGGATGCACGACGGAGACTGAGCGCACGGAGTCCTGTTCAGTCTCTTTGGCGAGGGCGCGGCTATGGCTGGAACGCGATACCAACGTGAGCGCTCCGGCGAGCAGCAATGCCAGCAGGGCGAAGCCAACAATCAGGAGCGCTTTGCGCGGCGGTGCCGGAGGAAGTTCGGGCGGCCGCTCAATGCCTGGATGCTGATGCTTTGAGTGGTGCTGGATGGCCTCGATTTCCTCGTCGAGCTGCGCCTGAGAAATATGCTGCTCGGGCTCATGCGTTTGCTGCTCGTCCAGGTGAGGCCGCTCTTGTTCGTTCTCTGCACTCATTCCAACTCCGTTTTCAAAAACTGTTTACGCCTGAACTATCTATGCCTGTTCAAGGCGGGCGCGCCGGGCTTCCCTCCGGCCATGAAAAATTGCAAAAACGCTGGGCACAAAAAACAATGTGGCCACGGTGGCAAACAACAACCCGCCAATCACGGCGCGGCCCAGGGGCGCATTCTGCTCTCCACCTTCGCCAAAGCCCAGTGCCATCGGGACCATGCCGATAATCATGGCCAACGCGGTCATCAGCACTGGACGCATGCGGGTGTATCCCGCGGCGATGGCAGCTGGAATCGCCGCCATGCCCTCGTCCATCTGTTCGCGTGCGAAGCTTATCATCAGGATTGAGTTTGCGGTTGCAACGCCCATGCACATTACCGAGCCGGTCAACGACGGCACGCTTAACGTGGTGTGGGTCAGCAGAAGGAACCAGCAGATTCCAGCCAGTGCTCCCGGCAATGCGGAAATGATGATGAAGGGATCGAGCCACGACTGAAAATTGATAACGATGAGCAGATAAACCAGCACGATTGCACCCAGCAAGCCGACGCCTAGTCCGATGAACGACGAGCGCATGGTGCTGACCTGGCCGCGCAGGACAATGTGGGTGCCGCGCGGCAAGTGGCCGCTGAAGTCCTTAATGATTTTGTCAGTCTCCGCCGCCACCCCGCCAAGATCGCGATCCTGAGTGCTGGCGTACACGTCTATAACGGGCTGCACCGCGTAGTGATTCACCACCACCGGACGCGCCACCGGCTGCAACTGCACAAGATTGCCGAGCAACTGCTCGCCTTGCGGAGACTCCACGGGAACTGCCATCAGGTCATCGAGACTTGTTATGCGATACTGCGGCGACTGCACGGCCATCTGGTAGGTAACGCCGTTCTTGGGATTCAACCAGAAGTTCGGCGCGGTTTGGAAGCTACCGCTGAGCGATATCAAAACGCTTTGCGCCACGTCGCGGGCATTCAGCCCAACCTGCGTGATGCGGTCGCGATCCAGATCCATGTGCAATGTGGGCCCAGAGAGCATTTGCTGTACATGGACGTCGGCTGTGCCGGGAACGTGCCGCATTCTGTTGGCGATCTGTTGCGCAATCAGATAGTTGCTCTGCATGTCATTGCCTACCACCTGAACATCGATGGGCGAGGGCAGGCCGAAGTTCAAAATCTGGGTGACGATGTCTGCGGGCTGGAAGAAGAACTCCACGCCCGGGAAACGCTGCGGTAACAACCGGCGCAGGTTCCGGATGTGGCCGGCGGTGGGTTGATGATGCTCGGGGTCAAGCGAAATCAGAATTTCCGCATCGCTGCTGCCAATGCTTCCAGCCGAGCTGTAGGACTGATTGAGGCCGGAGTTTGGCAGGCCAACATTGTCGAGAATAGTCTGAATCTCTTTACCCGGAATCTGGCGGTGCAGCTCGGCTTCAACTTCGTCGCAGAGCTTCGCCGTTTCCTCCACGCGCAGGCCCGGACGGGCTCGAACGTGCAAGCGCAGCAGACCCGCATCCACATTCGGAAAAAAGTCTTCGCCCAGGACCATGACGATCCCAAGCGAGAGCAAGCAAAAGAGCAGAAAGAAAGTTACGAATACGCCGCGATGCTCCAGGGTGGTTTCAAGCAGCGACTGATAGCCATGACGGAAGTTCTCGAAGCTGCGTTCAAAGCCGCGCTGGAAGCGTCCCGCAAACGTTCTTGGTCCGGCGGTGCGATGCTCATGTCCGCGCATGATGTACATGACCAGGGTGGGAATGAGGGTTCGCGAGAGCAGGTAGCTGGCCAGCATGGCGAAGCTGACCGCCTCCGCCAGCGGCACAAACAGGAAGCGCGCCACGCCTGTGAGAAAGAACATCGGAACGAACACGATGCAGATGCAAAGAGTGGAAACGAACGCAGGGACGGCGATCTGCTGCGCGCCGTCAAGGATAGCCGTTCGCATCTCCTTGCCCATGGCAAGATTGCGCTCGATGTTCTCGATCTCGACCGTTGCATCATCTACCAGGATGCCGACGGCCAGCGCAAGCCCTCCGAGGGTCATGATGTTCAGCGTCTCGCCGAGGGCTGCGAGCATGAGAATGGAAACGAATATCGAGAGTGGAATGGAGATGAGGATAACGATGGTGGGGCGCCAGTCGCCGAGAAAGAGCAGAATCATCACCGCAGTCAGGAACGCAGCAGTCAGCGCCTCCTTGACCACGCCACCGATGGAGGCGCGTACAAACAGCGATTGATCGAACAGCGCGCTGATCTTCAGCTCCGGCGGCAGCGACTGGGCCGCGAGCGGAACGATTCCCTTGATGCCGGCAACAATTTGCAGCGTGGAAGCCTTGCCGTTCTTGTAAATCGACATCAGCGCGCCGCGGTTGCCGTCCTGGCGCACGATGTTGGTCTGCGGCGAAAAGCCGTCGCGGATATGGGCCACGTCGCGCATGAAGAGCGTACTGCCATTGCTGGTTTTCACCGGAAGATCGTTCAACTCCGCGATGGTCTGCGGCGTTCCGTTCATCTCCACGTTGTATTCGAGCGCGCCGACCTTGGCGGTTCCCGCAGGGAGAATCAGATTCTGAGCATTGACGGCGTTGACGATGTCGAGAGGCGCGAGGTTGTAGGATTGCAGCTTCGGAATATCAAGATCGACCTGAATCTGCCGGATCTTGCCGCCATAAGGATACGGCGTTGCCGCACCGGGTACGGTGATCAGCGAGTTGCGCAGAAAGTTCTGACCGACGTCGAACAGCTCCTGTTCCGACATCGTTTTGCTGCTGAGGCCGAGTTGGATGATCGGTGTGGTGGATGCGCTATAGGAGATGATCAGCGGGGGCGTGGTTCCCGGCGGCAGGCCGCGCACGGTGGTTTGCGAGACCGCCGTGATCTGCGCAATTGCGGTCTGGATGTTGGTGCCAGGGCGGAAAAAGACTTTGATAATTCCCAGGCCAACGACTGACTGCGATTCAATGTGCTCAATGTCGTTGACTGTCGTCGTCATGTTTCGTTCGGAGTTTGCGACGATGCGGTCAGCCATATCCTGCGGAGACATGCCGGTGTAGAACCAGATCACCGAGACAACCGGAATATCAATCTCCGGAAAGATGTCGGTCGGCATCAGGAACACGGTGATCGGTGTCAGCAGGAGGATCACGAGCGCCATCACGATGAATGTGTATGGACGCC
>Ga0302319_10023883_pt1 | contig 10902 bp, 11 predicted proteins | sample Bog_T0_2_FD_203319 | JGI IMG/M metagenome (GOLD analysis project Ga0302319, IMG submission 203319) | Peat permafrost microbial communities from Stordalen Mire near Abisko, Sweden - Bog_T0_2 | ecosystem: Environmental > Terrestrial > Soil > Wetlands > Peat | place: Sweden: Abisko, Stordalen Mire... | reverse complement strand
AATCCTCACGATTTTACGGGCTCGGATAATTGCCCGACGCTGCTTGCCGCGGGTGCCAGTTGCACGGTTGCCGTGCGGTTTCGGCCTGTGGAGACCGGCTCGCTTACAGCGACATTATCGATTGCCGATAATGCCACCGGTTCGCCGCAGACAGTGGCGTTGACCGGGACGGGGACAGTGCCGGTGCCTTCGCATGGTCATTCGCGTTAGCCAATTTACGTTGCCGGCAGCCGCATCGGACTTGACGTCATAGTTCGCGGGGCGTCTGCCTGAATCGATCAAGGCGCAATATCCGATGCCGCGGGACCTGGTCCGACCGCCTTGAGCTTGCCAGAAAGCAAGCGGCATAGACGCGGATATCGATCCGGCGATTCGTCGCGGCGTCCTCCGACGGTAGCCTGTAGTTGATTTCCAGGCAGCGGCGGAAGTTTATCCGGACGGTACTCCCGATCCCGAAGTAATTGGCCGTGTGCTCGTCTCAGGAGATCTTAGGGCGATGAGTGTGCACTTCCAGGACTTTCTTCCGTCGTCTCGATCCATCGGAGAAACAATCGAAGGGTTGTTGCTCATTTGGCACAGCGCGACTCCGTTGGCAGACTCGGCCTGATGTTACTCCGGCAGAGGAATCAGCCCGGCCTTGCGACGCTCTTTGAGACGAGAGTCCCGGATGCCAGACAGGCAGTTCCGTCGCCGTGGCGGCGGTCTTGCGTCCGCTCATCATCCGCTCAAGCAACGCGTCCACTGAAATCTCTTGCCGGTTGGCTTCTTCTTTGATCCGTACTTCGGTTTCGTGTGAGACTTTGATGCTCATACGCTGAGGAAGCGGCGCCGGATATTTATGTGGTATTCTCATGCGTTCCTGGTCCTTGCACCGATGATGGCAAAACAATGGCAGCCTTTTCGGGAACCGCTGCGCGCGACTCTGTTGCGCACGGGTTTGATTGCGATTGTGGTGGGAGGCATCGTTGCCAGGTCCTGGGGCGGGTGGGGGCGGTGGCCTTTAGCGGCTCTGCTGGTGCTTTGGCCTTCGTTTGGGGGCCATTGGGTAGAGATATTCTTCCTCAACTGGCTGCGGCCTCGCATTTCCGGCGCGCGCGGGGTGCAGGCGGCGGTTCGCGTGGGCGTGTGGTTTGTTGGCGGTGTTGTTCTGGCTGTAGGGATGGGGCTGACCGCGAGGGCGTTAGGCGGATTCCATTCCGCGCTTTGGCGAATATGGTGGATCGGCGGGCTTGCTTTCATCGTCGTGGAACTGGTGGCGCATCTGGGGCTACAGTTGCTCGGGCGACCCAGCTTCTATAACGGGCTGGGATAGTTAGGTTAGCTGACGGAGGGATCTCACGATGGGTTCGAGAGCTTCCGCAAAGATCTTCCGGTGTTTGGACCATCTTCCGGGATAGGGGAGATGGATGAACGGGCCTTGCCAGCCGGCGAGATAGGCGGCTCGTTTGACGTTGTCTTCGATAGAGCGGAGCAGGGTGGCGATTTTGGCGGGCTGAAGGTTTGCGATGGCGGTCGCGAGCTGGGGTTCGTTGGCTCGACAGAGGTCGCGCCGGGATCGGGGATCGAGGCGATCGACAGGCTCCGGACACAGGTCGATCAGGTAGCAGCCGGCGGATTGAAATGCCTTAAGAAAGTCCTCGTCGGCGACCTGGAACACTTCTCGCATAGCTCTGTAGAGGCCTGAATCGCGCTGGTAGAAGAATCGGCCCGAAGCGGGTGGGGATTCGCCGATAAAGAGCAGGTTTATGAGGGAGGGTTGGTAGGATCGCCGGAGTTCTTCCTGGCGTGGCATGAAGAAAAAGAAAAGGGCAGGCGGAAGCGCCTGCCCCACATTTACTTTGCGTTGGGGTTTTCGGCCTTACGCTGCGCCTTGATCTTCTGCGTGGCGAGGGCTTTTTCCACCCAGGCGTCGGCCTCCTTCACATCGGCTGCCGCCTGTTCCTTGCTGTCGTCCATGTCCGCTCGGTAACGGATGAGCAGGTTCATGTAGGCCATGGCGTTCTCATACTCGGGATCGGCGGCGAGGGCTTTCTTCTCGTCTTCGATCCCTTCGGTGAGACTCGCCCAGTACTTCTCCTTGAGGGCGCCGCGTTCTTTTGCGTCCTTCAAAGGCGGGGGATCTTCGGGCCGCATTTTTTCGTTGTTGCGGGCTTCGCGATCCGGGCCGATGAATTCCGTCCAGGGGATCACGCCTAAGGTGTAATAGGCTTCCTTGTTCTTAGGATCGATCTCGACCACCTTCTTGTTCCAGTCCTGAGCGGCCTTGAAGTCCTTCATGTTGTAGTAGAGGCTGGCCATCGATTCTGTCGCCAGCAGATTCTTAGGCTCCTCTTTAAGCACGGACTGGAACTCGTCCATGGCGGCGGTAGCGTACTTCTTGTTCTCCGCCGTTTCGGTCCCGGGAATATACTGCTGGACGTAGGCGGTCGCGAGATAAAGCCTCGCCACCTGAAAACCCGGATCGAGTGAGATCGCAGTTTTAAAATGATCGGCGGCCTGGGAATAATTACCGGCCTTGAAGTCGTTAACGCCTTCGTTCAGATTGTCGCGAGCTTTGAGTTTCGCGCAACCCGAAGCAAGAAGGGTGGCGGCAGCGAGAAGGCCCACTGCCGCGGTTTGGTTGAGATTCAGCTGAGAGCGGAGTATCCGCATTAGTGGCCTTCCTCCACCTTGGGAGTCATGAGACCAACCTTATCGATACCGGCGGAATGCGCGATGTCGATGGCCGTGGCGACGGTCTGGAATTCCAGATCCGGATCGCCTTTGACGAAAACGACCTTATCGGCGCGCGTCTTGAAGATATCGACGAGACGATCTTCCAGCTTGTCCCACGTTATGTCTTCCTGGTTGATCTTCAGCTTCTTGTATTTGTCGATCTGGATCACCACCGTACGGGTGGGATCGTCGTCGGCCTTTTGGTTGGGAGGTGGCGGTTGCGGCGCGAGAGCGTCCAGTCCGTGCGGCGCCACCGGTGAGATCGCCATAAAGATGATCAGAAGAACGAGTAGAATATCGATCATCGGCGTTACATTGATATTGGCCTGCGCGCCGCTGCCGCCGCCAACTGCCATTGCCATAAGAAATCGCTCCTTAAGAAATTGATAACCGGCGGAGATTAAAGTCCGCCGCCGTTGCTCTTCATGATGCTTTTCAGCCTGTTCTGATCGAGGGTTTGCTCGGTCAACAGACCCACTTCGTCGACGCTCCCCGCGCGGAGATTATCGACGACGTCTTCAACCTTTTCATACTTAGCGCGGCCGTCCGCGTTAATGTAAACCATTTTGCTGGCACGGTTCTGGAGCAGGTCCTTCACTTTAGGCGCCAGTTCCGTCGAATCGATCTTCTGCAGCCCCGGGCTGAGGAAGGTCTGCCCGTCCTTGGTGATAGCGACGATGATGGCGTCTTCCTTGTCGGCATCCGGCATGGTTATGGGATTCCGAGTGAGGGCTTTATCGACGGGAATACTTTTTGAAAGCATGGGCGTGATGACCATGAAAATGATCAGCACGACAAGCATAACGTCCACCATGGGGGTGACGTTGATTTCCGAAACTGGTGGCGGAGCCTTCTTTTGCTGCATGGTTTCTCCTGTTTCAGGCAGGGGTGTGGCCAGCCCTGCGACCGGCCACACTTTACCCGATAATCAACTCGCTGGGTCGGAACTTAACGCTTCGCAGCTGCCCGAGCCTGGGACCGCTTCAGGAAGTAGTCGACAAGCTCGGAACTGGAATTACCCATTTCAACGTCGAACGCGTCAATACGGCCTGTGAAGTAGTTGAACGCCCAGACTGCGGGAACCGCGACGAGAAGACCGATAGCGGTGGTGACGAGAGCTTCGGAAATACCGCCCGCGATGGCGCCGATACCGGGCGTCTTCTGCGAGGCCATGGTCTGGAACGCGTCGATGATGCCGACGACCGTTCCGAACAAGCCGACGAACGGCGCGGTGGAACCGATGGTGGCCAGAGCCGCGACGCCCCGTTTCAGCTCGGCGTGCACAATGGCTTCGGCGCGTTCGAGAGCGCGAGTGGACGCTTCGATTTCTTCACCGGATATTTCGCTGCTTCCCTGATGCGCCTGGAATTCCTGCAAACCCGCCACGACTACTTTGGCGAGGTGGCTCTTCTTGTAACGGTCGGCAATCTTGATGGCTTCATCGAGCTTGCCTTCGCGCAACGCACCTGCGACTGCGGGGGCAAACGCCCGACTCTGTTTGCGAGCCGCGCCGTATGCCATATAGCGATCGATCATCACGCCGATGGACCACGCGGACATGATGAACAGAATGATAACGACTGTCTTGGCGGGAAGCCCCATGTTCGTCCATAGGTGACGAAGATCGAACTGCGGCGCCCCTTCCTGCAACAGCATTAACGCCCGGAACTGTAAGTGTAAAAGCATTGTGAGTTTCTCTCCTGCGAGTTGATTTTATGGAAAATACCTGTCTCTTGTCCGCTTCTCTGAGTCCGGCAGCTTTTAGGTTATAAGCTACTGGCTCAGAGTGAAGTTGACGTCGATTGTCGTGATCACTTCCACCGGTTCCCCGTTGAGAAGCGTTGGTTTGTACTGCCACTGCTGAACTGCCTGCATAGCCGCCTGGACGAGGAGCGGGGGACCACTGATCATCTTCAGGTTCTGAATAGTGCCGTCCTTGGCGATGATGGCCTCGAACTTCACGGTGCCCTGCACGCGCGCGGCTTTGGCGAGCGGGGGATACTGTGGCTTCACCTGACGGATCAGGTTAGCCGCCTGAACGTTGCCGCCGATGCGCTGCGGACCGGCGGGAGGCGCGGGCTTGGGCTTCGGGGCGGGCGGAGGGGGCGGCGGAGCGGCCGAAGGAAGACCGCCGATGATTCCGCCGAGGACACCTCCGGCGGTACCGCCGGGAACTCCGCCGGGCACCCCACCGACAACGCCGGTGACAGCGGGAGCCTCGTCTTCGGTAATCATCTTGACTTCTTTAGGAATAGTCTTGGGAGCCGTGATGTGACTCATGTCGACCACCTTGACCTGCTTAACCACCTTCACGGCCGCGGGCGGCGGAGGAGGCGGAGGAGGCGGAGGAGGCGGGGGGGCCGTCAGGAAGGTCGAGAGCTGCGCTCCCGGCATGGTTTGGTAATAAATCAGCGGAAGAATGATCAAAACCGTCACGATCGAGATCTGGATCGCGAACGACACCAGAATCGTATACGGTCGTTTTGTTTTTCCTACACCGTCGACAAAAGTCTGATCGAACATATAGCCCTCTCACTCGTAAGCGCCGGCCCCTTTTAAAAAAGCCGGGGCCGTCGCAATCATATCGAAAATCTCAACGCGCCAGCGGATCATTATATGCGAATCGCATATGTCAAAACCGTCAACGGGGACATTCTACATGGTGAGAGCCGCCAGACGCTACTGTTCCGACAACCTCACCGAACTCTTTCCCTGGGCGCCTTCTCGGCACCGTCCTTCAGCGCCTTCGGAACGCCAGCGCTTTTCGGCGCGCTCGCCGACCCTACGGTCTTCGTAGTAACCACGGTAGCCGCCGGGGCCGCTTTCTTTCGCTTGTCAGCCCAGTCATGCCAAAAGAGCACGATCGGACTGGCGACGAACACCGACGAATACGTTCCGATGATGATACCGATTACCAGCGCTAAAGAAAACCCATGAAGTACCGGCCCGCCGAATAAGAACAGAGCCAGCACCGCAATAAATGTAAGACCGGAAGTCATCACGGTCCGGCTGAGCGTCTGGTTGACGCTGCGATTGATCACATCCACGAGGCGCTCGCGGCGGTTCAGATGCAGATTCTCGCGAATCCGATCGAAGATGACGATGGTATCGTTCATCGAATAACCGACCAGCGTTAACAACGCGGCGACCACGGTCAGGGTGATCTCTTTGTTCAACAGGGAAAAAATTCCAATGGTGATGATAGTGTCGTGCAGACACGCCATCACCGCACCAACTCCGTAAATCCATTCAAACCGGAACCAGATATAAACCAGCATTCCGGCCAGGGCAAGCAGCGTGGCGTTAATGGCCTGGTGCGTTAGATCCGCACCGACTCGGGGCCCGACGATTTCAATATTGCGATTCGCCGTGTACGGTGCAGTGTAGCATTCCTGATTCAACACTGTTAGCGCCTGCGGCGTCAAGCCCGGAGCGCCGCGTAATTCGTCAATGTTTGCAAGCACGCCGCTGTGCTGTTTATCGTCGCGCACGCCGGCGATGGCCGAAACCAGCTGGGTAAGCTGATCTTCCGACATGGGTACCGAAGCGCGCTGCAGCGGATCGCGCAGGCGTTCGGCAATCTGCGCCATGCTGGCGTTGTTCAGATCGAGCTTACCGTTCGACGGCTGCCCGAAGGTCTTCGCCAGCGTATCGAGCACAATCTGCCGATTTCTATTCAATGCATCGGAGTTGTCGCCGTCGGTTCCGATCTCGATCTCATTCTTGCCATTCTCAAATGTCTGTACGCTGGGCGGATTGGCGAGCGCTTTGGTCAGCACATCGCGCACCTTCTCAACCGGCGGCTGCCCGGCGAATTTCACACTCATCAGCATCCCGCCGCGGAACTCAATCCCATAGCGCGGCCCGCCCTTCACGGCCAGACTGCCCAGACCGAGAACGCTGAGAACCAGCGAAGCTATGATGAACGGCCACTTGTGGCCGAGAAAATCAAAATTGGTTTGTTTAAATAATTCCATCGATCACTGCCCGCCCGGAATCCGGGCCGAACCGTGCCATGTACTAATGACACCGGCCGTCAGAAACTTGTTCCCTGAATTTGGTACGCGTCTAAAACTATTTCGGGCACTCAAAGAATGTATCAGATGCGCAGGCGGAAGCGCCTGCGCCACATGTGCCGTCATATGCTGAGCTCCGTTACCTGCTGGCGACCCGACAGCTCCCAGTCGAAGATGGCGCGCGAGACCCAGACGGCTGTAAATACGTTGGCGAAGAGGCCGATCACCAGGGTGATCGCGAAGCCCTTCACAGGTCCGGTTCCGAACATGAACAGGAAAAGACAGGACACGATGGTGGTGACGTGCGTATCGACGATGGTCCACCATGCTTTGCCGAAGCCCGCCTCGATGGCGGCTGCGACGGTCTTGCCTGCCCTCAACTCCTCGCGAATGCGCTCGAAAATCAGTACGTTGGAATCGACCGCCATGCCGACGGTCAGAATGATTCCGGCAATACCGGGCAGCGTGAGCGTAGCGCCAAAGTACGCCAAAGCCGCAATCAGCAGAACCGTGTTCAGCAACAGCGCCAGCACCGCGTTAATGCCCGCCTTCTTGTAATAAATCAACATCACGACGATCACGGCAAGGAGGCCGGCGACGCCCGCATAAAGTCCGTCGCGAATCGAATCGCTGCCGAGCGAGGGGCCGACGGCAACTTCCTGGTCGTACTTGATGCCGGCGGGCAGCGCACCCGTGCGGAGCACCAGAGCCAGATCGGCCGCTTCCTGCTGCGAGCCGAGACCGTTGATCCGGCCGGAATCTTTGATCGCGCTTTCGATGGTTGCCACGCTGCGGATCTGATTATCGAGCTCGACAGCGAGCCGGTTGCCGATGTTGGATGAAGTATATTTCTCGAAGCGCCGCGCGCCGTCGGAGGAAAGATTGAAGCTGGTTTCCCAGCGGCCGGGATGATCGGGATCGGTGGCCTGGCTGGCGCTGCGCATGTCGCGCCCGGTGATCACCGGGGTACGGTTGACCAGATACCATCCGCCGCTGGCGCCACTGGAAACGTACTCGCGAAGCTCGGTATCGAGCTTCAGGACTCCGCCTTTGGCGGCGAGAGCTTCTTCCTTCGTTTTCCAGGGTCCTTCATTCTGCACCGCCACGATCTTGAGTTGCGCCGTCTGGCCGATAATGCTCTTCACGTGCTCGAAATCGTCTTCGCCGGGAATTTCAACCAGAACCTCGGATTTGCTGACGGGATCGCCAAACTGGGTCACGGTGGTTTCCGCAAGACCGAGCGCGTTGACGCGGCGGTCGATCGTTTCCACCGACTGCCTCACCGTGTTCTGCTTGAGTTCGATCAGCGCGGTCGGCTTCATGTTCATCCGGTAATCGGTGCCGTTGACGGCGGTAAGGGTCCACTCGCCGTACTTCTCGGTCACCAGATTGCGGAACTCTGCAGCCTTCGCGGCGTCGACGCCGTGGATGTTGATCTGAATCGAATCGGTGTCCTGCAGTTCCTGCGGGTCGTTGCGATCGAAACCGGCGATCGAGATATTGCGCGAACGCGTTTCATCGCGCAGCGATTCGATGGCCTGGTCGGCAACACCTTTAGCGGCGTCCTGCACCTGTACCTGAAGCACCAGATGCATTCCCCCCTGAAGATCGAGACCGAGGTGGATATTCTTTGCGAAATTGGCTTTGAGCTGCGCGGTGGACCGGGGAAAGCCGATCACGCCGAACAGGCAGATGAGCACGGTCGCCACAATCACAACCGTTTTGATCATCAGATTCCGTTGCATGATTTTTTGCCTTGTCGAAAAAAGGTTTTACTGCTTAACTATAGAGGTTTACTGCTTAGCCACTTGGGAGCCTTCGGTTGTTGCCAGGGAACTTACAGCGGAGCGGGCGAACTGCAGTTTCAGGTTATCCGGCTTGACTCTGACTGTTATTGTCTCACCCTCCACAGCCGTAATGGTACCGATAATGCCGCCGGTGGTGATGACGGAGTCGCCGTTTTTGAGGTTCTGAAGCATCTCCTGCTGACGCTTTTTCTGCTTCTGCATAGGCATAAACAGAAGAAAATAAAAGACGATGGCTATAAGGACGAAGGGAAGCGCCTGCATCGCAATGGCGTTGACGGGCTGTTCCTGGAGAAGAAAAAAGGAGAAGTACACGGGTTATATTACTGGATTTTGCTCAAGCCGGCTCGGCTGTTCCGGCGTGCTTATCACGCACGGTTTTCAGATATTCCGGAAATTGGCCCAATAGGATAGACTGCCTGATCTCCCCCATGATGTCAAGGTAACGCCGCAGATTGTGACGCGTTGCGAGCGACGAAAACAGGATTTCCCCGGCCTGAAATAAGTGACGGAGGTAGGCGCGGGAGTAGTTTCGACAGGTGTAACAGGAGCAGGCCGGGTCGAGGGGACCGGGGTCGGCTCGGTGCTTTGCGTGCTTGATCACGACCTTGCCTTCGGAGGTGAAAAGCCAGCCATTGCGGGCGTTGCGCGAGGGCAGAACGCAGTCCATCATGTCGATGCCGCGGGCGACGTATTCGGGCAGTTCGTCCGGCATGCCGACGCCCATCGCGTACCGTGGCCGGTCTTTGGGCAGCAGGGGCTCGCTCGCTTCCACCATTTCCATGCTGAAGGGACGGGGCTCGCCCACGGAAAGTCCGCCGATCGCGTAGCCATCGGCATCGAGTTCGAGGAGGCGTTCGGTGCATTCTTTGCGCAAGTCGGGGAACATGGAGCCCTGGACGATTGGGAATAATGCATGCCGCGTGGGGGACTCGGCGATTTTCGGGCGGTAATGGCTGAACGCACGTTCGGCCCACCGGACAGTACGTTCCATGGAAGCGCGGGCAGCTTCGTGGCTGACGGGCCAGGGCGGGCATTCATCGAGCACCATCATGATGTCGCTGCCGAGCGCAAGTTGGACGTCGACTGTAGAGGCCGGAGTGAATATATGGGTGTCGCCGTCGAGGTGCGACTGGAAAGTCACGCCTTCTTCGGAGATGCGGCGGAGGTCGGACAGGCTGAAGACCTGGAAGCCGCCGGAATCGGTGAGGATGGCGCCGGGCCACGACATGAATTTGTGAAGGCCTCCGAGGTCGCGGATGAGTTCGTGGCCGGGGCGAAGAAAAAGATGGTAGGTATTGGCGAGGATGATGGGTGCTTTGAGGTCTTCCCACAGATCGCGCTGGCTGAGGCCTTTCACGGTGGCCTGTGTTCCGACTGGCATGAAGGCTGGGGTGGGGATGTCGCCGTGTTGGGTGTGAAGAATGCCGGCGCGGGCATGTGTTACGGGGCATTCGGCGAGGAGTTCAAAGGTAATTTGGCGGGGCAAGTTTTCAGTTTAGGGGTTGGTGGTGGGATGAATCATCAGGGTTTGGTCCAGCTTGAGCGAATCGAAGTCGAAGACTCGGGATTGCTCGTGGAAAATATTTTTCCTTTCGGGAAGAAGAATATGCCAGGTTTGCCCTCTGCCGATTTCTTCGGGGCGGGACCTCGATTCGGTACAGGGCGTCTGCAACGATTACATCGACCAACCGCGGTTTGAAACCAGATGTCGCGCACTTCGCATTAGTATTTGTTCTGTGACAAAGCCCTGGAAGTTCTCTCTGGCGAGCGTCCGAAGGCGTGACTACACTCGGGTAGACAAATGCTTCCTTGCTGATGCGAGTTCCGCACTTTGGGCACTTCTTTCCCTTCGTAAATGCCATGGCGATGCCGATCGGGCCGATGAGAACCCGCAATAAGAACCACATCCCTACGAATCCCATCGAATTGAATTCTAAGATGGTTTCGTCTGTATCCGGTTGCGGAAATCATCAGGTTCGGCATTCCACCAGAGGCACAGGATGCCTTCGGTTGCGGCTCCGATCGACCGGGAGGATGGGATCAGAAGGATTCCTGGCGATTCCCGTTCGGCGATGAAGTCGCGGAAGTGCGTGCTCATCGTTCTCAGGTCGCCAGTAACCAGAACACGGCCCTCTTCGGCGGCAATTCTGAGAACTTCAAGGTCGGGAGTACCGTCGGGGTAGACGGCTACCGAAGGCTGAAGAAAGTCGATTGAGGGCTCACGGCGGAGGATGCCTCTCCGAATCGCGGGATCGATATCCGCGTCGGCCTGAAAGCGAAGCTTCAAGCGACCCTGGGCACCCCTCGTGTGCGGGCGGATTCGAAGCGTTCGGCCAAATCGGGAGACATCGGGTACTGAGCCT
>Ga0302319_10023880_pt1 | contig 10903 bp, 8 predicted proteins | sample Bog_T0_2_FD_203319 | JGI IMG/M metagenome (GOLD analysis project Ga0302319, IMG submission 203319) | Peat permafrost microbial communities from Stordalen Mire near Abisko, Sweden - Bog_T0_2 | ecosystem: Environmental > Terrestrial > Soil > Wetlands > Peat | place: Sweden: Abisko, Stordalen Mire... | reverse complement strand
GACCAGTTTCCCGACCTGATGGCAATAGCGCTCACTCGGCAGGACATCCACCAATGGGCTGCGGCACAGGACATCGCGCTTGTTCGTGGAACCTGAAGTCAGTTCGCGCTCTTCCCGCAGATCATGTGTTTCAGAGTCTGGGGTCAACGGGCTCGCTTTCGAGTGCCAGTACTCCGAAAAACACACTCGTGTGCTCGCCGCAATTGTTCGCGGCGGATGAATCGCCCGAGGGATTCGATCCCCAATGCAAATCCCCGGCTTGCCGGGGAACGCTTGGCTCCGACGCTTCTGGCGCGCAACCGATCGAGACTCCCCGGCAACAGGTATTCCGGCCCATAGATGATGCCCAGGTACTCGGGGCCCCGACACTTGATGGCGGGTTGAGCAAGGCGATCCCTTCTGCCACTGCGGAGCGCGCATATCGCATCCTGGTTTACAGGTCTGCGCCGGCATTTCCGGGGAACCGCTTTTTACTATTGTTTACTATTTTTGACCGTTTTTCGTGTTGTCTGCGACTGGAAGCCGCTGGCAACGACTGGAATGAAAGGCAGAAGTAACCCTAAGCTGTTCAATGGCTTACGGTGCTAAGTCGCACTGGTTCAAAGAGATAGGAAAAGTGCTGGTGCCGAGCCCCTTCTTCGGCGCCAAATCATTTAGAATAAGTAACTTAGGACGGACTGTGAGGTCCGTTTCCCTATTTGGTGGCCTTTCGCTGGCATCTGCTGCAGCGGCTTAAAAAGCTGTGGTCACATTTGACCAGAAACTGACGCGTCGCGAGAGCTAGTCTGGCAGACGATCCGCTTGCCCTGGCTCCGCTCAAAAAGAGTCCAAAGCGAAAACGAACGGGCAGGCAGGAGCCAGGAGGTTTTTCGTATGCGTCTGCTTCGCTTTGCTCGATTGCTCTCGCTCGCTCTACTCGTTTCGGTAATACCGGTGGGGCTCCACGCCCAGTTCGGTATCAGCATCAATGTTGGATTTGCACCGCCGGTGTTGCCGGTCTATGTGCAACCGCCGTGTCCCCAACCAAACCTGATGTGGACCCCAGGTTACTGGAGCTACGCTTCCGACAACGGGGATTACTATTGGGTTCCCGGCGCATGGGTGCCCGCACCTTACTCGGGTGCCTTGTGGACACCTCCCTACTGGGGATTCGAAGGGGGACAATACGGATTCCATGATGGCTACTGGGGCGACCACGTCGGCTACTACGGAGGAGTCAACTACGGATTCGGCTTCGGGGGAATCGGCTTCTTCGGCGGCGAGTGGCGAGGTGGATCCTTCGCCTACAACACCGCGGTTACGCAAGTAAATGTGAACATCATTCACACCACCTACATCAACCGTACGATTGTGGAACAGAACACCATAGCCAATCCCAACCACGTTGCGTACAACGGCGGCCCCCACGGCATTCAGCATGAGCCCACCCCGCAGGAACGGACATATACCAGCGAACGGCATACGCCCCCCACCCCAGTTCAGACGCAGCACATGACCGCAGCCAGGGCCGACAAGGCATCGTTTGCCAAAGCCAACGGTGGCCGCCCGACGACCCTGGCAGTGGCCAAGCCGATGACTGCGTCGAGGACCACGACCAAGTCCGCCTCCACGCCGCGAATGGGATCTACTCCCGCGACAAGGACTGCGCCCAGAAGCACAACATCCTCCGAAGCAAGAACTGCCCCGAAAGCTCCCTCAACCGTAGCGCCCAAATCGGAAACGGCGCCCCGGACAGAGGAGAGATCCAACGCCGAACCGCGCACGACCACTCCTAGATCTACGGCGAACGCAACGACCAGGACTGCACCCAGAACCACAGCAACACCCGAATCAAGAACTGCCCAGAAAGCTCCCTCTACCGTAGCGCCCAAAGCGGAAACAACGCCCCGGACAGAAGAGAGATCCAACGCTGAACCCAAGACCACCACTCCAAGATCGACGGCGTCCACAACGACGAGGACTGCGCCAAAAGCTGAACCGAAATCCGAACCCAGATCCGAGCCAGGAACCGTCGCTACCAGGCCCGTGCCTAGTCCTGAACCGAAAGCAGCTCCAAAAGTAGAATCCAAAGCTGCGGCTCCGAGGCCGGAAGAGAGGACTGAGACCAAGGCGATGCCAAAAGCCGAGCCCAAACCTGCTGCGCCGAAGCCGGAGGTAAGGGAGGAGACCAAGCCTGCGCCCAGAATTGAACCCAAGGCTCCCGCGCCCAAGCCCGAGGTGAAGACCGAACCCAGAGCAGAGCCAAAGGCTGAACCCAAGCCGGCCGCTCCCAAGCCCGAGGTTAGATCGGAGTCGAAGCCTGCGCCGGAGGCTACGGCCAAGGCCCCATCAAAGCCGGCAACCAAGCCCGAACCAAAGCCTGAAGAGAAGCCCAAGAACTAACACCGGCAAGAGGCTTTCCCCCTCTACATCGAAGAGCCCGCAGGCGACTGCGGGCTCGATCTACCCCTCGGAATCGCATGAAGAATCTGCGGACAAAAAGAATCTCAGAAATCTTCCAGGAGTTTGCAGATTAATTCGCGAAAACGCGCACAATCGCTTTATGACCTCATTCTATGACTTGGACCGCGTACCGAAATCTCTCAAGTCTCGCCGCTCAATTCGGCTGCCCTTCGCACCCCACCCCTCCCCCCATTTTCCTCCTACGAGCATGAAAACAATAACGTTACGCCGAAAAAACCCAAAATGACCTCCGAAAACAAACAACTTACGCATCGGGATCTTATCGGAGATCAGCCGTTTTGGATTGGTGGGGCTCCAAAGAAGCGAACCGGCGATTGATGTGCACGGGTAGCGCGCCGATTCGCCGGTTCTGGATTCCGTAGTTAAGTTGGCGGGAAGACGCCGAACGAGGTGTTAACCCTATGCCGCCTCGGTAGCATTCCGGTTCTGATAATTGTCGCTCTGGACAGCGATCATGCCGACCTGAGGCGCCAGCAGCGCCGGAGAACCATAAACCCTGTTGATGATGGAAAGAGGCCGGCTGCGCACTTCGTCATAGACACGTCCAAGATATTCGCCGAGTACACCAATGCAGAGCAGTAGCAGACCCCCGACAAAGAACACCGCCGCACCCACGCCGAAGCCCGCAGTTGTCACCGTGTTGCTGGAAAGTAACATGCAGAATGTCAGCAGTGCGGACATGCAGCTCGCCAGGATGAATAGCGCGAAACTAAGCCGCAGCGGTTTGTAGCTGAAGCTCGTAATCGCATCCATCGCATACTTGATCCGGCTTATGAACGATAGCTTGCCATCGCCTGCCAGCCTGTCCTGGCGATCGTAGAAAACCACCTTGTTCCGATAGCCGACCCACGCGCGCAGTCCCGGCAAATAGCGATTTCTTTCTCCCATTTGATTGATTGCGTCGATCACCTTCCGGCTCATGAGACTGAATATCCCCGCATTCAGCGGAATCGGATAGTCGGAAAGAGTTCCCAATACGCGATAAAAAAGTGGAAACAGCTTTGCCAGGATCTTGCGGCGTTCCTGCCGGCTTCTTCTTACCGCAACCACAACTTCACCGCCGTCCCGCCATGCATCGATCAGCTTCGGCAGGATCTCCGGCGGATCTTGAAAATCGCCATCCATCAGGATCACAGCAGCGCCATGCGCTGTCTGAAGGCCGGCCGAGATCGCACCCATATGGCCCCAGTTGCGTGACAGTTCCACCACCACCACATGGGAATCGAGGCTCTGCAATCCCTTGAGCAATTCGAGCGAGGAATCGGTTGAACCATCGTTGACGTAGACTACTTCCCATTGTGTGCGGCAGTGCTCCATGGCCTTTGCGACCGCCTCATGGAACCGCACGACCAGTTCCTCTTCGTTATAGATTGGTACGACCACTGAAATCATATTCGGCTCCTGAATTCGAAATTCTCGCCGGACAACGTGCTCAGTCTGGCTGTCGTGCATTGGCACTCATTACGGAAGAGCTTGCACTCCCAATTTGTGGCATCATTCGGGCATAGCCTGAAAGACCCTGACTTTCCATCTCACTTCGGCAGGGGCTAATACGACAAGGTAGCGAGCGCTTTCTCGCTGTGTCGTTATAGCCTTGTCGCGATCGATGACTTGCACATCGTATTCAACCTTGTCCGTCAACTCCACGGACAGACCGTCCGGCGAGTAGAAGATTATTTGGAGATCGTGCGAACGATCCTGATATCGAGTCCTAAGCCCGAGTTTGTCTTGCTGCTTGACTGTGTCCATGAGTTCTTCCTGCGCGGTTCCAACAAAATCAGCTCGCAGCAACTCCGGCCGATTCTGCGCAAGTGCGGTACCGAAGCTCTGCCATGCCTCAAGGTAGTCGCGGATTACAGCCGCCTTGCTCTGATCGGTGAGTGCACGTGGCCCTTGAATGCTTGCCGGCTCCTCGCGCACTGCGACTTGCGCTGCCATCGAGTCTGAGGCGGCGAAACCGATGCACAGAATCAGGAATACTTTCGGCACGCTCATTTGTCCCAACCAATCTGATTTCCCATCACTACGCCACTCGCAACCGAGAGTCTTGCTCCCGGATGAACCTGCATTGTCACTTCCGCAACTCCATGCTTGAGAGGTTCGTCTACCGTCGACTGGGTGCCGTGGTAAGTTTCGGTAAAGGTAACGATGGTTCCATCTGGAATCGCATTCCCGCTGCAGTCGCGAACCGGATCTGTGACCAATTGAACCTGCTGCCCTGATTGCCGCGCGTTCATCTTCAGTCCACACGGATCACTCGGGACCTGCCCTACGACGCGTGTAGCGGACGCGTCTCCAATTCGAGCGACGAATTTATCAATTCCCTGTTGGGGTGTGGAGTCCATCGCGGTCCATGCGACCCCTTGGTGAGAAACGACAGTCCGTTTCTGCATCGCGCCGGATGGGCTAGAAAGTTCAAACGAAACCGGAGTGGGCGCGACGATCAGATTGTGATAAGTGTCGAAGACGTATACGGCGCCGGTGATGCCGTCATGCAGACCAACCGGGAGGCGAGAAGGCTTCGCGAAGAAACTCATGTTGACAGGTTTGCTCGCAGGAACAACATCGAAGGAGTCGTTCTGTGAAGAAGATTCTCCCGCAAGCACAGCCAGATAATGGCCGGCATTGTAGAGAGAACCCATGGGAAAGTATGTCGTTTCTCCCAGCTGCACATCGCGTTTCAACACCTGTCCGGGACCGATGATGTACAACGTTGCCTTGCCGCTTCCGGTGCTTTGAATTGAGAACGCGTTGCCAGCTTCAACGGTCTTTGGCAAGATCATGCTTGCAGCCTGGGCAAAGGCTAAATGCATGGCGGCTACGGTCAGTCCGCAAAACAGAAATGGAGTTCGGGCACTCAAATCGATCCTCCCGAGCTGTAAGTGGCAACGACCGTACGCTGGGTGACAACGTTTTTTGCGAGATCCTCAGGAATATGGATTTGAAACGGCACAGGGTTCTGCGGCAGAAGCGCCTTGTCAACATACTGGTCGGCAACCCAGACTACTTGACCGCTCTTGTCGTAAAAGGTTCCAAGAACATGTGCGACGTTTACGATTTGGCCACTTTGATTGATGAGCTGCCCGGTCAACGAGGCATCGGGAGCCGGATGCAGTTGCTGATCGCCTATCTCAACCACAGGATCTGCCGAAGCCGCAACCAGGGCGGACAGCGGATTCATGCGGATGCTGCCGACGTCGGACAACGACACATTGGGAAACTTGATCAAGAACGGAGTAACCTGCTTCGGAAGCAGGAGGTGGGATATCTTGTCAAAGCTCCCCTCGGTCGCGATCGTCGCTTGGCTCTTTGAGAGCAGCGTCGCGGTGACCGAAACATAGGCGGGCACCACATCTTCATTTAGAAGTTCGCCAAGGATCACGACACCGTCAGCTCGCTCCACAGGATGCATGTCCACAATGCGCACACGAGGCGCTTCAACATCCTGAGCTCCCCAATCATCTCCGGGACCGCGGTAGATAACATCCCAACGGAGATAGTTTACGGGGATAACTTGAGGCGGCACGGTGGGCTGTTTGACTACAGGCCACTCCGGCTCCCACGTATCGCCAATCTTTACTACGTGCAATTCACGTGCGCTTACGGAGCTGCCAACCACGGTAGCCCAATGCAATGTGAGTTGTATCTGGGCTTCGCTGGCGGAGGCATGAAGAGGCCGGACTTCAAACTTGTCGAGAGTTGAGTAGGTGAGCAGGCTGGGGTAGTCGCCGGTCAGGTCATGCACAAACTCCGTCTCGGTGAACTGAGCCTTGTTGGCGAGACCGGCATAGGCCTTTCCCCAGTTTTTCGCGCGGATTTCGCCGCCAAGGTTTCGGACTGCACCCTCTGCCGTTGAAGACGAAGCCAGTACGGTCTCGGCGCCGGCAAACGCAGCTGCCGATGGCGCAGGCCACACCGTTCCCGCTACCACTAGCGCGACCGTGGCAGCCCCGAGAAATGCAGCGAGTATGTTTCCGTTATTCACGAGACCAACCTCCCATGCACGAGGTTCTCGTCAGCGACGATTGGTTGATCCGCCCGGAGTTTGTACCGCGCTTCGCCCGGAATCAAAAGAACCAGTATGGCAAGCAGACTGCTGCCAAACGGGAGAATACCCCACATCAGGCCTTGCCAGTGAGGAGGGACTTGTGGCGCGTTGATGGGCGTGGCTGGCGGTACTCCGTCCTTGCTCCATACCGCGATGGTCTTGTCTTCAAGGCTGTCAACCGGACGCCAGCCGGCGAAGGACAGAAGCGGATCGTAATAATGATCCCGCACAAATACCCATTTCAATCCGTAGTGATCCGCATGCGTGAGCATCGCGCGAAGTGCATCGAGGCCCGCTTCGCCGAAATACTTTGAGCTTGTGAGCTCAGCCGCGCCATAGTGAGTCAGTTCCGGCAGCATACGCCCGGAATTCCATTCGCCATCGACACTGCTGGCATCCGTCATCATGGCCAGCCGCGAGATCTTGTTGCCAAATCCAAGAGTCACGTACCGGTACTGATCGTGACCGTCGCGATTGAGCCACGAGGCTACCGAGTCGACCTTGAAGTCCTCAGCATCGGCGGGTCGATAAGTCGACCATCCTACTGCAAGTGCGCAACTGCACGCTGCTAATGTGGTCAAGCCAACAACAGCCCACATTCGATATCGATCGATGAGTTCCACGGCCAGCAGCCCAACAAGCGGCAGTGCGAGCAACGTTGCCCAATAACTGAATCGCTCCATGGTAAGCACGTCGAAGGCACGTCCGAGTAACAGATGGCCGACGGGAGTTGTGCCGCCGAGTCCCACCAGAAATGCCACCCAGAAACCAAGCAGCAGTGGTCGAAGCCGAACTACCCTGGAGCCGCGCAGGAAGATGAAGGGAAGCGCCAGAATCAAAGCTCCATATGGCACGATGAAGTAGTTGAGTCCCCACTGAGGGCTCAGAATGTAATTTGCCCGGCTGGGATGCGGAATCGGCGTTTGCGTAACGGGATAGTGAATGAGCGCTATCCAAAATGGAAGAAGTACGAATGTGATCGCAATGCCTACCACAGCGGTGATTGCGGCTGTACGGCCTACAAATGCGGGCATTGAAATTCTCTCGCCTTCCTGACGATCCAACAGCGCCAAAGCCAACACGGGCACGGCAAAGAGGATCGATCCGAACAGCAATGTGGCATGGTGCGCGGCAGCTGCAGCAGCGAAAAGCACGCTAGCTTTCAAAAAGGAACGCCAGTTGCCGTGTCTGACCCATTCGAACAGGAACGGAAGTGCGTTCAGATAAATGGGTGCCGCGGACGTTGTTCCCAACTGGCCTGCGGAATAAACAAGAAAACTTTCCGATCCTAGGAAAATACTCGCCAAGGCCGCGATAGATGCGGCGCTTTGGTTCACCCATAGAAGGGAAAACCTATAAACCCCTACCACAAGAAGCAAAATAGCAGCAAGTTGTACCGCCATATACGCCAGTTCCAGACCGAACATATGAGACATCAGCGCTACCCACTGCTGCGGAAGAGGAGGATATGTGGTTTGTGAAAAGCCCGCATACCACTTCGCGTTCCATGGGTCGAACCAATGGTGAACATAGTGGGAAGCAAAGAAAATATGGAAGTTCGAATCGTACGATCTTAGCGGCAATTTCATGAGAAGCAGCGGCAAGTTGACCACGATGGCGACCATCAGAATGACGCTCATGGGCACCGTCCGCGGTAATTCTGGGAGGGCTTTAGGTTTTTGCACGGTTGCCTCTCGAAAAAGTGCTTGGATTCGCAAACGCGATTGGCGGTTGCTTTTTTGACAATGTAGTTCGAACAAAGGCTTGGAAAAAGACAGTTATACAGGCAACGCATCTGTGTTGTTGCGCACGTATTTGGATTCCACAGTTGGCTCTAATGGTTGCTTTCAGAGGCTTACATCGTTTTGCATTTGTAGAAAGAAGAAATGCGCGACATAGACAACGTTTAGAGTGTTTGTCGTATCAAACTCCGTTAAACGCAAATTTGCGCTGGTGAACATTGTGATTGCTCGACAGGAATTCCTGAAGAATGGATTGGTGACAGTCTTTGTGGCCGTGTCCTGCGTTGTTCAAGCGCAGGTCTACAGCGTTGGACCGGACGCTGCAAAGAGCCCGCAGGTGCCGACTCAACAAGCGCAGACTGCGGACCAAGCGCTCGGCTGGGGATCGAATATTGAGAATGCGCGCCTGGCGCGTGCCGCCGAATTGGCATTGCAGCACGGCGATCGTGCGCTTGCGTTTGACTATGCACGACGTGCCGCGGAAGCAGCACCGACGAATCCGCAGTTATGGTTTCTGCTGGGCTATGCGGCAAGGCTGAATGGGAGGCTGCAGGAGTCGGCGGATGCATATGGCCGCGGTCTTCGCTTTAGTCCCTCATCGGCGGAAGGGACGTCTGGCCTTGCGCAAACCTATAGCGTAATGGGTCGAAACGAAGACGCTGCGCGCCTGCTCAAACAAGTCGTTGCATCCAATCCGAATCGCAGAGACGACCTGTTGTTACTCGGGGATTTGACCATGCGATCGGCAGACTACTCGGGGGCGCTCGAGTGGCTTGGCAGAGCGGAGCGCATGAAGCCTGACGCGCGCTCTGAATTGCTGATGGCGATTGCGTACCAGCACCTCAAGCAAATGGATCAGGCAGACAAGTACCTTGAATTAGCCAAGCGGCACGCCCCTGATAACCCCGACGTTCAGCGATCGATGGCGGGATATTACCGCGAGGTCGGGAACTATCCAGCAGCAATCGAAGCGCTGAAGTCGATCCGCAATCCGAGACCGGATGTAACAGCGGAGCTTGCGTACACTTATCAGCTCGACGGCAAACTGGACGATTCAGCCAGTATCTACGCGGTCGCGGCCAATGCTTCACCGAAAGATATGGGACTGCAACTTTCCGCTGCGCAGGCCGAGATTGCTGTGGACGCCGTCGAAAAGACGAACCCGTTTCTTGAGCGCGCCAAGGGCATTAACGCAAACTACTATCGCCTGCACGCGATCCGCGGAGAGATTGCGAAGATCGAAGAACGCGACCAGGATGCCGTGCGGGAATACAATGCCGCGGTAACTAACCTGCCCGCAGCACCCGCCGAGGGACCGCTCTATGGCATCCAGTTGCACATGGATCTGATGGCTGTTTACAAAGACCTGGCAGACGAAAGCTCCGCGCATCATGAGCTCGAGATAGCGCAAACGCAAATCAACGGACTAGGCGATCAAGTTCCCAACAGAGCGCAGTTTCTGCGCCTGCGAGCCCTTATCGGGATGGACGCCGGCAATCTCGATGCTGCGCTGAGAGATATCAAGGAAGCATTAGAAATCAACGCGCACGACCGCGACGATCTGCAACTCGACGGCGATATCCTGATGAAACTCGGCCGCACCGAAGATGCGATCGCGGTGTATAAGCAGGTTCTCGATAAGGATCCGGTCAACCGGTTTGCGCTTACCTCACTCGGATATGCTTCGCGCGCTGCGGGGCGTGACCAGGATGCGGAGAAATATTTCCTGCGCCTGGCCGACGCCGATCCTTCGTTGTATATCCCGTATCTTGCGCTTGGCGACCTCTATACGGCTCGCCGCGATTTCGCAAAAGCTGAAGACGCATACAGCAAGGGGTATGCACTGGCGCCGCGGAAACCCTTGATTATGGCGGGCGGAATGAATGCCGCAATCGAAGCGCACGATCTGGACCGCGCCGCTACATGGCTAAGCCGCGTCACAAATGACATGGATCAGGAACCTCAAATCCTTCGCGAGAAGGAGAGGTATCTGAGCTTCAAGGGCGATTCTCAGGCTTCTGCAGACATAGGCCACGAAGCGATCAAGGTACTTCCGCATGATAGGGATGTGGTTGTCTATCTTGGCTACGACCTGCTCCATCTCGAGAAGTACGACGAGTTACTAAGTCTGACGTCGGACTATCTCAACGTTTTCCCGAAGGAGCCTGATATTCCGCTGCTTCAGGGCTACGTTCACAAGCACCAGGGACTCAGCGAGCAGGCGCGGCAGGACTTTTCCGAGGCGCTTGCACGCGACCCCGAAGTGGTCACAGCCTATGTGAATCGCGGTTACATGTTGAACGACCTTCACCAGGCGCGTGAGGCTGCGGATGACTTCGAAGCGGCATTGAAGAGAGAGCCTGACAATGGGGAGGCGCATCTCGGGCTCGCCTATGCGAATCTTGAACTGCATAAACCGCAGGGAGCCTTGCAGGAATCGGAATTCGCCGAGCACGCCTTGGGCGACTCAAGGGACATTCACGTGATTCGCGCAACCGCGTATGGCCGGCAGGACATGCTGATCAAGGCCGCAGGCGAGTACAGGGCTGCGTTGAAGTTCACGCCCGACGATGGCGCGCTGCATTTCGGGCTGGGAAACACGCTCTTCGCGGAGCGGCAATATCGCGACGCAATTGGCGAGCTCCAGATC
>Ga0302319_10023878_pt1 | contig 10904 bp, 8 predicted proteins | sample Bog_T0_2_FD_203319 | JGI IMG/M metagenome (GOLD analysis project Ga0302319, IMG submission 203319) | Peat permafrost microbial communities from Stordalen Mire near Abisko, Sweden - Bog_T0_2 | ecosystem: Environmental > Terrestrial > Soil > Wetlands > Peat | place: Sweden: Abisko, Stordalen Mire... | reverse complement strand
GATCCCCGTTCCAAACTCGAAGACAAGAACGGATGCCAGCAATATGAAATGCCCGTACCGATTGCCGCATTGCCCAACCGGCCTTGTGCTCAAGATCATCTCTCTCCCAAAAAATACGGGAAGCCAGGCCCCGTCGCTTCAAAAAACCGCATCTAACTAAGGGATGCAGAACACCGCTGTAGCGTTTGTCCGTCGAACCGCTGTCCACTGAACCTCTGTACCCTATACTAACGAGGAATGATACCCGGCGCAGCATCGACGGCCGGGACACTGGTTCCTCACCCACAAGGAAATGCATGCCCCATTCGAGGATTCCTACGCAGCCTGATAGCGCAGCTCTGCCCCCGCCTGCCGCGGACTCAACGCCGCAGCCTCGCGTCTCTCCAGCCTTGACGTTTGCTCGAGCCGCCGCACCGAATCCGACCGAAGCTGACGCGCTGGCCCGCGCGCAGACCGGTGACCACCTCGCCTTTGCCCACCTATACTCTCTCCACAAAAGGCGCATCTACTCTTTATGCCTGCGCATGGTGGGCAACATTGCGGAAGCGGAGGACCTGACCCAGGAGGCATTCCTTCAACTGCACCGCAAGATTGCCACCTTTCGCGGCGACTCGGCCTTTTCTACCTGGTTGCACCGGCTCGCAATCAACGTGGTGCTCATGCATTTGCGTAGAAAGGGCTTGTCCTTGATCTCGCTGGATGAAGCCATGGAACCCACTGCTGATGAAGGCCCCGGAAGAAGCTTTGGCACGCCCGACCCGGCCCTGGCGGGGGCTATTGACCGGCTGGCACTCGAACGCGCCGTCGGCGAGCTCCCCGCAGGGTACAGGCTGATTTTTGTCCTTCATGACATCGAGGGTTATGAGCATAATGAAATTGCCTCCATGCTCGACTGCTCGATCGGCAATAGCAAGTCCCAGTTGCATAAGGCGCGGCTCAAGCTCCGCGACGCGGTGCGCACCGGGTCCAGGCAGGAGGCCCAGCGATGACCGAAAAACAAAATATTCTGACCTGCGCCGAATTTCAGGCCCAGCTGCCGGAACTAATCAGCTCCGGGCAGCCCATCGCCGACCATCCCCATCTCCGGACTTGTGGGCTGTGCAGTGCCCTGCTCGCGGAACTGCAAACCATCGTCGACGCCGCCCGCCAGCTATTTCCGATCGTCGAACCTCCTGACGATCTATGGGAACAGATCGAATCGGCGATCAAAGAAGAAGAGAGTAAACCCGCCGAAGGCCAACCCGCCAAGAATTGACCCGGCTTCCAGGCCAATTCTGGCGGCCGGTGGGTTCGCCCTGCTCATCTTTTGCCTCACTTTGTCCGATATACCTTTCGAGCGGCATTGCATCCAAACAGCTAACGGGTTGCGGCCCGGGCCTGCAGAGGGCGGTCCGGGCTAATGGGCCGCGTTCCGACGTTGATAGCGCGCGGGTTTGACCATCCTTGAATCGGTGGTGAAGCCTCGGTAAGGGAACCATGACCGGACTGTGACCGTACAAGTAGGGTCGTGCGTGGCTTGAGTGGGTGGAGGGGTCGCCCGGAGAATGAGATTTCTGAAACTTTTCAAGGCCTGCGCTGTCTAATGAAGAAAAGTTGATACGAGGACACTCAATGCCAAACCAGCCTTCGAACCCGCCGTTGCAACGAAATCCCGCCGCGAAAGAGTCCAGCGGGGTCCGTAGAATCCCTGTTTTGCCCGTCCGGGACACGGTTTTGTTTCCCCACCAAGTCCTGCCGCTCACGGTGGGCCGGGAAAGTTCCATCCAGTTGATTGAGTCTCTGGGGGAGGAGCGGACGATTGTTGTGGCCGCGCAGCTCGATCCCCGCCTGGACTCACCCAAACCTGGCGATTTGCACTCTGTCGGAACCCTGGCTACGGTGCACAAGGTTGTGCGCATGCCGAACCAGAGCCGGTTTGTCTTTACGGAAGGTGTTGAGCGGGTACGCCTGCTGCGCTACTCGCAGACCGAACCCTTCATGGTGGCCGAAGTGGAGACGCTTGTGGACGCCGAACCAGCCGCCACATCCGGGATTGAAGCCCTGGTGCGGAATGTCATTGGCCAATTCCAGCAGATTGTCTCCGAATCCCCGACTCTCTCAGACGAACTGAGGACGATTGCCGCCAACATCGAGGAGCCCAGCCGGCTTGTGGACTTTGTGGCCTCATCCCTGCCATTTCTCACCACGGACGACAAACAGCTGCTGCTGGAAACAGCCAGCATTGAGGACCGGCTTGAATTTTTGAACAAGCACCTGGCCAAGGAGATCGAGGTGCAGCAGCTGCGCGCCAAAATCCAGACCGAGGTGCAGGACCAGGTGCAACAGTCGCAGCGCGACTACTACCTGCGAGAACAGCTTAAGGCCATCCAGAAGGAACTAGGCGAGCAGGACGAGGGTCAGCGCGAAACCGAGGAACTGCGCGAGAAGATTGACGCCGCCGGGATGCCGGAAGACGTGAAGAAAGAGGCGCTCAAGGAACTCGGCCGACTTTCGCGGATGTCTCCCATGGCCGCCGACTACTCGCTCACGCGCAACTACATTGAGTGGCTGGCCATTCTGCCGTGGGCCCGGAGTTCGGGCGAAAAGATCGACATCACCAAGGCCAAAGAGATTCTGGACGAGGATCACTACGAGCTAAAGAAGGTGAAGGACCGCATCCTCGATTATCTGAGCGTGCTCGAGCTCAAGCCGGACATGAAGGGGCCGATTCTGTGCTTTGTCGGGCCCCCTGGGGTGGGCAAAACCAGTTTGGGACGATCCATCGCCCGTGCCTTGGGTCGCAAATTTCAGCGCGTCTCGCTTGGCGGAATGCATGACGAGGCGGAAATCCGCGGCCATCGCCGCACCTACATTGGCGCGCTGCCCGGCCAGATCATCCAGAGCATCCGCCGCGCTGACGCCAACGATCCGGTGATCATGCTGGATGAGATCGACAAGCTGGGCCGAGATTTCCGTGGCGATCCGGCCTCGGCTCTTTTGGAAACACTTGATCCGGAGCAGAACAACAGCTTCCGGGACAATTACCTCGACGTGCAGTTTGATCTGTCAAAGGTGCTATTCATCTGCACTGCCAACATGCTGGACACGGTGCCGCCGCCGCTGCTCGACAGGATGGAGTTGATCTTCCTGCAGGGCTACAGCGAAGAGGAGAAGATGCACATTGCGATCCGCTACCTGATCCCTCGCCAGATCAAGGAGAACGGCATTACGCCGGAGCAGATCGAGTTTCCCGAAGTGGCAATACGGCACATTGTGCGTCACTACACGCGCGAGGCTGGCGTGCGCAAGCTGGAGCAAGTGCTCGGGACGGTGTGCCGCAAGCAAGCTCGCCGCGTGGTCGAGGGCAACACGGAAAAGCTGATCGTGACGCGTGAAATTCTGAAAGAATTCCTGGGCGGCATTCAGGTGCGTGTTGAAACCGAAGTTGCCGAGCGTGTGAAGCGGCCGGGTGTGGCTGTGGGGCTGGCATGGACCGCAGCTGGCGGCGATATTCTCTTCATCGAAGCCAACAAGATGAAAGGGAAGGGCGGTTTCACCATGACGGGGCAGATTGGCGAGGTGATGCAGGAGTCCATGCAGGCCGCACTGACCTGGGTCCGCTCGAACGCAGCCAGCCTTGGCCTGGCCGAGGACTTTACCAAGGAGATCGACCTGCACATCCACGTGCCGGCCGGCGCAATTCCAAAGGACGGCCCGTCGGCTGGTGTGACCATGGCCACGGTGCTGGCTTCGCTGCTGACGGACACCCCGGTTCGTCCGCTGACAGCGATGACCGGCGAGATTACACTCAGCGGCAACGTGCTGCCGGTGGGAGGTATCAAGGAGAAGTTTCTTGCCGCGCGCCGGGCTGGGGTGGAAACCATCATTCTCCCCGCCGAAAACCGCCAGGACGTGGAAGAAGACCTCACTCCGGAATTGATTGGCGGCGTCAGCATCCACTACGCCAGCCGCATTGAGGACGTGCTGCGCGTGGCGCTTCCGCAGCTCAAGATAGAATCCGCCACCGCCGAACCGGGCGTGACCGAGATTTCGGTCGGCAACGCGGCATAAGCCGGGTGCTTCTTCGCAACATGGACCTTGCCGAATCGGCGGCTCCAAAGTGACCCGCGCGCGGCAGTCCTTGAGGGATTGACCTTGGGAAGGCCGGCGAACCTGCCGGCCTTCTTGGTTGCTCCAAGGACCTGTCGCTGTTTATCACGTCTAAGCAGCAGGCGGTATTCTTTGTCCAGGATGCAAGTTGAGGTTCTCCCTTTCGGCGTGCTGAAGGATTGGCTCGGCACCTCCGCGTCGACGATCGAGTTGCGTGACGGCGCCACCGTTGCGGAGTTACTCGAGCACCTTCGTGCGAGCCAGCCCAGGGGCCATTCCAAGTCGGCTCTGCGCGGCATCGCGGTCAGTGTGAATGCCGAGTACGCGTCCGCCGAGTGCGTTTTGAGAGAGGGAGATGAGGTGGGGTTGCTACCGCCAGTCTCTGGCGGTGCCGAGCGCGCGGCTAACGTTTTTGCGGACATTGCGGAGCAACACGCAGACGTGACCGCGCTGACCCGAGAGCCAATCGATGCGCAGAACCTGGTTGCCTCTGCCAAGCGCGGCGAGGATGGCGCAGCCGTGGTATTTGATGGGATAGTGCGCAATCACACACGTGGCCGGCTGACGCTCTATCTGGACTACGAGGCCTACGAGGAGATGGCGCAGAAGCAAATGACCGAACTGGCGCGTGAAGCTCGCACCCGTTTTGCCGTTCGCCACGTGACCATCGTTCACCGTCTCGGCCGTCTCCAGATTGGCGAAACCAGTGTGCTCATCGTGGTCGTTTCCGCCCATCGCGCGCAGGCCTTCGACGCTTGCCGGTGGCTCATTGACACCCTCAAGAAGACTGTGCCGATTTGGAAGAAAGAGACCTTTGCTGATGGAGCCGTGTGGGCGGCTGGCGAGCCGTTCCCAATCGAATTGGCCGTGTCCACTTTTGGAGACGCACATGACGCGTGATCTCGCCGGGAGATGGGCGCCTGCCTTCTTGCGGGTGCCCCCGGTCTCAATTTTGAGTCCTGCGATCCTGGCCACTGTGGGTTTGTTCACGGTGCTTTTCCCGTTCCCGCACCTTAAGGCCCAGGACATTACCTTTCATGTCGATGTGAAGCTGGTCAGCGTCTTCGTTAACGTAACGGACCGAAACGGGTCCATCGTGGGTGGTCTAACCCGCGAAGACTTCGCCCTTACCGAGGACGGGAGGCCGCAGCAGATCTCGGTCTTCGAGCGCCAGTCCGAGTTGCCGCTGAACCTGACGCTGGCCATCGACACAAGCGGCAGTGTGCGCAAGGATATGGCTGAGGAAGCCGATGCGGCCCGGCGGTTTGTCCATGCGATTTTGCGCGCACAGGATCAGATGAGCCTGCTCCAGTTTGCCACCGACGTGCGCGAGTTGACGCCGTTCACCAACAAAGAAGCACAGGTCGATCGAGGGTTGAGCCAGTTGCGCGGCGACTTTGCGACGGCGCTTTACGATGCAATCGTTTTGGGATCCGACCGGCTGGGACCAAAGGAGGGGCGCAAGGTGCTGGTGCTTGTATCCGACGGTGGCGACACCGCCAAGAGCAGCACTTACGCCCAGGCGCTTGAGGAAGCTCTGCGCAACGAGGTGATGATCTACAGCATTATTGACGTGCCCATTGAAGCGAGCGCGGGACGCGACCTGGGCGGGGAACACGCGCTCATTACGCTGGCGGAGCAGACCGGCGGGAAGAGTTTTTACGTGAGCAATGGCGGGCTGGACAAGGCTTTTGCGCGCGTCAGCGACGACCTGCGGACTCAATATTTGATCGGCTACTATCCGCAGCACCAGGAACCGGGAAGGGCATTCCACCGGGTTCTGGTAACAATTCCCAGGGCTGCGGCAGAGAATTTCAACATCCGGCACAAGACGGGCTACTACGTGGATTCGCCGGTGAATGCCTCCAAATGACTGCTCACAGGTGGTGTCGGAGGCACGAATAGGTTGCCTACAATTGTGGGATTCATGCGGAATGTTGGCCTATAGGTGTGCATTTCTTTGAGGCCTTTGAATTGTGGACAATGTGTGGGCGCGAATCGGTTGCTGGGAATTGAGGTTTTGGAGGCAAAGGGTTGCAGAGAATTGAAGCATTTTTTGCAAAATGCGCTGAAACTGCACGATATATCGGTGTAACGCATTCATTCTGTGTGTTTTATTCTGATTTTGTTTACTGTGCGCTTGCGCCTCGAAATGCGCTCTTCCGTCCCAGGTCCATCTCCAAGAAACGCGACCAGGAATGTTGAGATGGAAAGGCCCGAGGGCTGACGGTTGGCCTTTGTGGTTTCCCAGGTCCCCAAATGCGAGGGACCTGGGGCACCCGACTTTTGTGGTCTCCCGCCCATCGCGCGATGAGGCTGCTCGATGGACGGGGCACGCGCACAATGCTGAGATGGAAAGAGCTGAGGGCCGACGGTTGACTTTTGTGGTCTTCCACCCATCGAACAAAATACCCGCGATGGAGCACAGTTTCATCTCCCGTGGGTCGGCGAAGACGGTGGATGACTGAAATGCTTTAGCGGAAATCGGACCCGTCTGAATAGTGCTATGCCTGCTCTTCGCATTTCATCTGTGCTATTCAGTCCGGAGCGCCTTCATGGGATCAAGTGACGCGGCGCGTCGAGCGGGAATGAAAGTAGCGAGCATCGAGATGGTCGGAACGATCAATCCCACGGTGATCGCAACCATCGGCCCCTGGGGCGCAAACGAGTTAAATACTGCGGAGAACACTCGCGGCAGCGGCAACGCGAGAAGCAGACCAATTGTGCAACCTGTTGCGGACAGCATTGCTCCCTGCCGCAAGACCAGGCTGAGAACATTCCCTTTGCGTGCACCGAGCGCCACGCGGATGCCGATCTCGCGTGTGCGCTGGGTTACGGAATATGCGATAACGCCGTATATCCCCACTGCCGACAGCAGGAGAGCAAGACAAGCGAAGACGCTGAGAAGCTGAACCATTAATCTGTCGCCGCCCGCGTTATCGTCGACCAGGTCCTGCATGGTCCAGATTCTGCCTACCGGCTGGCGCCTGTTCACCGCCCACACTGCGCGCTGCAGCGCGGGCGCGAGCGCTTTGGGTTCAATGCGCGACCTCAATACAACGGCCATGCCCGCAGAAGGAGCCTGGAGATAATGTTCGTAGATTTGCGGTCGCGGTCTCAGCTGGCCTTGGAATTCGTTCACGTTTCCGACGATGCCCACGATCCGCGCTCGCTTATGCTCCCCCTGGTCAATCTCGATCTCGCGGCCAAGGGCATCCCCTGTGGGGAAAAAGCGCCTCGCGAACTCTACGTTGACTAGAGCGGCAATCGGAGCGTCCGCGTTGTCAGAATCCAACAAGCCGCGGCCCCGAATCAACGGAATCTGCATAGTGCGGAAATATTCGGACCCAACGGCAAAGCGATCGGTCCATGGACGCTGCGCATCTGGCAGGGGTGGTTCGCCGACTACGCTGAAGGGCATGCTCCATCTGCACCCCAGCGGTAAGTACGTATTCGCATCGGCGGATTCAACTCCTGGAATCTGACGCACTATTTCGATAAGCTGCTTGAAAAACGCGGCTTGCCTGGCAGGATATTGATCATCCGGGCCAGTCAGCTCGATCTGCGCCGCGAGAACATGATCGGGATTGAAGCCATTCGGCTCTGTATATTCGCGAATGGTGTCACGCATCATGACGCCCGCGCCCGCGAGAAGTACAAACGCCAACGCAATCTGCCCGGCGACGAGCGCGCTGCGCATACGGATTCGTCCGAAGCCTGCGGAAGTTGCCGGGTTACGGTCGGTCAACGCATCGCGCGGGTTGGCCTTTGAGGCGTGAATGGCAGGCATCAAGCCAAACATAAGCGTAGTGAGTAAAGAAGCCGTGACAGTGAAAAACAGAGTGGGCAGGTCCAAACGGAGTCCTTCGCCGACCCTCTTGCCGAAATCATTGAAGGCGAAAGCGGCCTGCAATAACCTGATCCCGAAAACAGACCCCAAGAGACCCGCACCGCCGCCCGCAGCGCCGATGAGCAAACTCTCGGTGAGCATTTGCCGGATCAGACGCAAACGCGCAGCGCCCACCGCGGCCCTTACCGCCATTTCATGCACACGCGCAGCGCCGCGCGCCAGCAGCATACCCGCGATATTCGCGCAGGCAATCAACAGCACGAAACTTGCCACGGTCATGAGCACAATCACGCCATTGCGGGCGCCTTGAGATCGGGTGTTGTAGTCGTGGAGGGACAGTACCGTGATGCCCCGGCCTTTGTTCGTCACGGGGTAAACCTGCGCAAGGTCCTCTGCGATTGAGGTCATTTCCGCTTGAGCACTTGTGACGGACACGCCTGGTTTCAAGCGACCGAAGACCAGGCCCAAGTCATAATGACCGCGCGCAGCGGGAGTGAGGTCTTTCGCCTGAATGACGAGCGGCACCCACAGGCGGGGATACGAGTTGTCCAGTTGCGGCATGACACCGACGACGGTGTATGGCTCGTCGTTGATTTCGAAGGCTTTTCCGATTGCCCCAGGGTCCGAGGCAAAGCGATCGCGCCAGAGCGCGTTGCTCAAAATCACAACTTGGCGGTTGCCGGCTTGCGCTTCAGCGGCCAGAAATGCGCGCCCGAGCACCGGCACAATTCCGATCACATCGAAATACCCCGGCGTCACTCGGCCGCCATCTACCACTTCCGGCTCGCCGTCACCGGTTAAGGTCACTGAGCCGCGCGTCTCGGCTGCCATGGACTCAAAAACGCTGTTCTGCTTGCGCCACGACTCGAAGTCAGGCACGGAAACATTCTCCAGGTCATAGCCTTTGATCAGGTTCCTGGGAGAGATTGCGCAAAGTGTGTCTGGATCCTTCACGGGCGGCTTTCTCAAAAGAGTCTCGCTGACGACACTGAAGATCGTTGTGCTGAGCGCAACTCCGAGCGCCAAAGTTATGACGGCCACAATGGTGAATCCCGGGTTGCGAAGGAGCTGACGAAATCCATAGCGAAGGTCTTGGCCCAACTGTTCGACCGGCGCCCACCCCCAGGCTTCATGTGTCTGTTCCCGGATCAACGTTGTGTTGCCGAAGGCGCGCCGGGCTGCAAAGCGTGCCTCTTCTGGCGACATCCCGTTGTCGCGTTGCTCTTCTTCTTCCAATTCGAGATCGGAGCGGAGTTCGCGCTCAAGATCTTCGTTGCGTTTGCGGATTTGCCACCATTTCATCTCAGCTCTCCTCGGCGGCGGGCCACATTACGCGCGCCACGGCCTCGGCCATCTGCTTCCACCGCGATTCTTCAACCACAAGTTGCTTCTTGCCTTTATCTGTCAATCGGTAGTATTTGAATTCCCGGTTTCGGTCCGGAGCCGTTTCCCACCTGGCGCTCACCCATCCTCTCTCTTCCAGACGATGCAAGGCGGGGTAGAGTGAGCCGTGCTGCATCTGCAGGAATTCATTTGTCGTTCTCTGAATATGCTTGCCGATCTGATGACCGTGGGCGGGGCCAGAGAGGAGGGTCCGTAATATGAGCATGTCCAGGGTTCTCTGGAGAAGCCCGACCCGCTGCTGCGCCTGTTTTTCAATAGAAGACATTCTACCCTCAATCTGACGATGATGGTAGACACTCGACTATCGATTGTCAAGGGCGCAGCGGAATGTGGATTCTGGATTGGCGACTTGAGGCCAAGCGCGAATTGAGCGTGGTTCGCTATGCCTTGACGGGATTGGGCACGGTAATCGTCCTTCCGTTCTGGAAGGAAGTCGTTCCTTCATCGCCATAATTTGGAAATCGGCCGGTCGCCAAAACGCCGTCCGGCCTTTTCCCGGCGTAGTTGCATCTAAAATGGCATCATGACCTCGCCACTATCGGCACGCCGCCGTTCGAAGACGCCTCCGCCGGGCGAAACCGGCCAGGAAGCGCTCTACCTGCGCTCGCTCAGTGAGCGCCAGGTGACCGTCACCATCAAGCTGCGCGACGGCGAGACCGTGCGCGGCTGGATTGAGTACTTCGACGACTCAATGCTGCGGTTGACGCGCGAAGGACTTCCCAACCTGTTTATCTACAAGCATCAGATCCGTTCCATCTCCGAAGCCGGCCGCAAGCGCCCTCCGCTGACCGGGGACCCGAACGGAACGGCCGGGAACGGGGCGGCCTGATGACGGAAACACCTGAAAACGCGGCTGAAGAAGTGCAGGAATACACGTGGGTTCCAAAAGCCTCGGCCATTGCGCGGGAGGCGGGCGCGCGGCTGCGTGAGTTTTTCGCGCAGGGCGTGGAAACCGAGTACAAGGGTGACGTGGACCTGGTGACAGTGGCGGACAGGACCGTGGAGAAGCTGATCAAGAGCCGCTTGAGCGAGGCTTTTCCGGAACACGGGATCTTTGGCGAAGAGGGTACCCGGGAGCGTCTTGCGGGGGAGTTTCGCTGGTATGTTGACCCGCTGGATGGAACTACGAACTTCGCTCACGGGTTCCCGCAGTTCTGCGTCTCGCTGGGCCTGGAGCAACGCGCTGCGGGGATTGAGCCAGGTGAGGACGGAACGCTGGTGGCCGGGGTGATTTACGATCCCATGCGGGACGAGCTATTCACGGCCGAGCGGGGGCGGGGCGCCAGGCTGAACGGCAAGCTGATTCACGCTTCGCGCATCCCGGAACTCGGCGAGGCGCTGGTGGCTACTGGTTTTCCCAGCCGCAAGCGTCATGACAGCCCGAACATCCATTTTTATCAGGAGTTCACCCTGCGCTCACACGGGGTGCGGCGGGCCGGCTCGGCCGCGCTGGACCTGGCCTACGTTGCCGCGGGCCGCATGGACGCCTTCTGGGAGTTCAACCTGAATCCCTGGGACACGGCTGCCGGTATTTTGCTGATTGAAGAGGCTGGAGGACGCG